>OGYE01002481.1_pt1 | contig 11229 bp, 7 predicted proteins | sample 1576471 | NCBI WGS metagenome assembly OGYE01 (sample SAMEA3541532, study PRJEB24748) | human gut metagenome | biome: human gut; feature: human-associated habitat; material: faeces | place: China | collected 2012
GACAAGGCTCAAGACGGTTCTGCCAGATTGTATTATGGTTATGAACAAAACAGTGTCTTTTTTGAATGAACTGTATGGTATTCCAGAGCAATTATTAAAAGAGGTAATGAATTTTGAAATCCAATCTATTGTTGAATAAGATTAATTTAATTCAAGCTGAATATAAAGAATTACTTACTGCATTGTTACCAAAACTAAAAAGTAGCCATGCGCCAGAAGCATTGGACGAAATTAATTTGTTTTGGTTGCGTAATATAGAAGAAGTGCAGCTGTATTTAAGGGCTTGGTTTCCTGGAGAAAACAGTTATGTATTCACAGCTGCTACATACATGGATTATGATGATAAAGAGCATCTGCCATTTTTACTAATGGGAGATAAACATATTCTCGATGATCCATTGAGTAGGTATGCGGAGATACGAAGCAAGATGCTAGAAGGCAAAGATGCAGAATTCCTGTATAAGCAAATAGGTGTAACAGCGGAAGATAACCTAAAGATATTAGAAAATGTCCGTGAAAAAATTCTTATATTACCATTGAGGATTCTCAATCAATCAAATGATTATAATTCTTTTTATAAAGTTGGAGAGCAGGCATTTGTCAGTCTGTTTAACGGTATAAATAGTGTGAGTGATTATTTTTCTAAGTGCGACAGTATCGACGATATTATGCAATATGCTTGTGAAGATATCGGGAGACTGGTAATGTTTTCAGAAGATGATGATATTTCTCTGACCTTTAAGGAAAGATTTCAGTCAGCATTGGTAGGAACGCAATATATGGTAGATGTAAATAGAACTGATTCATACAATTTCTTTATGCTTGTATTTGGATGCATACAACAAGCTATAGATGTTATCGTTTCGTGTGTGGAATACGGTTGCATTCCATATATTAGATATCCAGTTGCGTTTCATTATATTTCCTTACTGTCGGAAAATATGTTGGACATTAAACATATTGCTATACTTCGCTTCAAGATGAGTGTGGCATTTGTTGTTTACAAGCTTTGTGATAAAAACAGGCTTGCAACAGTTTATATTGAAGAGTTTTTGAATAAAATACAGGAGTATGATTTCAATTCAAAGCTGTTCTGCGTTTTGAATGAACACGGCATTAATGAGAAAAAATTTTTCGATAGTACAATTACAAATATAGTCATTGATGAATTAGAAAAATTCTATAGTATACTGTCTAGGGCAGAGGATAGTGACAAAGTAGTAAATCAGCCAAGCGACTAACTGTTTCTGGATGAATGACTTTTATTTAGTTAATGATACTCTCATCCAAACACTGAACAGTGACATGTATAAAAAACATTCTGATTGTGGGCGCGACAAAGGTATTCTACAGTATATATTTTGATTTATATGCAGGTGTGATGGTAATGATTAGCAAAAATAGTATTTATTCAAATGTATATAATTGATCTGCTAAGAAATCGATTAATTCACATTTACAGGGAGGAAATATGGAGTTTAAAATATATCAAAATTTGGTGGAAAAGTATTATAAAAAAGACTGTAGAGAACTAAATTTTCAGAATAGAATATTGATTCCTTTTTTGGAACAGCTAATACCTGAGAAATATGATGTTGTTGATGCAAGTACATTGTATAAAAATTGGAGAAAAATACATCGAGAATCTTTTGCCGGACAATATACGCCAGATATTTTAGTGGTTGAAGAATGGAATCTGTTTGAAGAAAAGAAAAAACCATTGGTTATAGTTGAAGTTAAGCGACCAACAGCGGATGATAGACCACATGCAGATAATGAGGTAAATGAGTATATAAATAAGTCGCAATATGTTATTTTGACTGATTGCATTACATGGGAAATACATGAAATGAACAAGGAAACAAGAATTTATTATTTGAGCAAAGAGAGACAGAGAGTTTGTGAACGTAGTATTCCACAAACAAAAAAAGATAGAATAATTAACTGGATAGATAATGCCATTCCGAACAATGATTGGGATGAATTACATAATGCTATAAAAGAAATAGTACAGGCTAAGTCATCTTTGTTGAATTGAAAATTGAAGATAGTGTAAAGGTGGGATTGTATTGTTACTACCTTATGTATAGAGGTAAATCTTACTAAATATAAGTAAAAAAGGTCAAAAAAGAATCGACATCCGACCTTATGCACGCTATAATATATATAATCTAATAGAAATATTGATCAATCATTACCGTCAGTAACAGGGGAATGATGGTCATGTTTATGAATATTGATGTACACATTAGTTAATCCCATACGTTAGCACTGCTAACAAATTGCTAACAGAGAATATCAAAAATGGGATTATACCTGTTAATTTATATTGACACGAGTTTTTAACGAAGTGCCCAATTTCCTGATAAATACTGACGTTGGTTGACATCAGGTAACATATGGAAACTAAGACGACTCGAATTCCTAAGCGCTAGTTGGGGGTTCGATTCCCCCTGAGAACAGTTGTTTGAAGCAGTAATGATTAAGAAAATTCATTACTGCTTTTTCATTTTGGGGTGGAAAAATCCACCGAAAATCATTAAAAAAATGATTATTTCATCCACCCAAAATTAAAAATTTCCACCCAAATGAGAGGAAATGATGAAAAAGTTGTGGAGATAGAAATTGAGAGACTTCACGATTTTAAAAATCATCCATTTAAAGTTCAGGCTGACAGTCAGATACATGCTGGATGAGGAAGCAATAAATGTTATCGCATAGGCATATTTACTATGATATAATGTGGCTATGTGAGAAAAATTATTATTTAGAACTTATTTGCTTATATGATAAGCAGAATGGAGGCTTTGCGAGATGAAAGTAATCATTATAAATGGAAGTGCAAGAAAAGGAAACACTCTTACAGCGATTGAGGCTTTTGTAAAAGGAGCATCTGAAAAAAATGAAATTGAAATCATTGAACCTGACAAACTTAACATCGCACCATGCAAGGGATGTGGTGTGTGTAGTCGGCCGCATTCAGCGCCTCTGCCCGCTTGATTGCCGCCTTCAGTCCGCTGCGGTCGATGAGACCGTTCGCGTATTCGACCTCGCCGAGCTTGAACTTCGCCTGCTTGATATAGCAGCGGTCGGTGGTGACGCCGCCGGGCCAGTTCTGCGAGAATTCCTTGTCCCAGTGACCGTACGTGTCCATGATGAACGTACCGTCGTCGAGCACCGCTACGCCCGCGTAGCCGGTGTCGCCCGACTTCGCGTTGTTCGCCCAGTCCTCGGCCAGCAGGATGCGGTATTCGCCGTCCTCCTGGTTAATGAGCTGGTCGTAGGTGCCGACCCAGGCCACCCAGTCGCCGGCGTTCCAGTCGCTGCCGCCGTCGAACCGGTTGTTGCCGTTGAGATCGTAGTTGATCTCGCGGAACGTGACCAGCAGACGGCCGGAAATCGGATCGTAGGCAATCTTGTGCCGTTCGCCCGCCAGCGAGCCGGGCAGATCCATTGGCTTGCTCCACGTCTCGCCTTCATCATCAGAGTAGATCAGTGTCGCCGGGTTGTTGTGCGACTGGCTGCGCGCCAAACCGATGATCCGCTTGCCGTCGGGAGAACGGAACATGCCGATCTCGCACATCTGGTATGCGCTTTCGATGCTGCGCCATTGCGCAAGATACGGCTCCGATTCGCTCCACTGCTCGTCGCCGTTCTCGTCGAAAGTGAGGTACGTCCTGAAATTGACGTACGCGTAGTTGTGGTAGACGCCCATCCATTTCTGGATGTCGTTGCCGTCGGAGTCCTTGAGCTGCACGAGGCTTGCCATGGCGACGATGGCATCGTTGTTGGCGTTGTCGTACGTGCGGTTGGACTGCCAGTGCCGGTATTCGGTCCAGGTCTCACCGTTGTCGTCGGAATACGATGTGTTCCATCCGTACCTGTTGCCGGCGGAGTCGGTGCCCCAGCCCGGGCAGGCGGTGATCATCATGATGCGTTCGGTGCCGTCGGCCAGGTTGAGCACGTACAGGGTCGGCGTCTCCTGCGAACCGGCCCACGACGCGGGGATGTCGGTCTTGCGCGTCCAGGTGGCGCCGTCGTCGTCGCTGATCTTCATGATCAACGGTCCCTTGCCGTGCCCTTGCGGGAACGAGGTGATCAGACGGCCGCTCTTCGTGCGGATCATGTCGGGCTGGCCGAAGTACTGGTTGGACGTGTCGAGTGACTTGTGCACGTCCATGACCTTCGTCTGGTCGAGCTTGTATTGCGGCAGCGTGTTCTTGATGGTGAGTTCGCGGCTCACGTTGACGGTCACCATGTCGGTGAATCCACCTCCCCGGACGGTAATGACCGCCGTTCCGCGGGACACTCCAGTAACGGTGCCGGAGGCGTCGACCTTGGCGATGGTCGGGTCGCTCGACTCGAACGTGACTGTACCATCGCCGTCGCCGCCCTGCAGGTTGGCGACGATGGTGTACGTCCCGCCGATGTACATGTCGGTCTCATGCTCGGCGAGGTTGAGACCGGGCAGCAGCATGCCGGCCGCGATCTCGGTGTCGGAGAGCACGCGCTTGTAGATCTTCACCTCGTCGATCAGGCCAGTGAAGCCGGGGCCGCCGATCACGTCGATCGGGGCGACGACATCGTGCATCTTCGTCCACGTGTTCGTCGCGCCGATCTTCGTGCCGTTGACGTACATGGTCAGTCCGGCTGCCTTGTCCTGAGTCCACGCGATGTAATACCACGTGCCCGGCTGGAAGTCGTACCGGAAGGTGAGCACGTCGCCGCTGGCGGTGCCGACACGGAAGCCGGATTCGCGGTCGGCGTCCATCTTGAGGTCGGCCGAGTACTTGCCGTCCGCGCTCGTCATCACGGCCGAGCGGCCGGTGAGTTCGGCGTCGGAACGCACCCAGTAGCCGATCGTCCACGGATCCGTCTTCGCGATGTCGTTGCCGCCGGCCAGGGTCACGCCTTTGCCGTCCGTGACCTTGAGCGCCTTGCCGGACTTGCCGTCAACGTATTGCGCCGTGGCGTCGGCGGTGCCGTTGCGGGTACCCCAGGAGTCGTTGGCGTTCGAGTCGTCGAACGAGTAGTAGTGCAGCCCCTGCGCCACGACCTGTGGCGTCACGGTGAGGGTGATGCTCGCCGATTTCGTCGGGTCGGCCTTGGATGTGGCGGTGATCGTGGTGGAGCCCACGCCGGCGGCGGTCACCACGCCCTTGGCGGATACCGTGGCGACGCCGGTCTTGGACGAGCGCCATGTCACGGACGCGTTCAGCAGGTTCGCCGGCTTGAGTGTCGCGGTCAGCTGCTTCGCCGTGCCCAGCATGATCTCCTGGTCGCCGCCGTCGATGGCAACGGATTCCACCGTGCTCGTGCCTTGCGCCTTGAGGGATATGTACTTGTCGGTGAGCGTGTCGAGGTCACCCTTGAATCCGCTCATCTCATTGGCAAGCTGTGTGACCTGCGCGGCGGTCAGATACGAGTGCGAGGTCGTCACCGTCGTTCTGATCTTCGCGTACATCGCGTCGGCATCGGCCTGCAACGAGGGGATCTCGGTGACCATGAGCCTGATCTTGTTCACGTCGCGCACGCCCTCGGCGATGCGCTCCAGGCGCACGGACGACTTGGACACCTTGTCTCCGCTCTTCTCGCTCGGATAAATCAGGAACGGGTCGCCGGGCTCGAAGGCGTTGTGCGTGGCGTCGTTGAGCGGGTCGGCCACCCATGCGTCGTACGCCCAGCGCAGGAAGCCGCTGGTCTGCTCGCCCGCGTTGACCACCGACCAGTAGCTTTCGACCGGGGCGGACAGCGAGAAGTTGCCGGGCTCATGCTCGGTGCAGGAGTACAGCGTGGTGCGAAGGCCCTTTGCCTCACGCGCCTCGATCAGCCGGGTGAAGTCGGTGGGATGGGCCGCCGCCGCGGTGTCGCCGACGTTCAGGTCGGTGACGCGCAGCGCCAGGTCGAACTTGTTGACGAAGCCGTCCATCGCGCCGGCGGTCTTCAACGGCACGTCGTGGATATTCCGTATCGAGTCGATCAGGTCGAACGCGTCGGCGCTGAAGCCGCGCTCGTCGATGCCGATGTACGACTCGTCGAACCAGCCCTTGTCCATCAGATGCTCGATGAGCTTGCGCAGGAAGTCGGTCCACACGCTCCTCCAGCGCTCGGATCCGACCGTGTATTTCTCGGACTTCATCGTCCCGTTCTCCCAGTACGTGAAGTTGCCGTGCCAGGGCGCGATGCTGTATATCACGATCTTGTCGCCGATGCCGAGTCCCTTGTTGAACGTCACCCACTTGTCGAAGTCGGTGAAGTCGTAGGTGAACCCGCCCCCGCTCTTGGTCCACTTCACCATCGACGGGTAGTGGATGGCGTTGGCGCTGTAGGTCTGGCCGGACCATGCGTCCTCGTTGATGGTGGTTGTGATGGCGTGGCCGCCGATGGACTTGTACAGTTCCATGCTTGATCTGAGGATCTGCAGGTGCTCGTCCGAGAACGGGGTGACGCCGTAGTATTCCGCGGAGGAATACGGGTACTGCCACAGTTCCACGTCGAAGTTCTTCTCATACTCTGCCGGATCAGGCAGCGTAGCGGCCTTCACCTCGATGGTGTAGGTGAATGTGAGCGGCGTTTCCATCCCGTCTGCGGTGGCGGTCAGCGTGGTGGTGTAGGTGCCGGCCTTGGCGTCCTTCGGTATGGCGAACGATACCCAGATGTTCTGCACCTGATTGGCCTTCACCGTGATCGGGCCGCTTTGGTAGAGGATGTCGTTGCTTTCGGAGCGGTTGGTCTCGGTGGCGGCGGGCACCTCGCGGTTCGGGTCTCCGTAGCCGAGATAGCTGCCGTTGTATGCCTTGGTGGACTTGATGAACGTGGCCGTGACGTTGCTTTTGGCGATGACGTCGCCGCCCTGCGACGTCAGGTCGCTTGCGGTGACCGTCAGGTTCGAGACGGTGGTGCCGACCGCGGCGAGCGAGATCTCGCTGTTGACCTTGTCGTTCTTCCATGCTTTCAGCGCCCGGTTGTTCGTCGTGAGGGCCTTCACCTCGTCGAACCGCTTCTGCGTGTATTGCGTATCGGGGTCCACGATGCCGCCGGTCAGGTTCGGTGCCATCCTGGCGACGGTGACGTCGACGGTCTTGCTGATGCCGGCCGCAGTCGAGGCCACGGTGATGGCGGTGGCTCCCGGCGCGACCGCGGTGACCGTGCCATCTGCGCCGACTGTGGCGACACTCGTGTCGCCGCTCGTGTAGGTCATGTCATCGATGGTCGCGTAATCGGGCGCCACCGTATACGAGATCCGCTTGCTGTCGCCAACGCCCAGCGTCATCGAGGTCGTGTCGAGTGTGACGCCGGTGACCACGTACGGCTGATGGGTCACGACGACCTTGGCGCAGTCGATCAGCGCGTTCGTGGAATTCGTGTCCCGCTCGCCTGTGGCCACCGCCTTGAACACGTGCTCACCTTCGTCAAGCCCGGTGAACGACGCGATTTTCGTCTCGTTGATGTTGGAGGCGTTGTACAGGCTGTACGTGCCTTTTTCCGCTCCGTCAATATAGTATTTCACCTTGCCCATGGGCCTGTTCTTGCCTGCATAGACGTCGATTGCGCTGCCGAAGAATCGGACCGTATACCAGATGTCCTCCGCCGGGAGGCTGTCGGATGGCGCCTTGGACCACGTATGCACGTCGTTGCCCGGATCCCAGGCGTTGTCGGCGAACGTGAAGTAGTTGCCGTCGCCGGTGATCTTGGTGTGCGGGATGGTGGTGGTCTGCACGGGCTCGACGGCCTGCGCCCGCATCCCCGCGAAATGGGGGCCCATGACCGTCGCCAGCATCATGGATACCGTGGCGATCACGGCGGCGGCAGGTCTCCATGGAGAGCCACGACCGCGCAGCCACATAGATATTCTTCGGTTCATTTATGGACATCCTTTCTTTCACCTTTGAAAATCGGCCACCCTATTGTGTCCCAGCCTTTATCTTTGCCAGCTGTTTCTGATTGTCCAGTATGCCAATCGCGACCTTGCGCTCAGCATCCACTCAGTCTATGTGTTATGAAAGACAACGGCCTCGATCTTATCAGGACACAAGCTTGGCGAGATCGTTGCCGTATTCGCCAAGCCTCGGCAGGTCGACCTCGCGCCCGTTGAACGGCTCCTGCTGCCATGAGCTGTAGGAGCCTGTCACCGTGGCATCCTTGCCGCGCCGGTACTGGCTGTCGAGCAGCTGGCCGCTGATGTAGATCTCGCAGGCCACGATCTGATCGTCGTCTGCGGACGGATCGCCGCCCACCGTCAACACCATCGTCGCGACGGGTGGTATAGGGCAGTCCGTTCTGTCCCTTACATCCATCGTATTGCCGAGAGAGCAAACACACAAGACGGCACGATACGAATCCGGCCCCTGCTGGAAAACCAACGGGGGCCGGGATTCAAGGCAGGGCAGATGCCATTACAGCACTGCCAGCAGGATGAAGTTGAGGATGAAGAGCAGCGAGACAATCCAGATGATCGGGTGAACGCTCTTGGCTTCCTTCTTGCAGGTCTTGACGATGCAGTAGGTGATGAAGCCGGCGGCGATGCCGTAGCTGATCGAGTACGCGAGCGCCATGAACACGGCGGCGAAGAACGCCGGAATCGCCTCGGAGATGTCGCTCCACTCGATCTCCTTGAGGCTGGAGGCCATCATGCAGCCGACGATGACCAGCACGCCGGCCGTCGCTGCGGACGGCACCGCGGAGATCACCGGGGACAGGAAGATCGACAGCGCAAAGCAGATGGACACGACCACGGAGGTCAGGCCGGTGCGGCCGCCCGCCGCGATGCCCGCGGAAGACTCGACGTAGGTGGTGGTGTTCGAGGTGCCGCAGATCGCGCCGATGGAGGTGGCGATCGAGTCGGCGAACAGGGCGCGATCCAGCTTGGAGGAGAAGCCCTTGCCGTCCTCCATGTGCTTCATGTCGTCATCGGAGAAGATGCCGGTGCGGCGGCCGGTGCCGATGAACGTGCCGAGCGTGTCGAACGTGTCGGACATCGAGAACGCGAAGATCGTGACCAGCACGAGCGGCAGTTTGGATACGTCGGAGAACAGCGCCGGGAAGCCATCGGCGCTGAAGATCACGCCGAAGGTCTGCGGCAGCTGGGCGAACGTGTCGGAGATGGACACGGAGTTGGACATGCTGGTCAGGCCCATCGGGATGCCGATGATCGCGGTGATGACGATGGTCAGCAGCATGCCGCCCTTGAGCTTGAGCACGGTGAACACGATGGCGAACAGCAGGCCGATCAGGAACAGCCACAGGGTCGGGGTGTTCAGCGTGGCCAGACCAGGCGTGGCGCCGGTGGCCAGGCCCTTGCCGGCGGCCTTGGTGTCCTTCGGGGTGAAGGTGACGAGGTTGACGTTGAGCATGCCGACGTAGGCGACGAAGATGCCGATGCCGCCGCCGATGGCGTTCTGCAGCATGGGCGGGATCGCCTCGATGATCATCTTGCGGATCTTGGTGACGGTGATGATGATGTTGATGAGGCCGCACAGGAACACCATGCACAGCGTCTCCTGCCACGTGAACTTCAGACCGAAGCACACCGTGTAGGTGAAGAACGCGTTGAGGCCCATGCCGGCCGCCTGCGCGTACGGCACATTGGCGAACAGGCCCATGACGAGCGTGCCGATGATGGCCGCGATGATCGTTGCCAGGAACACGCCGCCCCACGGCATGCCGGTCTGGTGCAGGATCTGCGGATTGACGACGATGATGTAACTCATCGCGAAGAACGTGGTGAGGCCGGCCACGATCTCCGTGGACACGGTCGTGCCGTTCTCCTTCAAATGGAAGAACTTCTCCATACTTTCTCTGCTTCCTTGAATGTGCGAGGCCATCCGGCCTCGGCGAGACAAACTGCTATTCGCCCGGTTTCCCGAACACGCCCACCATAACATCTTCATAAGTCATGGATGTTATGGTGTCGGACGGCCTGTGGATATATGTGGATAACCCGTTCTCCATCCACATATCCACAGAAATCCCGCCGTCGGTGGCGCGCGGGCCCCCGACCCGCTAGCGTTGCGCCCATGAACGATTACGAACCGATACCGGGCGAGCCGACAGCCACCATGTTCCAGTCATTGGAACAGATTAGGCGGCAGACTCTGCAACGCTGCACCGCCACGGTAGGGCAGTCCGACCGCCAGCTGCTCTTCGGCATGACCACCGCTCTGGAACTGCAAGGCGTGCCGGTGCCCTCCCACTGCAATCTCGACACGGCCGCGCTGCATGTCACGGTGCGGACGCGCTCCGGCAGGCCTCATATTCGACCGTTGAAATCCGTCCCGGTCATTGTCCACATCTGGAGCCATTGCACTCCGCAATCACTCATCCACATATCGAATGGCGTGCACGCATTGCACGTGTTTCATGTGTGGGCGCAGCTGTCCCCATATCTTTCGACAGAGGATCTTGTTGTGCTCGGAGATTCCATTCTCGCGATGCTGGTGCGCAATGGCGCGCCGGACGCGGACAAATTGTATCTGGAGTTGCAGCGTTTCATAAAAGAGATGCCGCCGTTCCGAGGAAAAAGCATTTGCAGGCAAGCCATGACACTGGTACGCCCCAATATACGGTCTCCCGCCGAAAGCTCGCTACGGCTGGGCGTTCAACGCCACGGAATACCGGATGGACGATGCAATGTCGTGGTTCCTGGAATCACCTTTCGTTCAGGAGCAGCCATTTCGCTGGACATCGCATGGGTCGAGTTCAAGGTCGGAGTGGAATATGACGGCGATCATCATCGAACGGATAAGGTCCAGTGGCGCCGAGACAACGAAAAAAGGGAACGGTTGCGGGCCCACGGCTGGATATTAATCATCGTGACCGCTCAAAATCTGATTGACGAGATGTCGATTGCGGAACTGGCCCTGCGTATAGCAAGACGACTCGCCGAGCGCGGAGCTTCGAGGTCATCGCAATCAGCCTAGAGGGACTGGCAAGGAAGCACGGGTATCGGTATGACCGAAGACGATAGGCGTCGAATCATGCTATGACCGGGAACAACGCGAACGTTCTCGGGTGGAGCGGAGCGTGACAATCAAGAATGTCGTTGTACAACATCTGCAAAATCGCACAACGCGGCTGTTGTACAAGGTAGCTACTACCCAAAAACGCGGAATAGAGCCATTTTGGTTTATTGATTCAGATACGACCGCAGGACAACGCCCGCAAAACAACAAAACACGCCCGCACGAAGCAGGACGGGCTGACGCTCGTGCCGCTGTCGCTGTATTTCAA
>OGYE01002490.1_pt1 | contig 11208 bp, 9 predicted proteins | sample 1576471 | NCBI WGS metagenome assembly OGYE01 (sample SAMEA3541532, study PRJEB24748) | human gut metagenome | biome: human gut; feature: human-associated habitat; material: faeces | place: China | collected 2012
TGATGAAAGCTCTGCTCCTCCAACTGCCATTCCTGGAATAATTACAAATGCTGCAAGAAGTGCCGCTATCGTATCAAATATAGCCACATTTCTTGCTGAACTTACCACATCTTCTGTTTCACTTAAATATGAACCGTAAATAACTGTTCCATTGCCTGCAATTGATAATGAGAAAAATGCCTGTCCAAAAGCATAAATCCAAAGTCTTGGATTCAGCAATCCCTTAGGATTAATTGTAAAAATATACTTGTATCCTTCGCTTGCTCCCGGAAGTGTAAAAATATAAATTCCAAGTCCAAGAAACAATGCAAACAATAAAGGCATCATAAACTTATTGGCTCTTTCAATACCTCCGGCAATACCAAATGCCATAATCACTGCTGTAACAATCACTGCAATTACAAGCCAAGTATTGTTTCCGAAAGCTGAAGCCGTAGTTCCAAACATACCGCCTATGACATCCATATTCTTTCCCATTCCTGAAAGCTGACCTGATATTGCAAGGAATGCATATTTAAAAATCCATCCTACAACAACTGTGTAGCCAATAGCCAATGCAAGAGAACCAATTACAGGCAGTAAGCCCACAATCTCTCCTGACTTCTTCTTGCCTGTGTGCACCTCAGTACACTTTCCAAAAGCCTTAATAGGACCGCCCTTAGCCGCACGTCCCAAAGCCATCTCTTCAATAAGTCCAGTTGAACCTATCAAAATTACAAACAAAACATAGGGAATCAAAAAAGTCATTCCTCCCCAGTCTGATACCATATATGGGAATCTCCAAATATTCCCCATACCTACGGCAGAACCAATACAGGCGATAACAAACCCAGTTCCGCTCTTAAAACCGTCCCTCGTTTTTTCCATTAAATAAATATCCTTTCTACTCGCTATATGAAACCTATTGTATCATATTTACAATGTAAAGTCTTACATTATTTTAGAAATGTATTTCGAAATATTCTTTTAAATTTTTAAATATACTTATAAAATTATTTTTATATACTTGTGATTTATGTTATTATTAAGTTGTATGGATAAGGGTCTTTTTTCAGGAGCTACAGTTAAAGTCTGCAACAATTTCTACACAATTTTTGATGGTTCACATGCAGGACAGTATGCCGGTGTTGGAATGCAGATTAAAAAAACAGGAACAACAAAAGTTTCTTTTAAGGTAAGATGCGAAAAGAAGATATACAACTGCAAAACAACAGTTAAAGTTGTAAAATATGCTAACCCATTTAAGAAAATCTTATTAGACAATACAGACATCACAAAATACTATAACCATAAGTTTTCAAGTCAGGAAAGTAACCTTGGAAAAACTATATCTTTAAAACCTAACAAGAATTGGAAAATCAAATCTTGCTACCTATACAAAAACGGCAAGAAATTAAAGAAACTTAAAGGTTCTTCTTATAGACTTCCTGAAGATACATCAATGACACTTACAATGACAAACAAGAAAACAAAAGTTGTAGAAACATTAAAATTCGACTATGCCGACTTTGGTGATTACAACCTAGATATCTATTAAAATTTATTATTACATATTACAGAAAGGGTGCCTAATATTTGCAAGGTACCCTTTCTTTGAATATATATTAATCAAATGTCTGCTTCTATAAACTTACGTGATAAATAATTGTCGGGCGCCACATTTTTCAGCTTCCCTTTAGAAAAATTATTTATTTAACACTAGCTAATCCAATTGCTCCCCTTTGCTTTCAATAACCTTCTTATACCAATAGAATGACTTCTTTTTGCTTCGCTTGAGGGTTCCTTTGCCCTCATTGTCCTTGTCAACATAGATGAAGCCATATCTTTTTTTCATTTCCCCTGTTGTAAATGATACGCAGTCGATACAGCCCCATGGTGTGTAGCCCATTAGGTCCACGCCGTCATCAATTACAGCCTTCTTTAATTGCTCTATGTGGGCACGAAGGTATTCAATTCTATAATCGTCATCAATTGTGCCATCTTCGTTAACAGTATCAATAGCTCCAAATCCGTTTTCTACTATAAATAGTGGAATTTGGTATCTTTCATAAAGAAGATTCAATGCATATCTAAGTCCTACAGGGTCTATCTGCCAACCCCAATCACTTGACTTAACATATGGATTAGGAACACTTCCCGGAAATCCGTCAATCCCATTACCATCTGCCACATGGTCTGCTTTAACCGCATTAGTCATATAGTAACTTAAACCTACATAATCCACAGTGCCTTCTTTAAGTATCTGTGCATCTCCTTCTTCCATATTAACGTGAATGTTTTTTCTCTTCCATTCCGGCCAGATATATGATGGATACTCACCTCTTACGTGAACGTCGCCAAACAAATATCTGTCATGCATTGCCTCAACTGAGTACATCATATCGTCAGGATTACAGGAATATGGATATAATGGAACACAAGCCATCATACAACCAATCTTAAAATCAGGATTAATCTTATGTCCTTCCTTAACTACCATTGCACTGGCAACCAACTCATGATGTACGACCTGATACATACATTCTTCCGGATGTTCTTCTTTTGTGAAAATCACTCCCGAACAAGTATATCCAAATAATGGATACTCATAGTTTTTCTGATTATTAATTTCATTAAAAGTCATCCAATACTTAACTTTATCCTTGTATCTTTCCATTACTGTAAGTGAATAATGAACAAAGAAATCAATAACCTTTCTGTTTTTCCAACCACCATATTCTTTTACAAGATAATATGGCATTTCAAAATGTGATAATGTTACAACAGGTTCGATTCCATATTTAAGTAATTCATCAAACAAATCATCATAGAATTTAAGACCTTCTTCATTAGGTTCTTTTTCGTCTCCATTTGGAAAGATTCTTGTCCATGCTATGGATGTTCTAAAACATTTAAATCCCATTTCAGCAAACATCTTTACGTCTTCCCTATAATGACCGTAAAAATCAATTGCCTCATGGTTAGGATAATTGTATCCTTCAAGCACTCCGTCTGTAATCTGTCTGTCAACACCGTGTGCTCCTGCTGTTAAAACATCAACAACGCTTGGTCCCTTTCCACCAACGTTCCATGCTCCTTCAACCTGATGAGCCGCTACAGCTCCTCCCCACAAAAAATCTTTAGATAACATTTAATCCTCCTAAACTGTTAAGAATGCAATATCCTTTACAGCTTCCTTCTTTCCTTCTAAAACTTCAATATTTTTTGATGTGTCAGTAATAATGTACATTACAGTATTGTCATAACCTTCTTTTTTGAGGAGTTCGTTGTCAAAATCTATAAGCAAATCTCCCTTTTTAACCACATCTCCCTGTTTAACCTTAATGCTAAATCCCTTTCCATTAAGGTTAACTGTATCTACACCAATGTGAATTAAAATTTCTGCACCTTTTCCGTCTGACATACCAACTAAATGACCTGATGGATACAATGCAACAATCTTTCCATCAAATGGTGCATGGACTTCTCCATTTGCAGGGATAATTCCAACACCTTTCCCCATTGCTTCTGATGCAAAAGCCTGGTCTTTAACTTTACTTATTGGGAAAACTTCTCCGGCTACAGGTACTGCGAATTCTATTGTAGGTTCATTATTTTCTTCAATAGCTGTGTTTCCTTCTAAGTTTTCAAAGTCATCTGTAGGTTCATCTTCAAAACCAACAATCATAGTAAGAACCGCACCAAGTACAAATGAAACTAAGATTGAAATTAAAAGTCCAATAAACTGTGTTGTATGACCTGCTTTAAAGTATGCAGGTAATGTTGCAATACCCGGCATATTGTAACTCCATGAAACTGTATGGAAAGCGCCACCGATTGCACCACCAATTGCACCTGCAATACATCCGCAAATCATAGGTTTCTTTAGACGTAAGTTTACACCGTAAATAGCAGGTTCTGTAATACCGAACAATCCTGTAATAGCTGCTGATGCTGAAACACCTTTCATTTCTTTATTCTTAGTTTTTAAGAATACACCAAGTGTTGCACCTGCCTGTGAAAATACTGCTGCTGACTGTAAACCTGTAAATGTGTCATAACCTAAGTTAGCATAGTTGCCAACTGTTACCGGTGTTATCCCCCAGTGAACACCGAAAATTACAAGAATTTCCCATATACCACCAACTACAAATCCTGCAACTATAGGACTTAAGTTGTACAATGTATTATAAATACCACCAATTGCTCCACCAATTGTATTTCCAATAGGTCCGAAAGCAAGCAATGTAAGTGGAACCATAATTGCAATAGTAAACATTGGTGTAAATAAGTTTCTGATTACGATTGGCAAATACTTTTCAAAAAATCTCTGAACATAAGATGCAATCCATATTGCCAAAATAATAGGGATTACTGATGATGTATAACTTAAAAGCTGAACTTTAATTCCCAAAAACTTAACTGTTTCTCCTGCGTTAACCATTGCTATGTAATCAGGACAAACAAGTGCACATGCAATTACAAGCGAAATAAAAGTATCTACCTTAAACTTCTTTGCCGCTGTTACTGCAATTAAAACAGGTAAGAATGTAAATGCTGTCCATGAAATAAAGTTTAAAATTCTGTAAGTTCCACCTGTTGTATCTATAGCATTAAGCGCAACCAAAACTCCAAGAATACCCTGAAGAATACCACAAGCTGCAAGTGTGTATAGGAACGGTGCAAATATTGCTGAAATAACGTCAATGATTCTGCTAACCACTCCTGCTTTCTTGTTTCCTGTGCCCTCTGATGTACTGTCATCCACTGTAACTAATTCCATAACATATTTGTACGCATCTGTTACATGATTTCCGATTACTACCTGAAACTGACCTCCTGCCTGAACAGTAGTAATTACACCTTTGATTTTTGCAACCTCTTCTTTGTCTACAATTGACTCATCTTTTAAAATAAATCTAAGTCTTGTAGCACAATGAGTTACATTTGAAATGTTTCCGTCGCCACCAAGTTCTTTTACAAGATCTTTGGCAGTCTTCTGATAATCAATTGCCATTTTAAATTCTCCTTTTTCTTTGTTTTTCCGTCATGTCTTCATCGGCTAAAAGTATTTTATCATAACCATATTTTATTTCTACAAATCTGCGTTTTATGTAACATATAATAAAAAAAGAAATAGGTTACATAGGCGTAACACCCTGTAACATATTTCTTAACCCTTAAAATTTATTTTAATTTCCTGTTATATACTCTTTCAACCGCTATTTAACAGTTTTTTCAATAATAAAATTGCTATATTTTATAGCCTTCTTCCTATTGCCTCAATTAAATAAATAACCGGTATCTGCGTTGTTGTATTAATGTGATTTCCCATATCATGGTCAGTAACATAATAAGATAAACTGTAGTCTGATAATTTGGAAAGTGTAGAAACACTCTTATTCGTAATACTTATGATTTTACATTTGTTCTTTTTAAAATCACTTGCCATTTGTACAACCTGTTCCGTTTCACCTGAAACAGATAATGCTATAACAACTGCATCACTCATTCCCTCCATTATTGGAAAATAAGGATCTTCTATGTACTGACTAAATTTCTTTAAGTTAGAAAAATATCTTGCACCGTATTTTCCAAGAATGCCTGAAGTTCCAAGTCCAATAAAAATAACCTGCTTTGCATCTCTTACAACATCTGCGATTTCATCAAGTTCCTTCTGGTGAATTTCTGAACTTATCTTCTGAAAATATTCCTGAATCTCCTGAATATCCTCATTAACCTGATGTTTCTTATTCTTCTCTTCGTTTAAGAACATCTTAAACTTTACTTTAAATTCAGAATATCCGTCAAAACCGGCTTTTCTACAAAACCGCATAACTGTTGCAGTTGATACATGAACTTCGTCTGCCAATTCTCTTACAGTCATGTAAGTTACTTTCTCTTTGTTCTTCATTAAATAATCATACACCAGCATTTCCATATCGTTTAATGACTTCAGAATCTCATAATTAAACATATTATACCTCTTTGAAGCTTAATTAATTGTTTCAACTCTGATATTATACCATAAACGTGGATTTTATTGTTTACTTTTTGGTTTTCACTGCCTTAACTTTTGTCCATACTGAATAAACTTTCTTATTCTTACCATTTATTTTTTTCGTCTGATAAGCTCTTATGCGTACATAGTATTTTTTGTTTCCTCTAAGTTTTTTAATTATTACTTTGGTTTTCTTTGCACTTACTTTTAAAGTCTTTGTAGCTTTTTTAAAATTTTTCTTTGTAGAATATTGTATTTCATAAAATACTTTACCACTATTCTTCATCTTGTTAAAAGTTACTGTTAATCTTTTGGAACCCTTTGTTATTTTCTTAACTGATGGTTTTCTAAGTGTTTCCTTTTCTGAAGCTGTTGTACTGCCGATAAGTATTGTTCCGGAAGCTGTTGGTTTAGCATTTGTGGTTGTTGTTTCTCTGTCAGGGTTAGTTGCCACATGAGTTGTAGTTTCTCCATCGGACTTAGTTGTCATCGGAGTTGTAGTTTCTCCACCGGCAGGATTTGTAGTTGGTTGCACACTTCCGTTACCTGTTTTTGAAGCCTGAAATGTATTTCCAAAAACTCCCATATTTATTCTATTTCCATTAGGTTCAGGTTCATTTGTATAATCACTTGCAGGATTTCCTGCGTTGATACACGGACTTGCATCTGTATCTGTTACCCATTTTGAACCGTCCCATCTGCCACCTGTTGACTTAAGATGAAAGTCTCCATTGTTCAAATCTGCAAAAATAGGATCTTTGAAAATACATCCTTCTCCATATCCATAAGTATTTTCATTCCAACCATCGTTATAAATACATGTATAAGTAATATTAAATATATTTATACCTTCACTTACATCAAAACCTCTTGTATTTTTTGCTATAATACTATCTTGGATAATAGGGAATTTTGTCATTGATTTGCTTGCTTTAATTCCATAATAATTATTTGCCAGGGTAATATTTTTAAGTATTATGCTATCTGTAAGATTATCATCAATACTAAGGTCTAATCCAATTCCGTAACGTTGCTGTTGAAAATTGTAAATCACGCAATTAGATGCTTCAAAAATATTTTCCGATGGAATTTTATTACCATATGCAGTAATACTCATTCCTGAATATGTGTCATTTCCTGTTCCTTTTATAAATACGTTTTCTATTAAAATCTTGCCACAAATATAATCATAATAACTGTTATATTTAACGCTTATTCCTGATGATTCATTTATGAAATCACTATTCTTTATAGTCAGTACTTGTGGTATTTTTTCTTCTGACTCTGTTGATTTACTTACTACCGTACTACTTAACTTAACATTATCAAATATGCAATTTTCAAACACTGCCTTTCCCTCTAAATAATCAGAAGAAGAATTTTGTTCTAAACTAATTCCATTAGAAGACGTTGTAAGTCCCCTGTCAGATGCAGCAACAAATCTCACAGGATTTACTTTTTCTCCAATTGCCTCTAATTCCCCATTATATAAAACATTTAATGACTCTATTACATTTGTACTGCCTGCATTAAATTTAACTTTTGATTTGTTTCCATTCTTATATCCAATATTACAATTTTTAAAATAGTACTCCAACCCGGACACATTTCCAAGGTTACATTCCTGAGTTATCATACTTCCATTTAATTCTACATAATTTCCATATTCTGATGAATAATTGCACCTGTTTTCCTTATAATGTCTTGTTTTATCAGCATTAATATTAGCTCCAAACTGTACTTTAATGGGTGCACATTTATTCATCTTTTTAGATTCCGTGGATTGGCTTCCATAAAATATGTTCCCTTCTATTATATAATTACATTGACCATCTAAATCTAATGCATTCTTGGTTAATGCTCCTCCTTCTTTAGTATAAAATATATTATCCTTTATTTCTGCATTTCCTCCCCAAACAACTGATGGGCTATAAGACTGTGACACATTATTTTCAAATATGTTATTTTCTATAACACAATTAGATTTTTCATTATACAAATAACTATCAGACTCATCAGAAGTTACCCCCTCAATTCCCATTGAAAGAGATTTAAAAGTCGAATTTGATATTTTTATATTTGATTCAACTTTATTTCCATCGTAGTCTCCATAATAGACGCCGGCTCCTATTTCACTTGTCTGCAAATCAACATTCTTAACTAATTCCGTACTATCAAAATTGCAATGATCTACTACTAAATTAAACTTAGTCTCTTCTGTTCCATAAGATACATCAATAAGCCCTTCCGTAAAATCTCTATATTGAGCTCCACCATTTATAAAATTACAGTACTCAAAAGTATCTGTAACCTCCCCATTATCCGGAAGAAATATCTCTATACCATTCCATCCTACATGAGTGTCTATGTTTTTAAATGTTATTGGTTTCTCATTTGTGCCTTTTGCCTCAATGCTTCCATCCTCTTCAACTATAAAAATTGGATAAGGTCTATATACTACCTCTGAATTTTCTATTCCATCTATATTACCTGTTCCTGTTCCAAACAAAATTGTTGTTCCCGGCTCAATTATTAATTTACACTTTACGGTTGGACGATTAACCATATTTTTTGAACATATTACATATGTTTTATCCTTTGTCCATCTTACAACATTGCTTCCATCTTCGGACACGATGTCATCGCTTACTATTATCAAATTATCATAATTGACACTGTTGTCTTCTGCTGTAATGTTCTGTGGCATTATTAACATTATCAACGCCAGGCTTAAAATTATAACTACCCATTTTTTATTCATCACATATTCCTCCAATTTTTTATTATATTTCCCGTTATTTTCACATTCCCATTTATGTGCTGATTTGCAAAAATAATGTACACTTAATTTTATTCTTTAACAGAATTTATGTTAAAGAATAAAAAACCGATAAGGTATGTTTAGTATTACACATTCCCTTACCGGTTAACAAGTTGACATATGTCTCATATTTAATTTTAGGCTGTTTTTACTGCTATAATTACTCCCAACTATACTATATCTAATATTTCTTTAAAATTGTTTAACTTGTATGTAGTTTTGCCATACTTTGATGCTTCGCCTAACCCAGCTGAATCAAAAATAATTCCTTTATATTTTTTCATTTTGTACTAACTCCATTCCTGTTTTAAGTACACGAAGTACTCTCTCTGCTGCATAGCATAAATATTTCTCTGCATTGTCCATGGCATTATTTAAAGAAATAATGTTACACACAGAAGCTTCCATTCCGCTAACTCCCATACTATACAATTGATTAATTTCTTCTCCTAAACTTCCTGAAATAACCAATACCGGAACATTATATTTCTTACATTTTCTTGCAATTCCATGGATAACCTTTCCACATGCTGACTGGTAATCTGTCTTACCTTCTCCTGTAATAACAATATCCGTACTATCTAATTTTTCTTCAAAATTATTTAACTCAAGTAACACATCTATGCCTGATTGCATCTTTCCATTTAAAAATCCATATAAAGCGGCACCAAGTCCTCCTGCAGCACCTAACCCTTCAATTTTTTCTATTGAATGTCCCAAATATTCTTCCAGAATTTTTCTATAGGAAATCATTCCTTTTTCCAGCTTTTCCAACTTTTCTTCTGTACCACCTTTTTGTGGTCCATAAACGTATGTTGCACCTTTTTCACCTGTTAGAGTATTAGTCACATCACACATGACAATGGTTTCGACTTCAGAAATTTCTTTTATAGCAAAGGTATCATCTATAGTTGCAATTTTTTCAAGATTTTCTCCTATTCCTGACAATTCATTTCCTTCCGAATCCAAGAATCTATAACCAAGGGCTATCATTGCACCTATTCCTCCATCATTTGTAGCACTCCCACCTATTCCTATATAGATTTTAGTACAACCGTTTTCAATTGCATGCTTTATGAAAATTCCAGTTCCAAAAGATGTTGTAATCATAGGATTTTTTTCTTTTTCATCAATTAACGTTAATCCTGAAGCCTGCGCCATTTCAATAACTGCAATATTACCTTTTCTAAGATAATATCCATCTATTTTTTTACCTAAAGGATTCACTGTATCAATTACTATTTTGTCATATCCATTGCCACTTTCACCATAAATAGCTTCTAAAGTTCCTTCTCCTCCATCAGCGATTAACATTTTTTCACAAAAGCTTTTTGGAAAAATTTCCTTAACTTTTGATTCAATAATATTATTAACCTGATTAGAAGATAAACTTCCTTTAAACGAATCTGACGCTATAATAAATTTCATTTTGTTTCTCCTTTAGTTCTAATTTTAATATGCAATAACCACTTTATTCTGGTAAATATATTCTTTTTATTAGTTTTTTGAATTTTTCTATATAGTCTTCTACACCTATCTTTTCATCTAACTTAGTGTATTCTTCAAATTTATTTGATTTGATTTTTTCTATACAATGTAATGTTATATTAAATGAAAAAATCATTTGATATCATAACAAAAGTTATATTATTCTCTTCTTATATGTGCATATAATCCCAACTATAATGATAGTTATGTAATAAAGAATAGTACGAGCATTTTTAATTTTATCAGCTATCATAATTCTGTATGCCTCCTTCTTCCATGAGATTACAGCAAAAAACAAAATGAAGCAATAGTAATCATAATCAAAATATTAGAATTAATATCTATATATTTGAACCAATTACATACACTTTTACTTTTAATAAGTATTGATTTATTTTCAAATATTTTTAATAAATTGTATTTTAATGCTATAAAACAAGAAATAACAATTCCATATGCATAAAACACACTTATTCCAGAAAAATAAAAATTCAAGTTAGTTGTGGCTTCAACTTCCCGTGTAGACTTTGTAGAAATAAATTCTATAAATATAATCGAAATAAGAGATATAATAAAAACCTTACTTCTACAAATATTTTTAAAGTGTAAATTCATAATTCCTCCTATATCATAAAAAATCTTTACTCTTGTATTTTCTAAATAAAACAATATTGGCATATATTAAAATTAATATTGTTAAAAATAATAAATTATTATTTCCTAATCCGAATTGATAGTTTTGAATTAGAAAGTCATTCAATCCAAAAGCTTCAAATAAAATACAATGAATAATGTAAAAAATGAATACTGTAACATTAATAGTTAAAATATTATATTTAGTAAGTATACTAAGAGAAAATGATATTGTTGCCATAATAGAAGCAACTATTGAATTTATTAAAATTACAATTAAAATATA
>OGYE01002491.1_pt1 | contig 11206 bp, 10 predicted proteins | sample 1576471 | NCBI WGS metagenome assembly OGYE01 (sample SAMEA3541532, study PRJEB24748) | human gut metagenome | biome: human gut; feature: human-associated habitat; material: faeces | place: China | collected 2012
CTTGTAAATACAACTTCTTCTTTTCTCTTTGCATGAATAAAATGCTGAACTGCTTTTCATGCGGGAATGTCTTATTCAAGCGTGAGGAACAGTGCCATTTTGAAGCGCTTGTCCGCGCGGACATAGTGTTTGCCGCCGCGGGCAAAGCGGAAATTCTCACCGGCGTGGATGACGTGTTCTTTACCTTCGTAGCCGATGACGCCCTCGCCGTCAAGAGCGAAGATCAGCGCGTCGCCGGGAGCGGCGTGCTCGCTGAGACCCGTACCGGCGTCAAACGCCATGAGCGCGAATTTCATTGTTTTGCTGCTGGTAACGTCCATGTTGACGATCTTTCCGTCCTGATAGGGGACAAGCTCGCCGAGACGGAAAACCTCCCCAATTTTGACTGCCTGATTCATTGACTGATTCCTCCCAATATTGATTTCAAGATAAACGGCGGATGTGTCTGTGCGCATCCCGACCGGGACATCTGCGGGCGTTACAAGAGCGTCCAGCGCGTGAAGCGTCCGCGTCTGACTGCCGGGCAGACCGACTTCGAGCGTCCCTTCGGCGACAATGAGCAGCTTGGGGGAAAAGTAGATCTCCGCGCTGATATCGGTACCCGCGGCGAGCGAATAGCATACGACGTCCGTTTCGCCGCTGCATATCGCTTCCGATACAGTGCAGCCGGGGATCGGCGCGTTTTTCTCCGCAAGGGAGAACACACAGCCGGGGGAATACTCCATGGCGGTCTCCTTTCGCTTATTTTGTATAGTAAATCGCAATGCTCAGCGTCTTTCCATCTTTTTCAACGGCTGCGTCGAAATCCGGGAAAAAGGTTGAAAAGTGACCTTTTCGGGGGTAAGATAAAGCTATTACAGGAATCTATGGGAGGAATAGCTTGAAATTCTTTCATTTGTCCGATCTGCATCTTGGAAGGCGCATGTATGAGTTTTCCCTGATCGATGACCAGAAATTCATACTTGAAGAGCTCCTCTGCCTGGCGGCGGAGGAGCATCCCGACGCCGTTGTGATCGCAGGTGATATATACGACCGCGCTGTGCCGAGCGCCGAGGCGGTCGAGCTTTTCGATTCTTTCCTTACCGAGCTGGCCGGGCGGCGCATTCCGGTGCTCGCCATCGCCGGCAACCATGATTCGCCGGAGCGCATAGCGTTTGGCGCGGGGCTCATGGCGCCGAGCGGCGTGCATCTCTCGCCGGTCTATAATGGGCGCGTGGAGCCGGTGACACTCTCGGACGCCTATGGCGAGGTGCGGTTTTATCTGCTCCCGTTCATCAAGCCCGCGAACGTCCGCCGCTTTTATCCGGACGCAGTCATCGAGAGCTATACCGACGCGCTCCGCTGCGCCGTGGAGCATATGGATATTGCCCCGTCGACGCGGAACGTGCTCGTAACGCATCAGTTCGTCACCGGCGGCGTGCGCTCTGAGTCAGAGGATATCACGGTCGGCGGCACGGACAACGTGGATGCCGCGGTGTTCGACGGTTTTGACTATGTTGCGCTCGGCCATCTCCACGGCGCGCAGAGCATCGGGCGCGAAACGCTCCGCTATTCCGGCACGCCGCTCAAATACTCTTTCTCGGAAAAGGATCAGGAGAAGAGCATAACGGTCGTGGAGCTGGGAGAGAAGGGAAGCGTGTCGATCTCGACGCTGCCGCTCAGACCGCAGCGCGATATGCGCGAAGTGCGCGGCACCTATGACGAGCTGACGCTCCGCGGAAATTACGCCGGAACGAATACCGACGATTACATCCACGCCGTTCTCACGGACGAAAACGACATTCCGAACGCGTTTTCGCGGCTGCAAAGCATTTATCCGCAGTTGATGAAGCTCGATTACGATAACCGGCGCACGCGAACCTCCGTCGTGATCGCCGCGGAAGAACGTCGCCGGACGATGACCGATACGGAGCTTTTTGCCGAGTTTTTTGAAATACAGAACGGGCAGAAGATGACGGACAAACAGAGCGAATATGTAAAGGACGTCTTTGCCACGGTTCGGGAGGAAATGCTATGAGACCGCTGTATCTTACGCTCAGCGCCTTTGGTGCGTATGCGGGCAAAACGGAGCTTGATCTCCGGCAGCTCGGCGAACGCGGACTGTACCTCATCACGGGCGATACCGGCGCAGGGAAAACGACGATCTTTGACGCGATCGCTTTTGCGCTGTTCGGTAAACCGAGCGGCGATGGACGCGAAAGCTCTATGCTCCGTTCCAAATTCGCCGCGCCCGAGACGCCGACCAAAGTGGAGCTTACGTTCTCCAATGGTGGGAAGACCTATAAGATCAAGCGAAACCCGGAGTATGAACGCCCCAAGTCCCGTGGGACCGGAACGACCAAGGAACAGCCGCGCGTGGAGCTGGTCCTGCCGGACGGTAAAGTGCTCACACGCCACGCGGATGTGGAAGAAAAGATTCGTGATATCCTCGGTGTAGACAGAGATCAGTTCTGTCAGATCGCCATGCTCGCGCAGGGCGAGTTCCGCAAACTCCTGCTCGCGGAGACGAAGGAGCGCGCGAGCATTTTCCGTAGCATATTCAAAACCAATCTTTATATAAAGTTTCAGGAGCGGGTAAAAGACAACTTTTCTGCGATCGGCCGCGAGCTGAAGGAGGCGGAAAACTCCTTTAAACAGTATGCCGCAGGGGTCGTCCTGCCGGAGGACACCGAGCTTCCGCCGGAAAATGAGCTCTCTGAATTTCTCGCCGGTCTGCTGAAAGCCGACCGCGCGCAGGATGACGCATGGGAGAAAGAGCTCGCGGAGATCGGGAAAAAGCTCGATACGCTGACCGCCGATGCGGCCAAAGCGGCGGTGGACGAAGAAAACCGCAGCGAACTTCGGAAAGCAAAGCTCTCCCTCGCTGAAGCAGAAAAGACGGTGAGTGAGTCCGGCATCGCGCTGGAAAAGGAAAAGGCGTGCGAGCCGGAGCTCGTGAAGCTCGCGGAAGCGCTTAAGGCGCTGGAAGATGAACGAAAGGCGCACGACGAGCTGATGGACACGGAAAAGAAGGCCGCCGCGGCGAAGAAAACGGCGAACGATGCGGCGGCACGCCTTTCCCGGCTCGAAGTATCGCGCGGTGAGCTGCGGGAACACCTTTCGCGGGAGCGGGAGGAATATCATGCGCTTGCCGCCTCTGCGGAGAACCTCGCGAAGCTCCAACAGGAAAAGACCGTTCTCTCCCAATATCTCGACGACCTCCGGAAGTATGAAACGGCCCTTCAGACGGTTGCAGAGCGCAAAGATGCGGCGGACGCCGCGCGCGATGCCTATACGAGGGCGCGGAGCGAAGAAGAGCATCTTTCCGCCGAGGCGCAGGAGCTGCGCCGGAGATTCAACGACGAGCAGGCGGGGGTGCTGGCCTCCACGCTTCACGAGGGTGAACCCTGCCCCGTCTGCGGCGCGCTGACACATCCGCACCCCGCGCAGTGTACGCCGGACGCGCCCGACGAGAAGAAAGTGAAGGACGCCGAGAAAAAGGCCAAAGCGGCGTGGGAGCGAGTAAATAAGGCGAGCGAGGCTTCCGGCATTGCGAAAAACGCCTATGAGACCGCGCAGAAAGAGGAAGCGGAACAGAGAGAAAAGCTCTTCGGCGGGAAAGAGAAGATCGATCTCGAAGCCGAAAAGAGGGCTATTGCGCGCCGCTGCGCCGAAAAAGACGGCGAGATCCGAAAAGAATCGGAAAACGCCGCGCGTTTCGAGACTCTCGGACGGAAAATTCCGGAGGAGGAAAAGCGTCTTGCCGAAATGGACGCGCCGATCACCGAGGCGCAGAAGACGGCTGCCGACACGCAGAGCGCGCTCACGTCTCTCCGTCAGACCGCGGATAAGCTTCGCGCGGGGCTGAAATACGGAAATGCTGCGGAGGTCGAAAAGGGAAAACAGCAAGTCCTTGCCCGTCAGAGCGAGATGGAAGATGCGCGGAAAAGAGCCGAGGAAGCGCTCGTCGCTGCCAAGGAACGCCGCTCCGCAGAGCAGGGAAAGGTGGAGAAGCTCGAAGAGCTTGTTTCCGATGCGCCCCTCGTTGATCTCGCGGCATTTGCCGAAGAGAAAAATTTTCTCACACAGCGCAAGGACGACCTGACGAACCGCCGCCGCGCTCTTGACCGGCGCATCATGGCAAACGACAGCGCTAAAAAGGGAATCGACAAAAAGCCGGCGAGCGCCGCGCGCTCGAGGAGCGCTGGACATGGATGAAGCCGCTCTCGGAAACGGCGAACGGCGGACTCAAGGATCATATCTCGCTGGAAACGTATGTGCAGATGACGTATTTTGACCGCATCCTTGCGCGCGCCAATGCGCACCTGATGCAGATGTCCGGCGGGAAGTACGATCTCAAGCGGCGCGAGGGCGCAGCGAAGAATGGCGGCCAAAACGGTCTTGATCTTGACGTCATCGACCACTACAACGGCAGCGAGCGCAGCGTAAAATCACTCTCCGGCGGCGAAACGTTTCTTGCTTCGCTCTCGCTCGCGCTCGGGCTTTCGGAGGAGATCCAGTCGAGCGCCGGCGGCGTGCAGATGGACACCCTTTTCGTAGATGAGGGCTTCGGCTCGCTCGACGAGGAAACGCTCCGGCAGGCCATGCGCGCGCTGCGCGAGCTCTCCGAGGGCGACCGGCTCATCGGCATCATATCCCACGTTTCCGAGCTCCGCCGCGAGATCGACCGGCAGATCGTCGTCAAACGCTCGAAGGACGGTGCAAGCCGCGCGGAGATCATAACCGAATAAAACAAAGGAGAAAACGATCCATGAAAGTTCTCATCATCAACGGCAGTCCCCGTGCAAACGGCAATACGGACATCGCGCTGCGAGAAATGGAAAAGGTCTTCGCCGAAGAGGGTGTGGAGACGAAGCGGCTGAACATCGGCACGCAGATGATCCACGGCTGCGTTGCCTGCAATGCATGCCACCGCACAGGAAAATGCGGCTTTGACGATGTGGTGAACCGCGCCGCCGATATCCTCCGCGACTGCGACGGGCTCGTTGTCGGCACGCCGGTGTACTACGCCTCCGCGAACGGCACGGTCGTGTCGTTTTTGGACCGGCTTTTCTACTCTGCACCGTACGATTTCACGATGAAGGTCGGCGCCTCGGTCGCCGTGGCGCGCCGCGGCGGGACGAGCGCAACGTTTGACGAGCTCAACAAATACTTCACCATCAGCGGCATGCCGGTCGTATCGAGCCAGTACTGGAACAGCGTCCATGGCTGTCAGCCGGGCGAGGCGGCGCAGGACGCCGAAGGTCTCCAGACGATGCGAACTCTTGCGCGGAACATGACGTTCCTGATGAAAAGCATCGCTCTCGGAAAGGCAAAATACGGTCTTCCGGAGAAGGAAGAGCGCATTGGAACGAATTTTATTCGTTAACTCTTTGGAAATATATAAAATATTGTATTGATTTTTCTCCTGCGTGACGATATGATAAAATGAAAACTGGCTCCACCGGCCGGCGAAGAGGAAAGGACAGGCGATTCGCCTTTTTCTATGGAAACGATCACATCCCGGAAAAATTCCCGCGTGCAGGCGCTGCGCGCGCTCGGCAGAGACAAGGCATATCGCCGCGAGCAGGGGCTGTTCCTCTGCGACGGAGAGAAGCTGCTCTCTGAAGCGCTCGCAAACGGCGCGGATATCGCGGAGATATACCTGCGCGGCGCAAAGCCGGCAGGGAATATGCCGGAGGTTCCGGTGTATTCGCTCTCTGAGGATGTGTTCGACTATGCTTCTCCGCTGGAGCACAGCCCAGGCCCGCTTTTCACCGTTCGCGCAAAGCCGCTTCCGGAGAGAGTCCGGCCCGATCGGGTCATCGTTTTGGAAAACGTGCAGGACCCCGGCAACGTGGGTACAGTGCTTCGCACCGCGGCGGCGCTCGGCACGGAGCTCGTGGTGCTCCTCGGCGATTGCGCCGATCCCTACAACCCGAAAACCGTCCGTGCTGCCATGGGGGCGCTTTTCCGCCAGCGGCTCTGGGAGACCGATCTTTCCACGCTCTGCGCGAAGCTCCGCGAATGGGAGCTTCCGCTCTGCGGCGCGGCACTCCGGGCAGAGAGCGTTGATGTAAAATGCGTTTCGCTCCGCCGCGCGGCCATCGCCGTCGGCAATGAGGGACGGGGGCTCACCGACGCGCTTCTGGAAAAGTGTGATACGAAGATCATTCTCCCCATGACGCCCGGCAGCGAGTCGCTCAATGCGGCGGTCGCGGCCTCCATCCTTATGTGGGAGATGTGGACACAGCGCGGATAATCTGAGGAAGGGAGAAGGGAAATGTCGCAGCTTCGGTACTGGGTATGGCTTGCCTCCGTGGACGGTGTGCGCACGATCTCGCTGTGCCGAGTTCTGGAGCACTTCGGCGGGGCGATGGAAGCCTATTTTGCGCCCGAAGAGCGGCTTTCGGAGCTCGAGGATCTTTCACCGCAGGAGCGGCGCGCCCTCTCTGACCGGAGACTTGAGCGCACCGAACAGATCCTTGCTCTCTGTCAGGAGAAGAACATCCGCATTCTCACGCTGCACGATGCCGCTTATCCCGACCGTCTGCGGCAGATCGCCGATCCGCCGCTCGTATTATACGTCCGCGGGAATCTCCCGTTTCTCGATGAGCTGCCTACGATCGCGATCGTAGGCACGCGAAAGGCGAGCGCCTACGGGATCAATGTGGCGACCCGCCTTGGGCAGGAGATTACTTCTTACGGCGGCTGCGTTGTTACCGGCATGGCGCTCGGCGTGGACGGCGCCGCCGCCCGGGGCGCGCTGCTCGCGGGCAAGCCGTGCGTCGGTGTGCTGGGTACGGCGATCGACGTCAATTACCCCGCGGCCAATTCACTGCTTATCGACGATGTAGCATCTGCCGGGGCTGTCATCAGCGAATTTCCTCCGCTCTATCCGACGAAGCCGGAGAACTTTCCCCGCCGCAACCGCATTATCAGCGGCCTTTCCTGCGGCGCGTGCATCGTGGAAGCGCCGGTGCGCAGCGGCGCGCTCATCACCGCCAATCTTGCGCTGGAGCAGGGGCGCGATGTGTTCGCCGTTCCGGGTAATATCGACAGCCCGAACAGCACTGGGACCAACGCGCTCATCCGCGACGGCGCCAAGGCGATCACCGGCGCACAGGATATCCTTTCGGAGTATGAAGGGCTCTATCCCGGCCGCATCCAATACGATACGGAGCTGTATTCCCCGCCGAAAAGAGCGGAAAAGGTATCGGTTTCGGCAAAAACAGAGATTGACAAGCCGCAGACGATACCGTATAGTGACCTCGAAAGCCGTCTGACGGAGTACACGGAGGACCATCGGGCACTTCTGCGCTGCATTTCGCGGGGCGAGACCCATGTGGACGAAATGGCGGCTTCGACCGGCTTTTCCGCGGCAAAGGTACTCGCGTGCATGACGGTGCTCACCATCCGCGGCGCAGTGAAACCCCTGCCTGGAAAACGATATTCTTTGAACCTGAAGTAAGGACGATAGTATATTATGGCGCAAGCAAAAAAGGATCTTGTCATTGTGGAGTCTCCCGCCAAGGCACGGACGATCGAAAAGTACCTCGGCGGCGACTATAAAGTTATTGCATCCATGGGCCACCTCCGCGACTTGCCGAAGAGCAAGCTCGGCGTGGACATCGAACACGGCTTTACGCCGGAGTATATTCCGGTCGCCGCGCGGTCGGACGTTATCAACGAGCTGAAAAAGCGTTCCAAAGAGGCCGGAACGGTGTATCTCGCCACCGACCCGGACCGCGAGGGCGAAGCGATCAGCTGGCATCTGGCCAATATCCTGGGCCTGGACCCCCATGAGCCCAACCGCGTGACCTTCGACGAGATTACGAAAAAGGGCGTGCAGGAGGGCATGGCCCACCCCCGCGCCATCGACGAGGATCTGTTCAACATGACTGGAATAATCGCTTCCCTTTGCATTGGTTACAATGTTGCCTTTCTTGGTTCTTCCCTGACGGTTTTCAGCAGTTCCATGGCGTGCGCGCGGGCCTGCTCATCCGTTTCATGATGCACCAGTTTCGGTGCGAGGGTGATGTTGTCGATCACGCTCATGTTGTTGAACAGGTTGAAATGCTGGAACACCATGCCCACCTGCTCGCGCACCTGGTCGATGTTCACATGGCTGTCCGTCAAATCGTGTCCGTTGACCACGATCTTGCCGCCGGTGGCCTGTTCGAGTCCGTTCAGGCAACGCAATATGGTGGATTTGCCGGCGCCGGACGGTCCGATGATGCAGATCACCTCGCCTTTGCGCACGGTCATGTCGACGCCTTTGATGACCTCGGTCTGCCCGTAGCTTTTGTGCAGATCCTTGACGTCGATGATCACGTCGTTCTCGTTCATCGGTTCACCTTCCTGTCCACGATGTTGGCCAGCCACGTCAGGATGGTGATGGCCACGAAGTACATGACGCCGACGATCAGCAGCGTTTCGGTTACGCGGAAGTTCGCCGCGTACAGCTGCTGCGCCTGGTACAGCAGCTCACCGAAGCCGATGGCGAGCAGTAGCGAGGAGTCCTTGATCATGATGACCAGCTGGTTGATGATCGAAGGCATGGCGATTTTGCTGGCCTGCGGCAGAATCACTCGGCGCATGGCCTGCCTGTGGTTGAGTCCCAGCGAACGTGCGCCCTCCATCTGTCCGGAATCGACCGATTGGACTGCGCCACGCACGATTTCCGCCAGGTACGCGCCGGAGTTGAGCGACAAGGTCAATGCGCCGGCGACCCAGATGTTCACGCTATGTCCGATGAGCTGGGGCACGCCGAAGTAGAAGAAGAACGCCCACACCAGGATCGGGGTGCCGCGGAACACCGCGATGTACACATTGGCCAATCCTGCGGCGATTTTGCTTTCCGAAACCTTCATCAGGCCGAACGCGACGCCGAGCACCAATGCGATCGCGAAGGAAAGCAACGTGATCAGCAGCGTGTTCCTCAAGCCCGTCAGCAATGCCGGCATCGACTGTTTGACCAGTCCGAGGAAACCGACCTTCTGTTGTTCGGCGCTGTCGTCGCCATTGTCGGTGATCATGCCGGAAATCGATTTGGCCTGCTCTTTCGCGCCTTGCTTGCCAAGATATTGTGCGACGATTCGCTCGTATTCTCCCGAAGCGATCATCTTGTTCAATCCATCGTTGATGGCGGCCAGCAAATCTGCGTTCATGCCTTTGTTCACGGCCATGCCGTATTCGCCGTGCGGCACCTTCGGAGTCACGATTTTCAGACCGTTGTTCTGCGATACGCCATATGCCAGTACCGGATAATCGTCGAACACCGCGACGGCATTGCCGGATTTGACCATCTCGTACATGGTTGAGGATTGGTCGACGGAAGTCACCTTGTAACCGTACTTGTCGGCATGCTGTTTGGCGTACGATTCGCCCTCCGAGCCGGTTTTCGCCACAACCGTCCGGCCTTTGAGGTCCTTATAGCCGGTGACGTCGTCGTTGTTGGCCGCGACGGCCATCTGGATGCCGGATTGGAAATACGGATTCGAGAAATCATAGGAGGCTTTACGCTCGTCAGTGATGGACATGCCGGCTATGACGACGTCCACCTGGTTGGAGCTTAGGGCCTGCAACGCGGCGTTGAATCCCAGCGACTGTATCTCGACCTTAAAGCCCTCTTCCTTGGCGATGCCTCGGATTAGCTCCATGTCGATGCCGGTCATCTTGCCGTTCTCACGGTATTCGAACGGTGCGAACGTGGTGTCGGTGCCGATTTTATATGTCTTGCCCTTGACCGAGGCCGGATTGCCAGTTTCGGAGGCGAGCGCATGCGGAACGGTCGTCATGAATGCCGCAAAGACCACGGCGAGCACGGCGAACAGCGCGCATATGCGCATGCCGACCGCGTTCAGTCGCTTCTTGTCCTGTGTTTTCGATTTCATACCGCGCTTCAACCCTTTCTGGTTGCCGGATAATCAAACACGCTCCACTATAATGACAGCGACGGAAAATAGACAACGCGAATAATAAAAAATGTCCGAGCATCATTGATGTTCGGACATTTTTCATTCATCTATGGGCGAAACCGTATCAGTCCTCGTCCTCATCCGGATCGTAATCGACACCGGTCTCGGCGCGCTGCTCAGCGGAGATCGGAGCCGGAGCGCCGGTCAGCGGATCGCGGCCGCCGCCAGCCTTCGGGAAGGCGATGACGTCGCGGATGGAGTCGGCGCCAGCCAGAATTGCGGCGGTACGATCCCAGCCGAGAGCGATGCCGGCGTGAGGCGGAGCGCCGTACTTGAATGCCTCAAGCAGGAAGCCGAACTTGTCTGCGGCCTCTTCCGGCGTGATGCCAAGCACGTCAAGCACACGGTCCTGAATGTCGTCGCGGTGGATACGCACGGAGCCGCCGCCCATTTCGTTGCCGTTGCACACGATGTCGTAGGAATCGGACATGGCGTGTTCCGGATCCTTGTCGAACTTGTCGATCCAATCCTTGGACGGCATGGTGAACGGGTGATGCATGGAGGTCCACTTGGAGTGGCCGACTGCCACATCGTCGTCGTCCGGGTCATCGGTCGGCTTGAACAGCGGGAAGTCCACAACCCAAGTGAAGGCGAAATCGTCGGGCTTGAGCAGGCCCGCGCGGCGGGCAAGCTCGACACGCACGGCGCCCAGCAGTTCCTGGGAGGAGGTGCGGCGACCGGCTGCGAAGAACACGGCGTCGCCGTCTTCGGCGCCGACGGCTTCCTTCAGACCGTTGCGTTCCTCTTCGGACAGGTTCTTGGCGACGGGGCCCTTGAGTTCGCCGTTCTCGGCGAACACCACATAGGCGAGGCCCTTGGCGCCACGCTGCTTGGCCCAATCCTGCCATGCGTCGAACTGACGGCGAGGCGTGGCCGCGCCACCCTTGAAGAGCACCGCGCCGACGTATGGGGCCTGGAACACGCGGAACGGCGTGTTCTTGAAGTAATCGGTCAGTTCGATCAGCGGATTGCCGAAACGCAGATCCGGCTTGTCGGAACCGTACTTGTCCATGGCGTCCTGCCAGGTGATGCGCTGGATCGGCAGCTTGATGTCGTAGCCGGCGGACTTCCAGATGGCGGCGATGACCTTTTCGGCCATGGCCATCACGTCCTCCTGGTCCACGAAGGCCATCTCCATGTCGAGCTGGGTGAATTCCGGCTGGCGGTCGGCGCGGAAGTCCTCGTCACGATAGCAGCGGGCCAGCTGGTAGTAACGCTCGACGCCGGAGACCATGAGCAGCTGCTTG
>OGYE01002497.1_pt1 | contig 11182 bp, 9 predicted proteins | sample 1576471 | NCBI WGS metagenome assembly OGYE01 (sample SAMEA3541532, study PRJEB24748) | human gut metagenome | biome: human gut; feature: human-associated habitat; material: faeces | place: China | collected 2012
AGAATTAAAACAAAAGGATATGATACTGGAAAAGTGCATTTACAGAGTAGTTATGGGGTAATAAATTATACTGGATTAGACTATGATTATGTGCGAGTTGGTATTCTTATGTATGGAATAAATAGTTCATACGAGTCATATCAATTAACACATTTGAACTTAAAACCTGTTTTGTCATTGAAAGCCAGAATTACAAGTGTAAAAGAAATAAATAAAAACGATTCTGTTAGTTATGGAAGAACATACATTGCAACAGAAAATAGAAAAATTGCCTCTGTATCAATAGGATATGCAGATGGAATACCGAGAAATTTATCTAACAAAAATATGCAAGTCAAAATAAATGAAAGTTATGGCACTGTAATAGGTAGAATTTGTATGGATCAATTACTAATTGATATTTCTGATATATCAAATGTAAAAGTTGGAGATATTATAACAATTATAGGAGAAGATAAGAATATTACTGCTGAACAAGTTGCTGATAAAGCAGATACTATTACAAATGAATTGCTATGCAGATTTGGAGATAGACTAGCAAGAATTATTGTCTGATTTTTGGAAAGAATTTATAATTATTGTATAATAATAGAGAGGTGGGGTATGTTATGCACAGAATAGAAGCATATATAAGATTAGGTTTAATTTTTGTTGTTATCATAAGTATTTTATATTTACCAATATTATTTAAGTTGAAGAAAAAAGGGATAAGTCCAACAAGACAAGTGAGTTATATAGGTCTAGTTTGTTCTATATTTCTCATAGTATTTGCAACAATGTTATTTATGCTGATTTCATTTGATTCGACGCATACATTAAATATTATTCCTTTTAATTGGAATGAAATTGGACTATATCAGTTTGTTGTTGAGAAAATTCCAAATATCCTATTATTTATTCCGTTTGGCTTTTTTGTTCCAGCAGTTTATAAAAGTAAACGAAATATATGGAAGACTATGCTTATTGTATTTTTAACAACTTTTGGAATAGAGTTTTTACAGTATTTTATGGGTAGATCGGCAGATATAGATGATGTTATTACTAACTTTCTAGGAGGTCTTATAGGATATATTTTATTCTTGGCTTTTAATAAACTTCTTAAAAATACAAATTTCTGGAAAAAATTTATTAAAAATGAGATATAAATACGAATGTATAAATAAGATATTAACAAATGGAATTGAAATAAGAGATGTTGCAGATATACTTGGACATAGAAATGTAGAAACAACAGAAAATTATTATATTTCAAGTACAGAAAAATCTAAACGATTAGCAACTGATGTTTTTGATAAGATAACAAAATCTGAAATTATAGAAGAAATTATTAAATATAAATAATTAAATATAAATAATTGGATAGATCCATTGATAAAAATGAATATTTATAGTATAATAAATGTGCAAAAATACAAAACGCACATTGGTAAATATATGATATAGATAGTATAATGACCGTAGTAAATGAATGCAAACATTGTTTGCGATTTGTTTGCAAGAGAGAAATATTTATAATAACAAAAATACTATAAATATTATAAATATAATAGATTACCAAGACGCTAAAGCCTTGAAATATCAATAATATTATAAATATTATAAGTATTATAAATATGGGAGTTCCTACAACATGTGGAAGTGGTAAGAAGTACAAACAGTGCTGTGGCAAATAGCCTCGCAACCCGCATAAAATAAGGGATTGCGGGTTTTTCTATGATTTCACATTTTGAGTAATTTTTGTAGTGTCCATTGTCTTAGATACGTTTTAGATACGTTATAAAAACCTTGCAAATCCTTATAAAATAAGGGTAAAACGTGCACTTAAATTTTAAATTCAAATTGAATACAAAACGTATCTAAAATTAGAAATTTATAATTTTATTGAGTAAATTTAAAATAAATATTTTATATTTAATGGTATAATATAAGTAGGAGAAGATAGTTATGGATGTAAATAATTTACAAGTTAATACAAATATAGTTGGTGGATATTTTAGTGCGGAACAAATTGACCTATTATCTATAATACAATGTAAAGATAGTGGTGAACTAATTGACTTTATTATTCACTGTGACCAAATAAAACATAATTATAGCAAAGAAGATTTAGAAAACTTGATTACTTTACCTTTGGATGATTTTAAGCAAAGAGTTTTTAAGAGTTATCAAGATACTATGGTATTTCATGATGCAGATAGAGAAACTAAGATAGAAAATAAACTTAGACATTGTGGCATTCAAAAAAATGATATAGATATAATCAAAAATGCAGTATCAAATAATTCACCTGAAATTATGTCTTGGTTAAGAGAGTTTATTAAAAATAAATATCCTACCAATTATGAAGAAATATTTGATATGAGTCATCATTTTGTTTCTACAGAAAGAGATCAACTTAAAACAGATGATTTATATGAAGAAATGGTTTTGTTAAATAGTAACTTAGATAGTTTTAATAGTATGTTAATAGGATCTGGAAGAATATATAATGTAGTAAATGATTTATATGATGAGAATAATCCTGATAAAAGATTTGATTTTTATTTTGCAAAAAGAGATTTAGATTTTGCATATCGAAATGGCAAACAAGTTAGATATCATTCATTGTTAGTAAAAGATGGTATGGAAAGTCTATTTGTTGGAAAATCTAAAGAAGAAATATTAGAAATTATAAAAGATTATGTTAAAGAAAGTATTGATTTTATTAATGATTATAATTTGAATCATAGACTTAATATTAATGGACAAGATGTACCAGTAATAAATGCAGTGGATTTATTTAATGAAATAGTAAGTTTTGAAAAGAATGCTAATGGAGAATATTTTAATATTTGGGAAAGTAAATATGGTATAACTATGGATGAACTATTACCAGCATTTGATTATGCACTTCAAAACAAACCTGAAGGAGTAAACTTTTTATATAATGAACCGTTTTTGGAAAATGACGAAAGAAGAAAAAAAGTGCTAGAGGTGTTAGGTGAAATTGATTCTAAAAGACCTGGATTAATTGATACATTAGGTTCACAAATGCATATAACAATTGGTGAAGATGAAGATAAAATTAGAAGATGCTTTGAAGATTTTAGAACTTTGCAAGAAAGAACAGGAAAACATATACAAATTACTGAATTTGATATGTCACTAGGAAGAACTCAAATACCTAGAGTATTTGGAAATAATCCCGAAATAACCCTAGAACAAGTTTATGAATATAAGCATCAAAAAATTGGAGAAATATCAAGCATTATTAGTGAATCGGGAGTACATCTAGATGGTATATCATATTGGTCATTAACTGATGGTATTGATTGTAATTTAGAAAGAGTAAGATCAAATTATTTAGCAGATGGAAGTATCACTGATATTCATCAAATTCCAAGTGCTTGTGGAGGTTTATTTCCAACACATAAAAAACTAATTAAAAAGCAAGAATTTAGTCAAGCGGAAGCACAAAATTTTGAAAGTGCTGAGCCTTCTCATAAGCATAGATAAAGAATTACTTAAAAATTGTAAAAATTTCAACAATAGCAAATTTTAGATACGTTTTTAGATACGTTCTGCTAGGTTTGCCGAGTGCTACGGAGTGCTCCCAAGTGCAACCGAGAGCTGAATTAACGTGCCAAGTGCTCCCAAAAGCTCCAAAAATCCCGAATACAAAGGACCATGTGGGTCTGGTAAGAAATATAAGAACTGCTGTGGAAAGTAAGCTCGCTAAGCCTCATAAATAAAGGCTTGCGAGTTTTTTACTACTTACAATTTTTAGGTAATTTTAACTTGAAAGGGCGTTTAGATAAGTTTTAGATAAATTTTTTTGTCCAAATTAGCCTTAAAATTTAAAAAGTGTGTTATAATATTATTAGGAGGAATTACTATGGAGGATAAAAATATTATTTATAATAAAACAAATGATAATATAACACCAATTGATACATCAGCAAAAGACCTTGCTTTTGAAGCTGATGCAGCAAAGGCAAGAAGACAAATGGAAGAAAGAGCTAGAGTTATGAATCAACCAATTGATACATCAGCAAAAGATTTTGCTTTAAAAGCTGAATTAGAAAAAACAAAAAGAGCACTACTAGAAGAGCAACAAGCTATGTATCAAGATATTGATGTAACACGTAAAACTAGATAAAAAATAAATTTATGAATTCAGTCTTTGAATTCTTTTTATTTTGATAACAAATCAAAAGATAATATATGAAAAAAATAATTGCTAAATCTATTTTTTTAGATAAGTTATTAGATAAATTTAAACTGCATTGTCAGAAAATTAGACATAACTTTTTTACAATTTCTGAGTAATTTATTAAAACTTATGAGTAAGAAAGACCAATTTTAAAGCAAGAAATTACAAGGCTGTTTTAATGGTTTGCCTTGTGGATCTGGGAAAAAATATAAGAACTGCTGCAGAAAGTAAGATAAATAAATAAAAGTAGATACATTTTATATTAAAGTGTATCTTTTTTTGAAACTTTTTTATTGATATATGGGATAATTATAGTGTAGGTGATAATATGACTAGTCAAGCAAACCTAGATAAGTTTAATGAATTTTATAAAGAAACTTATTCTAATATTCTTAGATATATTATTATTAAATGTCATAATATTAATGATGTAAATGATATTATTCAAGATGTTTATTTAGAATTATGGAAGATTATGAATAAGAAAAATATTGATGATACTAATATTAATAGTTATTTAATTGGAATTGCTATTAATAAAATTAAGAAGTATTATTCTTTAGTTATGAGAATAAGAGATATTTCTTTATTTGATAAAAATAATAATGACTTAGAAATTATAGATAAAATAGATTCTTCATTTGATATTGAAAGTTTTCTTATTAAGAATGAAGAATGGAAATCAATATGGAATTTTATTAAAAAGAAAAAGAATCAAGATATTCCAAAAGTATTTTATTTATATTACAAAGAAGAAATGACTATTAAAGAAATTAGCAAATTACTTAATACTAAAGAATCTTATATTAAAAATCTTATTTATAGAACATTAAATGAATTATGCTTATATTTTAAGGAGTGTGATTAAAATGAATAATGAAGATAAATTAAATAAAGTTATAACAAATGATTTTGATATAAATAATAATTATACTTCTATTAGAAAGAAAATGGAAGGAGGTAATAAAATGAATAAAATATTTAAATATAGTCTAGTACCTATGGCTATAGTTATAACTATGACTGGTGTATTTCTTTTAAATAAAAAGAGTATTACAAATAATGTATTAGATAGTAATGTTAAAAATAATGATGTTATTATTGTTAATAATATTGATAACAATTTTGATAATGCAAAGTTAGATATTGATGGAAGAAGTGAAGAGATAACTACTGATGATTTATATAAAATATATCCATTACTTAAAGATATTGTAGTACCAAATGACTATAATATAAATGGAATAATTAAATGCTATTTATTCAATGAGAATACTGGTAAATATGATAAATTATATGGATATAATATTATTTATAGTGGTGGTAATAATAAATATATAGATATATTTATTTTAATAGATACTACTAAGAGACTTAGATGTTTTAGTATTGATACTGATGAAATGAAAAGTTCTATAGTTAATAATACTAACATTAAAATTATGGGTGGAAATAAAAATTATTATGCTATATTTAGTTATAATAATATTAATTTTGATATTGAAACTGCTGGAATATCGGAGGAAGAGGTTATTCAGTTATTAAAATCTATTATTAAATAAGTTATCTATCAACAGATATTGTTGATAGATTTTTTATTGAATATTTATATTTTATATGTTATTATTTTGTTATAGGAGGAAATGTATATGAACGATAAGAATTTACCTTATGAATATAAACCTATATCTATGTGGGGATATTTTGGATATGAAATTTTGTTTTCTATTCCTTTTATAGGCTTTATTCTACTACTAGTATTTTCGTTTGGTGGTACTAAGAATATTAACCTTAGAAATTTTGCTAGATCATATTTTTGTTTTTCAATTATTGTCATTATCTTTATCGCTATTATATTTTTATTATATGGTAGTAGTTATGTTAATAACGACTTTGGAACTACTATTTAGAATTTAGTCTATCAACAGGTATTGTTGATAGATTTTTTGTATATAGTTATGGCTTATATAAATTAGGTATGGATGATACAGTATAAGAAGACTTTGACTTCTTATACCACTAGTAAGACATTTATGGCTTACAGTGAACATAAAAAAGAAAATAATTTTATGTTTTAAAAATACTATTTTAATGATATAATGGTTTATATAAGATTATAAGGATGTTGGTAGTATGAAAGATATTAGTGATAAAAGAGTAAATATTTCTTTAGATAATCCTTCAATTACATTTGATAAAAATAAATGTGATGAATGCAGTATATGTAAAAATATTTGCAAATTTAATGTTGGAGTATATGGATTTAGTAAAGATGATTATCCTTGTATAAATTGTGGTAGTTGTACTTTAGCTTGTCCAAATAAATGTTTATCAGAAAAAGATGAAACTGATAAATTAGAAGAATATTTACATAGTAATAAAGTTATTGTAATGCAAACTGCTCCTGCTGTTAGAGTAAGTTTAGGAGAAGAGTTTGGTATGAAATTAGGTACTAATGTAGAAGGTAAAATGATTACTGCTCTTAGAACTATTGGTGCTGATTATGTTTTTGATACTACTTTTGGAGCAGATCTTACTGTTATGGAAGAAGCAAGTGAACTAGTTAATAGAATTAAAACAAGTAAAAATTTACCCATGTTTACTAGTTGTTGTCCTTCATGGGTAAAATTTTGTGAAATGTTTTATCCTGAATATTTAGATAACTTATCTACTTGTAAAAGCCCTATATCAATGATGGGTTCTGTTATTAATAATTATTTTTGTAAAATTAATAATCTTAAGAGAGAAGATATTATTAGTATTGTAATAGTTCCTTGTACTAGTAAAAAGATGGAAATACTTAAATATAACGATATTGATCTTGCTATTACTACTAGAGAACTAGCTAAATATTTAAAAAAAGAAAAAATAAACCTTGCAAAATTAAAAAATAGTGGTTATAATAGTTTACTCGGTAAAGGAAGTAGTGGAGGTATTATCTTTGGTACTTCTGGAGGAGTTATGGAAGCTACTTTAAGAGAGGTATATCACATTCTTTATAAAAGATACCCTAAAGGTAGACTTCTTAATTTTAAGTCTATTAGAGGAACTTCTAATGTTAAAGAAGCAGTAGTTAAAATTAATGGTACCAATATTAAGGTAGCTATAATCAATGGTACTGGAGATGCTAGAAAAGTAATTGAAAAAATTAAAAATAAAGAAGTGTATTATGACTTTATTGAAGTTATGACCTGTGAAGGTGGTTGCATCTCTGGTGGAGGTCAACCTAGAGTGTTTCCTTTAAATAAAAACTTAAAAAATAAAAGAATGAATGCTTTATATAAAAGTGATAAAAGAATGAAAATTAGATGTGCTTCAATGAATCCAGATATAAAAGATATATATGATAATTTTTTTGGAGATGTTGGTAGTGATATTTCTTTAAAATACTTACATACTAAACATAGAAATGAGGAATAATAATGAAAGATATTATGAATTTTGGTATTGAAGAAGCAAGAAGAACTATGAACGAAAATAAAGGTGGTCCTTTTGGAGCTGTTATTACTGATAGTGAAGGTAATATTATTAGTGTGGCTTCAAATAGAGTATTAGAGTTACATGATGCAACTGCTCATGCGGAAATTATGGCTATTAGAGAAGCAGGAAAAATACTTGGTACACATGATTTATCTAATTGTATTTTATATGCTACTGGTTATCCTTGTCCTATGTGTTTGTCCGCTATTATATGGGCTAATATTAAAAAGGTTTATTATGGTACTAATTTAAAAGATGCTGAAGACATTGGCTTTAGAGATGATTTTATTTATCGGTATTTAGAAAATAAAGACACTACTACTTTGGAACTTTTAGAACTTGATCATGATGAATGTTTAGAGTTATTTAATGAATATAAAATGAATAATAAGGAAATTTATTAGAGGTGATTAATAATGGAAAAAGTTTATATATTTGGGCATAGAAATCCCGATACTGATAGTGTTACTGCTGCTATTACACTATCTTATTTAAAAAATAAATTAGGAATGAATACCATTCCAGCAGTACTTAGTTCTATTAATTTAGAATCTAAATTTGCTCTTAACTATTTTAATGTGCCAGAGCCTATCTTTCTAAATGATGTTAATATTAAACTTAGAGATTTAAAATATACTAAAAATTATACTGTTAAAGAGAAAGATTCTATATATGAAGCTTATTTTAGAATGAATAAAGTTGGTATTAGTAAAATACCTGTTGTTGATAAAGATAAAAATATGATTGGTATTCTTAGTATGAAAGATATTGCTAAAGATCAGTTTGCTTTTAATTATAGTTATGTTGATGCTACTTATGATAATATTTGTGAAGTTATCAAAGGTACTGAGATACTTAGATTTGATGATGATATTGAAGGTGAACTACTTGTTGCATCTTATAAAAGTACTACCTTTATGGAAGAAATTACTTTAAATAAAAACAATATTTTAATTGTTGGCGATAGACATAGTATTATAGAATACGCTGTTAATTCTGGAGTTAAACTTATTGTGGTTATTGGTAATGGAAAAATGAAAGAAGAACATTTAAAAATTGCTAAAAAAAATAAAGTTAATATTATTTATACTAGTTATAATACTTTGGAAACTACTAAGATTTTTAATTTATGTAATAATGTTACTTCTATTCTTAATACTGAGAAAATCTTATGTGTTAATGAAAATGATGACGTTAATGATTTTATTAAATTAGCTAACAAAACTAGATATAGTTACTATCCTGTACTTAATAAAAGAGGAAAATGTAATGGTATTATAAGATTTTCTGATGTTGGATTTAGAAGTAAAAAGAATGTTATTTTAGTTGATCATAATTCTTATGAACAATCCGCTATCGGACTTGAGGAAGCTAATATCTTAGAAATTATTGACCATCATAATATTGGTACTATTGGTACTAATATGCCTATTAGTTTTAGAAATATGCCTGTTGGTAGTACTAATACAATTATTTATAAGTTATATAAGGAAAATAGAGTAGCTATTCCTAAATCTATGGCAGGCCTTATGTTATCTGGTATTTTATCTGATACTTTGATTCTTACTAGTCCTACTACTACTGATATTGATAAAGAAGCTGTAAGTGAACTTGGTAAACTAGCTAAAGTTGATTATAAAGTATATGGTAGTAAAATGATTAAGGCTGGTTCTTCACTAGAAGGTATGACTAGAGAACAAGTTCTATATAAGGATTATAAGACTTATACAATTGATAATTCTAAGATTGGACTTGGTCAAGTTATTACTATGGACATTGATGAAGTAATGAGTGAAAAAGATGAATATGTTAAACTACTTAATACTGTTTGTGAAAGTAATAATTACTTATTTGTATGTTTATTTATTACTAATATATTAGAAAATGGTACTTATGTATTATTTAGTGACAGAGCAAAAGATGTACTTGAATCATCATTTAGTATTAAAAATATTAAACAAGGTGAATTTTTAAAAGGTATTGTTTCAAGAAAAAAACAGATTCTTCCAGTACTTATGAATGATATGGATTAAATGATTGTTAGTTATTACTTTAAAAGATAGATATTTATAACTATTAGAAATGATATAAAATCTATCTTTTTTACATTTATTAACGATTTTTCTTTCTAAATAGAAAAAAATTTGATATAATACTAAAAGGAAAGAGGTGTTTTAATGATTATATTATCAATTAATGCTGGTAGTTCTTCTTTAAAATTCACTGGTTTTGATATGCCAAGTGAAAAAGTTCTTATCAGCGGAGTATTTGAAAGAATTGGAATTGATGGTAGTTTTTATACTATCAAAATTAATGGAGAAAAAATAAAGAAAGAGGTACCTTTAAAAAGTCATGAAGATGCTGTTAAAATTTTAACAGAAGAATTAATTAACTATAATATAGTTAAAGATTTAAGTGAAATTAAAGGTGTAGGTCATAGAGTAGTTCATGGTGGAGATAAATATGCTGATAGTACTATTATAAATAAGCATGTTACTGATACTATTCGTGAATTATTTCATCTTGCGCCACTTCATAATCCCGCTAATCTAATGGGAATTGAAGCGTTTCAAGAATATATTCCTGAGGCTCCTAACGTAGCTGTATTTGATACTGGTTTTCCACAATCTATGCCAGAAGAATCTTATACTTATGCTATTCCTTATGAATGGACTAAGAAATATGGAGCTAGAAAATATGGCTTTCATGGTATAAGTCATGAATATTTAACTGAAACTATGAAAAAAGAATTAGGTAAGGAAGATATTAATTTAATTACTTGTCACTTAGGTAATGGTAGCAGTATTTTTGCTATTAAAGATGGTAATTGCTTTGATACTAGTTTAGGCTTTTCTACTAATTCAGGACTTGTTATGGGAACTAGATGTGGCGATATAGATGCATTTTTAATTCCTTATATCATGAGAGAAACCGGTAAAAGTCTTGATGAAGTTGTAAATATACTAAATAAAGAAAGTGGTTTACTTGGTGTTTCTGGTGTAAGTAGTGACTCAAGAGATATTGAGGACGGAATTAAAGCAGGTAATGAAAGATGTATTCTAGCACAAAAACTATTTGTTAATAGAGTTGTTGGATATATTGCTAAATTGTGGTGTGAATTACAAGATGTTGATGCTATTTGTTTTGCTGGTGGTATCGGAGAAAATTCTATTATGACTAGAAAACAAATTATTGATAAATTAGCTCCTCTTGGTATTACACTAGATGAAGAAGCTAATGATATTCGTGGAGAATTTAGATTAATTACAAAAGAAGGTTCTAAAATTCCATGTTATATAGTTCCTACTGATGAAGAGTTAATGATAGCTAGAGACACATATAGATTAATAGGATAATATTATGAATATTTATAAACAAATATTTAAGCAAATAAAAAAATATGATACTATTGTAATTGCGAGACACATTGGTGCAGATCCTGATGCTCTTGGTTCTCAATTTGCTTTAAAAAATATTATTCTAGAACTTTTTCCAGATAAAAAAGTTTAT
>OGYE01002503.1_pt1 | contig 11167 bp, 6 predicted proteins | sample 1576471 | NCBI WGS metagenome assembly OGYE01 (sample SAMEA3541532, study PRJEB24748) | human gut metagenome | biome: human gut; feature: human-associated habitat; material: faeces | place: China | collected 2012
TGCTTTTATCCCTACGGCGACCTGATGATCCGCAACGACACGGCAGACGATTATCAGCTCCTCGTCGCCGTCGGCGAGCACGACCTCATCGGCGAGTGGCGCTGCTCCACCGCGCAGGAGTGCCGCTATGAGATCGTCGAGCGCGATCATGAGATGCGCGCGGAGTATTGGGGCGGCTACACGCGCCACAACGTGCTCTGGCAGCAGCGCTTTGACGCGGACGGTGTGCTGCTCGACGAGAAGCCCGTCGTGCGCAACGACGCCATCATGATGTATTCGCCCTACCTCGAAGAGGGAGGCACAAGCGAATAAACGAAAGCATCTGCCTTGCGGCAGATGCTTTTCTGCTATGCAGCGCGCTCGCCGTCCGTGCGCTCCAGCCAGCCGCTGCCCTCGGTGATGCGGGCGACGAGGAAGGAAGCGGCGTAGTCGCCCGCGGCGTTGACCATCGTGGCGGGCGGATCGACCAGATTCCCGATGGTGACGGCAATGGGGTAGGCAACCGCCATCCGGTCGGGGAAGAAGAGCGAGCAGAGGATGAACTCGGCGATGTAGCCGCCGCCCGGGATGCCGCTCATGGCGACGGAGGAAAAGACCGCCACGGCCAGCACCTCGGCAAACAGTCCCGCGCCCTCAAACGGCAGGCCGAACACGCCGAAGAGAAACGCAACCTTGAGCACGCAGCTGAAGCACGAGCCGTCCATGTGCATCGTCGCGCCCAGCGGCAGGACGAGGTCGGAGATGTCACGCGGGACACCGCTGTCTTCCGCGGCCTCTAAATTTGTCGGGATCGTCGCGACGGACGAGCAGGTGCCGAGCGCCGTGACCGCGGGGCGCAGGATATGCCGCCGCATGACGCGCACGCCCTCCTTTCCGCCGCCGAGATAGGCGTAGAGCGGAAACGCGACGAGCGCGTAGACAAAGCAGAGCGGATAGTAGACGAGCATCGCGCGGCCATAGGCCGCGGTGATCTGTGCACCGTAGGTCGCGACGAGTGAGGCGAAAAAACCGAAAAACGCGACGGGCGCGTAGTAGGAGATAAGCGAGACGACCTTCAAAAGGCAGTTCGTCATGTCCTGCAGGACTTTTGCCGTCAGGCAGTCCGCGCCGCCGCTCAAATTGACGCCAAAGCCGATGAGGATGGAGAAGACGATGAGCGGCAGCATCGCGCGGCGGGACAGCAGCGCCGCGAAATCCTCGACCGTGAAGAAGTTGACGAGCAGCTGTGCGACGCTCGCCTGTTCATCGACCGCGCCCGCCGCCGCGTCCGCCCACGGCTCGAGGACCGGGGGATAGAGGCGCATCGCAAAGAGCATGATGACTGCGGCGATAAGGCCCGTGACGATGAAGACCAAAAGCGTCGTGCCCATGATCCTCCCCGCGCGCTTCGGGCTTTTCATGCAGGCGATGGAGCTACTCAGCGAGCAGAACACGAGCGGCACGACGATGCAGAACATCAGGTTAATGAAGATCGTGCCGAGCGGGGCGAGACACGTCGCCCCCGGCCACAGCGCGCCCAGCACGCATCCGAGTACGATAGCGAGCAGCATCGCGCTCAGAAAGCCGTAGGTGCGGAAAAAGGAACGAGACATAGAATTCCTCCCTTAAAAATTGCGTTCAACACAATATAGCGGGAGGACTTGGACGATATGCGAAATCCAAAAAGGACACATCCGTACGGATGTGTCCTTTTTTTGAGTTATTCAAGCTCGAATGCGCCGGTGTAGAGTTGGTAATAGGTTCCTTTTTCCGCAATCAGCTTTTCGTGGCTGCCGCGTTCGATGATGCGGCCGTGGTCGAGGACCATGATGACATCGGAATTCTTGACGGTGGACAGGCGGTGCGCGATGACGAACACCGTGCGGCCCTCCATCAGCTGATCCATGCCGCGCTGGACGATGGCCTCGGTGCGCGTGTCGATGGACGAGGTCGCCTCGTCGAGAATCATGACCGGCGGGTCGGCGACCGCCGCGCGGGCGATGGAGATGAGCTGGCGCTGACCCTGCGAGAGGTTTGCGCCGTTGTTGGCGAGCTCCGTCGCGTAGCCCTGCGGAAGGCGCGTAATGAAATCGTCCGCGCCGGCGAGCTTTGCCGCGGCGATGCACTCTTCATCCGTCGCGTTGAGTTTACCATAACGGATGTTGTCCATCACCGTGCCGGTGAAGAGGTTGACGTCCTGCAGGACGATGCCGAGCGAGCAGCGCAGGTCGGCCTTTTTGATCTTGCTGACGTCGATGCCGTCGTAGAGAATCTGGCCGTCGGCAATGTCGTAAAAGCGGTTGATGAGGTTCGTGATGGTCGTTTTGCCCGCGCCGGTCGCGCCGACAAAGGCGACCTTCTGGCCGGGCTCTGCGTAGACGGAGACGTCGTGCAGGACCTCTTTGTTCGGCTCGTAGCCGAAGTCCACGTCGATGAGGCGCACGTCGCCGCGCAGCTCGCGGTAAGAGGCCTTGCCGTTGTCGTTCGGGTTCTTCCACGCCCAGTGGCCGGTGTGATGGTCGCTCTCGGTGATCGTGCCGTCGGGGGCGATGTCCGCGTCGACGAGCGTGACGAAGCCGTCGTCCGTCTCGGCCTTTTCATCGATGAGGGAGAAGACGCGCTGCGCGCCTGCGCCCGCCATGACGATGGAGTTGATCTGCTGGGAGAGCTGGTTGATGTTGCCCGTGAACTGCTTGGTCATGTTGAGGAACGGGACGAGAATCGAGATATCCAGCGCCTTGCCGGAAAGGCTCAGGTTCGGAACGCCGATAAGCAGCAGCACGCCGCCCACGAGCGCCAGAGCCACATAGAGGAAGTTGCCGATGTTGCCGATGATGGGGCCGAGCACGCTGGCATAGGCGTGGGCGCGGTAGCTGTCTTCAAAGAGGGCGTCGTTGATCTTGTCGAACTCCTCAATGGAGCGCTGCTCGTGGCAGAAGACCTTGACGACCTTCTGGCCGGTCATCGTCTCCTGAATATAGCCCTCGGTTTTGGCGACGGCCTGCTGCTGGCGCAGGAAGAATTTGGCGCTGCCGCCGCCGACGCGCTTGGTGACGACGATCATCAGAATCACGCCGAGCACCGAAATGAGCGTCAGCCAGATGCTGAAATAGAGCATAATGCCGAACACGGCCAGCACGATCGCGCCAGACTGGATGAAGGCGGGGATGGCTTCGGACACGAGCTGGCGCAGCGTGTCGATATCGTTGGTGTAGAAGCTCATGATATCGCCGTGCTGGTGGGTGTCGAAGTAGCGGATGGGAAGATCCTGCATGCCGCCGAACATCTCCTGACGGAGCTTGTCGAGAAAGCCCTGCGTCATATAGGCCATGAGCTGCTTGTAGACCAGGATCGCGATGATCGAGAGCACATAGAGCGAGATGAGCAGCGACAGGATGGGGATGAGCTCTGCTTTGGCGGAGACCCAGTCGCGCGAGACGTACCACTTTTCGATGACCTGAATGACATTCTGCACGAAAAGCGACGGGATCGACGTGACGATGGCCGAGAACAGGATGCACGCGAACGTGACGGGCGCGAGCACAGGATAGTAGGAAAAGAGCTTTTTCACCGTGCGCTTAAGCATGGCGAGGTTCGCCGCGCCGTCGTTTGGGCGGCGGGAATTCTTGGGATCACGCTTCATCCTGCTCACCTCCGTTCGTCTGGGATTCGTAGACCTCGCGGTAAATTTCACTCGAAGCGAGGAGCTCCTCGTGCGTGCCCATGTCCGCAATATGGCCGTTGTCCATCACGAGAATGAGGTCGGCATCCTGCACGGACGCGACGCGCTGGGCAATGATGATCTTCGTCGTCTCGGGGATATAGGTGCGGAAGCCCTCGCGGATCAGCGCGTCGGTGCGCGTGTCGACCGCGGAGGTCGAGTCGTCGAGGATCAGAATCTTCGGCTTTTTGAGAAGCGCCCGGGCGATGCAGAGACGCTGCTTCTGTCCGCCGGAGACGTTCGAGCCGCCCTGCTCGATATAGGTGTCATACCCGTCGGGGAAGGAGCGGACGAATTCGTCCGCCTGTGCGAGCCTGCACGCCTCGATCATCTCGTCGTCGGTGGCGTTTTCGTTGCCCCAGCGCAGGTTATCCTTGACCGTGCCGGAAAACAGCACATTCTTTTGCAGCACGACGCTGACCGCGCCGCGCAGCGCCTCAAGGTCGTATTCGCGCACATCGCGCCCGCCGACTCTGACGCAGCCCTCGCTCACATCGTAAAGGCGCGGGATGAGCTGCACGAGGGTCGACTTGCTCGAGCCCGTACCGCCGAGGATGCCGACGGTCATGCCTGAGTCGATGTGCAGGTCGATGTCCTGCAGCGCGAATTTCTTCGCCTGTGCGGAGTACTTGAAGCTGACGTTTTCAAAGTCGATGGAGCCGTCCTTCACGTCCATCGCGGGAGATGCGGGATCGGTGAGCGCGGGCTCTTCCTCGAGTACCTCGCAGATACGGACGAAGGACTCATACGACATCGTCATCATCACGTAGATCATCGAGATCATCATCAGCGACATTAAGATCTGCATGCCGTAGGTCAGCATGGCCGAGAGCTGGCCAACGTCGATGGTCGTGCCGCCGTTCGTGATGATGATCCGCGAGCCGACAAATAGCACGAAGATCATGTTGAAGTATACGCAGAACTGCATCAGCGGCGCGTTGAGCGCGACGACGCGCTCGGCGAAGGTGAAGTCCTTGGCGATATCGTGTGAGGCCGCGGCGAACTTCTGCTTTTCATACCCTTCGCGGGCAAAGCCCTTGACCACGCGCATCGCGCGCACATTTTCCTCGACCGATTCATTGAGCTTATCGTACTTGCGGAACACCGCGCGGAACGCGGGCATTGCCTTACGTGCGATCAGAAGAAGTCCGATTACCAGCACGGGAATGATAATGAGGAATGTCGTCGCCAGCGCGCCGCCCATGATATAGGCCATGATGACGGCGAAGAGAAACATCAGCGGTGCGCGTACCGCGATGCGGATGCACATCATAAAGGACATCTGCACATTGTTGATATCGGTCGTCATGCGCGTGACGAGCGAGGCGGAGGAGAATTTGTCGATATTTTCAAACGCGAAGCTCTGCACGCGGGTGAAAACATCGTGGCGGACGTTTTTGGCAAAGCCGGCGCTCGCGCGCGAGCCGTAAAGCCCGCCGAGCGCGCCGCAGCCGAGCGACACGAGCGACATCAGGATGAGCCCAAGGCCCACGCGCACAACGCCGCTGAGCTCCGCGCCGCCCTTGATTTCGTTGACGAGGTTGGCGGTGAAAAACGGGATCAGCACTTCAATCGCGACCTCGCCGACCATGCACAAGAGCGTCAGGATCGTGGGCTTTTTATACTCGCGGATGCAGCCCATGAAGCGATGGATCATATTCATCGGCAGTGGCCTTCTTTCTTAGTTTGTGGGGGACAGTCGGGCAGCTTGCCCTGCTCGATCATGCGCTTGCGTTTGGCCTCAAAGGTGTCGTGGATGGTGCGAAGCGCCGTGCAGAAGGTCTCACGCTCTTCGCCTTCGAGCTGGTCGAAAAATGCGCGGAACTCCGCCGCATCCTTCTCTAAAAAGCTCGCCACGTATTCGTCGGCCTTCTCAGTCGCCCGCAGGCGGATGACGCGGCGGTCGTCGGGGTCGCTCAGCCGCTCGGCAAAGCCGCCCTCGACCAGCTTGTCGACGAGCTTGCTCATCTGCTGCTTGGGCATGCGGGCAAAGTTTGCAAGCTCTGTCATCGTCATCGTGCGGCCGCTGCGGCGCATCGACTGGATGCAGTAGTACATGTCAAGGCTGACGCCGTCGTTCAGCATGCGCTTGAACGGACGGGCAAACCAGTAGTGCCACGCGGGGATCGTGTCGAGCAGCAGCTCCTGGATCTCGTTGGTCTGCATGTGGTTCTCCTTTCTTGAAAATACTTAGATAGTCAACCTGAATTGACTATCACTCTGAATTAACAGTGCTCAGGATACAACAATTAAAAACGAATTGCAAGAGGAAAATGCGCTCATTTTTCGACAAAAAAAACGGTGGCCGGAAGGCTACTCCCGATAAGAAAACATCGTGAGGAAAGAGAGAACGGTATAGCTTCGACTGTACCGTTTTCTCATTTTTCCATTGATGCCGTGACTTTTGACATTTCCAAGGTTCCGATGCCCTTGTAGTAAATATTGATCTCCTGCGTCCGGTTCTTGCCCTTCGGGTCGCTGGCCGCATGGACGATGATTTTCTCCACGAACTCATGGAGGATGCAGGGCGTGAGCTCCGGGATATCCGTGTATTCTGATTTCTTTCAGGTCATTTCCGGCTTCCTCACCAGCTTGACGGTGAACGCCTGTTCCGTGGCCCCCTCTGGCAGCAGCTTCGCCATGACCACGAGCCGCTGATTGCCGCTGTTGGCCTTGTCATACTTCCGGCAGCAGGTGGAAAGGGTCAGGACGGTATCTTCCTCGGAGAAGGTCACACCGTCAAAATCCAGCAGTTTTTCCGCGCAACCGTCTCAAAGAAGCTGGTCAGGTCATCTCCCGTGGGATCAGGTGCAATATAGTCAAAGCCAATATCCGTGACGAACAGCGCAGCTTCCCAGAAGCTGCGCTGTTTGTTGGCCTTTAAGGCATGATAAGACGATTACCGTGCGCGTTTTCTCTTGTAGCGGACGGCGCCGGCCAGCGTAATGGTACTTGCCAGCAGGAGGGCGCTCCACAGTGGAAGATTGCTGCTGTCTCCAGTGCTGGCGCTGGCACTGCCCTTGACGAAGATGACCTCGATGGTATGGGTTCTACGGACATTCTCAAAGGTGTAGGACTTCACCGCGCCAATGCGCTTGCCGTCAATCTTGACGTTGGCGACAGCATAGCCCTTATCCGGGGTGATGGTGAAGGTCTGATCACCACCCTCACGAACGCTGACATTGCCGGAGGGGGAGATAGAGCCACCAGTTCCGGCAGTTGCCTTGATGGTGCAGTAGCTGTAGTACCAACCGCCCCCACCGCTACTGGACTTACGATACAGCTCGATCTCGCCGGTCAGGGTCGTGTAGTTGGTGTCCGTGGGCGTGAAGCGCCACTTGTAGGTCGTGTTGGCTTCGACCCTGGTGCTATCAGGCAGGACGTTGCCCTTGTCACCCACCCATTCCAGCTTGCCGTCATTGGGATTCAATGTGCTGCCATTGGTGGTCAGCGTCGCATTCTTCAATGTCTTGCCACTGGTGGTGATCTTGGTGTACTTGGGCTCACCGGTGGAAGTGGCCGGTTTGATCATGAGCACGAAGGGAGCGCTGGTGACGTCGTTGTAGTCGTTGTCGCCCGCCTTAGTCGCGATGACGCTGACAGAGCCGACCTTGACGGGAGTCAGAACGCCGGTTTCGGGATCGATGGTCGCCTCGCCGGTGCTCGCGTCTGTGTCGATGCGGTAGGTCACTGTGCCCGTGCCGGAGCCGCCAGTGGTGGTCAATGTCAGTGTCTGACCGTAGACCACACTACCCGCACCGGTGATGGTCAACGGCTTCTGATCGTCCTTTTCTGTCAGAGTGACGTTCAGCGTGATGGTGAAATCCTCATAATTGTCACAGGACGCCTTGAGGGTGATGGTGATCTTGTCACCCGCCTTGCCGCCGGAGATGGCATAGGTCAGCAAGCTGCCGTCCGCTGCGAAGTCTTGCTTGGACAGGACGATGCTCGCCTCGCTGCTGAACGTCCAGTCCTGCCCGGCGAGCAGTCCGGCCCAGTCCGGCGTGTAGGTGTGATCCGAGGCGTCCGTGTACTTTTGCTCCAGCTCGACCGTTTTGAGGTTGCCGCCATCTGCCTTATTCACCGTGACTTCAAGTTCAATGTTCTCCACTGTGTTGTAGTTTTTGGTGTCCTTCGGAGTGAACTTTGCCTGGAAGGTCTTGGCGGCAGTCGAAGCGCCGCCCACAGATTCGCTGCTATCCATCCAACTCCAGCCGTCCGGCAGCGTCACATCCGCCAGCGTCTGACCGTATTTTGCCGTCAGCCCGGTGGGAACGGTGTAGGTCGGCGTTGCCTTTGCTACCACAAATTCGCAATACACAGCTTCAAATCCGTAGTAGTTATCCGTATCACCAATGCTGGCGTACATACGGTAGGTACCGGCGTTCAGCGCGGGCGGATTCTGAATATCCCACGTCTGAACAGAGCCGTTGCCCGCCGCGGCATAACTGTAGGTCACTTGAGCATTCGCGTCACCAGTCCGGTCTGTCAAGGTCGGTGTGCTGGGCGCTTGACCGTAAGTATAGCCTGCCATGCTGAGCTTGCCGTACTGTTGAGCCTTTTCGACAGTGATATTCGATCTTCCCGAAACCGTTAAATACTTCTCAGTGTCAGTCGGTTCGAAAATCCACTCGGCTGCATAGGTGCCGTTCCCAACCACGGGTATATGCGTGCCGTCCACCCATTCAAAGGTTCCATCGACATCCACGTTGTTGACATTATCATGGAGCTTGCCGGAGAGAGCGATGGTATTCAGGGCGTCGCCATAGGTGATGGCGTTCTTGCTCAGCGTCGGTGTGCCGGTGGGAGTGATCCTGTTCTTCGCAATGACGTTGATGGTCAAGGTGATGTCCTGATAGTTGCTCGTGGAGACGGTAACAGTGATCGTGCCGAATTGTCCTTCGTCCGTGCCGCTTCTGTTTGCTTCCAGCGTCAGCTCACCGGTCTTGCCGTTTACAAGGGTAACAAAGGTACCAACGCCCAGATGGGTATCAACCTTCTTGTCATAGGTGATCGTGCCGTAGTCACAGGGAGCCGTCAGCTTCGGCAGCAGCGTCGAGAGGTCAAGGGAATACGTCTCGTGCAGACCGTTGGTGATGGTCAGCGAGCCAGCCTCTGCTGCGGGTGCGGCAGCCTTGGTGATTTCGAAGGTCTTGCTGGCCTCGCTGAGAACATAGTTGCCGCCGTCAACGTCCTTGATGGTCACAGTCGCAGTACCGGCATTGGTATTGTTGCTATAGAAAATCTCGTACTCCTTCTGGTCGATGATGTTGCCGATGTCGTCCTTGAGGGTGACGGTCGGTTCCAGCGCATCGCCGGTGTAGGTGCAGGCCGCGACTTCAATCGTGGGCGTCACGGTTTTTGGCGTGATCTTCCACTTGACCGTGGCCGTGCCGGTGTAGTTGCCGGTTCCTTCGATCGTCAGGGTGATGCTGTCGCTGACATCGGTGGCCTTGTCGCCGTTTTTGATGTCATAGGTAATTCTTGTTTCATCCCAGGTCTCCAGCGTCACGCCGGTGATTTTCGGCGATTGCTCCGCCGCGTTGTACGCGAATTCGTATTTTTCCAGCGTGATGGTTGCGCCCTCGATGGACTTGGGATTGACCGTGACCATCACCGTGCCAGTCGCGATTGCGTATTCCTCATAGCCCTCCGCTGGAGTGAATGTCCATTCGGCCTGATAGTTCTTGCTTGCATTCGGCTTGATTGTGCCGTCCTTCCACACGAAGGTGCCCTCGACCTCTGCGCCGGTGGCGGGATCCTTCATCTTGCCCGAAATAGTACTCTTGCCCAGCGCGTCGCCGTAGGTGATCTCGTTTGCGGTCACCTCGCCATCCAGAACAGGCGTGATCTTGTTCTTTGCGAAGATGTTGACGGTCAGCGTGATGTTCTCATAGTTTGTGCTCTTGATCACCACGGTCACTGTGCCCACAGAGCCAGTGGTTTCCACGTCATTTTTCTGAATGGGCAGGGTCAGCTCGCCGTTTTCCACCTTCGCGCCGCCGGTGTAGTAGCCGTCATTGAGTTTGATCTCGCCCAGCTCATAGGTGGGTGCACCATACTCTTTGGGCTTTTCCAGCGTGGGCAGGGTGGGGAGCGTCACAGTGTAGGTCTTTTTGTAGCCGTTTATAATGGCGAGCGCAGTTTCCTTGGTGAAGTCAGGCGCAGCGGCCTTGGTGATGCTGCCAGTAGTAGGGAAGCTGCTCTGCTCCAGGGCGTAATTCTGCGCTGCCTGTCCGATCAGGGTCACTGTGGCAGTGACGTTCTTGCCGCTGCCCACACCGGCATCTTCAAAGCTGGCGGTCACGTTGTAGTCTGTGCCTTGGTTCAAGGTCACGCCGTCGAAGGTCACGCTGGAGATGTCCGCGTTTTTCGTGCCATCATAAACTTTGTCTTTTGCCGTAATGCCGGTAACGGTAACAGCCTTCGGGGTAATCACAAACGTGGCAGTCGTATTTCCGGTCAGCGTGTAATTGCTGTTGGCAATCGAGGCTGTAACTGTGTAGCTGCCTGCATTAACGGGAACGGCTGTGTCATTGTATCCGTTGCCGGTGTAGGTAAGCGTTACAGGAACGTTTTTCCCGTCCACAGCGCCGGTAAGTTTGGCAGCGGCGGCGACGACACTGCCGTATGCGATGTCGGAGGTTTCTACGGTGTTTCTCCGGAACCGGAACTTTTTGTCCGCTGGGTGCAGAACGGTATCTTTATGCCGAGATTTTCCATCCACTCGACCAACACCGACAATACGGTAACGGAACCGTGGATGTACACGGACAAGAAGCAGTATATCCGGGACGCAATCAAGTTCCGCTACCGCATGATTCCGTATCTGTATTCTCTGGAGAGCAGAGCGCATGAGACCGGTCTTCCGATTATGGAGCCGATGTTTATGGCATTTCAGAATGACCCGAAGACCTACAATGAAGGCGTAGATTTTATGTGGGGCGATTCACTCCTGGTAGCTAATGTTGTGGAAAAAGGAGCAAAGACCAGAAGCATTTACCTGCCGCAGACGGGGGATGAGAACGTTCGCTTCTATGATTTTTATACCAGAGAAGAGTATGCGCCGGGACAGACAATCGAGGTGCCGGTCGATATCAGTTCCATTCCGCTTTACATCAAGAGCGGTGCGATTATTCCGATGGCGGAGAATCAGATCTACAACCTGATGCATGAGACGGTAACCGGACTTCATATTCTTATGGCGCCGGACGTAGATTCTGAATTTACCGTATATGACGATGACGGAAAGACCAATGAGTACCAGAACGGGGCATATCTTAAGACCAATATTAAAGTGACGGCAGGAGTCAGAACCTGTGTGGACTTCACTTATGAAGGAAATTATGAGAATACCGTGGACACGATGTATCTGGATGTGGTACACAGGGAAAAAGCGCCGTTCTATGTTCAGATTGACGGTGGCGATGATGAGCAAAAAGCTACGGCTGAATTTGAGTTTATAGC
>OGYE01002505.1_pt1 | contig 11158 bp, 9 predicted proteins | sample 1576471 | NCBI WGS metagenome assembly OGYE01 (sample SAMEA3541532, study PRJEB24748) | human gut metagenome | biome: human gut; feature: human-associated habitat; material: faeces | place: China | collected 2012
ATCTGTAATATGCAGATGTAGCCATTGTTCCGTTAGGATTTGTATCCTGGAAATAATATGTTTCAGGTGCCATTGTAATAATAAAATCTTCACCAAAATGATTACGTACAGTTCTAAGTGCTTCTGCTATATAATCTGTTCCTGATACTGCACCTCCTTCAAAGTCAATATCTACACCTTCAAATCCATATTCTTCAATTATTGAAATAAGGCTTGTTGCAAACTGATTTGCAGCTTCCTCATTTGTTATATAAGTAGTTCCTTCTGCTCCACCTACAGAAATAATTACATGCTGACCTTTTGCCTTAGCATTTTTAATATCCTGAATAAATTGTGCTTTAGTATAACCACCTAGCGCATTAGACAAATCCTTATCAAGTTCAAATGTAACTTTGCCCGGTGTTGTTGATGAGTTAGCAAAAGATACACAAATCATATCGTAATAATCCGGTACATCTGAAATCTTTAATGCTGTTGAGCCATTAAGGAAATTATGCCAATAACCTGTTACCATATGTTCCGGTAATTTAGAATTAACTGTATAGTTATTTTCTGTTGTTTTCTGCTCACTTCCATTATTTTTAGTTGTCTGAACTTCTCCTGCGACCAAATCAGTTCTTAATTTCCACAATGTTGTCGCATCTGTTGGTGACCATCCTAAATTAGATGTATGAGCGTATGTACATTCGTAAACATTGCCCTTGTGTTGAACAAGATCTCCCAATCTATATACAACACTATTTGGAGACCATTCAGGGTACTTTCCAGTTGCCTGTTTTGTTGTATCATTTTCTTTTTTTGTTGTAACAGAAGCTGTTGTTACTTGCTGTCCCTTTGTTGTATTTTGTTCTTTTGCTGTTGTCTGTGTCTGACTATTTGTTGTTTGCTGAGATTTTGTTGTAACATCCTCAGATGGTTCTACATAATCTCCATTTTTATAAACAACTTTTGTTGACAAAATTTCGCCTGCTGAAACAGCTTTTTGTCTTAATGTTATTCCTTTTATATTTTGAGCATTAGCTGTTCCTTTTCCTGATTTAAGTGTAAATGTTAATGAAGCTCCCGGCTCTAATGTTTTTGAACTCCACTCAGGTGGCGTAACAACAGTTTTTCCATTTTCTGTTGTAATTGTACCTCCTGCGCTCCAATCTCCTGATAAAGTTTCGCCATTTTGTGTTTCAATTGATATTGAAGGATAACTTAATGTTTTTCCGAAATATTCTGCCCAAGGCATTACTGAAATATCTTTTGAACCACTTGCTTTTGTTACTGATGAGTTAGTATTTTTTAGTGTAATTGTATAAGAATCACCTGATGTTGTAACTGTTGTTTCAACTCCATCATTAGCAGGAGCAACTATCTTCTGATTAGGAATTGCTTCTGAACCATACAATGCTTCTTTCATTGTCTTAGTTATTGTGCTGGATGCATCTAAAGAAGCCATCCATGAAATAAGACCACCTAAGTGTTTCTGTTTTACATATTTGCCTTTTTCTGCTACCGATTCTTCAGTATCACAAGTAAAGAACATTCCTGAAGATTCACTATAGTAATAGTTAGCCTTTGCAACATCATCCCAATATTTAGTCAAATTATATTTGCTTACTAATGAATCAATATCTGAATATGCATATGTTACACCATTTTCGCCTGTTGCATCTGCATATAATCCTGGATTTTTAGAATCTCTTCCTGTGTCTTTCTTTACTTCTTTCCATCCTCTTGTATAAGGTGCAACACCAACTACGATTTTTGAATAATCAATGTTGTCCCCATATTTATTTTCTAAATATTTAATACATGAATCAACTGAAAGTCCTGCATCTCCTTCACCATATGCCGGATTTGTGTATAATGCTGTCTGATGAGCAGTAAATCCTTCCCACGCACCATTTAAGTCATATGTCATCATATTAGCAAAATCTACGATTTTTAAAACTTTTTCGTATTCAATTGCTGCCATCATTTTAGGCGATGCTGACATGGCAACTGACAATTCATAGTGTTTATTATCTTTTGCTCCATAGCTGTCCAGTGCATCTCTTATGGCTTGAAGAAGTAATGTATAGTTCTGTGTATCTGCTGCTGAACCTTTACATCCTTTGTCAATTGCTACACCATTTCCTTCAGGATCCGGGTCTCTGTCTGCTGTTGGGTATTCCCAGTCAATATCAACGAAATCATACCCATAGTAGTGTACAAATTTTGCAACATTGTTAGCAAAGTTCTTTCTGGTTGTTTCAGAAGCAGCAATTTTTGGAAAATCTCCTGATCTTGTCCATCCACCAACAGAAACACCTATCTTCATATTAGGATATTTCTGTCTTAAAAGTACCATTGCTCCTAATACACCTGCATATTTATTGTCTGTTCCAACTGAAAATCCAACATTTGGATTCTCATAATCAGCCCATGTATCAGTAGTAATCAAATCACCATTTGCATCTGCATCCATAAACGCAAAATTTAAGTGTGTGATTAAGCTACCATCAATCTTGTCAGGTGTAAAATTCTTTTGTCCTGAATAAATTGACCAGTCACCATAATACATAACATTACGATATGGTGGCTGCTCTGCATTTGCAGCTTTGACTTCCTTTGTTGAAAGTTCTGTAGCTGCACAATATCCACCCATCAAATTAGCGACCATTGCAAGTGCCATTGTGAAACTAAGAATCTTTCCTGAAAGTCCTTTCCTTAAAGTTCTTTTCCTTCCTTTCATTTTTCACTCCGTTTTCTCTAGTCTTTTAGACCTTTTTATAAAAACTGAACCTTTTATTATAGAAAGTAGAATTATGGATGCTTATTCCACTTCTATATTTTCAATAAAATTTTCTAAAACTTTTTATTAGTTGAAGTATTTACTTTTGAAACACTTCAATTATTTTTTTAGAAATATTTATTGTTTTTTTAATAAAAACGTTTTAAATTCTTTGTGAAAAATATAAGCTTATTTCAGCTTTTAGGTTCATTTTTTATTAAATTTTTATTCTGCCCTTTCATTTCTGCCTATTATAACATATTTTTGGTAAAAGTAACTAATTTTATTGTAATAAAAATATTTTTATTTGTGTTTTTTATATAAAGCAATATTTTTATTATGTTTTTATATTTTTTCAACTATTTTTTATTTTATTTTCCGATTTCTGTAATGCTGATTCCAGTTACATATCATATAATGTTTTTCTTTGCTGACACGTAATCGTTGCTCAAATAGCAATTATATATTGCTCAAAAAAATTCGGAAATATCATCTACATCTTTATATCGGAAATGAAGAGACTCTTTCAATATACTAAATCATCAGATTGCAAAAAGGACTGCCGGAAATGATTTACTCTCAGTATTAACTGTGTCATTTTCCGGCAGTCCTTTTTCATTTTGTTGTTATTATTTCTTCAAGCTTTCTCTAAATATCTGCTCTATTTCTTCTTTATCAAGTTTCTTGTAGCCACCTGTCATTATGAATGTTCCTTTTTTATCATCTTCCCCTAAAAAATACTGTTCACAAATATGATTAAAGATATCATAAATTCCTGAAACTATCTGGTAATGTGGAAGTGTCATTGTATATCTTGGATTCAAAATAGAAAATCTAGGCATTATTTTTTCATCTGTAAAAACATATCCACATTATGCTTTCTTGCAATTTCAACACCTTCATATAATTTTTCAACTTTTTCCTGCATAATTTTTATATTACTTATGATATATAATTATTTAAACTACTTTCCCATGTATCTCCCAATATACTCATACAATTCAATATTAGTCTCCGCGTTTTTCTCCTCTGCCTCTATATATTCAGGAAAAGGAAGTCCAATCTGGCATTCGCCACATATGTCAACGCCTATTATTTTCTTATCTTTCAAAAAGAATTTCAACAGATGTTCAAGCATACCAAGGCTCATATGCCCTTGACTCCAGTTAGTTTCAATATAATGTTTGTCCAAAATATCTTTGTCTATGGAAATATAAAAAGGTACATCAGTTTCAATCAAATCAAGTTTTTCTCTTCCACTATTGTTCCGTAATTCTTCTGCTGAAAATGTTATAAGCTTACTCTGATTTTTCACATTTATCTGCTGTATATCCGCCTCACTTGCCCCAACAAGAATCAATTGTTCAAGATTTTCGTTTTGCTCAATAACCTGTGCCGCCCAATCGCCACAACTTGTCATTCCTTCAACCATAGGCTTTTGCATATCTGTGTGATGGTCATACAAAACAAGCGAAAACTTTTTATTTATTTTGTCCGTCATAATTTTTGTTATGTAATGATAATTACCTGAATCAATAAAATGAACGCCGTTTATGCTAAAATTCTCTATTCGTTTCTGAATCTCCGCCTCCCCTTCTTTGGTGCAATATAAGTCGGTTTCTAAAATATCTGAGCAGTCAATTCTAACAATATTCTCCGTCTGCTCTATATTTTCATCAATATAAATATGTGTAAAATCTAAAATAAAATTTTCACTTCTTGTCATTTTATCATCCTCTATAAATTTTCATTTATTATTTTCATAAAAGTTTTTGCTACCTTACTTAACATTGCGTGTTTTTTCCAAACCAACGCTAACTCTGTTGTCAATCACCTGATATGTTGGCTCCTCTCCTAAGTTTTATTTTTTTATATATCTTTGATTTTTGCTATTTGGTTTGTCTGGAATTGTCATACAAACCAAGTTTAATTCAAGTGCATGTTTTAAATAATTTCTTCTAAAACCTTCTCTAGACTTCAATTCTAACTTTTCCATAAGTTGATTACTTGTATACGCAACATCATATTCCATTACATCCAAAAGTTTTCAACACAATCAGACAATTGTTCACTGTCTTCATTTATTTGTGTTGCTATCTCTTCTAACACGCTATCAATCTGTTTTAACATAAACTCAATAAAAAATGTTGAATTTCCATTAACATGGCATTTTGATATTGCATTATAATATTCATCCTGATATTTCATTTGTAATTGTAAATAGTGGTTGATATTTTTCCATAAAATTCTCTCCTAACTTTCCATACTATCTTACGCACTAACTTCCGTACTATCTTGCGTATCATCTTGCGTATCATCTTCCGTATTATCTTGCGTACTTTTTTCCATAATTATACCATAATTTTTCTGATTAACAGCAAAAAACTTGCATTAAACAATGCAAGTTTTTTAGATTATTTATTATTATATTTCCTTTCCTACTTCAAATGCCTTGCCAACTGGTCCCCCCGGTTTCATATAAAAATTAGGGTGTCAAGACACAAAAATGTCATATACAATCGCCAAAAAATGTAATAAAATATAACTATATAAATTACCCGATAATTTATGAATTTTATACATCGGAAAAGTCTTTTTTCCTTCAACAATATTTTATTTATGGAAAGGAACGGTGAATATATGAAAAAAACATCTTTAAAATTACTGCTATTTAGCTTTTGTATGAGTTTTATTATGATAATTCCTACAAATGTAAATGCAGAAGAAATCATTCCAGTCAATATATCTGTAAAGTATGGCCAGACAGAAGCCCGAAGAATCTTAGATATGATTAATGAACTGAGAACCAGTCCTACTGACGCATGGGCTTGGGATAAAACTGATACCAAACAAGTTGCATATCCCGGTTTAAAAGAACTTGTATATGACTATGATTTAGAGCGACTTGCAATGAAACGTGCAGCAGAAATTGCACTATCCTACGAACACACCCGCCCAAATGGTCAAAATCCTTTTACTATTTATACTGAAGAAAATATAACCAGAATGGATGCAGGTGAGAATATTGCAGTAGCAAGTCCTAATGTTTATTCTAAGGCAGAAGCAGTAAATAACGGATGGCGTGAAGATAACGAACCTTATACCGGTCAGGGGCACCGTAGAAATATGTTAGATTATAAATTTACCTGCGTTGGAGTTGGTCATGTTACTTACAACGGCTATGACTACTGGGTGGAAGAATTTGCCTCCAGACCTTCCATTAATACAACAGAAACACCGGCAAATGACAGTGAACAAACTGTTACTGTTTCAGTAACTAAAAGTTGGATTACAAATTATAAGACATATTTTGACCAAGATTCATATGTTCTTAGATTAGGAGAAACAGTAACTCCAAATATTACACCTATAATTTCTCTTATAAATCAACTTGGATCAGTCGGAACCGTGTTAGATACTCCAACCGTTTCCATTAATGACCCTTCTATTGCCACCTATAGTGATGGAAAGATTATAGGTCTTAAAGAAGGTACCACCACGTTAACCACATCACTGTACGGATTGCCATCAACAACTTCGGCAACAATAATTGTACATGACTGTGATAATCATTGGGATGGTGGAGTAATTACAAAAGTTCCAACCTGTATAGTGGAAGGCGAAAGAACTTATACCTGCGCTATTTGTAATAATACAAAAATTGAAAAAATTGGCATAGATGCAACAAATCACCTCCACTCTGAAATTCGAAATCAAAAGGAAGCTTCCTGCAAAGAGGAAGGATATTCCGGTGATAAATATTGCCCTGACTGTGGAACTAAACTTTCATCAGGCAATACTATTGCAAAAACAGAAAATCATAGTTGGAATAAGGGAGTAATCACTAAAGAACCTACATGTGCAGAGACAGGCGTAAAAACTTATACTTGTGGAATTTGTAATAAAACAAGAACTGAAAACATTGCAAAAACAACAGAACATCTTCATACTAAAATTCGTAATAAAAAAACTGCTACCTGTGGTGAAACCGGTTATACAGGAGATACATATTGTACTGATTGTGGAGCAAAAATTTCATCCGGTAAGACCATTGCAAAATTAACTACTCATACTTGGGATGACGGAAAGGTCACAACAGAACCTACCTGTACAACGAAAGGTGTTCGAACATTTACTTGTAGTATATGTGCCAAAACCAAAACTGCGAGCATTGCAGCAACAGGACATCAGCATACTGAAATCCGCAAGAAAAAAGACGCAACCTGCGGCGAAGATGGTTATACAGGAAATACATATTGCACTGATTGTAAGAAAACAATTTCATATGGTCAGACCATCAAAAAAACCGGTAACCATACTTGGGATGACGGAAAAGTCACAAAAGAGCCTACTTGTACAGCAAACGGCGTAACAACTTTTACCTGCATTGTATGTAAAAAAACAAAAACAAGAAGCATAAAAGCAACAGGACATAGTTACGGAGAATATGTAGTTGTAAAAGAACCTACAACCACAGAAAAAGGATTAAAATCCAAGACTTGCAGTGCTTGTGGAAAAGTATATTCTGTAACACTTGCAAAAATTTCGTCTTCTAAGACAACTACAAAAACTCCAACGACTTCGTCTCAGAATGCACGGACACGCAAAATTACTACTAAAAAGATTAAGTTAAACCGTAAGAAACTGACTTTGAAAAAAGGCAAAACTTTTAAATTTAAAGTTACTCTAACACCGATAAATAGTCGTGACAGAATCACTTACGTAACCTCAAACAAAAAAGTTGTCAAAATCTACAGAAACGGTAGAATCAAAGCCTTGAAAAAAGGAAAGGCTAAGATTACAGTAATTTCAGGTACGAAAAAATTTGTCTGCAAAGTAACAGTAAAATAAAAGGCTTTATAATAAAAGCAAATTAAAAAGTCAATTATTTTTTAAGACTTTGATGATCTAATGATATATTTAATAAAATATAATTTTTCAATATATCATTACTAAAAAATCCTTTATGATATACAAGGCTTGCAAACCTGTATACATAAAGGATTTTTTTCACAATCCCTTACCACAAAATTAGCATTTGGAATATTTTTCTTCTTCGCCTGTTCTATAATTGCAGGTGTTAAATCAAGACCTGTGTAATGTCGGTTTGGATATTTTTCTGATAACAATGAAATCATTGGAGCCAGTCCACATCCTGCATATTTTATATCACCACTCCATTACAGTGGTCCACTTCATGTTGTATAATCTGGGCTGTATAACCACTGAACTTGCCGTGTTTCGGCTCAAAATTTTCATTCAAATAATCCACTTCTATTTCTTCGTATCTTATGCAATTGCGAACTCCATCCAATGAAAGACAGCCCTCTTCTGTAGTGTACTCTCCTGATTTTTTATTAATCACAGGATTAACCATTGCAAACTGAAACGGTCCTGCTGCCACAACAATAATGGATTTATTTACTCCAATCATATTGGCCGCCATGCCTACACAAATTTCTCTGTTTTCTCTTAATGTATCCATTAAATCAGTTACAACCTGTTTGTCCGCTTTTGTAGCAGGCTGCGCTTTTCTCGCAAAAATCTGTTTTCCTTTTACTATTTTCTTTACCATAATCTGTCTCCATCTGATTCTATAAATATATTGATTAGTACACCAAAACACCAAAAGTCTGATTACAACCTGATTATTTTACTCATCATTGCAAAATTTGTAAGTTTTTAATCAGATATATTTGACTGTATAAACTCCTCAATAATATCCAAAATTCTTTCTGTAAAAAACTCACTTCCGCCGTGGTCCGCACCTTCAAGCATATATAACTTCACATTTTTATTGTATTTCTTTAATAGCTTGTATACAACGACGCTAATTTTAGGGTTGACTGTGCGATCCTTTGTTCCATGGAACATAAGTATTGGAGGCAATGGTGTGTCCTCATTTATATTACACTCAACTGACATTTTTCTACACAAATCAGGATTATTACGCAAATCAACGCCACCCATTTCCATTCCTTCCGGACTATCAGGCTGATGATGATTCAATGTACTAGGCATTCCGTCTTCAAACATTATGCTTAATGCACCATACATTGAAATAATTCCCTTAACATTTGCATCTGCTTCAGGATAAATGTTTTCATTAGAATCTTCCTTGATAAGCTGTGAAAAAAATGCAGAATGTCCTCCTGAAGAATCCCCTGCAACAAACATCTTGGTTGCATCTGCCTTGTATTCACTGGCATGAATTTTCATAAATCTTATGGCATTTCTTGTGTCTATCGCCTGTGCCGGAAAAGGTGCAATGCCTGAATGACGATACTCAACAACTGCTATTACATAACCTTTTTCAGCTAATCTTGAAAGCACACCAAGTTTGGAATTAATATTCTGCTTCAACCATGCTGAACCCTGAACATAAACTATACAAGGATATGTTTCATCACTATCTGTTGTATTTCTTGTTCTGGGAACAATAATTTGCAAATGCAATGTTATTCCATCTACGTGTGCATATTCAACATTAGAAAATATGTATGCACCCTTCTCGTCCCCTGTAGTTGGTATTCTTTCCACTCCATCAATTGGCTCATCAAAAGATGGATATTCTTCATATGACCACTCTTTTACCTCCATAAATAACATCTCCATTTCTTATAGTTATCAGACTTTTCTACTGCTTTAAATCCTGTCTTATATTCATTAGGGCACAACCTAGTTGGTTATTTCCTTCTCAATCCACGTCATTATCACATCCACCAAATATTCCTGTTGTATCCGGCTTAGCTCTCTTCCCGGTTGTATTTTGTGCCACTTTCTAATGCACTCCCTGCAACATGTTGCCGTTGCGTGCTGTGCCACAAAAACCGGATGCCCTTTCATTGGTGTCTGTTTTCCGTCATTTGGAATAACCGGCGGTGCTTCTCTTTTTGCAATAAACTCTCTGGCATGTTCTCTTATAGTATCCAAACCTTTTTCATTTATATAATCAATATCCTTCTGTTTCAAATGAAAACTGCTACGAAACTTTGACCTTCCAAGTCCCAGAAATAATTGATTATACCACTCTTCCTTTGTCATCTTCTCTGCCATCTTTTTTGCTTTTTCCTTCTTTGTATTTCATCAACTTAATAACTCTCTGTCTATTATATCTCTGAATCATTACAAATATCAAATCAAACATTGCAGCCAAAATCGATGTAATAACAAAAACAGGATATGCACCAAACCAAACTCCTGCCACAATCGGCACAAAGCTTAGCACTACAATCATTTCATGTACCAACTCTGCCTGACACATAGCCTGTACAATTTCATGCAAACTATGAATTTTAGTGTCAAACAAACTTGAGTCATATGTAGACATTCTGTTCTTCCATTTCTTCACATTTAATTTCTTATATATTCTATTTTCAAAATTGCTGACCTGATACCAACTCTTCGTATAATCCGCTCTGTTCCTCATAACCTGATTAAAAATCAAACCTACAAGCAATCTCATAATAAAATGATATGAAGTTGTCCCTAATGTAATTGCAAAAGTTAGGATTATATCAATTGAAGTCGCATTATATAATGCAACTGTTAGTATTGTTAATGTTGCAATTATCAACGTTGTTCTATGAATTATTTTAGGCATAACTATTTCGTCCTTCTTATTTTAATTTCTCCTATATAAATTCCCGAAAAATCTAATTCTTCTTCATTTACACTGCATCTATCTGTTTCAATATAAATCCCTTCAATATCACATTCCAATTTTTCCTTAAACTCTTTGCTATTAGCATGTTTTTCTTTTTTATTTTTAATTAAATTTGCAATTGGCTGAATAGATTCCACATGAGAATTACAAATGCAAATTTGTTGTAAACAAACTAGATTTTCAATAAAGTTTAAATCATAAATGTTATCTCCAGAATATATATACAACTGTCTTAAATTATTCATTTTAGAAATAAAGCTATAATCTACTAATTTACATCCTATTACTAAAGTTTCCACGCTTCCCTCATCTTGTAAATCTTGTATTTCTGAATCTAAAACAAAAATCTCTGGATGTTTGAAATTGAAACAAACTGCATCACTTTTCCACGGAATAGAATATGCTATTTGTTTTAAATCTTCTTGCTTGTTATCTATTAATATTCTTTTCACTTCTTATTACCTCGCACCTTTCATACTTATATACTCTAGTCTATTGGTTCATTGAATAATTTACAATGATTTTTTCTAATAATTTGCATTCCACTTTACACTTTTCACTGCTCAGTATGTTTCACAGGCATGGCGCGAAGCCACCAAAAACATGCAACGCAGTTATTCACATAAAGGTTATCCTTATGACAATGCCTGCATTGAATCCTTCCATTCACTCATAAAAAGGGAATGGCTTAACCGTTTTAACATTAAGAATTACAGACACGCATACAACCT
>OGYE01002509.1_pt1 | contig 11148 bp, 6 predicted proteins | sample 1576471 | NCBI WGS metagenome assembly OGYE01 (sample SAMEA3541532, study PRJEB24748) | human gut metagenome | biome: human gut; feature: human-associated habitat; material: faeces | place: China | collected 2012
AATATAGTGAAAATCGACCCGAATTATGTTCCCGAGGAGACGGAGCGCAAGCAGGTCTACGGCATAACCTTTGAACAGGGCAGAAACAATTTCAAGATAAACAGAGAGCTGCTCTCTAATATAGTCACCGAAAACAAAAATCTCCCCGACAGCGCGGCGCGCGACCTCATAATCTCGCTCATCACGCTCAAATATACTCAGTCGAACTCCGTGTGCTACGCAGTTGACGGACAGGCTATCGGCGTCGGCGCGGGTCAGCAGTCGAGAATCCACTGCACACGCCTCGCAGGCACAAAGGCAGACACCTGGTTCCTGCGCCAGCACGAAAAAGTCCTGAACCTCCCGTTCAAGGATTCGATAGGCCGCCCCGACAGGGACAATGTCATTGACGGCTACATCAACAAAAACGAAGAGGATGTCTGCGCCGAGGGCAACTGGCAGAAATATTTCACCTCCCGCCCCGAGCCGCTGACCGACGGGGAGATAAAAGAATATCTCGCTTCTATAGACGGCGTGTCGCTCGGCTCGGACGCGTTCTTCCCATTCAGCGACAATATCGAAAGAGCAAAGCGCAGCGGAGTAAAATATATCGCAGAGCCCGGCGGCTCAATCCGCGACGACCTTGTGATAGAGTGCTGCGACAAATACGGCATGGTCATGGCATTCACCGGCATGCGCCTGTTCCACCATTGACGGAGGACTGAAAATGAACATTCTTGTAGTAGGTTCCGGCGGAAGAGAGCACGCCGTTATAAAAAAGCTCCGAGAGAACAGCGAAGTTAAAAAAATATACGCCCTGCCCGGAAACGGCGGCATCGCCGCGGACGCGGAGTGCGTCAACATAGGCGCCACAGATATTGACGGCATCGCGGAATTTGCAAAGAACAATCAGATAGACTACGCCGTTGTCACTCCGGACGATCCGCTTGTGCTCGGCTGCGTCGATAGGCTCGAGAGCCTCGGCATTCCCTGCTTCGGTCCGCGCAAAAACGCCGCGATAATCGAGGGCAGCAAGGTTTTTTCAAAGAACCTGATGAAAAAATACGGCATACCCACCGCACAGTACGAAGTTTTTGACAGCGCGGAGGACGCGCTCGCCTATCTCGACTCAGCACCCATTCCGACCGTTATAAAGGCGGACGGTCTCGCGCTCGGCAAGGGCGTTATAATCGCCGCGACGCGCGACGAGGCGAAAGAAGCGGTCGTTGAAATCATGCGCGACAAGAAATTCGGCAAGAGCGGAGACAGCATCGTTATCGAAGAATTTCTGACGGGTCCCGAGGTCTCGGTGCTCTCGTTCACGGACGGCAAGACCGTAGTCCCCATGATATCGTCGATGGATCACAAACGCGCACTCGACAACGACGAAGGTCTCAACACCGGCGGCATGGGCACCGTTGCGCCAAACCCGTATTACACAAAAGAGATTGCCGACAGGTGCATGAAAGAGATATTCCTGCCGACGATAAACGCGATGAACGCGGAGGGCAGAACTTTCAAAGGCTGCCTTTATTTCGGACTCATGCTGACCGAAAACGGTCCTAAAGTCATTGAATATAACTGCCGCTTCGGCGACCCGGAGACTCAGGTCGTGCTCCCGCTGCTAAAGAGCGATCTGCTCACCGTTATGAGAGCCACGACAGACGGCACGCTCGCCGAGACACCCGTTGAGTTTTCGGATAAAAACGCCTGCTGCGTGGTCATGGCTTCAAAGGGCTATCCCGTGGCATACGAAAAGGGATATGAAATAGATATCCCGGACGAGATTCGGGACAGCGTATATGTCGCGGGCGCTGCCGAGAAAAACGGCAAGCTCGTGACGAGCGGCGGCAGAGTCCTCGGCGTGACGGCGGTCGAAGATACGCTTCGGGAGGCAATAGCCTCGGCATACAAAAAGGCAGAAAAAATTCATTTTGGAAACGCCTTCTACAGGCACGACATCGGCGCGAAAGCGCTCGCCGCAAGGGAGGAAAAATAAATGGTATACAGAGTATTCGTCGAAAAGAAAAAGGAGCTCGCGCAAGAGGCAAAGTCCCTTCTCAGCGAGGCAAGAGACCTGCTCGGAATCAAGAATCTCACCGATGTGCGCGTTATCAACCGCTACGATGCGGAGAACATCACGCCCGAGCTCTTCGATTATGCGAAGCGCACCGTGTTCTCCGAGCCCCAGCTCGACATCGTCTCGGACAGCATCGAGATAAACGGCAAGTGCTTTGCCGTCGAATTCCTGCCCGGTCAGTTCGACCAGCGCGCCGACTCTGCGGCTCAGTGCATACAGATAATCTCGCAGGGCGAGCGCCCGCTGATACGCACGGCGAAAATATACATCCTCATCGGCGACATCACCGACGCCGACGCGCAGAGGATAAAAAAATATGTCATCAACCCCGTCGAGGCGCGCGAGGCAAGCCTTGAAAAGCCCGAGACTCTCGCGGTAAAATACGACATCCCGACCGAAGTCAGAACTCTCGACGGATTTATCAATCTCGACAGAGCTGGGCTTGAGGACTTCGTCAAAAAATACGGTCTTGCCATGGACGCGGACGACATTGCGTTCTGCCGGGATTATTTCAAATCCGAGCACCGCGACCCGACGATAACAGAAATTCGCATGATAGACACCTACTGGTCAGATCACTGCCGCCACACTACTTTCCTTACTGTCATAGACAGCGTGAAGTTTGAGGACGAGCTGCTGCAAAAGACCTACGACGAATATCTTGCGGTCAGAAAGGAACTCGGCCGCACAAAGCCGATATGCCTGATGGATCTCGCGACGATAGCGGTCAAATATCTCAAGAAGCACGGCAAGCTCGACCGTCTCGACGAGTCCGAGGAGATAAACGCCTGCACGGTGAAAATCGATGTCGAGGTCGACGGTGTCACCGAGCCGTGGCTCCTGCTCTTTAAAAACGAGACGCACAACCACCCGACAGAAATCGAGCCTTTCGGCGGCGCGGCGACCTGCATAGGCGGTGCTATCCGCGACCCGCTCTCGGGGCGTTCGTATGTCTACGGCGCGATGCGCGTCACCGGCGCGGCAGACCCGCTCAAGCCCATTGACGAGACGATAAAGGGCAAGCTCCCGCAGAGGAAAATAGTCACGACTGCGGCGGCGGGCTATTCGTCATACGGCAATCAGATAGGTCTCGCGACGGGTATAGTCGACGAGATATATCACCCCGGCTATGCGGCGAAGAGAATGGAGATAGGCGCGGTCATCGCGGCGACTCCCGCAGAGAATGTGCGCCGCGAAGTTCCCGCTCCCGGAGATATTGTTATCCTGCTCGGCGGCTCGACCGGACGCGACGGCTGCGGCGGAGCGACGGGCTCTTCGAAGTCCCACACGGTTGAATCGCTCGAGAGCTGCGGCGCGGAGGTTCAGAAGGGCAACGCCCCCGAGGAGAGAAAGCTCCAGAGACTTTTCAGAAACAAAGAAGCCTGCCTGATGATAAAACGCTGCAACGACTTCGGCGCGGGCGGCGTATCGGTTGCTATAGGCGAGCTTGCGGACGGACTTGAGATAGACCTCAACGCAGTGCCTAAAAAATACGAGGGGCTCGACGGCACGGAGCTTGCGATAAGCGAGAGCCAGGAGCGCATGGCGGTCGTTGTCGAGCCGCACAATGTTGACGCTTTCCTCGCGCTGGCTAATAAAGAAAATCTCCAGGCAGTGCCCGTGGCGAAAGTTCAGGCTGAGCCGAGGCTCGTCATGAACTGGAACGGCAAGAAAATTGTTGATATCAGCCGCGAATTTTTGAATTCCAACGGTGCCGACAAGCATATAGACATCACCCCCGAGGCTCCCGCACTCAAAGAAAAGAAGATTTCCGGCTCGTTTGCGGAGAATTACTCGGCGCTTGCATCCGACCTCAACATCTGCTCGAAGCGCGGACTTTCCGAGCGTTTCGATTCAACGATAGGCGCGGGCACGGTACTCATGCCGTTCGGCGGCAAGAATCAGCTGACTCCCATTCAGGCGATGGTGCAGAAGATCTCGGTCGAGAAGAAGCATACTGACGACTGCTCACTCATGGCGTTCAGCTACAATCCGTTTATAACCGAGCAGAGTCCGTATCACGGCGCATATCTCGCGGTTATAGAGTCGGTCTGCAAGCTCATCGCCTCGGGCGCAGAGTTCAAGGATGTTTATCTCACATTCCAGGAATATTTTGAGCGTCCCGGCAGAGACGGCAAGCGCTGGGGGCAGCCTTTGGCGGCGCTTCTCGGCGCGTTCAAGGCGCAGATGGAGCTCGGAATCGGCTCGATAGGCGGCAAAGACTCGATGAGCGGCTCGTTTGAAAATCTCGATGTCCCGCCAACCCTCGTCTCGTTCGCCGTGACAACGGAAAAGACCTCTTCAATAGTCTCGCCCGAGTTCAAATCGGCGGGTCACAAGGTTGTTTTCATCGCGCCGGAGAAAGACGAAAACGGTCTGCCGAAGACCGACTCGCTAATAGATGTGTTCTCCCGAGTTACCGGGCTTCTTCGCTCGGGCAAGGCGGTTGCCTGCTACACCCCCGGCATGGGCGGCATAGCGGAGGCGGTCATGAAGATGGCGTTCGGCAACGGCATCGGCTTTGAATACAGCAAAGATATCACGCTCGAAAAGATATTCGGACTCAGCTACGCGGGCTTCATTCTCGAGCTTGCGGACGGCGCAGAAGAAACTGGCACGCTTCTCGGTCACACGAACGACAGCGGCTGCATCAGCCTTAACGGCGAGAGCATCGCTCTTTCGAAGCTTCTCGGAATATACGAGAACAAGCTCGAAAGCGTCTACAGCTGCAATATCAAAAACGCCGGCAAGGGCGCTGAGAACTTCTCATATGAAACTGTTGAGCGCAAAGCTCCCGCGATAAAAGTTGCAAAGCCGCGCGTGCTCATTCCGGCGTTCCCCGGCACGAACTGCGAATACGACAGCGCAAAGGCAGTCCGCGACGCGGGCGCAGAGCCGGAGATAATTGTTATAAACAACCTCAGCGCGGACGGCATCAGCCGCAGCGTCGAAAAATTTGCAAACGAGCTTCGCTCCTCGCAGATGATATTCATCCCCGGAGGCTTCTCCGGCGGCGACGAGCCGGACGGCAGCGGAAAGTTTATCACGGCATTCTTCAGAAATGCCGCGATAAAAGAGGGCGTCACCGACCTGCTTGAAAACAGGGACGGACTCATGTGCGGAATCTGCAACGGCTTCCAGGCGCTGATAAAGCTCGGACTCGTCCCCTACGGCAAGATAATCGACACGGACGAAAATTGCCCGACGCTCACCTTCAACACCATCGCGCGCCACCAGTCGCGAATAGTGCGCACCCGCATTTCTTCGAACAAATCGCCGTGGCTCGCGCTGACTCAGGTCGGTGACATATATTCCGTGCCGATCTCGCACGGCGAGGGCCGTTTCCTCGCAAGCGACGAGCTCATAGCCAAGCTCGCCGCGAACGGGCAGATAGCCACGCAGTATGTTGATCTTGACGGCAACGCTTCAAATGATATACACTTCAACCCCAACGACTCCGTCTGCGCTATCGAGGGCATCACATCGCCCGACGGCAGAGTCTTCGGAAAAATGGGACACAGCGAAAGAATCGGAAAAGGTCTTTACAAAAATGTCCCGGGAGATTATAATATTCGTATGTTTGAAGCGGCTGTTAAATATTTTAAATGATGACAAGGAGAATGGAGCATGGCCTATTTATCCGACATTGAAATTGCGCAGCGCTGCAAACCCGAGCACATCGGCGTTATCGCAAGGCGCGCCCATGTTGACGAAAAGTACATCGAGCAATACGGAAACTACAAGGCGAAAATAGACCTGTCCCTGCTCTCGGAGACGAAGCGGGAAAACGGAAAGCTGATTCTTGTCACCGCCATAACCCCGACCCCCGCGGGCGAGGGCAAGACCACGACGACGATAGGCCTCGCAGACGGACTGCGCCGGATAGGCAAGGATGTCACGGTCGCCCTGCGCGAGCCGAGCCTCGGCCCGGTTTTCGGAGTCAAGGGCGGAGCCGCCGGCGGCGGATATGCGCAGGTGGTTCCCATGGAGGATATCAACCTCCACTTCACCGGCGACTTCCACGCGATAGGCGCGGCGAACAACCTGCTTGCCGCGATGCTCGACAACCACATTCAGCAGGGCAACGCCCTGGGCATAGATGTCCGCAAGATAACATGGAAACGCTGCGTTGACATGAACGACCGCCAGCTTCGATTTATCGTCGACGGCATGGGCGGCAAGGCGAACGGTATGCCCCGCGAGGACGGATTTGATATAACCGTCGCAAGCGAGATAATGGCTGTGCTCTGTCTTTCAAGCTCGATAACCGACCTCAAAGCGAGGCTCTCGCGCATGATCGTCGGCTACACCTACGACGACAAGCCCGTGACCTGCGGCGAGCTCAAGGCGGCCGGCGCGATGACCGCGCTTTTGAAGGACGCCCTGAAGCCCAACCTTGTCCAGACCCTTGAGGGCACGCCTGCGTTCGTCCACGGCGGACCGTTCGCGAACATAGCGCACGGCTGCAACTCCGTCATGGCGTCTAAGATGGCGCTCAAGATGGGCGATTATACCGTCACCGAAGCGGGATTCGGCGCAGATCTCGGCGCCGAAAAGTTCCTCGATATAAAGTGCCGCATGGCGGGACTTGCGCCCGACGCGGTGGTCGTTGTTGCCACTGTCCGCGCGCTCAAGATGCACGGCGGGCTCGACAAAAAGGAGCTTGCAGTTGAAGATATCGGCGCGCTCGAAAGAGGTATACCGAACCTCCTGCGCCATGTTTCCAACATCAAAAATGTCTATAAACTCCCATGCGTCGTTGCGGTCAACAGATTCCCGACCGACACCGACGCCGAGATAGATTTCATCATCGCAAAATGCCGTGAGCTCGGGGTCAACACCGTACTCTCCACCGTGTGGGCTGAAGGCGGCAAGGGCGGCGAAGCGCTCGCGCGCGAAGTAGTCCGCCTGTGCGAAGAGGAAAAGGGCGATTTCACTTTCGCCTACGAAGATGAGCTTTCGATCGAGGAGAAGATCGAAGCCGTTGTCAGAAAAGTCTACGGCGGCGACGGAATAACCGTCATGCCCAATGCCAAAAAGCAGATAGCCCAGCTTGAAGCTCTCGGTTTTAGCAAATGCCCCGTATGCATAGCAAAGACCCAGTACAGCTTTTCGGATGACCCGACAAAGCTCGGTGCGCCCGAGCACTTTACTGTGACGGTAAAAAATGTCAAGGTCTCCGCGGGCGCGGGATTCGTCGTTGTTCTGACCGGCGACATTCTCACCATGCCCGGACTGCCGAAGGTTCCCGCCGCAGAAAAAATCGACGTTGACGAAAGCGGCAGAATAACAGGTCTGTTCTGAGATAATAATTCCGCTCGGAAAAAAACTCTGCCGAGCGGAGTTTCTATAAATATCGGAGGTAATAAAATGGCTTATTATTTCAACGAAGTATCGCATACCTTTAATGAGTATCTGCTCGTCCCCGGCTATTCGTCGAGCGAGTGCGTGCCCGCGAATGTGTCGCTCAAAACGCCTCTTGTAAAGTACAAGAAGGGCGAAGAGCCTGCGATCTCACTCAACATTCCGCTGACTTCCGCCATTATGCAGTCCGTCTCCGGCGAGAAGCTCGCCGTGGCGCTCGCAAAAGAAGGCGGCGTATCGTTCATCTTCGGCTCCCAGAGCATCGAGGACGAGGCGGCAATGGTCGCAAGAGCGAAGAATTTCAAGGCGGGCTTCGTCATCAGTGACTCGAACATCACTCCCGACGCGACTCTCAACGACGTTATCGCGCTCAAGGAGAGAAACGGCCATTCCACTATCGCCGTGACCGAGGACGGCTCGGCAAACGGCAGACTTGTCGGCATAGTTACGAGCAGAGACTACCGCGTCAGCCGCATGACCGGAGACGAAAAGGTTTCGTCTTTCATGACTCCCCGTGAAAAGCTCGTCACCGCTCCGGACACCACCACGCTCAAGGAAGCAAACGACATAATTTGGGACAACAAGCTCAACTCCCTGCCCATAGTCGATTCCGAGGGCAATCTCAGATATTTTGTTTTCCGCAAGGACTACGACGCCCATAAGGACAACCCCAACGAGCTTCTCGACGCCGACAAGCGCTATGTCGTCGGCGCAGGTATAAACACAAGAGACTACGCCGAGCGTATTCCCGCACTTGTCGAGGCGGGCGCAGACGTGCTCTGCATCGACTCCTCCGAGGGCTTCTCGGAGTGGCAGTCCCGCACCCTCGCATGGGTCAGAGAGCACTACGGCGACAGCGTCAAGGTCGGCGCGGGCAACGTAGTTGACAGAGAGGGCTTCCTCTTCCTCGCCGAGGCGGGTGCGGACTTCATAAAGGTCGGCATCGGCGGCGGCTCGATATGCATCACCCGCGAGACAAAGGGTATCGGCAGAGGTCAGGCGTCGGCTCTTATCGATGTCTGCAAGGCAAGAGACGAATATTTCGAAAGAACGGGCGTATATATCCCCGTCTGCTCCGACGGCGGCATCGTCTACGACCACCACATGACCCTCGCGCTTGCAATGGGCGCCGACTTCCTGATGCTTGGCCGCTACTTCGCGCGCTTTGACGAGAGCCCGACAAACAAGATTTCACTCAAGGGCACTTATTATAAAGAGTACTGGGGCGAGGGCTCCAACCGCGCAAGGAACTGGCAGCGCTACGACCTCGGCGGCGACAAGAAGCTGTCGTTCGAGGAGGGCGTTGACTCCTATGTTCCCTACGCCGGCAGCCTCAAGGACAATGTCACGCTCTCGCTGAGCAAGGTAAAGTCCACTATGTGCAACTGCGGCGCGCTCACCATCCCCGAGCTGCAGCAGAAAGCGAAGCTGACCCTTGTCTCCGCAACGAGCATTGTTGAGGGCGGCGCGCACGACGTCGTGCAGAAAGAGACCTACTCCGATCTGAAAAAATAAGCCTGATTCTTTACGGCAGGGCGCGGTGAAAACCGTTCCCTGCCTTTGAATTTAGGCAAATTTACTTGCACAATCACCAATAAATGAAAAGTTATGGCGCAAAAGGCTGTTGAATCCGACGTTTTTACCGAAAACGCCCGTTAAACTGTTGACACGCCGAAAATGCAATGCTATAATACAGACAATTTAAGACAGCACTTGATAGAGGATGCGAACGAGAAGAGTATCCAGCAGCAACGCCGGCAAGCGGCAGCTGGAGAAAGGCAAGTTCGCCGAAGTTCTATCGCGGTTGCCGCCGCGGTAATGCTGGGCCCTCGCCGAACAGGCGACGGACTGTCACATGACTTATGTGGAGCGCTATCATCGGTTTTTCTGCACATATAGCAGCATATACAAAGCCTGTGATACCTCTTCGGGTCGCAGGCTTATTTAATTTTTTCCAGGAGATGGTACTAATGAACAGAACGAAGAGAATTGTGGCCGCCATTCTGGCTATCGCCATGTGCGCAGTATTATTTGCAGGGTGCAGCACTAAACCCGGCAGCGCCAAGACCGGCGTTGAAGACGGCGTTCTGACCGTCGCCATGGAGTGTGCATACGCTCCCTACAACTGGACTCAGAGCGATGACTCCAACGGCGCTGTCCCGATAAAGGATTCCAGCGATTACGCCAACGGATACGATATCATGATGGCTAAGAAGATATGCGAAGCAAACGGCTGGAAGCTTGAAGTTGTCCGCCTTGACTGGGATTCACTTGTTCCTGCAGTCCAGACCGGCAAGGTTGACGCCGTTATCGCAGGTCAGTCGATGACCGAAGAGCGTATGCAGCAGGTCGATTTCGCAGGTCCCTACCTCTATGCGAGCATCGTCTGCATGACAAAGCAGAACAGCAAGTATGCAAACGCTACCTCCCTTGCTGACCTCGCAGGTGCAAAGTGCACCTCCCAGCTCGGAACCATTTGGTATACCACCTGCCTTCCGCAGATAAACGGTGCTCTTATCCAGACCGCACAGGAGACCGCTCCCTCGATGCTCATGGCTCTTGAGACCGGCGCTGTCGACTTCATCTGCACCGATATGCCCACCGCTCAGGGCGCGCTCATCGCTTACAGCGATCTGAAGATCCTCGACCTCCCCGAAAATGCTTTCAAGGTTGACGAGGGCGACATCAACATCGGCATCTCTGTCAAGAAGGGCAACACCGAGCTCAAGGACAAGATCAACTCCGCCCTTGCAGGCATGACCGCAGACGACTTCAACAAGATAATGAACGAGGCTACCAAGATTCAGCCCCTTTCAAAGTAATCAACAATAATCAGAACGGAGATAACAAGATATGAACAAGCTTGCCGAGCTGTGGAGCGACATAGTCCAGTGCTGGAGCGATAGCTCAATGCAGTATCTGACCGGTGCGCTCAAGACAATAGAGCTCGCTGTTATAGCGACAATCATAGGCTGCCTCATCGGCCTTGTCTGCGGAATAATCCAGACTATTCCGTGCGGCAAAAAAGACAATATCGTAAAGCGGGTCATCCTCGGCATAGTCAAGGCTATAGTGCGTATCTACGTCGAAGTTTTCAGAGGCACGCCGATGATAATCCAGGCGATATTCATCTTCTACGCCCTGCCCTACTTCTCAAACGGTGCGATAAACCTTGAACCGACTTTCGCGGCATATCTCGTTGTCTCCATCAACACCGGAGCATATATGGCAGAGACCGTCCGCGGCGGTATAATGTCGATAGACGTCGGTCAGACGGAGGGCGCAATGTCCATAGGCATGAACCACTTCAAAACCATGCTCTATGTCATTCTTCCGCAGACCATACGCAACATCATCCCGCAGATAGGCAACAACCTCATAATCAACATCAAGGATACTTCCGTCATGTTCGTTATCGGCTACGCCGAGCTCTTCGCGGCTCACAAGGCTATCGTCGGCGCAAAGTATGTCTACTTCCCGTCGGCAGTTATAACGCTGACTATCTACCTGATAATGACGGTCATCTGCTCGCTTATCCTCAGACTGTGGGAGAAGAAGCTTGACGGTCCGGAGAACTTCGATCTCTCGACCACCGACACTCTCGCCCACACCAGCGGAATGTACACATTTGTCAAAAAGGCCAAGAAGAAGGAGGGAAGATAATGTCAGAGCCTATTTTACAGATAAATCATCTTTCAAAGACCTTCGGCAACCACGAAGTTCTG
>OGYE01002519.1_pt1 | contig 11111 bp, 5 predicted proteins | sample 1576471 | NCBI WGS metagenome assembly OGYE01 (sample SAMEA3541532, study PRJEB24748) | human gut metagenome | biome: human gut; feature: human-associated habitat; material: faeces | place: China | collected 2012
ACGTTCCATATTGGGAGTTTCGTAGGCTTCATTATAATGTGTTTTCTGTGTCCAGAAAGGTAAGGATGTATCTTGCCAACCCATGTCGTCCACCATAAATAAGATGATATTGGGACGTTGTTGGGTTGTTTCTGAAGACATTTTTTCTTTTGCTTGCGTCGAGATTCCTGTTAAGGAAGCGAGAGCGAAAGATACAAGTAGTTTTTTATTCATATCGGCTAGTTTTATAAGTTATTTTTCGATTACAATTTTTTGGGGGGTATCTATGGAAATACTTCTCAGTTCTTGCTTGCCGGAATTTTCTATCCATACTTTTAGTGTACCTGTACATAGTACGTTCAGCACCAAGCGGTTCTCTGTTAAAGAGATAGTTTGGACGGTGGCCGGGGACAGATATTTTTCCTGTATGCCAATGACTGCCCATCCTTTCCGTATGGGGCAGAGATGAAACAGTTTGTCTGTAAATCCGATAAGTTCGAATGTACTGCTGTCTGATAGTTCTTCTGCCTTTTGTGATTCCCAATTATAAAGCAGCACGCGTTCTTCGGGGGTGGCAGACATTTTCTCAAAACTGTTCCGAAGAGAATAATCTTCTTTTTTTATAGTGGCCTGAACTTGCTGATGTCGGGGGGAAACATTCAGGTTGTAACAGATTAATGTCATTGCTCCGTTGCCTGAGGGAGCTGCTACTCGATATGCTTTTCCACTCCATAATGGATTGGTCAGTATAGATTCCGGCATAGGTACGGCAGGAGCTTCGGGGCGGAACAGTTTGCCTTGTTTGTCAATTAAAGGAAAGATGTTTTCCTTGATAAAGTCCCCGGGGGCGTCCGACAGGTAGACCGGACCTCCGGAAATGGCCTTGGAACGTGCCATCAAAGTGCCGCAAACGGTATCGCAGGAATGAAACATATCATGGTCGGGCCATACGGTTTGTCCTAGTAGCAGGGTATTGGTATAAGACTGGAATAGATGTGATTTTGCCATATCCTCATCATATTTCTTATAGTCTATGCTGACACGGGTGCTGTTGCTGTATGACGTATGGTCGGTATTGATGACGTTCTGTGCCATACAGTTCATTAATCCCATATTTTGCCGGTGGATCTCGGCTTCCAGGCTTCGGTTACAGTCGGTTGCCTGGCGGATACTTTCATGCCCTCCCATGTAGAGTGGCAGCGTAAAAGCTTGGTTATCTACTTTCAGAAAATCGAATCCTTGTTCTTTTAAGGTGCTGACGTAGTAGCGATAGAAGGAACGGATGCGGGTGCTGTCCGTTCCTGGCAGAAGGCTGCCGGCGTGTGGGTATAGGGCTTGTCGGACGACTTGTGGAAATCCGTTTTCGGGGGATAATCCCATCCAGTATCCCGAAAGGCTGTACCACAGTCCGATCCATTTGATTTTATTTTCTTTTTTGTATGACATGATTTTTTTCCATCCCGACGGGAAACGTTGTTTATCCGGTATGAAACCGGTCAGTTGCCTGTTCTTGTGGGCGAGATGACCGTCGTCAATCAGTACATACCGGATAGGAATGCCGGATGCCTCTATCGTTTTCATATCGTTTATTATCTTGGATTCGTTTATATCATCATGATAATGTTCCCATGTACACCAACCGAGATAGCGGAAAGCTTCGAAATATTCCTTGGCTGTGCGGCTTTTTAAGTCGGCGGCTTCTGTATTTTTCATCAGCGCTTGATAGGCTTGCCGAATGGTTGAATAAATATCTTTTCCTTGTCGGATGAGTAGAAGAGGGACTTCCGGTTTCAGATAGTCTTTTCCTAAGGTGGATACATATAGGGTGACAGAGCCGTTATCGTTTACTTGCAGCCAGCTTAAACTGTTACGGCCGGCAACAGCTTTGGCAAACAAGTATTCTCCGTTTGTCAGTTCCAGCAGTAATGCATCTCCCAACGTAGATGGGGTTGCATTGGAAGGTATTCCCGGATAGCGGGTGTCGGTTAATTCTTTTAAATCGTTGAACACCCAAGGTAGGAGCCGGTTGGTATTGTTGGGCCATTCAAAATCTCCCGGACGGGAGTCTCGGCTGAAGAAAATACCTCGGACGTACCCGGGTAACCGTACCGGACAGGCAATAGTTTGGGTTTGTCCGGGTATGGATTTCTTATAGGGTATGGGAGAAGAAATGGAAGTTAAATCAATCGTATCTGTCATTGACAAAGCGTTTGTGTTCTTGAATGACTTTCCTTTTTCATATGTGTAATCTGTTTGCCCGAAGGATTTCGGACAAACAAATACATTGCAAATCAGGATACAAATGAATATTGCTTTATATTCTCTCATGATTTTTTATTTGAGGGTTACGTTATAGGCACTGAAATGTCTGATTTCGGGTACGGCAACGGATTGGGTTACGGTGAGGCGCAAGGCGGTGGTTTCTACCGGTTCGAAGTGCGCAATGCGTTTGTGTCCCACAGACTCGCCGGAGCATACTGTCTGCCATTTTCCGTTGACTTTCGCTTCTATCTTGTATTGGCGTATTCTTTCGCCTTTGGCAATGTCTTCTTGGATGATGCAGTAGTTGACCGGTTGTTTTTCATTCAGATTCAGCGTAAGCCGTTGCTTCCGGCCTTGGGTTTCCGCCAATGGTGTACCAAAGCGCCGGTTTATTTCTTCTCCCCATTCTTTTAAACGCTGTTCGTCACCTGCCGGCAATAGCCCATCGGGATTTGGGGTCAGCCCGATGATTAACGTAGCGTTGCGGCCCACTGATTTTTCGTACATATCCATCAACGTTGTCAATGGATAGATATTATTCTCGTCATCGGGTTCCCAAAACCATTCGTGGCGGCCGTTGGCACCACGCAGGGGGCTGTCTGCCATAGCCGGTACCCAGTATTTTCCTTCGGGGTCACCTTGTTTTAATAAGGCTATTTGGTCTTTTTGGCTTTCAATACGTTTATGATGTGAACAGGGGGCCGGGAAAGTGGACCAGCAGGGGTATCCCACTGTGCCGGTTTCTGAACCTCCCCAGCGGAAATCAGCACGGTCTATGTTGTGGTAGAACAGGCAGTCTGGCTGGTATTTATTGACGATGGGTTCCACATCAGGACCGTCACCTCGTGGGTCATCGGCTCCGCCATCAAACCAAATCATATATAAATCTCCATAGCGGGTGCAAAGTTCTTCCACCATTTTCTCGCAGAAGCGTTTATACCACGCCTGTCGGTTGGCGGCAAATTCTCCGTCACCGGCTACCTTGAAATTATGGATACCCAGAAGTGAATTCCACCGGATGCCTACATAGATGCCCGGCTGGATACCATACTTACGGCAGGAGTTGACAAAGTCGCGGACAATGTCTCCTTTGCCGTCACGCCATTTTACAGCTTTCAGGCAGTATGGGTTTACGTCACTTTGCCACAATCCGAAGCCGGTTTCATGCGTGGCTGTGAGTACGGCGAATTTGCAGCCTGCGGCTTTGGCTGCCTGAATCCATTGGTCAGTATCCAGTTGGGTAGGATTAAATATATTATAATCTTCAATGGGGCTGATACGGTTATTGCCTTGTCCGTAGCGGATGCCGTCGAATACGTGGAGGTCATAATGAAATACGGCTCCCATTTCCGCTTCGTGCCATTTCAATTGATGCGGTTTGGGTACAATGATTTCCGGTTGTGCAACACTCAGTACACAGTTCATAAGGAAGAGAAGGAATGTATATAGTATCTTCATGGGTTATAAATAATTTAAAAATGGATCTTCTGTTTTTTGCAGCCATGTTTTTAATTGGCTTTTCAGTCGGTTTACCAGTTTGGGATGCTGCATAGCTATATTATTCATTTGATAAGGGTCTGATCTCCTGTCGAATAGAATAATCTTATCTACCTTACCATCGGTTGCATGGATAGTAAACGTATGTGTGTCGGTGCGTAATCCCCGGTAGCCTGTTGCCGGATTGGATGACTGTATGTAATAATAGGGTTGGACAATGCGGTTGTTTTCTTTTCCGCAGAGGAGAACGGAAGCGAGGTCGAATGTTTGTACTTCTTCCGGTATTTGTTGCTGAAAGCCCATGATGGAAAGCAGGGTCGGATACAAGTCGGCAAAAGCTATCATGGTTGTTCGGTCGGTTTTCGGCTTTATTTTTTCCGGCCATGAGATAAGGACTGGAATTCGCATGGATTCCTCATAAAAGATATCTTTTCCGGCTTGTTCATGAGCCCCCATGCAGATGCCGTGGTCAGAAGTGAATACTACAATAGTATTTTTAAATAAACCCAAACGTTTCAATTCGTTGATTATCCGACCTATATTTTCATCGACTCCGGTCATGCAGGCATAGTAATTGCGGATATTGTTGCGGAAATAGTCGCCCATTTCAGTGCCTTTGGCGGGAATGTCGGGACGGTTGGCACATAATGCCTCTACATTCAGGTTTTTATACATCTCCTTGTATCGGTCGGGCACCAACTCGTAACCGGTGTGTGGAGGGTTCATGGATACGACTAAGGCAAATGGCTGCGTTTTATCTATATGCCCGTTGAGGTACTCAATCGCTTTGTCGGCTTCATACTCCGGTCCCCATTGATTGACATAATAAAAACTGTCCCGGGGAGCGTCAGTGTCCCAGTACATGGGTTTTAAATGGTAGTCGTAAGTGCCATAAGCGGTCCAATAGTCAAAACCGTGCCGGCGTTCTTTTGGACACCATTCGTTCCAAGCAACTGCACCATGGTTGTTGTAAGTATCTATGTACGGTTCATAAGGAGCATCCAGATGCCATTTGCCGATATATCCTGTTTGGTATCCATTGGCTTTAAGTATATCACTCCAGCAGCGTGCATCTTGTGGAAGTTCTACTCCATAAGGAGCGTTGGCAGAATTGCAATTGCCTGTTACTTTGTTCTTATGCGGATACATGCCTGTCATCAACATGCCTCGTGCCGGTGAAGATACGGGATAGCTGCTGACAGCATTGGTGAAATTCACTCCTTCACGGGCCAGTTGGTCCAGGCAAGGTGTTTTGACAGGTTCTTTTCCGAGACAACCTAAAGCATCTCCTCTCCATTGATCTGCCATGATGAAGACCAGGTTAGGTTTTTCTTGAGCTTGTAAATAGATAGAAGTCAAGAACGGAAAGATGAAAAATGTTTTTTTAGAGAAAAATTTCATATTAATTCGGTATGATATTGGTAAAGGGTGTGTTCAAAGGTACAATAAGAATACATTGTAACGAATTAAACTACACCCTTTTTGAGTTATTTTATCTAAACCTATTGCAGAGCATATTGATTGGCACCGACAGGCCAGCCTGGATTTTGATAAACAACGGAAGTGGAAATATCGCCTCCTTTCTCAGGGGTTGAAAGACGGAATACGTCATAAGAGATAGGGGTCAGGTAATTCGCTTCTTCAAAGTTGTAGCCATTGTTGGTAATGATCAGTTCGTTGGCAAAATGCGGACGTAAATATTTAGAATTACTAACCACTAAGCCGGCAGCCAATTGTTTCACATAGTAAGGCTCTTTTTGATACTCTTGCCAATTGAATCCTTCTGTTTGATAGTTTTTCATTTTATCTAGTGAACGCCAGCGTAAAAGATCATCTTTACGCATGCCTTCTGCTATAAATTCGCAACGTCGTTCACGGCGGATATTATATAAAGTTTTGTCTATCATCTGACTTCCGGACCAAACAGCCAGATCGTTTTCTTTACTTAGATCTGTTGCATCGATAGTTTTTTGGAAGTTTTCTGATACGCCGGCACGCTTTCTCAAAGCTCTCCAGTATTTTTTGCTATAATCATCTAGATTTTTGTTCTTCATATAGTCAGCTTCCATATAGTTGAGATATGCTTCGCTGGCGCGGAATATCATATAAGCCAAAGGTGAATTATCCGCTGGAGCTACATTACTGTCTCTCCATCCTTTACGAACTAAATATCCTGTAGCTGTTCTGCTTAAGTTTTGATAAGCTTGTAGTAGATTTGCATAGACCATTCTTCCGTCTTGGTCCATATTACCACCTCTCCAAACCATATCACCCGGTTTGAATGTTGATTCTACAAGGCGTAAATCACGATTCTCCATTACATCGGGGATACTCTTGTCGCCTTTGTATTCTGTATTTTCTGGTGCATAAATAGGCAGGCCGTTGGTAGTTAGGAAAGTTTCAACCATGGATCGTGTATAACCTCCACCTTGTCCCACACAGCCTTCACCGTTTTCATTGTATATGCTATGATAATTGCCTTCTACTAAGCTATTCACTTTGGCATCCGCACTATACATACGCCATAATAATACCTCTTTGTTGGAAGAAAGATCATATTGATTGAACATGTTCATATAATCTTCTATTTTATCAGAGATTTGTATTGCTTCTGCCACTTCTTTGGCCGATGCCATTGCTTCAGTCAGGAAGAAATCTATTTCAGTATTAAGGTTGCCATTGAAAGTACCGCCCGGCCAGCCCGGACCACCTGGTACTCGTGCGGTTCCTTGATGGTAGGTTTCCCAACTTGCTTCATACAGGGCTACACGTGATTTAAATAGATAGGCACACTCTCTGTTCAGACGGTGATTGGTCAGATTATTACTGCGCGGTAATAATCGGGCAATGGCTTCGTTCAGGTCTTCTAGAATAAATCGGGCCACTTCATTACGTGGCTTACGTTTGTTTGCTTCCACATTGGCGGCATAATCATCTGCGCTAAGTTCTGATTTGATAATGGGAAAATCTCCGAATTTCCTCAAATATTCGAAATAGATGTAAGCTCTGAAGAAGTAAATCTCACCGATATATTGCTGAGTTTCGCGGGTATCTTCCAGTTCCCCTTTTTGGATATTTTCCAAAGCGTAATATAACAATCGGTTACAGTCGCGCAAATGTCCTTGCCGATTATAACTTCCTGTGGCGGCAACTTTGATACGTTGCGGTAGAAAGAAATCTACAGGATCTGTTCCTGCTTGGTTATCACTGGTTTGATCGTTGGTAAAAAGATTGGTGTCTTTGAAATCGGGCAATAGTTCGTATTTCTTGTTACAATAAGCCTGTAATTGGCTTGGTTCTGTGAAAAAACCTTCATTCACATTGTCTGTCAATGGTTCTCTATCTAGAAAATCGTTACATGAGCTTATAGCGAATGAAGTTGCTATTATAGGGAGTATGATATATTTTAATTTCATGATTATGATTTATTTAAAGTTTATAATGTAATATTAATTCCACATGATAGAGTATAGCTTAACGGATAACTCATACCGTTTTGGTAAATTAGTTCTGGATCAAAATTTTTACTCATCTTGGTACCAGTCCATAAATTATCTCCGGAGAAGAATAGTCGTACTTTCTCCAGGTTAGCTTTTTGTATCCATGCTTTAGGCAACGTGTAACCTATTTGTATGTTTTTCAAGCGGATGTAAGCTGCATTCTGCAAGTAACGACTTTGTACCTGCTGGTTTTGTTTACTTCCAATAATGGGGCGCGGATAATAAGCATTGAGATTTGCTCCCATTTCATCTCCTTCAGGACGGAAGTAATCCATGTGTTCTTCGTATCCGGTGGAATCCCATTGCCCCCCGTTGATACCCCAGAAAATCATACCTTTAGAATAAGCGGTTCTGTCGTCGCCTCCTACCCAAACGTCACGTTTGGCTACGCCCTGGAACATTAGATTGATATCAAATCCTTTATAGTCAGCTCCTAATGAGAAGCCAAAACGAAAGCGGGGTGTGTAATTTCCAATAATGGTTAAATCTTTCGGATCAGTGGCAGACGTACCTTTTTCTATGGCAGGATTGTCATCCAGGTTAGCGTACATGATATCACCGGCTTTCCAAATATTGTTTCCTACATTGGGTAATTTGCTTTGGTCATGTTGGGCTATCCATGATTGCATTTCTTCATCGGTTTTTGCTATGCCTACTGTTTTGAATCCCCATATTTCGCCTAATTTTTTCCCTTTCCAATAATTTTCAATGGTGTTTCCGTCTTCATCTTTGGTGTAAAATGTTTTATCAGGATTGGGATATTCTGTTACTTCTGTTTGAGCATCAGATAGATTGAAAGAAGCATGATACCCTACTTTACCAATTCTGTCCTGCCAAGTTAGTTGTAATTCCCAGCCTTTGGTTCGTAAAGAGGTATTATTCATTTTGGGAGCTGATGCTCCTACTAATGGAGTTATTTCTTCGGCAGGTCCTACCATGTCTTTGGTATCACGAATGTAGTATTCAACGTATCCGTTCAGACGATTGTTAAATGCACCAAAGTCAAGTCCTGCATTATAGCTGGTGACACGTTCCCATGTGAGCAAGGAACTGACGAGACCGGGGGAAGATGCTATATTGGACTTGTTGGCTAAGTCAAGCAGCCAGCGTCCGCCGGCATCTACGCTACCTACAGTTATATTTTGAATAGAATAAGTAGGATAATAATTATCTGTATTCTGATTGCCTAGGCTACCGTAAGAAAAACGTAGTTTTAACAGGTTGACATATGCTTCTGCCGGACTCCAGAATGCTTCGCGGGCGATGTTCCAACCTATAGAAACAGAGGGGAATGTACCCCATCGTTGGTTACCGCGGAAGCGTGAAGTCCCATCGCGGCGAATGTTTCCTTCTAATAGGTATCGTCCTTCGTAGTCATAATTTAAACGGGCAAAATATCCCATTGTAGCCCATTCTTTTGAGGAACCTTTCAAATCACTTGTGCCAGTGGCCGTATTGATACTGGGAACATTTTCGTTGATGACATCATAGCGTTTGCCGATTAATTCGTTGATGTAATAATATTCGGTATTCATACCTGCTGTAACTTTGAAATTGTGCTTGTTCCAGGAATGTTCATAATCTGCATATAGTGAAGTTGTCATCATGGAAGTTTGCTGTGTTTGACTTTGCACAAATGTCTTTCCTGCTGCTAAATCGGGGTCTCCTCCTAACCATGCTTCTTCCACGGGTTGGTTGTCACGGGTATAGAGATAGACTTTATTTACATTATATTGGTGGCGGTAGCTTTCTGTCCGTAGAGTCGCCTGTCCGTGAATACCTAATCCTTTTAACGGAGTCAGATGGAAACCTCCGGAAGTGAAATAGGTGTCTTTACTGCTGTTTGAACGCCCTCCAGAAGTTAATTGCATTAATTTAGGATTACGTGTATAGTGTCCGTTGTTGTCATAGAGAGGCATCATGGGATATAATTTGGTCGTTTCTGCAAAGAAACGGTCGCCATAGAGTTTCACAAAAGTTGGCATTTCTATATCTGAACGTATAAAACGAGCGTTAAAATCTAAACTTAGCCATTTGGTGACTTGTCCCGTTACCTTTCCACTGATGTTATAACGTTTCTTGTTCTCGTCAGAGTAATTCATCTGTCCGTTTTGAGAAAGGAAAGCTCCCGATAGATAGTATTTAACTTTCTCACCTCCTCCGGAGATACTTAGATTATGTTCTTGTCCGAAAGATGTTTTGTCAATGAAGTTTCTTGGCCAGTTTTGATTATCATTGGAAGCGACATTGAAAGGGAAAAAATTGTTTCCTTGTGAACCATTGGGGTCTGAGGTGTATGGGTATTCACCCGCCATGTATTTCTGAATGCGGTCTATCGTATCATCAGTGAAAATAAAAGTGGTGCCGCTTCCTGAATTTTTTTGTGCTGCATTGAAATACTTGGCAAAGCGGTAGGAGTCGAGCATGTCAGGAATGTTGGTGGGGCGTGACCATCTGAAATTGTTTGAATACTGAATGGTGGCTTTTCCTGCTTCTCCTGATTTGGTTGTAACCAAGATTACGCCAAATGGAGCGCGTGAACCGTAAATGGCAGATGCGGCAGCATCTTTTAACACGGAAATGTTAGCGATATCCTGCGGATTTAACGAGTTTATGTCTCCTTCAGCTCCATCAATTAAAACTAAAGGTGAGGCGCTGGATCCGGTATTCAAATTTCCTGTTCCACGAATATTCATGGTGGGATTATAGTCTAATCGTCCACCTTTGTCATTCATGTCAATGTTCAATCCTGGCATCACTCCTTGAAGAGCTTGTGAAACTGAAGTGACAGGACGTGATTCCAGTGTTTTTTTATCCACGGTAGCAACTGCTCCTGTTAAGTTCACTTTCTTTTGCGTACCAAAGCCTACTACCACAACTTCGTCCAGCGTTTGCGTATCTTCCGCTAAAGAGATTTGATAAAAAGTTTGGTTGCCATTGATTGTAAATTCTTGGGTCTTTTCGACTTTTTTGTCTGCGAGGTTTATTTTGTTTTGTTTTTTGGGCTGTCTTCTTGCGGAATACCGGCATATTGGGTGCTGGTCAACAAGGCTGTAACAACTGATAATCCTACAAAACCTACTCCGACCAACAAACCACTTTTTAATGCTTTGCTTAATTTAATACCGATACAAACTCCTAAGATTGTAAAGATAATAGGCATCATCACAGCTGCACCCAGACCGATGATATAACTGAAAACTTCTTCCATTCTCTTGTGATTTAATAGTTAAATGAACGTGTTTCTACAATAGTATAAATTAAAAACTGCCCCAAAAATAAAACCTTTTCTCAATTAATCAAACGGGAAAACCTTAATTATTAGTAAAATGGACAATTTTGTACACTTTTTATTGTTATCGCGCACGATTTTATTGTTTTCGCACACGAAAAACCGAATGATGTATTCTCTTTATTTAGAGTAACACATTGCTTTTCTTGGTAACAATAACTTTTGTTTTATAAAAGATAGAAGGTCTGTTATTAAGGCAAAACAACTATATGGAAAGTAAATTTATCTGTAATTTTATTGTATCTGGATTGCCGGTGGTTGCTCTTCTATTGTGTTTGGCTAAAAGTGTTTGATGAACAAATGTACATTTTCGGATAGGCCGGAAAGCGTTTTTGAAAAACCCTTAAGTCTCCTTTCGGAACAATCCATTCTTTTCTAAACAATCCTAAGTTCTTTATTTATAATACCTTTACAACTTTTAATGCTTGCTTTTTGAAAGGAAAGAAGATGCTGGTTTGTATTTAATCGATTGATAATGTGATGGATAAGATTTTGGGAGAGAAAAGAAAAAAAGTGTATCTCTTACTAAGAGATACACTTTTCGCTGCAAATTTACACAAAGTTTTGATAATTAAAACTTT
>OGYE01002525.1_pt1 | contig 11094 bp, 7 predicted proteins | sample 1576471 | NCBI WGS metagenome assembly OGYE01 (sample SAMEA3541532, study PRJEB24748) | human gut metagenome | biome: human gut; feature: human-associated habitat; material: faeces | place: China | collected 2012
CCCTTACAAAATAGTAGTTATCTAAGTGGGTCGCTTTTGAACGGTAATATTGGTAGAAGTCTAAATTCCGGTCAAAGAAATATTTCAAGTTACCTAATTCGCTTATGAAGTATTCCCTTTGTGTTTCCTTGCTACCAATAGGACATTTGGTTATGATGTTGCTTATCTTGTTGTAATAAAGGTATCTACTTAATATTTCAGGTTTTAATTTCTTGAAGAAATCTATTTCGTCTTGTTCATTCTCAAACTTAAAAGATGATACATTTGCACGAAGTTCCAAGAAAAGAGGTTTGATAAAATTTACCATATACGAGGTTTGTTCCAATGAAACCACATCATCGGAGCAAATTTGTGCTATCTCATTTTCAATCTTTTGCAGTATCTCTTGTACAAACTGTATCATTATTTTAAATAATATACTTTTTATGTATTGAAATATGTTTTATCCAGCTTATAGTAAAGCAACATAAAGCCAATATAATACAGATAAGAGCTACAATCATACCTGTATGAAAGCGGTCTGATATATTATCCATACCATTACTGGCTGCAACCATTGTCGATAAACCCAATGCACCACCTATCTGATGCGAAATATTGACTAATCCGGATGCTGCACCAGCATCTTTGTGTTCTACGTTTATCAATCCAAGATTAGTAAGTGGACTCATGGCTAATCCTTGCCCGAAACCGATGAATATCATGGGAATACCTATCCCATAAAGGTAAGTACTATTCTTATCGGATAGAAGTAAACAGCAAAAGCCTAAGACCAATAATATAAATCCAAAAGTAAGTACACGCTTATTTCCATATCGGCAAATCAGTGCAGGAACTTTTATTGCTCCTATAAAAGTCGTTATTGTCATTGGGAAAAATGCACATCCAGTTAGAAGTGGTGTATAATGAAATTCAACTTGCATCCATTCTGAAATGAAAAAATTGTAGCCCATCAATGCAGCTATAAGTAAAGCACGGGCGATGTAAGCATTACGTCTGTCACTTTCGGCGAACAGGCGTAGCGGCATAATAGGCATAGGACTTTTGCTCTCATTAATCACGAATATAACTAATAGTACAATTCCTCCGACAAGCCATTTAATTATCTGTGTAGCTCCGTCAATGGCATACAAGATACAGAAAACACCTGTGACTGAAAACAATGTTCCCGATAAATCAAACTTAAACTTCTTGATGTTTTCATTCTCCAAATATTTTAAGGATAGGAAAAACATTCCGGCTATGATAGGTATATTTATCAGAAAACCGTCACGCCAAGATGAATAGCTGGTAATTGCTCCTCCGACAATTAGCCCTATACATAAACCTAACCCAGAAATAGAGCCATACCAAGCTACGACTTTTACTCGTTCCTTATCCTCGAAATAATCCATTATGAGTGCCAACGAAGTAGGGGCTAAAATGGCAGCACCAATGCCTTGAAGAAAACGGGACGCAATCATATAATTTGCATTTTGTGCCACTCCTGCGCCTAAAGAACCTATGCCGAATAGAAGCAGGGAAAGATTAAACATTCGTTTTCTTCCAAATGTATCACCTAAACTTCCTCCCATAAGCATAAAACCACCAAAAGCAAGTATGTACGCATTTTGTACCCACGAAAGGGTTGTGTGAGTTAATTTCAAATCTTCTGCAATCTTCGTCAGCCCAGTGATTACAATAGAACCGTCTATAGCTGTAATAAAATAACTTAATAGGATAAGGATTAGAATGATTTGTTTTTTAACATTCATATATTAATCTAAATTTTTCTTATGCAACCATTGCGATATAACATTGGCAATATCTATATTATTCAAATCAGACATTGGGAAATGTGTATTGCCAAAAATTCCAATCTTAGGTAAGTGAATAACTGTAACATCTCCTCCTTGTTTATTTACGGCATCCGCCCATTGGTAAGCCAAATCTAAACGAATTCTCCACACGTCTAATTCGGGAATATCTGAATGTTCTGTCGGGATATTATCTCCATAAATTAGCAACATGGGAATTTGGGTAAAAGTCTTAAATATGTCGGGGGACACCATAATATACTCAAGACCTTCTGACGCTTCTGTTACAGGTCGTGGCTCATTTGTAGGAAATGAAAAATATCCTCCACCTTCTAGAGCAATTACAGCTTTAATGTTTTTTGTCTTGGGAATGGTTTTCCATGTGTGCATAACACCTTGCGAATGAGCCATCATAATAGCACCACCTAATTTATCAAATAACTCTGCTATAACATTGGTATTCAATTCAAAATCTGTCGGTCCGGTGTTAGGTGTCATTTGGCGCATAAATTGGTTCAAACTTTCTTTGTCACGAGGAAACTGAACATTCTCAAAATAATCAGGATATACGCCTATACGCCATTTTGTGTACCATGTTTGTTCATCATATATAGGTTGCATATCTATCCCAATTTGGCTACGTCCTGCGTTACCTCTGCGTGGATGTGTCATGTTATAGATTGAGAAGTTTCTCTTAAGAAAAATATTCTGAAATCCTTCACGCCCGTCAGGGGTACTTTCCCATGTTTTGGAAAATTGATGAATACCATGTAAGAGGACTAATGGGTATTGACGAGGATTTACAGGCTTCTGATAGAAGACATATCCATGGTCACCATGGAATAAATTTCCGTTTTTATCGGCTGTAACACTACCACCGATAGCAAAACTCCCTTGTTCTTGTATAATCATAAGGGACTTTTCTTTTTCACTTTGCGCATATACGCTAAAAGTAGTCATAATGCAAACTAATAAACTGGTAAATTTCATATTCATTTTTATTTTTGTGGCAAAATTACAGATATAAAAGTGGTTGTTTGGTATTCAAAACACAGATAAAAGTATTCAAAGCACACATCCTTTTATTTCTATGTCTTTGAATGGTAATAACATATTAAGTATCTTTGCAGATAAATTGGATTTATAGATATGGCAGATATAAAAATAGTAAATCACATACAGGAATATGATAATATGATAGGTGCGGAAACTCTGCATCCATTGGTTAATGTTGTTGATTTCTCTAAATTACCACCAATTCGTAATTTCAAGATGCACCGTTTGTTTGGATACTATGCAATTTATCTGAAAGGTGCGCAATCAGCGAAAATCCATTATGGACGCAGCATATACCAGTATAAAGAGGGGGCATTAGTTTTTTTTGCACCAGGACAGGTTGCTGGTGCAGAAGATGACGGTAAATATCATAAAATAACAGGATATGTATTAATGTTTCACCCTGATTTATTGAAAGGTACAGCATTGTCGCAACTGATGAAACAATACTCTTATTTTTCTTATGACATTAACGAAGCATTACTTCCGACAGAAGATGAAAAAGCTATTCTTATTGATTGTTTTGAACGTATAGAAAAAGAATTGAGATATAAGGACAGATGTAGTATTTCGATAGTAATAGATTATATAAAATCATTAGGATTCAAATATTCAACATTAGCTGGTATAACATTCTCTGTTGCAGACGTTCAAGTCCCAGCGACAAAGAAAGATATCCTAGCAGAAGCAGATAAACAAGTTGAAAAAGTTAGAAATCAATATAGAAGAGGTTTAATAACTGATGATGAAAGATATCAAACAGTTGTAGGTATCTGGGAAAAAGCAACAAATGATGTAAGTAAGGCTATGGAAGAGAACTTTGGAGACTTAAACCCAATATACATGATGGTTAAATCAGGAGCCCGTGGTAATATGAACCAGTTAAGACAGATCGCAGGTATGCGTGGACTTATGGCAAGTACTACAGGTAAAGCAGTCGAAATTCCAATTAAATCATGTTTCCGTGAAGGTCTAGATGCTCTAGAATATTTCATATCATCACATGGTGCTCGTAAAGGACTTTCAGATACAGCTTTAAGAACAGCCGATTCAGGATATTTAACAAGAAGATTAGTAGATGTATCACAAGATATAATTGTTAGAGAACATGATTGTGAAACAAATGAAGGTCTAATGTTAGAGGATATTAAAGATGGAAATCAAATTGTAGAAGGATTAGAAGAAAGACTAGAAGGAAGATATCCATTAAATGATATAACAAATCCTGAAACAGGAGAATTGATTGTAGATAAAAACACAATGATAAATAAAGTCATAGCAAAAGAAATTGTAGCAGCGGGAATAAAACAAGTTGTTGTTCGATCTGTAATTGGATGTAGAAGCAAACATGGTGTATGCCAAAAATGTTATGGTATGGGACTAGCAAGAAGAGAATTAGTATCAATTGGTGAATCTGTTGGTATTATAGCAGCACAATCAATTGGTGAGCCAGGTACACAGTTAACAATGAGAACAATTCACTCTGGTGGTGTAGCTGGTGTAGCAGATATTACTCAAGGTCTTCCTAGAGTAGAAGAAATTTTCGAAGCTAGAAAGCCAAAGGGTGTTGCGGTAATTACAGAAATAGATGGTAAAGTTAAAATTTCTGAATCTAAGAAGAAATTGGAAATAATAGTAACTTCTAGTGATGATTCAAGAACATATACAATACCATTTGGTTCAAAATTAAAGGTTAAGGATGGAGACGAAGTAAAAGCTGCACAACCACTTATCGAAGGTTCTATAAACCCTGCTGAAATCTTAGCAATAAAAGGTCCAGAGGGAGTTTATGAATATGTGATTTCAGAAATTCAAAAAGCATATAGAAGTCAAGGTGTTGATATCAATGATAAACACATCGAAGTAATAGCAAGACAAATGCTAAGAAAGATGAGAGTTGATGATGGTGGAGATACAGACATGTTCCCAGGTTCTTTAGTTGACATGTATGAATTTGAAGATAAAAATAAAGAAGTAGTTGCAGAAGGAAAACGTCCTGCAACAGGAAAGAGAGCATTACTTGGAATCACAAAAGCATCACTTGCTACAGACAGCTTCTTATCAGCAGCATCATTCCAAGAGACAACAAGAGTATTAACAGAAGCTGCAATAAAAGGTAAAGAAGACCACTTAATAGGATTAAAAGAAAATGTAATTATTGGTAAGTTAATCCCAGCAGGTACAGGTATGAAGAGATATCAAGATGTTAAAATTAAAGTAGATGGAGAAGATGAAGAAACTATTGCTAAAAAAGAGTATAGCATGAAAGATGATGATTCATCTGAACAAGAAGCTGAATAAAAGAAAAAATGCACTACAGAAATGTAGTGTATTTTTTATGCAAAACTGCACGGAAAAAAAGCGATCTCACGTGTGCAAAACTGCACGGAAAAAAAGCGATCTCACGTGTGCAAAATTGCACGGAAAAAAAGCGATCTCACATGTGCAAAAACTTGACAAAATGGCTATTTAGAAGTATACTAAAATAGTATAAAAAGGTAAGAAAGGATGACAGTATGTCAGGAAATAATAGAAAATTATTTGATAATTTAGTATCAAGGACAAAAATATACTTAGTAATAATATTTATATTATTAGTAATAGTTTCAATATTGAAGCCAAACCTAATAGTACCATCATTAGTAATATATATATTAATATTAGGTTATACATATTTCGCAAACAATAAAAGAAAAAGCGAAATATCAGAACAATTGCAAGACTTAACACTAACAGTGGACTCAGCAGCCAAAACAAGCTTAATAAATGCACCATTTCCATTAATTATAATAGAAACAGACGGAAATGTAGTATGGAAAAGTTTAAAGTTTGCTACAGAATTTGCAAATGTAGATATTAACACATATATTAATGACTTAATAATAGATATAAAGGCAGAGATTGAAAAAGATAAAAACAAAGAACAAAGAAGAAAATCAATAATTAAAAATATAACAATTGGAAAGAAAAAATATAAAGTACAATGTGAACTTTCAAAAACTAAAAGAAGTGAAAGAAAAAAAGTAGCAGAATATATGGCAATCTTATATTTTATAGATGAAACAGAAAAATATGAACTAGAAAAAGAAAATAAGGATAAAAGTACATGTGTTGGAATAATAATGGTAGACAATTATGAAGAAGTAATGCAAAGAGTAAATGCAGAACAAAAAACACAGTTAATGGCAAAAGTAGAAAGCACAATATATGATTGGGTAAATCAAACAAACGGAATATTAGTAAAAGAAGATAGAGACACATATGTATATATATTTGAACAACGCAATTTAGAAAAAATAAAAGAAGATAAATTTGCTATCTTAGATACAATCAAAGATATTGTAAGAAAAGATAAAATACAATTAACATTAAGTATAGCGATATCAAGTGAAGGAAAAACAGACAACGAAGTTTATAAATCAGCTTCTGCTGCAATGGATGTTATACTTGGAAGAGGTGGAGACCAAGCAGTTATAAGAGAAAATGGAAAATACCAATTCTTTGGCGGAAAAGTAGAAGAAGTTGAAAAAAGAACAAAAGTAAAAGCAAGAATTGTAGCACATGCCTTAGAAGAATTAATTATGGAATGTGATAAAGTAATTATAATGGGGCACTCAAATCCAGATATAGATGCAATCGGCTCAGCCCTAGGGGTATATAGAATAGCAACAAGTCTTAGAAAAGATGCTTATATAGTAGCAGATAGAGAATCACCATCAATAAAAGCATTTACAGAATGTTTACCAGAAGAATATGATAATGTATTAATAAGCGAAGAAACAGCATTAAATGAAATCGATTCAGAAACACTATTAGTAGTTGTAGATACACATAAAAAATCATATGTAGAACAAGAAGAACTATTAGACAAAACAAATAAAATAGTTGTAATAGACCATCATAGAAGAAGTGCTGATTTTATAAGCCAAAGTATTTTAACATTCCAAGAAGTATATGCTTCATCAGCAGCGGAGTTAGTAACAGAATTAATTCAATATACTCAGAACGAAGTTGAGTTGCCAACAATAGAAGCAGAAGCATTATATGCGGGGATAATGATGGACACAAAAAACTTTACATTTAAAACAGGTGTAAGAACATTTGAAGCAGCTGCATACTTACGCAGGTGCGGAATAGATATAATTAAGGTTAAAAAATGGTTCCAAAGTGATTTGGAAAGTTATAAAAGAATTTCTGAAATAGTAAAAAAATCAGAAATAATACATGACACAATTGCAATATCAACATATGAAGTACAAGAAAAAGATACAAGTTTAATTTGTGCTAAAGCAGCAGATGAACTATTAACAATAGGAAATATCACAGCATCATTTGTATTAGGAACAATGGAAAATAAAATTTGTATAAGTGGTAGGTCAATAGGAGATATAAATGTACAAATTATACTTGAAAAACTGGGTGGCGGAGGTCACATAACTCTTGCGGGAGCACAACTTGAGAATGTAACAATTGAAGAAGCAAAACAAGAACTTATTCAAAAAATAGATGAATACTTTAGTGAAAAAGAATAGAAAAGGAACGTGATATAAATGAAAGTTATATTAAAAGCAGATATAAAAGGAGTAGGAAAGAAAGACGAGGTTATAAATGCATCAGATGGATATGCTCGTAACTTTTTATTCCCTAAGAATTTAGCTGTTGAAGCTAATGCAGAAAATATGAGCAAACTAAAAGCTCAAAAAGATTCAACACAATTCAAAAAAGATACAGAAAAGGAAGAAGCAAAAAAGCTTGCTGATAAGTTAACTAGAATAATGGTAAAAGTTGAAGTAAAAGCAGGTGAAAATGGAAAAATATTTGGCGGAGTTTCTGCAAAAGAAATTGCAGATAATTTGGAAAAACAACATAGTATCAAAATAGACAAGAAAAAAATTGATTTAAAAGAAACAATAAAAACATTAGGAACTCATATAGTAGATGTTAAATTATATGAAGGTGTTTACGGAAAAATAAAAATAGATGTAATTGAAAAATAGGAAGGAACCTGAGAAAAATGGAGCTAGCAAAAATACCACCACATGACATAGATGCGGAACAAGCTGTATTAGGAAGTATGCTTACTGATAAAGAAGCAGTAAATGCGGCAATTGAATCATTAAAAGAAGATGCATTTTATAGAGATGATAATAGAATAATATTCCAGGCAATAGTGAATTTATATAGCAAATCAGAGCCAATAGATATTATCACATTAAAAGACGAATTAGAATCAATGGATAAATTCGAACAAGTTGGTGGCTATGAATATTTAGCTAGTTTGCCTGATAAAGTTCCAACAACAGCAAATGTGCAAAAATATATTAAAATAGTAGAAGAAAAATCAATATTGCGAAATTTAATAAAAACAGCAAATGAAATAATAGAACTAGGGTATGACCCAACAGAAGATGTAGAAGACATAATGGATGGGGCAGAAAAAAAGATTTTTGATATCATGCAAAGTAAAAATCAAAAAGGATATACACCTATAAAAGATGTTTTGGTAGAAAGCTTTACTAAATTGGAAGAATTATATAACAGAAAACAACATATAACAGGTGTGCCTACTGGATTTGCAGAATTAGATTATAAAACAGCTGGATTACATGGCTCTGAATTAATTTTAGTTGCTGCAAGACCTGCGATGGGAAAGACAGCATTTGCTTTAAATTTAGCAACAAATGCTGCATTAAGAGGAAATGCACCAGTAGCAATATTCAGCTTGGAAATGTCTAAAGACCAATTAGTAAACAGAATTTTGTGTAGTGAAGCAATGGTTGATAGTAATAAAGTTAGAACAGGAAAACTAGATGAAGATGACTGGGTAAAATTAGCAGGAGCAATTGGACCATTATCAGAAGCAGAAATGTATATAGATGACACACCAGGTATTTCAGTAATGGAAATAAGAACCAAATGCAGAAAATTGAAAATGGAAAAAAATATAGGTTTGGTAGTAATAGATTACTTACAATTAGTACAAGGAAATAAGAGAACAGCAAGCAGAGAGCAAGAAATTTCAGAGATAAGTAGATCATTAAAAATACTAGCAAAAGAAATTAATGTGCCAGTAATAGCATTATCACAGTTATCAAGAGCAGTAGAACAAAGACCTGACCACAGACCTATGTTATCAGACTTGCGTGAATCAGGAGCTATAGAACAGGATGCCGATATTGTAATGTTCTTATATAGAGACGATTACTATAATAAAGAAAGTGAAAAGAAAGATATAGCAGAAGTAATAATTGCAAAACAGAGAGGTGGACAAACAGGAACAGTAGAATTATTATGGATGGGAAATTATACGAAGTTTGTAAATTTAGAGAGGAGATTTGATGATTAAATTCTATGAATCAAAAAGTACTAGAAACAATAAGAAAATATAATTTAATAGTAGATGGAGATAAAATTGTTTTAGGGGTATCAGGTGGTCCAGATTCAATTTGTATGTTAGACAATTTAAGAGAGGTAAAAGAAGAACAAATTATTGAATTTGAAATATATGTTGCACATATTAATCATATGATTAGAGAAGAAGCAATTGATGATGAAAAATATGTGCAAGAATATTGCAAAAAATATAATATAGAATGTTTTGTAAAAAGAGCTGATGTACAAAAAATTGCGAGTGAAAAGAAAATAGGAACAGAAGAAGCTGGACGCAAAGTGCGTTATGACTTCTTTGAAGAAGTTTTGCAAAAAACAGAATCGAATAAAATTGCAATTGCACATAATAAAAACGATAAAATTGAAACAATAATAATGCATTTGCTTAGGGGAAGTGGACTTTCAGGCCTTAAAGGTATTGAACCTATAAGAGATAATAAATATATTAGACCTCTATTAGAGTGTGAACGTACGGAAATAGAACAATATTGCGAAGATAAAAAATTAAATCCGAGAATAGATAAAACCAATTTTGAAAATGAATATACAAGAAACAAAATTAGAAATATTGTAATTCCGTATATTAAAAAGGAATTTAATCCGAATATAATTCAAACTTTAAGTAGATTATCTGACCTTGCTGCTGATGAAAGTAATTATATTGAATTACAAACACAAAAAGCTTTTGAAAAAATACTAATTGCAAAAGAAAAAGAACAAATAACGTTGAATTTGAAAGAATTTAATAAACAAGATAAAGTTATAAAAAATAGACTTATATTATATACTACAAAAGAGCTAATGGGTTCAACACAAGGGATAGAAAAAATACATATTGAAGACATAATAAAATTGTGTCAAAATAATGTGGGAAACAAATTCTTGACACCAAATAAAAATTTGAAAGTATTAGTTAAAGATAAAAAAATTTTTTTTATAAAACAAAACACGTATAAAAATTAAAAAACCGCAAGAAAACTAGAAAAATGTAACCAAAAGGACACAAAAAAGTCACGCAAAAAGTATTGAAAAAATAAAAAAGGTATGTTATAGTTGCAAATGATAATATTGAATAGGAGGACTTAAATGAAAAAAGGAATAAAAACATTAGCCATGTGGTTAATAATAGGAGTAATAGTAATAGTACTATTATCATCAATAATGGAAAATAATAATTCAAAAATGACATATTCGGAACTAGTAACAAATATTACTAATAAAGAAGTAGAAAGTATAAAAATCTCTTCTACCGGTAGTACAGCATCAGTAAAATTAAAAAATTCAAAATCAGAAAAAGAAGTAAGTATTCCAAGTTTAGATAGTTTTATGTCATATACTGAAGAATATTTAAAAACAGGAGACTTCACACTAGATGAAGAAAAAGAATCTGTTTGGATTGTTATATTAAACTTAATAACACCATTTGGATTACTAATAATATTCTTTATTTTCTGGTTTATGATGATGAGTGGAAATAACCAAGGTGCAACAAAAAATATGACATTTGGAAAAAGCAGAGCAAGATTAGTAAATGCAGGAGAAAAGAATAGAATAACATTTGATGATGTTGCAGGTGTTGATGAAGAAAAAGAAGAATTAGAAGAGATTGTAGAGTTCTTAAAAAATCCAAAGAAATTTACAGACATGGGAGCAAGAATTCCAAAAGGAGTATTATTAGTAGGTCAACCAGGAACAGGTAAAACATTATTAGCAAAAGCAGTAGCAGGAGAAGCAGGAGTGCCATTTTATTCAATAAGTGGTTCAGACTTCGTAGAAATGTTTGTTGGTGTTGGTGCATCAAGAGTAAGAGATTTATTTGAACAAGCAAAGAAAAATGCACCATGTATAATAT
>OGYE01002526.1_pt1 | contig 11089 bp, 10 predicted proteins | sample 1576471 | NCBI WGS metagenome assembly OGYE01 (sample SAMEA3541532, study PRJEB24748) | human gut metagenome | biome: human gut; feature: human-associated habitat; material: faeces | place: China | collected 2012
TGAGGTGTTAGACCAGTTCTTAGAAAGTCTTCCATCAGTGCTTGAACCGGGTGGACGTGCAGTCGGCGGACGCTGGAAAATGGATACTCCAATGCCGGAAGCAGTAAAGAATATCGTAGTTATGAATGTTAATGAAGTAGAAAAAGTTGCTTCTGAAGTAGATTTCGTATTCAGTGCTGTAGATATGAGCAAAGAAGAAATCCGTGCGATCGAGGATGCTTACGCAAAGACAGAAACACCTGTAGTTTCTAACAACAGCGCACATAGATGGACACCAGACGTACCAATGGTAGTACCTGAAATTAACCCAGAACATTTCGAGGTAATCGAGGCACAAGCCCCGAGGACGACAACCACATCCTCAAGCTCTCGAGCGCCCTCTACCGGCGCTTTGGCCTCAAACGCGTGTTCTTCTCGGCGTACGTGCCCATGATGGAGGACGCGCACCTGCCGGACCTCCAGACGCCCGTGCCGCTGCGCCGGGAGCACCGCCTCTACCAGGCGGACTGGCTCATGCGCTACTACGGCTTTGCGGCAGACGAGCTCGTCACGCCAGAGACGCCCTGGCTGGACCTGGACGTGGACCCAAAGACCGCGTGGGCGCTGGCCCACATCGAGCAGTTTCCCGTGGAGGTCATGGACGCGAGCCTGGAGCGGCTGCTGCGCGTGCCGGGGCTGGGGCCGGTAAGCGCCCGGCGCATCGTTGCGGCACGCTCGCGCGGCCGCCTGGACTTCGACGACCTCAAGGCCATGCGCGTCACCCTCGGCCGCGCCCGGCACTTCATCACGTGCTGCGGAAAGAGGGACGAAAAGAGCCCGCTCGACGCGGAGCTCATCAGGAGGAAGGTGGTGGAGGATGCCCAGAGGGCCACGTACAACAGGCGGCGCAGAGAGCTTGAGGGCAAGCAGCTCAGGCTCTTCTGAGGCCGTCTCGGGCCAGGGCGAGGCATCAGCAGTCCAGACGGCCACGCAGGCCCTCAGAGAGGCCCTGAAAGCCTCCGAGGGCGTCCTTCTGTCCTGCGAGCCAAGCCCCGAGGGAGTGCTTGCCGCCGTGGGGATGACCTACCTCGCGCGCGTGGGCAGGACCGACCGCGTGAGGAAGTTTTGTCGCACCTCCCCTATCAATGTTTCTATATACAGTTCAATAATCTTTACTTTGGCGACGATAAGGTCATTGGAGCCTTTGTGCATATGGAGTATGATACGGACACACAGGACAGAGAGCTACGCTTCTTGTGTCTAAATAAGAACAATATGCCGTATGCGTTTCCGATACATCTTAATCAAGAGAACCTTTATGACAATCTTGAATATACTCGTCAAGAGGGATATAAATATCTTTACGAGTCGGGGCAATACGACAAGGCTCAAAAGTTTATGTTGGATATGGATATTGCCGATACTCTTGTCTCGTTTATGAGCAAGATGTTACAGGTTGTCCTTTATATCTGCGCGTCAAATGCTGATATAGAAGAGAATCCTGAGCAGAAAACAATAACCCGTAGATCGCCAAGCCGCATCAAGGACAAGTACGGCGAGATTCGCAAGTGGGATGTTGGAGTTCGTGTTGGTGCGTCTTTTAGGCAATACAAGCGAGTACAGCATAAACAGTCTTCGGCGTCCACCGGAACCCATGCTTCTCCCCGCCCTCATATCAGACGCGGGCATTGGCATAATTTCTGGACTGGTTCTATGAAAGAACCATCTACTCGCAAGCTTATATTAAAATGGATATCACCTATTGCCGTTGGTGTTGACGACGATGAGAGCCCTGTGGTGGTTCATAAAATAGACAAAGATAAAGATTAACAAAAAAGATAAGTGTATCTTCAAAATTTTTAGAGATTGTTTCAAAAAATGTAAATTTTTTTAAACTTATTGACTTAATTTGAAGACATCGATATAATAATAACTAAGGAGACGTTTGCTGTGAACAAACATCTCCCCAGTAGTGCATCCAGACGGTTGCTGTAGTATCAACTTTATAAGTGAGAATTTACATTCTCGAATTAGTAAGTCGTCCACTCGCTATAGACGGCTTACTTTTTCTTTATATGTTCGTATATATATATCACAAACATAATTATTGTTGTAATAGAAGCTACTGCCCCTATCACATTAAAGAGTAAAGTTATACACATCACCTCTCTTGAGAAAAAAGATTTCCCCACGAGGTGGTATGCTTGCTGCACTCCGCTCCTCGCGGGATATCAGCAACCGTCTTTTTAACCGTGAAATCGTTAAACAATTACAACGGTAGATCCACTATCATCTATTATATTATTATCAAAAGCAAAAGTCAATAAAAGGCATAATAAAACAGTGTCCTATTTTTTGTAGGGCACTGTTTTGCTATTTAATAATTCATTATCTCGTCTTCTGAAATGCCAAGCTGCTCGCAAATGTCCTCGTATGATTGCTTGGTGTATTCCGCTATAGTCTTTATAGCCGAATCAATTCTGTTAGCGCACGGCTGAGCTATGGCGGGAACGGTTGTGCGTCCAAGCAGATAATCCATAGAAACATTAAAATATTTTGCTATTGCGAGCAAGTCACTTATTGGTGGGACTGTGTTATTATTTTTAGCTTTGGTTGCTATGCGGTAATTATCAAGGTTCATGGTTTTAAAGAATATCTCACAGCCCTCCTCACTTTGATACTTATATGGTAGAACAGACATTATTCTGTCGCCTATTATTTGAGTATCGAGTTTATTTTGAGCGTCTTGAATATTTTTCATAATAAGCCTCACTTTTTGAAATTTATTTATTTAGAATGAAAGGAACCCCAAAAAATGATTAGTAGAGAAAATTTAATACACGGAGCTCGTCGTATAGCTATTGGCATTAGGGACGCCGCAATAATGGGCGCGAAGGAAGCGAAAGAGTACAAAAAAGTCCTTAAATATTCAAAAGAAGATATACGAGATGGTATATCTCAAATAATTGCTTCTCCCATTAGTTCAGGCAATCTCTTAAGTGCTTTATGCAGCCGTGATGACGTCGAGCAACTTGACTTCGATTTTACGGATGAGGGAACCAAGATAACTTTCCTCATAAAGCATTGAACGAAAGGAATGTAAGAAATGACCCCTTCTCGCTATGACAAGATATACCTATCCTTCGCCGTATCAATATTAGTGGTGCTGGTGGTGGTCTTCTTAATAGCCGCAACAGTGAAGATTGCCGGTACTACACCTATGGGAATATACTCCATAATAGTCTTTGCTGTATTCAGCGGTTCTCTTCTTGTGGAGATAATAAGATATCCTCTCGGGAAGAGCAACCGAGTGCGAATCGGCGCAAAGGCAATATTTCTTATAGACATAATAATTAGCTGGTTTGCGGCGGTCGTTGTAGGCTAATAATTATTTGGAAAAAGAGGAGTTTAAATATGATTAATAAAAAGCTGTTTCAGAAGGACTTGGTTGGTTGAAGTGTGTACCACCCATTTTTGCGGAAGGTATCAAGCCGCATATAATATGGGCGTTCAAGTGTATCAAATTAGGGACGCTTTCTGTTGCCCTATGCTAATTACCAAGTACACCCGCAGTCCTTGCACTTAAAGCTCTTGTTTATCTTATTAGAAAAGATACCGAAGAACCCCACAGATACTGCACGGTCAACGACGTCGAGTTTTTTGATGTTAGTTGACCCACAGGTGGGACAGTGGAGTGCGTTAGCGGCGGCTTCGCGCTGTTTTTCGGCGTTCTTTTTCGCTATAAACTGCAAGTGTGCTTCGGTAGCTTTTTTATGCCATTCTTCCATTGATTTTAGAGAGGCATCCCAGTCAAAGCGTGGGTCTTTGTCTATCCCAACCATTTCTATTTGGGCTCGCCACATATTTTCAAAACTTGCATCTATATCTATATTTTTTTGAGTCGCATAATCGTCGAGCTGACTAAAAAGCTCGTCGTAGCTTAATCCTACATCTACGAAGTCCCCTATAAAACCGCAAAAACTGCACACCCCATTTTTGTATTGTATGAGATCTTCCTCACATAATAAATCGAATTTTCTACCACAATGTGGGCAAAAAAATATTTTTGCCATTTGTATCTGCTCCTTTTGTTATAATATTATTTTGCTTATCCCCAAAGCAGTATAATACGAAAGATATTCACTACTAAGGGTAGCGGTACTTCATTTGGTGATTTAGCTATTTTTGGAGCTCAACTCGATGATATAAAGAAAAAATATCAAGAGATGACAGCCGGTATTAACTGGGATGGCTCATTTAAGAGCGGTATTACTCACGCTGCATCTTGGGGCTCCGCTGTGCGTCAAGAGATAAGTAAGGTAAAAAATAGCGCTAAAGAGACTCGAAAAGAACTTGCTGCAATGATAAGCGAGTCTGTTGATTTAGAGACTGAGGTTGGAAAGAAAAACAAGGCTGATATCCGCCTGTACAAAAATGCCGCGAGTTCTGAACGGCAAGAGGAAATTTATGGAAAAATGAGTAAGTCCATGCAGGATTATGTTGATTCCTGCAAGGGGGGAGAAGCAACTTGGGAAGGCTTCGTAGAGTACCAGAAGAAGATGGGTGCTCAGATACAAGCTACAGGCGTTAAATCAAAACTCGCCGCCGTCGGACTCAATATCTTCAAAGCCGCTGCGGGTATGCTTGTCACTGTTGTTGCTCAGTTCGCTATTCAGAAGCTGATTGAGGGGCTTGACTATCTTATCCATATGCAGGATAAGCTTGATGAAAAAGCTGAAGCGTCTCGCACTCAATACAAGGAAACAACTGAAGAGTTGAACAATCAGGAAGAGGCTTTAAAGAAAGTAAAAGATCGTCTCGTCGAGCTTGAAGCGATAAAGAATCCATCGTTGGCGGATAAGGCTGAGACCGAGGAGCTTAGAAAGCAAAACCAAGAGTTATCGCTTCAGATTGAGTATTATAAGAAGAAGCAAGAAATCGAAGAAGAACAGGCGCGCAAGGACGACGAAAAGGCGTGGGGCTGGTATACCCATTATAAAGATGAAAATAGCGCACGGCGAACTTATTTTAAATCTGAATACAACCTTTTTGGCGAGTCAAGCTATGATAAAGATTTAGCAACCCTGAAGCAGCTCAATAAGGCAAAAGAGGAATACAACAACCTCTATAAACAAGGTTATGATTTAGAGACACTCTCTTCGGAGAAAGCACGTCTTGAGAAAGAAATCGCAGATCTTGAAGCCTCTCTTTCAAAATCTGTTACAAAGGTCGAAAAATATCAAAATCCTGAAGCGATTGAGTTTGCTGAAAAAATGAAGTTTGCGCTTCTCGATGCAGACCAAAAGGCTGAGGCTCTTCATACAAAGCTCTCAAGTATTGCCGTTAACGACAGTGCAGTATCTGAACTTGAGCGAGTCGCTCGCTATGTGGGTGACGACAAGAGCTCAAAGAGCATGAAAGACTTTGAAAAAGCTTTGCATAAAGCTATCCCGGATAAAGAAGAGTACGATGCTTTTGTTGAATTTGCGGGTGGTATAGATGCCCTTGCCGCAAGCTTTGGCAACTCCACGGCGGCTACTGATGAATACGCTCAAACCGTTAGTGAGATGCAAGACCTCGCAGACCTTAGTAAAATTTTCGGTAACTGGGAGAACGCATCTGACGAAGCAAAAGAGTCCATAGATAAGTTTTTATCTCTCACAGGCGACGAGTTCCGCTCTCAATTTGAAGATAAATTTGGTGGTCTTTCAGATGAAGTACAGGACTTCCTGTCTTCGGTTTTCCAGATTGACGGTATAGACTCTTCTCAAATTTTTGAGTTCTTTGGTTCAATTGGTGAGATAGCCCAAGAGTTCGTTAATGAAAGCGAGAGAGTTTCGGAAAGCTATTCAAAAGCAGCCGATAACTTGTCAACCTCTTTTGGTAAGAGTTTGGACGGCGTGTCGGGCAACATAGACTCAGCTAAAGAGTTGTCTACCGCCATGACTGCGGTTAAAGCCACTTACGATGATTTAACTGCGGCTATGGAAGAACAAAACAATACGGGCGAAATATCGCTACAAACATATCTGTCTCTTATTGAAAAGAACTCTAAATATGCAGAGGTTTTGGAAATTGATGAGACTGGCGCGATACACTTAGCTACTGATGCTCGCAAAAAAATGGTTATGACACAAATCCAAGCCATTCAAACGAGTATTCAAGAAGAGATAAACTTAAAGCAAAGCCAGTTAGCGATGTACAAATTCAGAGGCACATTAGCGGTTTTGTCTCAGGCTATATTCGATGACGCAATAAAACCGAGCATTAAATTTGCCGCCGTACTTAAGGTCCTTAAGCAAGCTCTCGCTCAAATAAAAGCCGGTAAGTTCACTACTATGAACTTCTCTAATATGTTTGAGTCAGAGGTCAACAAAATGTTGGCACAGGCTGGCAAGAGCTCTTCCGATTATAATAACAAATACGCTGATAACGTAAAGAATCTTCAGTCGGAGATAAGTCAGCTCGAAAAATACAAGGCAAATGTCGGACGTATTCAAAACGTTGGTGATTTTAACACCTACTACAGCGGTGGGTCTTCTAAATCTAAGTCCTCGTCTTCCTCATCTTCTTCCTCTTCATCTTCCAGCGACCCACGCCTTAAAGCGTGGAACGAGATGTTGGCTGTTAAGAAGCACCAGCTCGAAATGGATCAGATTACCGAAGAGCAATACTACGCTTGGCTTGAGGCTAACTACAAAAAGCAACTCAACAGCCAAAAGAAGTATGCTGAAGAGTGGCGCAAGTACGAAGAGGAAATCTACAAGTGGAAGAAGCAGAAACGCCTCGACGACTGGAATGAAGCTGTTGACCTCAAGAAGCATGAGCTTGAAATGGGTAAAATCGATGAGGGTGAGTATTACGCATGGCTCGCGGCGAACTACAAGAAATACCTCAACGATAAGACCAAGTACGCCGAAGAGTGGCGTGAAAATGAAGAGGCTATCCACAAGTTTGAGGAACAACAGGCTAAGGACTCACAGGGCGCCCTTGAAGACCTTATCAACCTTCGCATTGATATGCTCAAGCAGGAGAAGAACAACGAGAAAGATGTTCTCAAAGAGCGTCAAGATAATGTAAAAGATTTCTACGACAAACAGCGCGACCTCCTCAAGGAACACTACGACCAGATAGACAAAGAGGAAGAGCGCCGCGAGAAGCGTAAGAAGGTTACAGATATACAGGCGGAGTTGCTTGAACTCGAAGCAGACGACTCCGTTGAAGCGCAGAAGCGCCGTCTCGAACTTGAAGAGAGTCTCTCCGACGCTAAGAAAGACTTAAACGACTTTGAGCGCGATGAGGAACTCGACAAGGCTGAGAAGATGTACGACGACCTCGAAGAGATGCAGACGCAGTATTACGAGAAGCAAATAGAAGCTATCGAGGACTACCTTGACAACGCCTATGAGCTTCGTCGGCAAGCCATCGAAGACTTGCAGAACGGTAATGCTCAACTGTATCAGGAGATGATTGAGTACAACCGGGCTTACGGCGACGGAATTGATCGTTCAATCACAGAAAAATGGGAAGCCGCATACGAGGCTCTTAACCGTTACAATAGTCTACTCGACGACAACTACGGCATGAAGCTCGACAATATGACGGGCTACAACAAGGGTAAGTATGAGACCGCCGCCGAGCGTGAAGCTCGCGAGAGGGCAACCCAGAGAACGAGTGCAAAAGATGCGGCGCAAACCATCGCTAAAAATGCGGGCAAGTCCAGCGGTTCTTCTAATACAAGTCGGAAGTCTGGACCCAACCGTGGCGATAAGGTGACTATCAAGAAGTCAGCAACGCACTTCTCTTCTCAAAGCGGCAACGCAAAAATGGCATCTCATGTCCCCGGAGGCAAGTATACCGTTTATCAGGTTAAGGGCAACCAAGTCCTCATAGGTGTTAACGGCGCGTATACCGGTTGGGTGTGGAAGTCTGATATTCAAGGTTACGCTACGGGTACTCCCTATGCCAAAGGCGGTATAGCCAACATTGACGAAAAGGGTCTTGAGCTTATACTCGGCTCCCCCGACAAGGGTCGCTACAAGTTCCTCAATGACGGCGACAAGGTGTTCAACGCCAAGGCAAGTGAGTTTCTTTACAAGTGGGCTAATCAGCCCGGTGAGGTGCTCAGCTCAATGATTAAGTCTCTGTCTGCTGCGTCGTCCGTGTCTATAGCGTCTCCGTGTAATATTACAGTCGGCGATGTTGTTATTAATGGATCGGCTGACGAGAAGACGGTTGGCGAGCTGCGTAGAGCTCACAAGCAAATCGTTACAGATATTCTTAATGAGTTTAAGAAAATGAAAAAATAATTTTCTATAAGCTGATTATATCACACTCTAAAACAATGTCAAGCATATAACGGGGAGATATTTTCATGAATATTTTCCCGTTTATTATGCGGTTGTCATTTTTGTATAAATGTGATATGATATAAATGAAAGGAAGTGGGCAAATGGAGAAAGCTGTTAATGTAGCTCAGTATATTTATGAAGAGTACAAGAAAATTGCACAGAGCAATATAGACAATATGAAGCTTCAAAAGCTCTTATATTTTGCGCAGAGAGAATCCATTGCCGTCACGGGCGTTCCTATGTTCAGCGATAATCTTGAAGGATGGCGATATGGTCCCGTGTGTCATGAGGTTTGGTCTTTCTTTGCGGAACACGGCATACCGGGCGGCGATAGCCGCATATCTGACGAGGCTAAGTATATAATCAACAACGTTATTCAGGAATATGGTTCTTTGGAGTCGTGGAAGCTAAGCGAGATGTCGCATCGCGAGATATCTTGGCAAAACGCTCGCAAAGGATTAAGTGATGGTGAAAATGGCAATGTTCCGCTGAAGCTTGACGATATACGGATCGATGCCCAAAAAGTCCGCCCATACGATTATGTGTGGGATATGTACTACGATGAATTTGAGGATGCTTAAATAGATGCTTGGGTGGATATGCTCTTCTACAACCCCATATTATGATGCAAAAACTGGTCGTAATGCTTTTAAACAAAGACCGGTTTTGGTTATTAGTGAGTTAATAAGTAATGATTATACAGTTCTACCAATATCCACAGTGTCTAAGAGAGAGAATCTACACTTCTTCTATGACATAAAAGTTGAGCCCATGCTCTACCCAAGATTAAGATTAGGCAAAGAGTCGTTTATCCGCGTACACAAACAAACAACGGTTCATCGAGCTGCTGTTGTTAGAAAGATTAGCAATCTAAAAACCGAATACCCAGACCTCTATTCGCTCGTTTTAGAAAGGCTGTCTGAGTACAATACAAATCTTGTAAGTAATGCAAAATAAATCAATTAGACCGTCGTTATGGCAACGACGGTCTTTTTATATAATACAAAAATCTGCACACAAATAATCAAAACTGTGTGCGGATTTTATTATTTTAGAAAGGGGCGAGTCAATATTTATCTGTTAGGAAATAGGTTCATTTATGACGGAGTTAACTCGTCGCGTTATAATCTTTCAATTCTGCGAATTGATACAGACGGGCTTACTTCGGCGGAGGGTTCTGTGGAATACTCGTCGTCGTTCTTTCCTGCGCAGAATAAAAGATATATTACAGGAGTCTCCCGCGAGAGCGCTCCGCTTGAGTTCGAGGTCGAGATAATCGGCGAAGAGGGGTATTGCTCTGTACATGAGCGAGCTATAAAGAATTGGCTCTTCAACTCCCCTACCTTCAAAGAGCTCTATATAGACCCCGAGGACGATAAAGAAGCCGAGTATGTGAACGGCACAATAAAAAGACAATATCTTGAGTGCGTATTCTGTAACCCTGAGAAAATTGAATACGCCGAGGGTACTGTCGGCTGGCGTTGTACTTGTATGTGCTCATCTACAATGGCTATACAGGAAAAAGTGGAGGTCACAGCTACCTCTTTTAGCTCGGATATAACGCTTAATGTTGATACGGACATACAGGATTACGTCTATCCATATCTTGTTATCACCTGCGGCAACACAAAAGCGGATGTGACTATAACGAACAAAAGCGATAACAACCGTGCTATGCAGATTAAAGATGCAACGGCAAAGGCTGTGTTGTACGCCGATTGTGCTGTAGGAACGATTGTGAACGACGCCAATGCCGAGTATTACAACAAGCTTGTCAATCAGCATTTCTTGAGGCTTGTCCCGGGCGAGAATATTATCTCTGTTACCGGCGGTGTGTCGTCGGTAAAGTTTACTTGGAATAATGCGAGGTGGATGACGTGATAGCAAGGTTTGACAAATTCAAACGCTTCGAGACTCCCCTACTCACGGTGTGCAACCCCGGCAGTTATGTGACTTCAGATAATTTACTTACCAATTCGGTGTGCGCGTTGCCGTATGCCAAAGATATAGATGCTACCCTCAATTTTGGCTCTCTCTCTGAGTTAGCCTTTACTCTTCCGCTTATCGACGAAAAGGTGCGTAATACCTATAGTGACCTCGAAACGGGAAGATATATATACGCCTCGGATATTGGATATTTCATAATAGACAGTGTTGAAGACTCGTTCTCCCAAGAGGGGCGAGTAAAAGAGATATCCTGTGTGTCCGTTGAGCGTGAGCTTGAGGAGCTTGAAGCGCCGTTCTACAAGGCAGGTGTTTATCCACTGATATCTAATGATGCCAAAGACGGCGTGTTAACCCTTGCTATAGCTAAATGTCCGTCGTGGTCTCTCAACCATATAGACGACAAGGTTAAGGCTCGCAGTAGATATTTTGAGATCGCAGAGTCTACGAGCATATACGAGTTCTTTATGAACGACTTGCAGGACAAGTTCGATTGTGTGTTCTGCTACGATATAATTAACCGCAAGATATCTGTATATGATAGAGCTGCCTACGCCGACCAACACCTTACAAGTATTCATCTTGCAAGGAACAATATTATTGAGGGGCTTGATATTTCGCAGGACTACGACGACCTCTACACGGCGTTAAGTGTTACCGGCGACGAGAATATGAGTATTCGCCGAGTTAACCCTATCGGTACAACCGTTATTTACGACTTCACATACCATAAACATTGGATGTCTCCTGAGTTACAGGACGCGGTTACGCGCTGGGAGGCAAAAATTGCCTCTGTGGAAGAAAGTTATGTAGCT
>OGYE01002529.1_pt1 | contig 11087 bp, 9 predicted proteins | sample 1576471 | NCBI WGS metagenome assembly OGYE01 (sample SAMEA3541532, study PRJEB24748) | human gut metagenome | biome: human gut; feature: human-associated habitat; material: faeces | place: China | collected 2012
AGGACGGGAGAATTTCACCCTGACTGCCTTTGCAGAGCAGAGCCGCGCGGAGATTCTGACGGCATTTGTTAAGCAGTTTTACAGCGGCACTGCCTATATCCCGAAGGAAATCATTTTGCAGGAAGGGCTTGTGGCAGAGGAAAGCGACCTGATTGCGGAATACCTTTCCGAGAAACGAGGCAGTCGTGTGACCTTAACCGTTCCCATCAAGGGAGAAAAGCATAAGCTGACGGAGCTGGCGCATAAGAACGCGATGCTCATTTTCGAGCAGTTTGGCGAAAAGCTGAAACGAGAGGAGCAGCGAACGAAGGGCGCAATGGAAGAGCTGCGGCAGGCACTTTCTCTGCCAAACGAGCTGAAACGCGTGGAAGCGTATGACATTTCCAATACGCAGGGCTTTGAATCGGTCGGCTCGATGGTTGTGTTCGAGGATGGGCGCGCCAAAAACAGCGACTACCGCAAGTTTAAGATTAAAACCGTTGTCGGGGCAAATGATTATGCCTCTATGAAGGAGGTCATCACGCGCCGCCTGAGCCATGCCATCAAGGAAAACACAGAGGGCAAAACCTCCAGCTTTACCCGCCTGCCCGATTTAATCCTGATGGATGGCGGCAAAACACAGGTACACGCCGCAGAGGAGGTGCTGCTTGCCTTCGGGATGGATATCCCTGTCTGTGGTATGGTAAAGGATGACAGGCACCGCACCAGAGGACTGCTGTTTCATGAGCAGGAAATCAGAATTCCCCTGACCTCGGAGGGCTTTAAGCTGGTGACGCGCATACAGGATGAGGTGCATCGCTTTGCCATCACCTACCACAGAAAGCTGCGCGATGAAAGAAATCTTCATTCCGTTCTGGATGATATCAAGGGCATCGGTGAGGTACGCCGCAAGGCTTTACTGCGCCATTTCGGCTCAATCGAAAGGATTGCCGCAGCAGAGGTGGCAGATCTTTTAGAGGTGGATGGCATGACGATTCCTGCGGCGGAGCAGGTCTATCTTTTTTTCTTCTCATGCTGAACTCCTTTCTTCAATTCCTATCCACTCCTTACGCTCACAAAATATCACATCACTGTATGGTTTTGGCGGTGATGTGAAATGTTCTGTCTTTTCTGCAGCTACAGCATAGAAAGTCTGTCCTTTGGTTACTTTCGGAATCCTCTCTTTCATTTCTTGATCTGGATCTGCTATTGCCATGCGGTCCTTATTTTTGAAGCAGTTTTCAAAGATTTTCCATCCATCCTGCAGGACAGTTTTTCCTTTTGTCTTGAAGACTTCTCCCTGGCATTCCACTTCAATCTCTGTTTCCTGGTAAATGTGATCTTTACTCATTGCCATGACCGTATGGACTGCGATCAGAAACAGAATCTTTTCTTTCCAGGATTTCAGTTCATCCATATGGCAGGATGTAAGTTCCATCGTTGGGATGATTGCATGGTGATCTGTCACTTTGCTGTTATTCATGACTTTCTTCACATCTGGCTGTTCCGGCTGATCGAAAGGACCTGTCAGCTGATATTTCTCATAAATCTGACGTACCACATTTCTTGCGGTCTGCTCCATATCTTCGGTCAGATACTGACTGTCCGTTCTTGGATAAGTGATCAGCTTCTTTTCGTACAGGCTCTGGGCGGTATCTAATGTCTGTTTGGCTGTCATTCCGTAGATACGGTTTGCTTCTCTCTGCAGTGTGGTCAGATCATAAAGCTTTGGTGCTTTTACTTTCTTTTCCGTTTCTTTTACTGCTGTGACAATAGCTTCACTTCCTTGGCATCTGCTTCTTAACTGTTCCGCCTCATCCGGATCAAAGATTTTTGGCTTTACAGCCGGAATTCCATCACAATCGAGTTCCACATTGAAATACTTTTCTTTCTGGAAATTGCTGATCTGTCCGGCACGTTCCACCAACATGGCAAGTGTCGGTGTCTGAACCCTTCCAACGGTCAGCTTTTTGAAGTACTTTGTGGTGTAAGCTCTGGTTGCATTCATTCCTACCAGCCAGTCAGCCTGAGAACGGCATACAGCAGCTTCGGCCAGATGTCGGTATTCCTCTGCGGATCTCAGATGCTGCATTCCATCAAGGATTGCTGAATCTTCCAGAGAACTGATCCATAATCGTTTCACCGGCTTTTTACTTCCGGATAAGTCATAGACATGTTTGAAGATTAATTCTCCTTCACGTCCGGCATCACAGGCATTTACGACGTATTCAATTTCCGGACTGTTGAGCAGTCTTTTTAAGATATAGAACTGATCTTTCTTATCTTCTGAGACTGTAACTTTCCAGTCTTTCGGGATGATCGGGAGATCTTCATATCTCCACTGGTTAAATTTCTCATCGTAAGCATCCGGTGAAACATATTCTGCCAGATGTCCGAAGCACCAGCTGACCATACAGTCGGTTCCTTGTAAATATCCGTCTTCTCGTTCCTGTGCTCCAATCACTTCTGCGATTGCTCTTGATACACTTGGTTTTTCTGCAATTACTAAATACATGATGTATAACCTCCTTCATATAACGAAACGGAGAGAGCATGTTTTACAGCCCCCTCCACTAAAAAAGTTTATTTATTTTTCATTTTCTTCAAAATCTTCGTCTTCAGACTCTTCCTCATCCGGAACTTCTTCCAGTCCACCTGTTTCCAAACCTTCCGGCTGATCATCCTCATCTTCCTCTTTTTTAGGTTTATAGATCTTGAAGTAGTAGTAAGCTGCCACACCGCCGAGAGCCAAAATCAGGATTGTTGCCATTGCACCCATATTGGTTTTGGTAGATGCTGTTTTCTCCGGATCAACGGTAGCTTCCTTGTCTACATCCTCATTATTTGTTTCATCCAGCACTACCTTTGATTTATCTGGCTGTGGTGTTACGACAGTAGCAGTGCTGTCTTTATCCAGAAATTCGGACAGATCATTCTCATCAATCTGGGATAACATATAGACATTCTGTGATGTGGCACTACGGTCGATCACGATATAGAAAGTGTTGTTATTCTTCGTTGTAACCGTAAGAAATTCCTTTGTGGAATCATCGGTAATGTCATCCTTGACTTCACCATTGCCAGGTGTCGTAAATGCAGTTCCCTTGTCTATTCCATCTTCTGGCAACACCTCATTTGTACTTGCCGCCTCATCCTTTTTCTCTTCTTTGTCTGTTGATTGATCTGTCTGAGTTGTCTCTACTTTGGATGCCTCTGCCGATTCATCCACATAGGCAAATGCTGTGGTTGATGCTGTAAAAAGCATCATGACTCCCAACAGCAGTCCTGCCATTTTCTTATTCATTTTCTTCCATTTCACCATTCTGATATTCCTCCTTATTTTCTTCTGTGAATACAAAGGAGCCTGAACCTTCATCGTCAGACTCCCTGCTTACCTGAAATTTAACTGTTCCATTCTGGATGCCATCCAAAAGATCATATAACTGATCATTATCCATCTTCATACCACGGATGCACCTGATCATCTCATTGTCCTCTTCCTGCTTTAATGCAGCCTGGACACCCCTAAGATATTGCTGCAGATCCGCGATCTTTTTCTCTGTCTTGGCAATCTCATCCAGATATTTTTTAATCTTTTTATTCAAACTTTCACCTCCCTTCAATCACCCATTTATGGCAGTCTTCCAAAGCACATGAAATGTTGCTGCCAGTAGGATGTGCTGATATTTGAGTAATGGATCGGATCCCCGCAATGGATCATCATATTGTTACCGACATAGATACCCACATGGCTTGCACCGGATGTGTTATACGTTCCCTGGAAGAAGATCAGATCTCCTGGTTTTGCTTCTTGCGGTGATACATAAGTACATACGCCTCTTAATCCATCTGCGGTCAATCGTCCATAGTTCCAGCCATTACCACAGTGGTTAATGACATAAGATACGAATCCTGAGCAGTCAAATCCGGACGGAGAGTAACCACCCCATACATAAGGTACTCCCAGATATTTTTCCGCTTCTCGGATCATCCGGGCAAATTCTTCATCCTGCAGTGCTTCCGGTGGAATCTCATAACTCATTCCATTACCGCCTGATCCACTGGTCACATTGTTTACATCCCACAGATAATTTCTGTTTCCATAGGTCGTATTTAATGCATTATAGATGATCAGCTGCTCCGCATTCAGATTGGCTCTTGCCACAGCATCAAAGCTTCCATTTGTCAGTGTCACATATAGAATCTTCTTAGTGCTTGTACTGGTAACCGTTACTTCCTGACTGCCATTGTCATCTGCGATATAGGCTTCCCAGGTCTGATGTCCATGAGCAGAAGCGGCAGCATGGTTATCATAGTAAACGTCAAACTGCACACCATATCGTGCAAAGGCTCCGGTATCCTCAACTGTGTATTCCACACCATTCATTACTACCTTAGTGCCAATCGGCACAAATGGATTGGAAGCATCTACAGCAATGGTATGGTTTGCAGTTGGATATGCACCACTAGCAGTTGGACCTCCGGACCATACACCACAACAGATTCGACAGTTACAATATCCGCTGGTCACTACCTGTCCTAATGATTCTCCGACTCGAACATTTCTGGTTTCTGTCACCGTTTCTGTTCGACCTTCTGTATTCAGATGATATTGTGCTTCAAAAAGAGCTTGAAGTTCGTTTTCAACATCTGAGTACGTCCAGTCCCCATATTTTGCGGTAAGATACGAGATAAGATGGTATGGATTATGACCAATCTCAGCAATGTTGTACTGATACTCGTCATAATTTGGATGTCTTCGTTCCATCTCATTGATCTGCTGATTCAAGGCACTTTCCAAAGCGGCATATCTGTTTTCGGCAGCATAGATATCCTCGTCTGAACTTGGATACGTTGTAATACCGATCACAGATCCAGCACCCTCAATAGAGGCACTGCAGCTCCCCAGAGATACTGCTATGACAAGAAAAAGAAGCGCAAAAATACCGATGCCTGCGAACATGGCACGATTACGCTTTATAATCTCTTTCAAGGCAATCTTTGCTTTCACCGTCATGTTTTCGACACCGGTAATGGTTGTCGCTCCACCTAGACTGCCAGCGGATTTTCCGGCTCTGGCTGCCCGGTATGCATCCTTATATCGTTTTTTCTGAAAGAAGCGGTTATAGAAATGTCTCTTTTGCTCAGCGTTCTTTACCGATTCTGCATGTTTGACTCCTTCCATACTTTCTGCAGAACCAAATTTCAGTTTCTTTTCTACAGTAGCCTCACGATAACCTCTGCGATGGGTTTTCACATCCGTTCGTTTGCTGCGGATCTGAGCATGACGTAGGCCACGTAACGCAGCTTCTGTTTCACGCTCTGCAAGTCTGGCACTTTCCACACCTGCATTTTCATCTGTTTCTTCCTCTTCGGAAGTGACTGCTTTCATGCCAGATATAACAGCTTGTGTAGCAATGTATTTCCCGGCTGTCCCTCCCGGTTTCATGCCAGCACCTTTCACCATCTGATTTCCTTCATCATCAAAGGATAATCTTCCAGCTTTTGCCTGTTCTTTGGTCATCTGTTTTTGCAGCTGCTTCTTCCGAATGGATTTCTTTTGGCTGTTCAGATTGTTATCATCATCCGGGATTTTTTCATGGCGATGCAGTTTCTTTCGATATCCAGATACTTTTTCTTCCGGTGTAACTTCAACTGTATCCTCAACAGCTTCCTGCCGGACAGATGATTTCCGGATCTTTTCCATCTGCAGTCGTTTCCCTTTTCCCGATTTTGAATCTTCATTCCCAGCCTTTTTTCGTTCCCGTTCCGGAACAAATTCTTCTTTATTTTCCGGTCGCCCCCGACTCCTGTGACTGATATCTTTTATGCTGCCATCACGGAGATTTTCTTCTATCAGACCATCTCTGGTCATCTTTGCGACCTTTTTATCTTTGCCTTTAAATTCTTTTCCAGCTATAGGTCATCACCTCCTGGCACAACTTTTCTTTCTGTACTCATTCAGTTCCTGGCGTCCTATAATCGGGATACCAGGATAACCATCTGCCTGTGTCCTGATTGCTGGAGAGCTCGCCTGGATATGAAATACCCAATTCAATTCACTCGGATCTCTCGGCCAGAAACCATTGATCAGCATAGCCTCCTTGAACTGATTGTTGTGCAGATGGATCTGGGTACGTTTATACAGAACTTCTTTCAGATCATCACTGGTAAGATGCGGATAGATTTTCTGTGCCGGATAAAAATTCCAGAATACCCAGTCAAGGATAATGTTCTGTGTTTCCAGCGGAAGTTCATACAGATGATGATCATCATTGACTGTATGAACACGGTATCCTGGCTGCACATTTTCCAGATTTTTCATCTGAATGTAAGGATTGTCCTGATTCCACTGCTTGATTCGGATCTTATCGATTTCCTTCATTTGCATCCCTCATTTCTTTATCTCGTTTCAATGTTTCCTCGGGCTTCGTGGTCATCAGACCATATAATTTCAATGTCTTATCGAACTTATCCTTAAATGGAATGATCGTTGTTCCATAGAAAAGAAGTCCTTCACCTTCCCCGGAATTCGTCACATAAGACAACTGATATGGGGAAATATTCAGCTGTTTTGCAAGGATCTGTCTGTCACCTGCAGCCTGGTTCAGCATCAGGATAAAATCACTGTTCTCAAAGATATTTTCAATCTCCCTGCTTGCAAGAAGATCCTTAATGTTCTGAGTGATACCAGTCGGTACACCTCCCCATTTACGGAATCTCTTCCAGATTTCTACGGAATAAGCTGCTGTCTGTTCTTCTTTGAGCAGAAGGTGGAACTCATCGATGTAGTACCTGGTGGATTTGATGCCACGGTTGATCGTAACTCTGTTCCATACCTGATCCTGGACGATGAGCATTCCGATTTTCTTCAGCTGCTTTCCAAGCTCTTTGATATCAAAACAGACAATTCGATTATTCAGTTCCACATTGGTTCTATGGTTGAATACTTTCAGTGATCCATTTACATAGATTTCCAGTGCTGTTGCAATTCTCTGGGCCTGTGGTTCTTTCTGCTTTCTGAGGCAGTCATACAGGTCACCGAGGACCGGCATGTTTTCCGGTTTTGGATCTGCAAAGTACTTCTGATACACCAGTGGAAGACAACGGTCGATCACTGATTTTTCCTCTGCTTCAATACCATCCCTGCTTCCCATGATTAGCTCACATAATGACAGGACAAAATCAGATTTCACACCAAGTGGATTGTCATCATCGGAATAATCCATATTGATATCCATCGGATTGATATAATCCTTACTGGTTGGTGAGATGTGTACCACCTGTCCGCCAAGTGCATGGACCAGCGGGTAATACTCGCCCTCCGGATCTCCGATGATAATGTCATCCTTCGTAACAAAGAACGCATTGGTGATCTCTCTTTTTGCTGCAAAGGATTTACCGGATCCAGGTGTACCAAGGATCAATCCATTCGGGTTTTTCAGCTTTTTACGATCCACCATAATCATGTTGTTACTAAGGGCATTCAATCCGTAATATAAGGATTCTCCCGCCATAAATAGTTCCTGTGTCGTAAATGGAACAAAGATTGCTGTGCTGGTAGTCGTAAGAGCCCGCTTGATCGGGATATGATTTACTCCCAACGGAACACTACTCATAAGTCCTTCTTCCTGCTGATAATCCAGACGTTTCAGTACACAGTTATATTTCTGGGCGATACCGGCAGTCTGGAAGATGGCATTATCCAGTGCCTGCTTTGTCTTTGCGGTATTTAAAAAGAGCGCTGTTACAAGGAACATACGCTCATTTCGTGACTGCAGGTCTTCCAGAAGCCTTTTCGCTTCTCCTCCATACGTGTTCAGATCCGATGGGATAATATCCATATCATATCCGGCCCGGACTGCTTTTTTCTGTTCTTCGATTTTCATACGATTGATATCCGTCACTTTGCTTTTTACCAGCTTGATTGCCTTCATCTGATCCACCGACTGCACATGCAGGTTGACGATCAGGTTCTTATCAATATCCAGAAATTCTGCCAGCATCTTATCCGTAAGCTCCGGCGCCAGGATCTGCAGATAGGAGACAGCCCCGATGGTATTTCCCATCTGGAATGTATTTCTGTCCCGGAACACAAAACTGGTCGGTGCCACATAATCCTTTGTATTGAGTCCTGTCCGGATCATGGATCCATAGTCAAACTGGAAATCTGTCATCACATCCGGATTGAATGTCTCATACAGGATCTGCAGACGTTCCACGCCATTCAGCGGATATGCCGGAACTCCCAGGATCTTAAAGTTATTCAGGATATCCGACTCGATACGTTCCAGCTTTGGTTTTGCCTCCCGGATATTTTCTGCTTCAATGGCAAATGTGATATATTTTGACTTCACCAGACCGTTGTTTCCTTTTGCCAACTGCTGTTTCAACATCTTTGCATATTCCATGCGAACATCATCAAAAGCATCCTCCTGTGGCCGGATCTGGATCACCTGCTCAAACTCCTTCATGCTGCTCTTATGATTGATAAAGCTCAGCTGAAAATGGATACTGGCATCAAAGTAATTGAGGAAATCACACCAGTTTTCAAAGATTGCATTTTTATCTTCATTCTGAGCCAGCTGGTAGTTGATGTCATAAAAGCGGATACACTTAGAATAAGTTTTTCCCTGTACCCTGCAGATTCCATCTCTTCCCATTTCCTTATAAGCGATCGACTGCTGGACGGACAGTTTTTTCTGCCTGCGTTTCTCTTCCTGCTTTTCTTTTTTCTTTTTCTCTTTTCTGTCTACTTTTTTGTATCCGGTATCTGTGACAGTTTTCTTATTTTTCTTTTTTCGCAACCGTTTTTCCTCCTTTCGGTTTTCCTGCATCCGGAGACTGTCTGATCTGTTCCGGATCTGTCTCATAATAGTTTTCAGTTTCATATTTTCTGACGGGCGGACGAAGAAACTTCACCCGGATCATATGCATCAGAACATCTTCCAGATGCATCCCGTCTTTTTCGTACATGGCAAATAAAAATGCCGGTAACATTAAAAGCACCATGACCGTTGCTGCATTACTGTTTCCCATCACATTACGCAAGAGAAAATAGCTTGGAATTCCCATTGCAGCACCTATCCCGATACAGATCAGCTGTCTTTTGGTCAGGTTAAATGCTACTTTATTCTTTACCTTCGTTAAATCTTTCGGTACGCTGACATATGCCATGATTTTCACTCCTTCCTGTAATTTAGTGCGCGTTAAATATCGACTTACTTAAGGATGCCGTCTTAAAGAGGCTGTAACATAAGATCACCGTGTAAGCCATAACGCCAAATAATGAAGAACTCAGATTATCTGAATACTGGATACCTGCAACAAGCACTGCATAGATTGCAACGCATACCATCATCAGAAATGCCTGGAAAGCCAGGGCAAAGAGTCCTCTGAAATAATTCGTGCCGATCTGTCCCCATTCTCTGTTACTCATAGTTGCGAATGGAATCGGCGCAACTGAGGTATATAGGTAAATCTCTATCATACGTCCATACATGATCACTGTGATCAGTACAGACAGGATTCTCATACAGAAGCCAGCGATAAGGGTTTCCAGCGCCAATACAACAAGTTCTCCGATTTCCATACTTTCCAGGGTTGCGGAAAGATCCGTCAATGCCGAAGAAATATCAATGGCGGTACTTCCTGTGATAACACCGGCCGCAGAATTAACTACGTGCTGGCCCACATCGAATACCGCCATTGTGATCGTAAATGTGTTACTCACCAGATATACAGCGATCCACATTTTTACGAAGTACTTGAAAAACATCCAGGTATCAATATCATGCATGTTGTTGCGCTCGGTCAGCATAGAAATCAATTCGTAGCAGAGTACGAGTGTGATAATAATACCTGCAATCGGCATGATCACGGAATCCGATAAGTTCCGGATCATACTGAATATGCTGCCGTTCCACCCTTGCGGGGTCTGTCCAACCTGGGTAGCGATCTCACCAGTCTTTTGATTGACATCAGTAAACATCGTATCTAGGTTGGAAGTGATCATCCCGGTTAAGAGTTCCCTCATCCATTCCTCAATCGCATCAAAAATCTGACTGAACATGGATCTCTACTCCTTTCTCTTAACCAAATAATCCACTCAGAAGCGGGATCAGCTGTGTTCCGATCAGGATAACACCACCACCGCTCATCAGCTGCTTAATTCCCTGGGATTTTGCACCCGGGTTGTCGTTTCCATAACCTTCCATCAGGTTGATTACGCCCCATGAGGGTATGAAGATTGACAGGATGTACTTTGATAAATTCGAGGAGACTGTCAAAGAAGATCCGGTTGCGAGAGAACAATATGAACAGGGCAACTATCCCGCTGTCATCCGCTATATTGATGACCACATTATGAATCAGCCCAACGAGTATTACACCTGGGACAAGCTGCGACGCTCCATTGGCAGTGATCGCCGCATCACAGCCCGGGAAATTCTGGACAAAATCTTTGGTGCCCTGCCCTTCTTTAAGAGCAAAAAGGAATTGGTAGAGGATGAATTTGAGGGATATGCCCTGACGCACAGTATTCCGTCAGAAAAGTATGCTGATGTAAAAGAATTTTTTGCCACTTATATAACAGACAAAGATGTGCGCAGAGCCATCGAAGACCGAAAATTCCAGCTGCTTGGAACGGACATCAGCACATACACTATGGCTGATCTGAAGCATTTGGGGCTGGATAGTATTCAAAGCGTGGTAGATTACGTTGCCGATAACGTCAATGTATCCCGCTTTATGTAGGAGGAAAGAAAATGTTGACATTTGACGTAAAGCGCAAGATTAATACGTTGCGTGATATTTTGGTGGGCAAGGTGCCCGATCCCAAGGCACAGGTTGAACAGATTACCATTGCGCTCATTTATAAATTCATGGATGACATGGATATAGAAGGTTTGGAATTTGGCGGCACCCGGCAGTTTTTTACAGGTGAATATGAGAAGTATGCCTGGACGGAAATCATGAAACCCGAAAATAGCGGCCAGCAAAGGGCATTACTTTATGCGGAAGGCATTGAAAAGATGACTACGAACCCCAACCTTCCCCAGTTGTTCCGAGATATTTTTCGTGGAGCATATATCCCTTATCGGGACCCG
>OGYE01002535.1_pt1 | contig 11073 bp, 10 predicted proteins | sample 1576471 | NCBI WGS metagenome assembly OGYE01 (sample SAMEA3541532, study PRJEB24748) | human gut metagenome | biome: human gut; feature: human-associated habitat; material: faeces | place: China | collected 2012
TTATCATGATTACCCATTATTAAATATTTTTGACCATTTAATCTATTAAAAATTTATTTTAACTCTTCTTTAGTTCCAAAGCCAAAGTCTCCGAGATGATAAATGATGTCATCATTTGTTACAGAGTTATTCCAATTACTAATTATAGCCTCATTCATTTCTTCGACATCTTTGAATGGTCTATGGCAATATTTAATTATATTTTGTGATTAAAATGTGTGTCTAATGTTACAAATATATTCATATTATCCCTTCTTTAGTTAATAAAATACACATTTGTTATCATTTTGTCAATATGATATTGTAAATTTCATTAATAAATGGACTACGTTTAGTTATATTTTTATTAACTAAGAGATAGACATTGTTTTTAGTTCTGGTTAGTGCAACATAAAATAAACGACGTTCTTCAGCAAATGCTATTTTTTCTTGATACCATTTATTTTTAAATATTTCTTTTAACCAAAAGTCTCCGTAGTTTGATTTAGGAAAATTATTATCTAGACCAATTATAATTACTTCATCACTAGTTAATCCTTTTGATTTATGAATAGTCATGCCATCAATGTCAATATCGTTGTAACCTGCGAATTTTATTTTTGTTTCAACCTCATCAATGAATGTTTCTTCATCAAATAAAGAATCAATTATTTTGTTGGTTCTACCTAGTATTAAAATGTGACTATTTTTATTACTTTGGTTTATTGCTAATATTAATTCTTTTAATTTTGATACTTCTTCGCCATCATCAAACATTACAAACTTTATTGGGTTGGGATTTTCTTTATCAGATATTAAAATCTTTTTAATTTGTTCATCATTTTTCATAACAAAGTCACTTGAATACTTGATTAATTCTTTACTATTTCGATATGCTTTTCTAATTTTTAAAACTTTGGCAGTTGGGAAATATGATAAAAAGTTATATATGTATTCAATTTTTGAACCCGTGAATGAAAATATTGATTGCCAATCATCACCTACTGCAACTACTTTAGCATGATTTTTATTAGCAACATTTTTTGTTAAGATGTAACGATCTTCAGATATATCTTGGTATTCATCAATAATTATATATTTGAAATTTAAATCTGTGTTATTATCAACATTATTTATATATAGGTTAGCATAGTATATCATGTCAGCAAAGTCAAATCCATAGTTTTCACTTCCATATAACTCTTTTTGATAATAGATATAAAATTCATTTATATACTTAAATTGTTTTTTACATATTTCTTTTTCTTCGATTGATGCTGTTTTTTTGATATAGTTATCTACTTCTTCAATATAGTTTTTTCTTTTATTTGATGATTTAATTTGGTCAATAATTGAATATAATAAATCACGATATGGATACATTTGAGATGTTTCGTTATTATCAAGTATTTGGTTGTATATTTCTACATCTGTTTTAGGTTTTAAAGTAAATCCCATTTTTGTTAGTTCACTTGCTAGTGTTTTTTCTAAATCCTCATTTTTTTGATAGTCTATTTTAATGAATTTATTATGATGTTTATAGTGGTATTCTTCTTTTAGTTTTTTTATTTTTTCATACCTATTTAGTTCATCACTTTTGTATGTTGATAAGCCAAAGTATTCAATATATACTGGTTCTCCGCCGAGATTAAGGGTAAAATCAGGTTTATAAATTTTATTATCAGGCATTAATTCTTCATAGACTTTTTCGTATACATAATCAATGTTATTTTTATATAAGAAATTTGCAATTATAGCTTCACCTTTTGATTTAACTAATTCATTGTTAATTGTATATATTACTTCGCTATTTATGGATTTATCTATTCTTTCTTGTAACCATTTTGTTAAATCTGGTATTTCTTTTAATTTGTCTTTTTTGTAATTTATGAAGTATTCATCAAATGTATTATATTTATCATAGTTTTTTTGAAAGTAATCACCGAATAGCCATATTTTTTTAACCGTGGTTGAGTTAAATAATGAAAGTAGTTCTTTAACTGTTTCTTTATTTGGAAATATTTCTTCTTTAAAGTATTTCAAAAATATGTTGTTGCGGGTGTTTTTGTCAACTGCAAAACATTTGTGATTTTTAAATATTTCTCTGATATACATGAAACCTAGAGAATGAAATGTTGTTACTTTAGCTGGTATGTTAAAATCAATTACTATTCTTTTTTCTAGTTCTTCGGTGGCTTTTTTGGTAAAACTTATAGCTAGTATTTCACTTGGATTTACTTTTTTTATGTCAACAAGATATTTTATTTTTGATGCCATAGTTGTTGTTTTACCTGTTCCTGCTCCGGCGATAATTAGGGAATATTCTTCATCAGTAAGTATTGCTTTTTGTTGATCTATATCAAGTTTTATATTTGAATCAATGTCTTTATACATATTTTCAAAATAATCATGATACTTGATTAAATCATTATTTATTACTTCTTCATTGTATTTATCTATATCAAAATTATATGGTAATATATTAGAAGCTTCTTCCTTAATTTTAAGATACAAATACTTAGAAATATATTCTTTATTATTTAACTTTTTTATAAATTCTTCTTTCATATGTTACACCTACTTTAGTATATTATAACATAGGGATGTGTTTTTTTGTAGAAAAAAAATCTCAGGTGTACCGAGACTTTAATCTAGTTTGTATATTTTTTTAAATTTATTAATTATACTTTTATTCTTGTTGTTTCCAATATTCATTTGGTGTTAGTCCATTAAGGGCACCCGAAGGCATATCATCCATAGCTGGATCTAGTAATTCTAGTACTTCATTAGCTATTTTTTCATTTCCATAACTATGCTTTTCTATCAAATTCTTTATATATTCTCTATTACCATTTATAAGGGCAACTAAAAGTATTTCTTCTTTTATATATGTACCAAATGCATATATACCATCTAATTTTTCAGATAATTTTTTTACTGTTTCTTTTTTAGTATTAAAACCTTTATAAAATATTTCCTTATATTCTTCGGGTGTTAGTGATGATACTCCTTTAAATGTATAGTATTTTTTTTCATCTTTAAGTGTATCAAAATAATCCATATAATCTACATAATATACTTGTGTGAATTTTTCTTTAAATCTTAAATTGTATTCATTATTGTAATATACATAATATTTTATCATTACGTTATTATCTAACCAGTTTTTTATTTCTCCTTTGGAAAGATTTAATAATTTGGATGTTTCAGATACTAAATCATCTAATTTGGCTATTCCATTAACTCTTAGATATCCTAAGATTACTTCATTAATTCTATCATTTTCTTTAACTATTTTGTGTTTTACCATTTTTAAAGCTTTTTCTACACTTTCTTTTACTTCTTCAAAAACATGTAATTTACTTTCATATAGACCAATTAATAATTTATCAGAAAGTTTACGACGTTCCCAATAATACTTTTCATCAAATATTTTATCTTCATTATTTAGAACCTTCTTTAAAAATTTAAGTTCTCTTTCTGTACAAATTTCAGATATATTACTTGGATTACTATAAAAATCTTCTACTTTCCTAAGCATTTTTTTACCAGTTATATTTTCATATTCAAGTGGATTATCAACTATTCTACTATAAGTATTATATATTACTACTTTAGCTGTTTGTTTTAGATGTTCTTCATTTTCATTTTATTTCGTCTTCCATTTATATTTCTTTGTTAGCTATAGTTTAATATGTTTTCTTTAAAAAGGATATCTCTTTTTGATGAATAATTTAATTATTGTTTAATGTTAAAATAATCTTTAACAAATTACAAAGTCAAAGCTGTAAACTAAAAGTAGGATAAAATCCTACCTACTTAATTTATTCTCTCGGAAGTTCTAATAAATTATCATATCCATAATTATTAGGAGTAGACTTAACATACTTTTCAGTTTGTGTAGTAACCGCAATTAATTTTGGATAAGGATAAATATTTACATTTACCTCTCCATTCTTTTCTTTTATAAAATCGTGAATACTTTCCTTACTAAACCAACCTGGATTTTCAATATTCCCTTCTAATTTTATATCCTTTATTTCTTCTAATTTTAACGAATTATTGCAATAAGTTTTCATCCTAATTTTTGTTGCTCTTATCATTTATATCGTTCCTTTCTTTTAAAAATCATTAGCATAGCCGTGAACTACATATACATCAAATTTAGTGCACCTATTTTTCTTTGGTTACACCCTTAAATTTACCACCACTCGTTTTTACATCCATAAAACGCCCTGTATCTCTATCTCTTTTAACATATAATCCTATTTTCCCATTGTATGTCTGAGAGCGTCTTCTGACTGCACCAATTCTAGCATTATCACCATCAGGTTTATTGACTGCCATTAAATCACCTCCTTATTTTCATACTCGGAGAACAATTTAATTTACATTTTCATATATTCTGCAAAAATCTCAATTTGCTTCAAATCTCAACATAAATCTCAAAACTATTGCTTTTTTTTAAGATTTTTGATATAATTATTGCAGAACAAGAGTTGTAAATAAAAGTTCTCCTGTTCCATATAGTTTGCCTTTAGTAGGTTGTCTATATCATTTATTGTCTGTATATGTAGCGCTAACTACGTATACATAAAGTATTTGTTCTTTCTGCAAATGCTTTTTTTTTACAAAAATTACGTTACCTTTATGTACAACTCAATTATAACACACTTCAACAATTAACGCAAACCCAAATGACGAATGTTTGTTATATTTTGTCTTTTTCTATCATTCTTCATAAAATAAGGATCTTATATTATGGTAATATGTTCTACATTCAAAAAAATCAGTATTTAAGTAATATTCAACAGGTTTATCACTTTTATTATTATATAAACCATTACTACCTTGGAAGTCTGGTATACCACTTTCAGTTGATACACCAGCACCACCAAAGAATATAATATTATCTGAGTCGTTTATTATTTCTTTTAATCTATTTAGTTTTTCGCCCATACACCTTTTTCTGTTTTTTTTGCATTATTTATTTTATATAATTTTTTTCTATTAACTTTTTTTCAAAATTTTTTAAAGCTTTTTTTATTGAAATTTTTATTTCATTTTCTGATACTTTAAAATTTTTAAATTCAGCTATCATTTTTTCTTGTTGATTTTTTAAATATTTTTGATTTTTTTCTCCATAAAAATAAATCTCTAGTTGCTTATTACTCTTTGAAGAATTTGCTGCAAAATATATTGCATTAATTAACTCAACATAGCTTGATATAATTATTACTTCTTTAATAAAATCTTCTTTTACATTAGTTTTTTTATATAAAAATTCTAAATATAGACATTCTATAATTATTGCTATATATTTCATTTCATTAACAATATATTTTTTTATTACTCTATTTTCTGCTAGGTAGCTAGTTGCCTCTTTTATATTTGTAACATGAGTGATTTTGGATAAATAACTATATAATTCTGATATGTTTTCTTTATCAAATGAATCACCTAAAATAAAGTCTGAATTTTCTATAACTTTTTCTTTAAAATAGCCCGCTTTTGTCATTATATCTATATTCAAATTAATTTGCAATGAAGTTGCCATAATATACAAAATTTCTTCATATATATTTCTTAAAAGACATGCTCCCATTAATACATTCCCCTCTGATATTAGGTTATATACTATTTCAAATTCTTTTACTATTTCTTTGAATATATATTTTGATTTTTTATAATTAGTTATTGTTTTATAATCAAAATTTTTGATCATATCTAAGTAAGCATAATTGCATATGTCTATTATTTTCATTGTTTTTTCATAAGAAAAATTCTTATTTTTATTTTCTAAATCTTTCAGATATCCTCGTATCTTTGCTTTTTTCATTAACCAACATCCTTATTTAGTAGTTTTTTATCTATATCCTTCTGTATTAAATCTATCAACTTCTTCTGATGATATTACTTCTGTAATTTCATTTAGTATTTCTTCGTTTATAATATCTTCTTCGTTTATATCAAAGGTAATCCAAGATGAATTCCATATTTTTATATTACTATTTACTAGTTTATCACAAATCTTACAGTTGTAACTTTCTGTTCTATTATCAATAATAGTTAATCTTTGTAGCCAGACACTTAAGTATTCTGTATTTGGTATATCCTTGAATTTTAATGATATTAAACTAACAAAAAAATTTCGTTCTTCAATACTTAGCAGCTTAAATATCTCACTTAACATTGCTACAGAAATATTATATAACCCTGGTTTATTAATCATTATATCTACGATTATACTAATAACTTGTTCATAATTTTTAGGTTTTCTTTTAATGTTTTTTAATTTGTTTTCATATAAATTTGTTAACAACACTTTTATTTTACTGTCATTTAAATATTTATCACTAATTTGTTTTATAATCAATAAATTTTTTTCTAGTTCTAAATTGCAATTAAAATTTAAATTTAATAAATCATATTTATCGCTTTTCATTGAATATTTAATAATGTCATCAGTAATTATTGTTTTATTTGTATTCAATTTAAAATTTAATCTTAGTAACACTTCCGTAAGTGTTTTCAGAATTATGTTTAATTCTATTTCGCTATTAGCAAAAATTCTATAATCGTCTCTATATCTTATTATTTTATAGTCAAATATTTTTATATCAGCTTTTGCTAACAAATTGGTAAATTGTTCATCCGCATACCCTAAAATAATTTCTGCTATAAAATCTGTCAGAACACTTCCTTGAGGAATTCCATTTGTCTGATTGTAATTCATTTTTCTTAATAGCTCGTCTATTTGGTTTCCCAATAACTTTTTGTCATTTCTTATTTCTTTCTTTTTAGCTTCTTCTTCAGTGTATAGTGCCCATGTAATAGTATGGGTATAAATAGAAGAATAACAGTTAGTAATATCGGTTATCGCCATATATTTATATTGTAAAGAAAGTTTTATTGTTTCTTGTTCAACTTTATTAATCCAATTATATATACTGGCTTTTTTATCATGTTTTTTAGAAATCGATTCACCTGGTATACTACAGCAAATAATTTTTTTTGTTTTTTTGTAACTCTTTAAATCTTTTTTTAATAAATTTCCAGTTATCTTCTCTTGTTATTAATTCAACCAATTGTAAATATAAATATGGATGAATTAATTCAATTGGTCTCCAATCATATTTACCATTTTTATTTTTTACTATTTTATAATTTACATCATCCAAATCTTGCGGTTTAATTTTACTATTATAAAAATCCGACATATTTTTTCCGCTAGTTACCATTAAAATATTATTAAATACTTTACTAAAATCAAAATATATTGGAAGTTCAATTGTAGAGTAGCTCTCAGATTTTAATAAAAATTGGTTTGCAGATTTGTAACTCATAGATAATATTCTTCTCATAACTCACCCCCTGTTACTTTCGTTGTTATTAATTATTTATTTTTTCTTTAAGATACTCTTCTAATTCTTTATTTGTACAATATACATAGCAACCTTTCATTCCTCTTGTCATTAATGTTTTATATGTATTCTTAATTATTGTATCCGCTATTTTTTCAGCTTCTTCATTACCATCTTCTTTTGCTATTTTATTTATACCCTTAAGGGATTGATCTGTTTTTGCTCTTTTCTTATAATCTGTAACGATGTGATTATTCTCATATCTTAAATCATCACCAATAATTACACCTACATAGTCAAATTCTAAACCTTGACATGTATGAATACATCCAACTTCGTTTACCGATGTTTCATCTATTGCCCATGTTTTTGAGTTTCCTAAATTCCAACTCATACCGAAGTCATATTCTGGTATTTCAATATCGTATATATCCGATTTATTTTTTCCATCACTTATCCAATTCCAACAATAACCTGCTACTAATCTAGATTTATTATTAATTTTATTTTTTTCTATAATTGCTTTTCTTAATTCATTTGGATTATCAAAAACTTTAAAGTCATACTTATCATCCAAATCATAGTTAGCTGTTTCTCTTATTTCTAAAGTATTATCTAACCAGGCAAGATATCCATCGGAACCATCACATCTAAATTGACTCTTTAATTCCATAATGTATATTCCAGCATCATAGTAATTTGCATATTTTTTTATTTCTGCAATTGAGCCAATATCTTTTAATGTTACCCTTTGGTTTTCATCTATAAAGAATATAGAAAACTTACTAGCATTTATTATTTCTTTTATTTGGTTTTCTCCTAAATTTGAAAACCTTCCAGATTTTTTATTTAATCTGTGTGCTTCATCAACTATTAAAACATCAAATGAATTTGATTCGCAATCATAAAAACTTCCAGACCATTTAAATAGGTTATTTAAACCACTCATTTTATCTATCTTTAATTTTGCTTTAAATACTTCACGTGGAGCACTATTTTTGGTTACATAAAAACTATTAAAACCCCTATTTAAAAATTGTTTTAGTAGATTTATTGCAAGTACTGATTTACCAGTACCTGGTCCACCTTCTACTATTAATACATTTTTATTACCTTCTAAGTGACTATTAACACCTATTCGTAAAGCTTCTTCATAAATAACTTTTTGATTATCTATTAATACAAATTCTTTATTGCCTTTTAAAACTGATGAGAAAGAATCTTGTAACATTTTGGAAGGTTTAATCTTACCATTTTCAATTATATAAAGACCTTCTTTATCGTCTCCTTCAGTTATGTATTTTTTAATAAAGTTTCTTAGTTTTTCAAAATCTTTTGAACCAAACATCGGTGCTACATCTATATAACATTTATATTGTTCACTATTAATTGGATCTCCTTCAGTTAAATCATAATTGTGTAAAAAAGCACATGGATGTAATCCTACATTTCTGTTATATACATCTTGATTATAACTATTAATTAAACTTGCATAACTCCATGCTTGATATGATGGATGTGGAACTTCCCTTAAAGCTTTTCCAGTAACTGTAGAAACAATTCCATCTTTGTCTAAAACCGCATCAGCATGTGTCCATTGTTTTAACTCAATTATAATTATTGAATTATTTTTATTTTTATCAAAACCAGACAATAAGAAATCTATTCTTTTTGAAGTATGAGGAATGTTAAATTCTATTGCAACACCAGTTGTATCCGGAATATCTTTATCTGCTAAAACTCCTCTCATTCTTAGCATTGATTCACGCCATGAATTTATTTCCGATTCACTTGTACCTCTATGAAATACTTCTTTAAACTTATTTAGAATTTTATCTGTAATTTGATTAAGGTCAACATCATTGACAAAATTTGATTTTATTGATTCATATACTAACATAACTTACCACCATTTTATTTCTTATAATTTATTGTATTTTGTACTTTTGCCTTTGCATTTATTTATTGGATATTTTTTTGCTGATATATCCATCTTATCAAGTATTATTTGCTTTGGGTCTACTCCGATTTGATGACATAATAGAATGCAATAATTCATAACATCTGCTATTTCATATTTTAATTCATCCTTATCATAGTTATTATTCCATTGAAAACATTCTAGTAATTCTCCGGATTCTATAGCTATTGATTTTGCTAGATTTTCTGGAGTGTTAAATTGTAACCAGTCTCTATCTTCAGCAAATTTCACTATTTTACTTTCCAACTCTTTCATGTTATTCCTCCTTTGGTTGAATGAATCTCCTATCAATAATTATATCATACAATTAATAATTTATAAAAGAAATAAGCATCTTTATTTTCATCATACTCTATATTTAACATCACTAAATCTATATATCTTTCTACATTCATGACATATTAATGCTATTATGTCATTCCCTATTATTAGTTCACCATTACCTTTTTCTAATGATATATTTGAACCATTACAAAAAGGACAATGAATATTTTCATAATCAATGTCTTTCCTACTTAATGCATTTTCTATTACTTCAAATCCATCTGTAGTTATCTTTACTAATCTTCTAATGTTTGATGATTCTTCATAATCATCTTTATTTCCAATTCTTTTTAAATAATCATGTCCACCAGAAATCTCTATTTTTCCACAAGAACATATCTTATAGTCATTAACACTTAGTGATTCAATAATATCTTTACAATGTTTGCATTTAACTTTATTTTTATTAATCTGTTCTATTATTTCTTTCATATGTCCTCCTTGATCAGTGATATTATTCTTCTAAAATATTAGACATTTAATTTTTTGTTCTTTTTAATTTTATTAAACTTACTTCTTTTGCTTTTTTCAAACTTTTTAAGTAATTTACGGTATGACTCTTCTTTTAATAAATGAGTTTCGTATGCCCATCTGTAAATTAATTCAAAAATTTTATTTTCATCTTTTTTATAAAACTCTTTTATGTTACTCAAATATTCATTAATATATGTACCATCCTTGTTTAATAAAATAAAGCTAACATCACTTAAAGTCTGAGGTAAAATGTTTAATAAGCATCTTCTTTCTATCGGCAAGTTTTCAATATTTAAATTATTTTTAATAAACTCAGCCATATCAGGACTTATAGTTGTTGTCTTAAGCATTAAATTAGAATTTAAAAAATAATAAATATATGAGCTTTTTAAATTATCTATCATGTTCTCCTCATCTAATTGAAATTTTTTTGTTCTATTGGATTTAGAATATACATAAAGTTTATAATGTCCTTTCTTATATAGTTTTTTTTCTAATTTTTCATTTAATGTATAAAATGTATTAGTTTTATCTAAATATTTCATTGCTTCACTACTTAATTGATTTGTACTAATTATTAAATCTACATATTCATTTTCCAGACTATCTCTTTCATCACTATTTTTTATCAAATTCAAGAAATCTTTTTCTAATATTGCTGGAATGAATTCAAGGTGTTTGAAGAATTTCAAATAATCTTTAGCTGTTTGTAAATTTAACTTATTCATTATTTTTAGATTTTGTATTAAATCATATTTTTCTCTTTCATTGAAATTATACTCATAACCATAGAATATAGCATTAAAGTATTTACTATCAATATTACTGCATTTTACTAAAAATTTTGTTAAATTAATACATTTTAATTCTTGTGTATTGAACTGTAGTATGTTTTCTATAAGTTCATCATTAATTTGATCTGGATTAACATATTCTAAAATATCATTAATA
>OGYE01002539.1_pt1 | contig 11068 bp, 7 predicted proteins | sample 1576471 | NCBI WGS metagenome assembly OGYE01 (sample SAMEA3541532, study PRJEB24748) | human gut metagenome | biome: human gut; feature: human-associated habitat; material: faeces | place: China | collected 2012
TGGCCGATCCGGCTTCTACTCCGGCCACTTTCGGGCGTCCTGGCCACATTAATCCGTTGTATGCCCAGGAGTAAAAGCAGAAGCGTCAGTTTCCATTAGGAAACTAACGCCTCTGCTTTTAAGTCACTATCATCTACATAATTTAATTAACAATTCAATAGATTTTCTGAGCTCATTTTCTGTATAACTATACCCTGAATCAGGGTGATCTATTGAATTACGAATAAATGTCGGTAGCGTTTGATATACCGTCGTCCGCCCGTTACGATCAGTATGCAAATATTGTTTCGTATGCTCCATTGGGACAAATTCGGAACAATTACTTATGTAGTCATCGCAACTTTTTATAGATAACTTTTGGGCCTTATTTTGCAGCCACCCGTACAGTTCAATATGATAGTCAGGCGAGACTACCCCGAATGCTAAGTAGTTTGTTTCTGCGGATGTAATAGTAGGTAAAGTACTTGGTGCTGTAATATTTTTTGCTTGAATTATTCCATTATCGTCAGTAAGGGTTATGATCAAGACATTGTCTCTGTCGTTCAGTGCCGAATTTAGCACATATTCAGAGTGTGTTGCAAATATCATCTGTGCATTTTGCACTCCTTCAGCGGTAAAAAGGCTACGATAATACTCTAACACCTTTTGCTGCCATTTGGGATGCATACTTAATTCTGGTTCATCGAGTAATACTACCCCTCCAACCATACTATTGCTATTCTTTAATAAATGAGCACCTCGAAACACGACTTGTTTTTCACCCGTACTCAGGCTATCAACAGAAATATCCTTTCCGTGCTTCTCAAATAGAATTTTAATTTCCTCCTTGTTGGTATCATCAATGCCCTTAAATCTAACAATGTCGAAGAAATCGTTGAATGCTTTTTCAAATCTAAACATTTTGGAACAATGCTCAAATTCATTAAAGGTAGTTGACGAACCAGCTCGTGTCAGCCTCATCCACTCTGAATTATCCTGAGCATTAATATCGACTATCAATTGTTTAATTAAAGTAAAATCCTCTTTGGAATCATTTTCGTACTTCTGAGAATCTAATTGCTGCGTCGTTGTAGACTTGATTTTCCCCGTATTAAATCCGGATCTCGCTTTAGAGTATGAGAATCCGTAATGTCGAAGGTCTGCAGTGTCCTCCTCAATTCGTGCTCGATTATTGTCTCTGCCACTATGAATCGTCTGCATTTCATCACTTGTTTCATTTTTTCTGGAATGAAACCCATATTTCCCTAAATCACCCTCTGGGGAAATAGTATACGGAATACCATCAACGATATACTTGATATATTCAAATGGTTCCATGGTCTCAAGATTAAGAAATGTAGCTAAGGTCTCGAGTATAGTGGTTTTCCCTACTCCGTTTTCTCCAGCAAGCACAATCGTATTATAAGGAGTACCATCTGGCTTAGTAAAGTTGAGTTCAAGGTTACCTAAAATCTTATGATTGTGCCATTTAATCTCTCTAATCATCTTTCCTCCTTGAGAATATCTACCTATATTATTATCTGATTATTCCACCTATTGGATACTGTTAATCTATCATAATAACCTCAATAAATAAAGTCTCATTATTTTTACCTTGCCAGCCCCGCCCGCATGCGATGGGCGTAATTGGCAACGCTGTACCGTTTCATGTAGTCATTTTCGCTGGGGGCCGGACTGTTCAAGTCCAGCCCTTTCATACGTGGATCGTCCGCACTGTTCAGCACTTCCTCCACAGGGATCACGCGGAGTCTGCCGGAACATTTCAGTTCTCCGCCGAATATCCCCGCGGCGCAATGGAAACCACGGTCGCCGCATACCCACAACAGCTTCTTCCCAGCAGGAATATCGCCGAAGGGCTGCTTCAAAACAATAACGGAGCGCGGTTCCGCACCGGCTACGTTGTAATAGCCCGATTGCTCCGCCTTTTCATAGGCGCGGATCAGCTTTTCAAACTTGCGCTGCGGCTCGATATAGAGCCAACTTTCCTGATATCCCATAAAACCTCCTCACAAAAAAATTATCGTTCCAACTGTGCCGCTGGGCGTTCCCGTGGACGTGGAGCCTCGTCCGACTCGGCATCTGTAATCTCTGATTCCTTGTGGTCCAAATCCAACAGGGTATTCAATTCCTCCAGCCGCGCAACCTTGACTTTCAGCTCCTCCTCACGGGGGAAAGGCTTCTGTACCTCCACCTTTGCAGTTTCAAGCTGGTTTTGCAGATTGGAAAGCTGTTCCAGACAGGCCTGCTCTTTCATTGGTAACGTCTCCAACATATTGTCCATACGCTGCAAATTGCCGAACACATCGGTTCCCAGCGTGACCGTGTGACGAAGCTGACCGATCATGGTCAGGCGGTACTCTTGACTAAAGCTGTGAAATTCCAACTCCAGCGTCAGGCCGCGATAGCTGCCGATCTGTGCCGCTTCCGGAGAGAGCATATTCTGGCACATCGTCAGCAGCGCCGCGCCTGCCTCTTTTTTCTCGGCATAGGTAACACCCATCAGCGTGAGCGGAGAGAAACCATCCGCATTGGGGTGGGTATTTTCCTTGACCGCGACTATATCGGCCTCATAGCCGGAGATTCGTTCCCTCGCTTCGGCAATATTTTTAGGGAAGGTCTTGCTGATTGCATCCTCGAGCGCGTACCGCTGGCTCAAATGGTTGGATTTCAGCAGCTTCAGCTTGGACACCTCTATATCCAGATCCATCTTTTCTTTGATAAGCGGATTACCACTGGCCAGCGCCTTGATCTCGGCATAAGAAAGCGCCTGCTCGTCTACATCTTCGGCAGAACGGACAGGCGATTTGCTGGTCATGATTTGCGATATGAATTTCTGTTTGCTCTCCACAAGCTGGTAAAGGTAGGCGTCAAAGGTGCCTTCCGTGACATAGCTGTAAATGTCCGCTTCTTTATTTTCGTTGCCCTGACGGATAATGCGTCCCTCGCGCTGCTGGAGATCAGACGGACGCCACGGACAATCCAGATGGTGCAAAGCGACGAGCTTCTGCTGACAGTTCGTTCCCGCGCCCATACGCTGGGTACTGCCCAGCAGGATACGCACCTGACCGTTTCGCACCTTTCCAAACAGGTCTTTCTTTTGCACCTCGCTCTTGGCGTTATGAATGAAAGCAATCTCATTTTCGGGAACACCCAGCTCGATCAATTTCGTCCGAATATCCTCATAAACATTTTGGAACGGAGCCATGCCGAAGCTGCCGTCTTCCTTTTGCACCATCTCAATAGGCCGCTCCTTGCCGGGAGTGGACAGATCGCAGAAAATCATTTGTGTGGAGCGTTGATCTGCGGTGCGCTGCCAAATCTCGAATACATTTTCCGCACACTTGGCAGCTTTGCTATCGGGGTCGCTCGGCAGCATCGGATTGACAAGCCGCTGGTCCAGCGCCAGCTTGCGCCCATCGTTGGTGATGAGCAGCATATTATCCACTCTGCTGTCCACCTCGCGGTTGCGGACTTTCTCGGCGCGCTCTGCCAGCGACGCCACAATTTGCTTCTGATACTCAGAGGGCTTCAAGGCGATATTGTGGTAATGTGCCTCCGGCACGGGGAGCTTGAGCATATCCGCTGTCTGAATATCCGCCACATTTTTGAAAAGGCTCATCAGCTCCGGCAGGTTGTAAAATTTAGCAAAGCGCGTCTTGGCACGGTAGCCGGTTCCCTCCGGGGACAGCTCGATAGCGGTGACGGTTTCCCCGTAGTTGGCCGCCCAGCTATCGAAGTGCTGTAAGCCCTGCTCCTCCAACGCCGACATCTGCAAGTAACGCTGGATGGTGTAAAGCTCCACCATGCTGTTGGAAATGGGGGTGCCGGTGGCAAAGACAATGCCGCGGCCTCCGGTGATCTCATCGAGGTAGCGGCACTTCATAAAGAGGTCTGAGCTTTTCTGTGCTTCGGTCTGGGCAATACCGCCCACATTCCGCATTTTCGTGTATAAAAAAAATGACGATAGGTAATCCTTTGAACGTGATGTGCGGCGAAGCCGCACATTCGTTTCCTCCGGATTTTCCCCCGTCTCACGCCGGGCGTGCACCTTTCAGCGCACCCGGCCTACCATCAGATTGACTTACTTTCTACTGATTTCATTGCATCTGTACCCTCACGAATACAGCGCACTTGTAAATTTCACTTTTTGAGTTTTTCACGATATTTCTTGATTTTGCGTACCGCCTTGGCATCCAACTCTGGCGGTATAGGACTGTTGTGTACCATGCGGTGACACGGTATACATAGCCATGCTAAATTTGGAACTTTGTTGATTCTTTCAATCGGAAGTCGTGGATTTACATGATGACAATGTTTCGGAATCAGTTCAGAGAAATATCTACCACAGCATTTGCATTTTCCCTTATCTCGGTTGTAGGCATATTCCCGATTCATAAAATACTCGAAATTGGCTCTCCATCCCTTGCCGCTAGCGTAGATGGATAAGGCTATATCTTCGGGTGTATTGATGGAGGGGCGGTCACAGGGCAACGGTTTATGCTTGGTACGATAATTTACATACCGCCTGCGTCCATCCTCCGTATAAGGGGTCATTTTCTGGTCAAATGGTTTGCTTTCATAACGACTGTGTGTAATAAACGCATAGGTTATTCCGAACCATTTCCCATCAATTTGAATTGCGAAGGTTTTACTGTCATAACCTTCGTGCCGATGTGGCAGATTACTTAATTCCTTTAACGGCACCTGCATTTGGTTGTACTGCTTGGGAAACAGGTTTTTCCATACTGCCAACGCCGTATTATTCACTCTACGGTCAATGGCATGGTAGGCATGAGAACAGATAGAGGGTTGCAAATACTGGGCCAGTCCCATAATCACGGAGTTCACATACTGGATTTGAGCCGCCTGCGTGTTGGATTGCGTGTATAATCCAATTTTCCTAACTTCTTTTTGCAAGGTATGGATTTTCTTCGTCAATCGTTCCATATCAGGGAATGGCTTTCCTACCAGATTATCTGACCATGTGGCTGGGTCTGGTGTTTTCCTCTTTCGTTCTGCCTTGACTATGTAACCGAGGAAATGAATACCATTCTTTCTCAAATCGGTTACATAGGTCTTTTCCTGTGACAGTTCCAACTTCATGCGATGCTTAAAATACTTTGTCAGTTCATGCTTCATACGGAACGCTTCCTGTTCCGTAGAGGTCAGGATCACCCAATCATCCGCATAGCGAAAATTGTATTTCGGGGTGATTCCAGACCATTTCAGCCTTCGGGTATCGTTGCATTTGTGCTTGCATTGACGGTGCGGCTCCATATAGCAGCGCCCCACATACCAGTCAAAGTCATTGAGATACACATTGGACAGCAACGGAGATAATATACCGCCCTGTGGTGTTCCCATTTCTGTTGCATGGTATAAGTCCTGATCGATATATCCGGCTTTTAGCATTTGGCTGATGATTTTCAGAACCCTCTTATCGTGGATTCCGATTCGCCATAGCTTTTTCAGCAACAATCTATGATTGATGTTGTCAAAACAGCCCTTTATATCTCCCTCGACTGCCCATACCGGCTGGTCTTTGGATTTCACACTTGCATTGATGACATTGACAATATCCCGGATAGCGTGCTTCTGCGCCCGGTAAGGACGGAAACCATAGCTGTGCGGATAGAATCTCGCTTCGCATATCGGTTCCAGAATCAGTCGCATACATTCCTGTATAATCCTATCCAATACAGTGGGAATACCCAGAGGTCGCTTTTTGCCGTTTGCCTTTTCGATATACTTCCGTTTGGCTGGCTTCGGCTTGTAATTGGAGATATTTGATTGAATCAACTGAAATAGTTCTTCTTTTGGCATTTGCAGATACTTGTCCATTTTCATCCTGTCCACACCGGCAGTTTTGCTGCCCTTGTTGGACTTGATGTTATGAACAGCGGTTACAATAGTCACTTCGCTGACCATTGCTTCCAACAGTCCCGTGAATGAAACGCCTTGCCCCGATTTTTCATAGAGCAGGTCTTGAAACTGTTTCAATTCTTTTTCTGTTGAAAATCTGACGCTTAAATGCACAAGGTTTTCACCTCGCAGTTCGTCACCCGTCTTTCAGGGAGTTATTGGATTTTCTTTCGTGAAATTTACAAATCAATCTGACTCGTGCCCTTCGCCGTGGGGCATTTCAGCCCCGTGTAATTGGCATTACCCAATTGCAGACTACTATGGCACGGCTGACTTCCTGTATTCTTCATTGTGCTGTAACACTCCAAATACAGGCTCTCAAACGTTCCCAAATCTCTATCCTTGTGGTCAATAGACCGTTGAAACCCTTAGGCCGCTACCTTACACCGGGAGAACCTAACCACACTTTGAATCACAGTTGTTGTGTGGTTCCGCATGAATATTTCATTTCATGGGGCATATACGGAAAAACCAGCCGTATCTGCTTTCTCCAATCTTCATCCTTTCGGATGCCAAGCACTCTTACGATGCTGCATAGCTTTCACTACTGGATAGCCATAGGTTTCGGAAGCCCGCACCATTATTATCCATGCCTTTCGGTTTAGGTTTTCAGGTTACGACTTCACCACGCTTTGTACCCTGTCTATTTACAGATAGACAACGCACAGTGGAGTATTAGCTCTCGTACTGCCTGCGGTTTGACAGACCGCTGTGGGATTTCTCCTTTCCGGCATTGATTCTGTACGGCAGAGGAATTTCGCCTCTGAATTTGAGATTTGAGTTCTCTACGATATTTTCTTGATATATCAAGTGCTATCGCATGGTGCTTTTCGTCATAGCTGTCTGCTACGACTTATGCACAACGTTTCGCACGGTTCTTAAAATAATGCGATTCGTCAATGAAAATACGGTCAACGCCCAATTCCTCAAAGGTGACCACATCGTCCTTGCGGCTCTGGTCATTCAGCTTGTCGATCTTGGCTTGCAGGCCCTTTTGGGTTTTCATCATCTGTTTGATGGTGAAATTCTCTGCTTTTTCTCGCTTGGCTTCGGAAATGCCCACCATAATCTCGTCGATCTGCTGCTCCAGAATGGCCCGCTGGCGCTCTACACTCATGGGGATCTTCTCAAACTGCGAATGCCCAATAATAACGGCGTCATAGTCGCCGGTGGCGATCCTACCACAGAATTTCTTGCGGTTCTTGGTCTCAAAATCTTTGCGGGTAGCGACAAGGATGTTCGCTGCCGGATAGAGCTGCAAAAACTCAGTGGCCCACTGCTCTGTCAGGTGGTTGGGCACCACAAAGAGGGACTTCTGGCACAGGCCCAGCCGCTTTGACTCCATCGCCGCCGCGACCATTTCAAAAGTCTTGCCGGCACCCACCACATGGGCCAGCAAAGTATTTCCACCGTAGAGAATGTGGGCGATGGCGTTGACCTGGTGCTTGCGGAGTGTGATCTCGGGGTTCATGCCTGAAAAGCTGATGTGACTGCCATCATACTCACGGGGTCGGTTGCTGTTGAACAGAATATTATAGGTCTTACAGATAGCCTCGCGCCGGTCCGGGTCTTTCCAGATCCACTCAGCAAAAGCGTCTTTAATGAGTTCCTGCTTGCTCTGGGCGATGGCCGTCTCTTTCTTGTTCAGAACGGCAATTCTGCGCCCTTCCTCATCGTATTGGTAATCAAAAATGCGGACATCCTTCAGGTTAAGTGTCGTTTCGATGATCTCATAGGCGTTGATGCGCTGTGTGCCGTAGGTACTGATGGCCTTCACATTGCCGCGATCCTTGCTCTTGCCCTCGATGCGCCACTCGCCGGTGATGCCAGAATAGTGGACTTTCATGCTCCATTGCGCGCTGCGGGGTGTCCCCAGCGTTTCAAAAATAAACCGGCGAACATATTCGGTGTCCAGCCATGTAGCGCCCAGCCGGACGGAGATCTCGCTGGCGGTGAGGTCGGTGGGCTGCACCTGCGCCAATGCCTCGGCATCTTCGCTAAAATTCCAGGTAGTCTTATCAATGCAGCGATTATTACGGACGGTTTTTAGAGTTCCCTGATATGGCGAGGCGGAATGCTTGAATACTTTTACCGTTTCATCCATAACGTAATACTCTGTACCGTCATTGGCTGAATACACCCAGACATCTTGTGCTGAAGCCTGCGAAGAACTTATTGTTTGTCCACCGAAAAACATGGCCATCATAAGCGTCATCGTGATTAAACAACGTTTTATCATACTAAAACCTCCCACAGAAAAGAACTTAAAAAACTTAATTTAAAATGATGTAAAGAATATCATTTGCTAGCTGATCGTCGGATACTCTGTACCACTTTGTAAAGCCATTGTAGCCTCCTTTCCCGCTCCATGATTCATAACGGTATTTCCAAATACCATTTTTTTGCGTGAAGTAGTATATACGTGTTCCCCAACTAGCATTTTCATCATCTTTTTCAACAGTAACATTCCAAACTGGATGCTCTATTGAACCTTTTTGTGCAATGGAGCCTTTGTCGACACACCAAAAAACATGTGTATGTCCTACCATTTCACCATAATCTAAGCGTATACAAGGCGAAGCAAACACTATGCTGCTTCCGCCTATAACTTGTGCTCCGATAAGCATGAGTCCTGTCAGTAGACATATGACTAGATTTTTCATAATATCTTCAATAAAATAAGTATGATAATAAAAATAATATAGTTTTCCATAAATTTCATAATCTGGAACGATCCTGTAGCAGGGTGAGACATTCACTGCGCGACAGTGTCACTCCTCTCCTGTGAGCTAAGCCATGCCTGAGTGCCTCATCTGCAGTTTTTCGGGAACGATATCTTACGATGTTTGCGGCGATGTCCGCTGCAACGGACATACGGTAAGCGCCGGAGGCCAGCGCGGCACCTGCTGTACGACCAGGAGCCCCTTTGGTACGGCCAAACCGGCCGTACCCAACGGCCGTAGCCATCTCTGCCGCAAGGGGAAATACTGAAAGATTTCGCCCCTTCGGCCAGTCCGCGACTTGCAGGAGTGCCCGGCAGGGGAAGAGCACCCGTAGCCGGAAGGGGCGACCATTCCTTACAGGCCGGATCATGGATGCGTGATAGTGGCCAATGTCCTGTCTTGGCGGTATCGGTATCTTTGTTCCCGGACAGGCGGCCCGGGCGGGATCCTTGTCCCTCCTGCCGCAGCCAGTCCCTTTTCTTTGAAGAGCGCCGTTCCGGGAGAGCTGTCTTCCTGCCGGAAAGGAGCAGCGTATCGCTTCGGCGCGGCGCAGCGTATCAAGGAGATCTATCATGCTGGGAGCCATCATCGGTGACATGGTGGGCAGTCCGTATGAATTCCATCCGTGGCAGGGGGCTGCGGAAGCCTTTCCCCTGTTTTCCCCCCGTTCCCGTTTCACGGACGACACGGTGATGACCGTGGCCGTGGCCCGGGGGCTGATGCAGGCCTACGGTCAGGAGCAGGCCTGCCGGGAGGCCTTCATCGACGCCATGCACGAATATGGTCGTGCCTACAGCCGGGCCGGCTACGGGCAACGCTTTTTCCGCTGGATAGTCACGGGTAGCCGCACGCCGTACAACAGTTTCGGCAACGGTTCGGCCATGCGCGTCTCGCCTGTGGGCTGGATCTGTGACAGCCTGGAGGAAACGGAACGCTATGCGGCCCTGAGCGCCTCCGTGACGCATGACCATCCCGAGGGCATCAAGGGTGCCTGCGCTACGGCGGCAGCCATATTCTTGGCCCGGGACGGTGCCGGACGGGACGCCATCCGCGATTATGTCTCCTTCCGCTATGGTTATGACCTGAGCCGATCCCTGGCCGAGATCAGACCAGCCTACCGCCATAAGGAAAGCTGTCAGGAGTCCGTCCCCGAAGCCATCATCGCCTTTCTGGAAAGCCGTTCTTTCGAGGAGGCCGTGCGCAATGCCGTCTGGCTGGGGGGCGACAGCGATACGCAGGCCGCCATCGCCGGGAGCATAGCCGAAGCCTTTTACGGTGGCGTGCCGCAGCCGATGCGTGACGCGGCCCTGGCCCTTCTCGATGATCGTCTACGCAGCGATGTGACCGCCTGGTATGCCTGGCTGGCGGTGCACAGGGGCCTCCCGCTTGACAGGAAGGCCGTTCCTGTTCAGGAACAGAAGATATCCGTATCCGCAACAGGGAGAGACATCATGGAGACCATGCCGAAAGCCGGGATGATGGGGCAGTGGGAAGCGACAGTGGAAGAAGGGATGCTGGCCGCACAGGTGGGCAGCGGTGAAGTCCGGGTGCTGGCCACCCCCATGATGATCATGGGCATGGAGCGCGCCGCCATGGAAGCGATACGTCCTTGCCTGCCCGAGGGCATGACCAGCGTGGGCACCCGGGTGGACATCAGCCATATGGCGCCCACCCCCTGCGGCATGAAAGTGCGCTTTGAGGCGAAAGTGACGGCGGTCTCGGCCAACGGACGAGGTCTGACCTTTACGGTGGCCGCCTATGACGAGGCAGGTCCCATCGGAGAGGGCAGCCACGAGCGTGTGGTGGTGGACAGGGAAAAATTCCAGAGCCGCGCCCAGGCAAAGGGCGGTCAGGAATAACAGACAGCCGGGCCGACAGAAGCGGTGGCGCAAAAACAAAGATGTACGGACAGGGAGGAGCAAAGGCTCCTCCCTGTTTTCATTTCTGGCGGAAAGTCCGTCTGCTTACGGGCTATTCCTCACGAAGAGGCATGGCTCCCAGCACTGGGGGAAGAGCCTCTTCCTATCACGGACATAAGGAGGATTGGGGGATATGTTCCCCAGTACAGGCAGGATGCTGGTGCGGAGGCAAAGCCGAAGAACGAGAATGAGCTTGCCCGCAAGTCTGGGGAAGGGTAGGCTCAGCGTGTTCTTCCACGGAAGGAGAAACACGCAGGATGGTACGGCTCAGGGGGCCCGGCAGCAAAGCCGGAGAAGGCCCCGGTCTCTGTGGGACGTCAGGCCCGGCCTGCGACTATGGAGGGCATGGCTTGCCCTTTGTCGTGCCATCGCGTATTTGCCGGCAACCCCTCTCCGGCCCGGCTATGCATCCGGGCGGATGGAACGTGGTTGCATGGTGCCGCATGGCGCCTCGCCGGACAGGTTGGTGTGCACGTTATGGGTGTGCATCCAGGTGCCGGGGGC
>OGYE01002545.1_pt1 | contig 11044 bp, 11 predicted proteins | sample 1576471 | NCBI WGS metagenome assembly OGYE01 (sample SAMEA3541532, study PRJEB24748) | human gut metagenome | biome: human gut; feature: human-associated habitat; material: faeces | place: China | collected 2012
AACCACTGTAACAAATATTATCACAACATCCCCGATTATAATCATACATACTCCACACTGCCCCGCCAATAGTCCAAGGATAATAAGCACGATAACGGTTATGACTCCACTGGGCATTCCAGGCATTCTGCATCAATGCATAGTCACCATCTCCACGAGTCACGCGAGTGGTGCTATAATGACCACCAAATTCATAATCATAATATTCACGGATAAATCCCGGTTTTGAAGTTGTATTGGGACGGTTATATCCTTCCTTCCAATCATTATAACATACATCGAAACCATCATATCCATAGGTGTCGCCCGATGTGTAACATTGATCACCGGGAAACTCCTCATGAGCAATCCGCACCGCTTGATCTTTCCAACTTTTGGGAGGCCATGATTCATTAAGAGTAGTTTCCCACATAATAACAGAAGGATGATTACGGTCACGACGTATCAAATCACGAATATCTTTGTAGGTATGATCAACGAACCCCTGTGCTTTATTGAAGAACTGCCATCCAGGAATCGGTTCAATAACTAATAACCCCAACTCATCACAAGCCTCCATGCAGGTTGGTGTATTGGCAGTACAGGGAGCTTTCGCAGAGCATGAGCATGTACTTTCCGAGCTCGGCGTATCATGCATAGAACTTAGAAATGCCAGAGATCTGAACAAGCCTTATGACGCCCTGATCCTTCCTGGCGGTGAGAGCACAGTCCAAGGAAAGCTTCTCAGAGACAGCGACATGTTCGACACTATAAAGTCTCAGATCAAGGGTGGCATGCCGGTTCTTGCCACATGTGCAGGACTTATTCTTCTGGCACAGCACATCGAAGGTGATGACACTGTACACCTTGGCACTCTCCCTGTCACAGTAAAGAGAAATGCCTACGGAAGACAGCTTGGAAGCTTCCACACAGAGGCCGAGCTTAAAGGTATCGGTGAGGTTCCTATGACTTTCATCCGTGCACCTTATGTGGCTGAGGCTTCACCTGAGGTTGATGTCCTTGCAACAGTTGATGACAAGATCGTGGCGGTTAAGTACGGCAACCAGTTTGCCCTCTCCTTCCACCCTGAGCTTGACAGCGACTACAGGATCCACAAGGCATTTGTAGACAGTATCCAGTAATATATTGACTACAGTCTAAAACATATATCAATAAAGAAAGCCTGTGACATATACAGCAGTTATCTGCCGGTATATGTCACAGGCTTTTTCTAATCTATTTTTCCGGTATGCTCCAGGCCATCAAAGTCCGTCATACTCTCATGCTCAGGAAGATTTGTGAGCGGTTCTTCCTTCTCCTCTATCTTCTCAAGGATCCCCTTGTATTCATTATCCTTGATGTGGTTGCCGATGATCTCCGCCACATCCGTAACTGTGACAAATGCAGAAGAATCTATGGAATTGATGATGTTCTTCAGCTCACCGATCTCAAATCTCGTGATAACACAGTAGAGCACTGTCTTGTTGCCGCTTATCATTCCCTTGCCCTGCATGATGGTAACTGTTCTTCCAAGCTTCTTGTATATCTTGTCTGCCACCTCTCTGGCATCATCAGTTATGATCATGGCTGCCTTCGCCTGCTCAAGACCGGTCTCAACCATATCAAGCACCTTTGATGTTATAAAGTATGTAAGAAGACTGTACATCGCCCTGTCCAAACCAAAGAGCATTCCCGCAATAGAATATATGATCAGATTCATGCCCAGAACAACTCTTCCAACCGGCCAGTCTTTTTTCTTGTTCAGCATGATGGCCACGGTCTCCGTTCCATCCAAGCACCCGCCGAACTTGATGATGATACCAACTCCAAGTCCAAGTATCACACCGCCGAAGCACACCGCAAGTATGGTCTCTGAGGTTGCATTTTCAAGGGGTTTGAATATCTCCACAAATACTGAGAATACAGCCATGGAATAACCGGACTTAACTATGAACATCTTACCAAGCTGTCTTGAACCTATTATAAGAAACGGAACATTAAGAACGATCGTCAGAATACTCAGGGACACTTCTGTGAGATTATTGATCATGATACCTATACCGATGACTCCTCCGTCAAGTATGGTGTTCGGCACGAGAAATTCTTCGATAGCAAATGCAGCTATAACTGCGCCAAGTGTCAGCATTACAAATTCCAGCAGTAATTTTAGTTTTTTTGTCATACTCATCTTCCTTTCCACATCATAGTCGTTTCTTCCTTCCCCTGTTCTCCTTTCAGAATTCTTATTCTCATAACTCCCTGATCATCTGTATCCGGTTACCGAAATTCCACCATCCGTTATCTCTACACATATAGCGCCATGGTCTATGGTACTCATTACATCAGCTCCACAGGCATCCAAACGCTCCAGTGTCTCCCCGTGCGGATGACCATATCGGTTATTCTCCCCCGCCGATATGATCGCAAGATCCGGGTCGACTGCTCTCAGGAACTCCCCACTCGTAGAATATCTGCTGCCGTGATGTCCGACCTTCAACACATCAGCACTCAGATCACCGCCCTCCGAGATAAGCTCCCGTTCTCCATCTTCTCCCAGGTCTCCCGTAAATAAAACACTGTACCCTCGATACTCCAGACGGATAACCGCAGAAAGATCATTTGCATCTTTTATATCAGTTTTTTCGGACGGATGCAAGAAATTTAACCACACCTTAGCTGCATCCTTGCCACAGGACATTTGAGAACCGCCGTCCATATATATGATATTTACGCCTCTTTTCTCTGCCAGCTCAAGCAGTTCACCCATATTTTCAATATCACCATACATCGGAACCACAAGATTATCTATTCTGATACCGGAGTTCGTATCGCTTAGAAGATATTGGATACCGGACACATGATCTTTATCTCCGTGTGTCACAAATGCATAGTCTACATGAGCTGCACCATAAAACTTTAGAACAGGCGCCATCACGTACTCACCAACCTTATTGCTACTCGTCGAGCCCCCATCTATCAATATATTTACTCCCATGCCAGACCTTATAAGTATGCCGTCTCCCTGACCAACATCCATAAATACAACTCTGAACTCCCGGTCAAATGAAGCTGCTTCGTAACACACGCAACACAAGGTCATGATCACAGCAGCGCACAGACAGACCATCCGCCTCCTCACCCTGGCGCAGTCTGCACTCTTTGCTCTTACAAGCAGGATCAGCACTCCAACCATAGCCATATAAAATACTACGATCATCATAACCGACACATGGCCTGTATTTATACTGTAAAATGGAAGCTTCATCGCCCATTCGCAAAGCTGCCTGTATATTGCAAGTATCAGCTTCACAGGAAACGCTCCTATGCCCACCGCCATCTCATTGCCCTGTAGTATCCCGGGAAAAATAAGCATAGCCGCAATCACGACGATACTCACGAATATTATCACAGAAACCAATGGCACTATGAGCAGATTCAGAAAGATCGAATACAGCGGAAACTGGTAATAATAGAATATAACAAGCGGTCCGGTGGCAAGTGTTATCGCCAGATTCATTACAAGTGTGCTGACTACCTTATTCTTAGTTGGAATAAGCTTTTTCATAAGTGCTCCAGGCACCGCCATCCCCAGCACTGCGGCAAAAGACAACTGAAATCCGGCATCAAGGATGATACCCGGATCAATCAGCGCCTGTATGACTGACGCGGTTCCCGCGGATGTAAGCATATCAGGGCTTCGCCCCTTTACCTGACCGATCACAGATATCACCATCATTATCATGGCTCTTACAGTTGAACTCGCCATCCCTGTCATAACTCCGTAAAGTACGATCACAGATATAGCCATTATACCTGATGCCATATATGACCCTGTAAGCCTTCGCAGCACGCCGAATAATGTCATTCCTATTATTGCTATGTGCACACCGGATATCGCCAGAATATGAGCTATTCCATTCATCTGAAACAGCTTCTTCGTATCCCTGTCAATGCCGCTCTTATCCCCCAGTAGCATTGCCTTTATCACCGAGCCATCCGTCTCTCCAAACACACTGTCTGTGATCTCCCCGGACTTTATACGCAGCCTGAACAGAATGTCTCCTATACGGCTGTAGTCCTCTCCACACTCCAGAATGGAGATATCCTTTCCTACTATATATATTCCCTTGTGCGAATAATATTCCCGCGCATCGAATTCGCCCGGATTATCTGCAGAGTCCGGCCTTGACAGACTGCAGCTTAAGGTCAGCTTCATTCCGGTCTTCAGGCTTCCCACGTCTTCCATGTACAGCAATACCTTTGATCTTCCCCGGTATTCCACAGTTTCTTCTGAGTCGCCTCCGCCAAATGTTATCCATTCCGCATACACATATACCCGCCATTCATCGCCGGACTGCCTGATCTCGTACACCTTTCCTTCTATACCGCCCGGCTGCTGCCCATCGAGCTCTTCTGCGAGTCTCTCCTGCTTTGACATAGCACAGCCATTCATATAACCGGTCAACGAGATCATTCCAAATATCATCATACTCAGAACGCATCTGACGATCCTGTTCTTTCTGTCTTTATCACCATGAGCTTTGCCACTATAAAAAAACATGGCTGTACCGGCTTTGTCCATGTAAACCGACAATACCGGTGCAGCCAATATGATCAGACCAATTATAAGCACTGAACTGTCAGCCGCCTCTTTATACGCCTCTCCAAGCGCAAAGCATACTGCTATCCAGAATAATGGTCTCTTTATATTCGTATCCTCCTGTTTTGTTCAAACTTCTGTTTATCTCTCAAGCTTTGAATAATCAGCAGTAAATTTCCTGCTGAGATCGATGTTGTTCAATCTGTTATTTGTATTATCCACATTTATCTGTACCCTCTTGACATCTTCAAGCTCCATGAGGGAATCCACAACAGAATACACAAGTATCTCATCGTCCACACCTGCTGTTCCATCCGCAAAGCTCTCATTAAATGTTATCGTACACACACCGTCAGCATCATCCACAGTGACACTCTTAACCACAGTTTTCTCATTGAACGGTGCAACTGTTCCATCGTAACTCATTCTCAGTCCTGCAACCATCTGTTCCTCCAGTGATTCAGGAGCTGATCTGTCCAGATCTATGGTCTTCTGAACCAGCTTCTGTCCTGTGCTGTCCGGCATATATATGTTGTACTCTTCATGTGGATTCATGAAGTTGTCCATATCTGAAAATGAATCATTTGTGAGCTCCTCACGCACGATACTGTTCTCATTTGCAATGTCAGTGTATTCATACACAACCTTCTTCACCGATTCGATCTGTGTCAGAGTTCTCACAAATGCCGCCTTGCTTAGCACCATCTCATATGTGTCAGTGGCCTCCCAGTCAACGTTGAACATAAGATTGATAGTTGCCTGACCGTCATATGTATATCTCTGGTACGTAACGCCCTGAGGAACCGGGACCTGCTTATCCGTCATTTCCCCGCTGTCCATCAGCGCATTCATCACAGTATCGATAAGGTTCTCCGTCGTGACGAGCTGGTCACGGGTGACAACCTCCGGGGACAGATCAGTCCACGTTGAGTTTGCATAGTACAGAGTCAGATTTTCAGTTGAATCGTCCACAGTTTTTTTCTTTCTGCCACTCTTGCTGTCGCTTCCACATGCCACAAGGACCACCACCGTGACCATGACCATGGCAGTGAGCAAAATTCTTTTTTTCTTCGTCATATCTATCCTTTACTCCTGAGCCTGTAACGGAATCTTTACCGTGAATGTCGTTCCCTTTCCCGGCTCACTATATACATTTATAGTTCCTTTGTGCATGATAATAATATTCTTCGTGATGGCAAGTCCCAGACCGGTTCCACCTGTGTCTCGGCTTCTCGCCTTGTCTACTCTGTAGAATCTCTCAAAAATGTGATTTATACAGTCCTCCGGTATGCCGACACCGGAATCCGCAACCTTGATATAGAAATTCCTGTGGTCTGAATTGAGAGAAACCTTTATCCATCCGCCATCGATGTTATATTTTATTCCATTCTCTATCAGGTTAGAGATAGCCAGTGTAAATTTCACCTTGTCTATCTCAGCTTTTATATCGCCAAAGCTCTCAAATGAAAGCTGTATGCTCCTCTTCTCCGCCAACGGCTTAAGTCTCTTGAGTATGAGATCCATAAACTCGTTCATGTCCACAGGCTCTTTATTCAGGCTGTCCGGTCCCTTATCTGTCTTGACCAATGTGAGCAGATCACTTATGATCTCCGCCTCTCTGTCTATCTCCTGAACTATATCCTCCATGAATTCCCTGTACATCTCCGCCGGTACATCGCTCTGGGTGAGCAGCGACTCGGACAGAACCTTCATGGATGTTATCGGTGTCTTTAACTCATGTGAGACATTTGATACGAATTCCTGACGGGACTCCTCAAGAAGCTGTGCCTTGTTGAATATATCGTTTATATCCTTTGTCAGCTCCTGTGTCTCCCTGAACATACCGTCCACGCTCATCGGTTCAAGGCTGCCGCCTTTCATTCCCTCTATCTCGTTTCTGACATGGTTCACATCCCTGACTGATAACTTAGCCGCAAAATAAGCAGCTATCAATCCAAGTATCAACGATATCGCAAACAGATAAGTTGCATTTCTCTTCATATATATTGACAGGTTCTCGAGAGCATCGGTCTCAAGAGATATCAGTGCCACCGCATCTGTATAGCCCTCACTGTTGATCACTGGAACTATGCGTCTGTACACATTTTCCTCTGTCTCTGATATATACTTCTGCTGCCCCTTCATTACGCTGAACACGTTCTCATCCACCAGATATCTTCCGGTGTCTTTTCCATAGGAGTCCACCACGACCTTGTAATCAGTATCCACTATAACTATACGGGCAGAGAGAGAATAAGCCATGGTCTTTATCTCGTCCACGGCTCTCCCTATATCATCCTCCGCCTTGTGTTCATTCACTATATGGGCAATGTATTCTGCACACTCCTGTGCGTGTCTGTCAAGATTTCTCTCACTCTTCGAATTCACAGTGCCCGCCAGTATCCACAGTGCTGCATAGGCGATCACTGCCACACTGACTGCCACTATAAGCGATATGATCGTTCTCTGCCCCACTCTGATACTGACTCTGGATCTCTCCTGGGCGGTATTCTTCTCTTCAATTTTTTCTGTTTCAACTGTTGCACGTTTCTTTTTTTTCATATCAGCCCTTGAAGAAATATCCTACTCCCCATTTTGTATGAATGTATACCGGCTCACCCGGATTAGCTTCTATCTTCTCACGAAGTCTTCTAACATGCACATCAACTGTTCTCGCATCTCCCGGGTAGGAATCTCCCCAGATCGTATTCAGGAGTTCATTTCTTGAATATACCTTGTTTGGATGCGCCATGAGCAGCTCAAGAAGGTCAAACTCCTTGGCTGTCAGATTAAGCTCCTTACCACCGACAAATACACGTCTGCTGTCAAGCTCAACCTTCATTCCGTTGATCTCCATTACATTTGACGGTTTTGCAGGTGCCTGCTTGCGGTTGCTTCTTCTAAGTATAGCCTTGATTCTGGCCTTCACCTCAAGAATATTAAATGGCTTTGTTATATAGTCATCTGCACCATACTCGAGTCCCATGATCTTATCCATATCCTCACCCTTTGCAGTGAGCATAATAATAGGAACATTGGAAAACTCTCTGACCATCTGGCAAACCTCTATTCCTGTGTATACAGGTATCATTATATCCAGCAAAACTATATCGTAATCATTTGCCTTTATCTTCTCTATGGCTTCACCGCCATCGTAGGCTGTATCCACTTCCATATCGTCCTGTTCCAGGCTGAACTTCAGCCCCTTAACGATCAACTTCTCATCATCCACAACAAGAACTTTCTTCATCTTAACATCCTTTCTACCCCGAGACTCATTCTATTCTGTCGATATATATGTCTCCAGTTTCTCATATATACTGTCTCCTATGCCACTGACATTCTTCAGATCTTCTTTGCTGGAAAAAGCTCCATTCTTTCGTCTGTACTCAACTATCTGTGAGGCCTTGGCCTCGCCTATTCCCGGCAGCGTCATAAGTTCCGCAGCATCTGCACTGTTGATGTTGACCAGTCTCTGTTCCGACGCATCTGTCCCGGCTTCGCTCTCATCCGGAAGCTGTTCACCTCCGACAGGAAAGTACAGCTTCTGACCATCCTCAAGCACATCTGCAAGATTCACCGCAACGGTATCTGCGTCATCGGAGAATCCTCCCGCCGCCTCAAGGCCATCATTCGCCCTGGATCCGGCTTCGAGCTCATATACGCCCTCATTCTTCACTGCCCCGCATACAAAAACTGTTATGTATTCTGGAGTTTCTGAATGTATCGTTAGACTCTCGTCTGCTCCGGCTTCTTCCGCGCCTTGCTGCGAAGCTTTCTCCGTAACATTCTCTTCTGAATTACCGGATATAGTTACCTGTTCTTCTCCACAGCCGGAAAACAATAATGTCATTGTCAGCACGCATAAATATGCTAAATTTTTAATTATTTTCTTCATCGTGCGACACCTCCTGTGTCAGCACAGAATTACACAGGTTTATTGTATCTAAACACCTCTGAATTTACAACAATATATTTCTATTTTATTTCATTTTTGTTACTTTTTTCACAAAAGAGCCCTTTTATCCCTTATTCATTGATACTTTTTACAATACATAAAAATGTAACATTTTTATAAACTCCCCGATTCAGATCAGACATAAAAAAACAGCATACATGACCGGTAATCTTCCATCCTTACAGATGGCTGTCCACCATGGTCATATATACTGTTTTATAATTTACTATTTTAATATTTGAAGCTTTGTTATATTCTGCCCTGCATCCTAGAATAAAGGCTCCTTGAGGATAGCTGTTCCGATACCCTTCTGGGTGAAGAACTCAAGAAGCAGGCAGTGCTGAAGACGGCCATCAAGTATATGCACTCTTGAAACTCCATTTTCCATGGCTGCGATACAGTTGTTAAGCTTGGGAAGCATACCACCGCCGACAACGCCCTTCTCTATGATGTCCTTTGCCTCATGTATATCCATCTCTGAGATAAGTGTTGACTTGTCTGTTGGATCAATAAATACTCCCTCGATATCTGTGAGGAATACAAGCTTCTCAGCCTCAAGAGCTGTTGCTACTGCACAAGCAGCATCGTCCGCATTGATGTTGTAATCCTCGTAGTTCTCATCCACTCCTATAGGTGCAATAACCGGGATGAAATCATCCTCGATAAGTGATGATGAACCTGCTGCACCGCCTGGCGCGCGAGGAGCATAAGGCCGTGCTGCTGTCGACGCACGACGTCGATCAGGCGCTGCTGTTGGCTGACAGCCTGTGGCTGATGTCGCAGCAGAACGGACTGTTGTGTGGAACGACCGAAGACCTGGTGCTGAACGGTTCGCTGAACCGTTTTTTCAGCCGGGGCGACGTGGAATTCGATCCGGACAACGGCCGTTTTCGGCATTGCAGCGGGGTGGGGCGGACCGTGTCCGTCGAGGCTGCCGACGATCGGTTGCTACTGTGGGCCCGGAATGCGCTGATGCGAAACGGCTATGCGGCGCAGTCCGGCGCGGACGGTAATGACGGAATGCGGCTCAGGGTACATGCGGCGGACAATATCGAATTTTTCCGTCCGGACGGTGTTGCGGTACGCTGTGCATCGTTCGCCGAATGGATAGAATTATTAAACGAAACCGATTGTGGGTAGTATTACTTTGATAACGGGAGGCGCCCGTTCGGGGAAGAGTTCGTATGCGCAGCGGTTGGCGCTGGAGCGTTCGGATCGTCCGGTCTACCTGGCGACTTCGCGCGTATGGGACCAGGAGCACCGACTCCGGATCGAACGCCATCGTGCCGACCGGGGGCCGCAGTGGGAGACGGTCGAGGAACCGAAAAACTTGAGCCGCCGTGATTTTCGCGGCCGGACGGTGGTGGTGGACTGCGTGACGCTGTGGTGCACGAATTTTTTTTACGATTTCGATTCGGATGTCGACCGGGCGCTGGACGCGGTCAAAAGCGAGTTCGACCGGTTGGCCGCGCAGGACGCCGACTTTATTTTCGTGACCAACGAGATCGGGCTCGGCGGCGTATCGACCGATCCGTTGCAGCGCCGTTTTACCGACTTGCAGGGGTGTCGCGTCGGCGCGGCTGGCTGCTGGGCAGCAGTGCAACGCAGGTTATCTGCATCAGCTTTGTGCTGCTGATCGCGCTGGGAACGCTGCTGCTGACACTGCCCATTTCCAGCCGCAGCGGTCGGCTGGGCGTGGTGGATGCCATGTTCACTGCCACCAGTGCCACCTGTGTGACAGGTCTGGTCGTGCGGGATACCTGGACGCAGTTCACGCCCTTTGGGCAGGCGGTGGTTTTGCTGCTGATCCAGGTGGGCGGTCTGGGCCTGGTGACACTGACCAGCTTTTTTGCGCTGGCGGCCAAACGCCGGATGGGCTTTAAGGATCTGCGGCTGCTGGGAGAAAGCGTTTCGGCCAGCGGCTACTCGCAGGCCACCGATGTGCTGAAGATCGTGGTCAAGCTGGCGATGACTTTTGAGATCATTGGTATGGTGCTTCTGATGATCGCCTTTGTGCCGCAGTTTGGTGCGGAGGGCATCTGGATCAGCGTATTCACGGCGATTTCGGCGTTCTGCAATGCGGGCTTCGATCTGTTTGGCCGGTTCGGGCAGTATTCCTCGCTGGCTCCCTATGTCAGTAATTATTATGTACAGGCTGTGATCATGTTCCTGATCATGGCAGGCGGTCTGGGCTTTATGGTCTGGGTGGAAATCGGCGAGTGGCGCAAGAAGCGGCACCTGTCTCTCCATGCCCGGATGGTGTTGCTCTTCTCCTGCATCCTGTGGGTGGGCGGTGCTGTCCTCATCGGTCTGATGGAGTGGAACAACCCCAAGAGCATGGGCGGGCTGTCCGTGCCGGGCAAGGTAATGGCTGCCCTGTTCCAGTCGGTGTACGCCGATGGAGACGCCGTTGCCCACGGCACGGGCGAGTTCGCGCACGAGTGCTTCTGCGAGAGCGCTACGGGGTTCCTCGACGTGTGTCGGGCCGCCGTCCACGCCGCGCCCCT
>OGYE01002551.1_pt1 | contig 11020 bp, 5 predicted proteins | sample 1576471 | NCBI WGS metagenome assembly OGYE01 (sample SAMEA3541532, study PRJEB24748) | human gut metagenome | biome: human gut; feature: human-associated habitat; material: faeces | place: China | collected 2012
CATGGGGGCTGTCGGGACCTTTCAGGGCTGGCAGTGGCTGCTCCTGCCGGCGACGGGCATCGTCACGGCCATCCCGATGATGCTCTTTTCGGCCGGCGTCAAAGGCGTCCCCATTACGACAGGCGGTATGCTCATGTACCTCTCGCCGAGCATCACCCTGGTCATCGGCCTCTTGAGTGGCGAAACCATTACGCCGCCCCTGCGCCTGACCTTCTGCTTCGCCTGGGTAGCCGTAGCCCTGTATATGTACGGCCTTTACCAGACTATCAAAGGGCTCCGGGAAAGCGGATACCATTAGGTACGGCCCTTGTTCCTGAATGACGCTGTAGGGGTGTCGTACGAGGTTTGTGCCACCATCCGCTACCCCCTAACCCCTAATCCCTAACCCCTAACCCCTTAAAAAGGCTTGTCGCACGTGCGACAAGCCTTTTGTATCACTTACTTTCAAAAAATGCTTTGTATGCCAGGTAACCGCTGTAGGCATCGGCTTTGGCGACGATTTCTAAGGGAGCGTGCATGCTGTGCATGGCTACGCCGCAGTCGACGACGTCACAGCCCCAGTCGGCCATGATGTAGGCGATGGTACCGCCGCCGCCCTGGTCGACCTTGCCCAGTTCCCCGACCTGCCAGGGAACTTCTTTTTCGTTGAAGATGCGGCGGATCTTGGCCATGAATTCGGCGTTGGCATCGTTGCTGCCGGCCTTGCCGCGGGCACCGGTGTATTTGCACAGGCAGATACCGTAGCCGAGCTTGGCCGAATTCTGTTCTTCATAGGCGTCGGCAAAGACCGGGTCAAAGGCGGCGCAGACGTCGGCCGACAGGACTTCGCTGTTGCGCAGGGTCCGGCGCAGCCAGATTTCTTGGTCATGGCCCTGGAGGGACAGGAGTTCGGCGATGAAGTCCGGGAAGTACGACGACTGGACGCCCGTGTTGCCGACGGAACCGATTTCTTCTTTATCGGCAAAGAGGGCGACCTGTGTCTTTTCCCCCGGCGCGGCATCGAGGATGGCAGCCAGGTTGGCATAAGAGCAGACGCGGTCATCATGGCCGTGGGACATGATCATCGACCGGTCCAGGCCGACGTCGCGGCTCTTGACGGCCGGGATGATTTCCAGTTCAGCACTGGTGAAATCTTCTTCTTCAATGCCGTATTTTTCCTTTAACAAGGTCAGGATAGCCGGTTTTGTCTTTTCTCCTTCGCCGTTCGTGCCGGCCAGGGGCATGAGCATTTCGCCGCTGATGGCTTCAGAGAGCTTCTTGGCGGCCTGGTCCTTGCCCAGGTGGGGCAGAAGGTCATTGATGAACAGGACCGGATCGCCCGGGTCTTCGCCGATAGAGACGTCGACGCGGCTGCCGTCGGCTTTATAGACGACGCCGACCAGGGACAGGGGCAGGCAGACCCATTGATATTTCAACAAGCCGCCATAGTAATGGGTCTTGAAATAGACGATTTTATTCTTTTCGACGACAGGCATAGCCTTGACATCCAGGCGCGGGCAGTCGATATGGGAGCCGACGATTTTCAGCCCTTTTTCGATGGGGGCCGAGCCGATGACGGCTAAGATGACCGATTTCCCTTTCTGGTCCCAATAGACCTTGTCGCCGGCCTTCAGGCTGGTGAAGTCAGCCAGGGGATGGAACCCGGCGTTTTCAGCCTGGCGGATGATTTCCTTATTGGCCAGCCGTTCTGTCCGGGCTGTGTCCAGGAACTGACGGTAATGGACGCTGTACGCTTCCATCTGGCCGCGCTGTTCCGGTGAGAAGCGGGCCCAGACGCTGTTTTCTGTATCAAATGCTTTCATGACATAAGCCTCCTCTGTAAATGATGATGTGTGACACTGCATCCTTATTATAACGCACTTATGGGAGCTGTACTAGTTCTTGAAAAAGACAGGGGAAACCGTTGTATTTCTTTATATTGTGTGGTATTATTAATCATACTTTATAAATAATAATTCATACATGGGAGGGTTTGCCATGATCGATAAAATGACTATCAAAGACTTAGTGAAGCAGGCTGTACCTGATATTTGTGCCATGCGCCGTCATATCCATGAAAATCCGGAATTATCCGGCGAAGAAGTGGAAACAGCTGCCTTTATGGCAGCCAAGCTGCGTTCGTTTGGTATAGACGTACAAGAGCACGTCGCCGGTACGACGGCGGTCCTGGGGACGCTCAAAGGCGGCAAGCCGGGGCCGGTCATCGCCTTGCGGGCCGATATGGACGCCCTGCCCATGACGGAAGAAACGGGCCTGCCCTTTGCGTCCAATTTTGCCGGCAAGATGCACGCCTGCGGTCATGACGGCCACATGAGCATCCTCCTCGGTGCCGCTGAGGTCCTGAGTAAGGTGAAAGACGATATCCCCGGCACGGTCGTCTTTATCTGCCAGCCGTCTGAAGAAAAATCGCCTGTCGGCGGAGCCAAGGGCCTGGTCGCTTCCGGCGTCCTCGACGGTGTCGATGCCGTTTACGGCCTTCACGTCTGGCCGACACTGCCCAGCGGCAAAATCGGCGTCCTGCCCGGGCCGATGATGGCCGCTTCGGACCATATCCGCATCGTCCTCAACGGCAAGGCCAGCCATGCCGCCATGCCGCATAAAGGCGTCGACACCATCGTCGCAGCCGCCCAGTTCCTGACGGCGGCCCAGACCATCATCAGCCGCCGCGTCAATCCCCTCTATCCGGCTGTCCTGACTTTTGGCAAAATCACTGGCGGAACGCGCTACAATGTCGTCGCCGATACGGTCGAAATCGAAGGGACCTGCCGGACGTATCATGCGGAGGCCCAGGATGCCGTCGAAGCCCATCTCCAGGATACGCTCAAAGGCATCGATGCCATGTACGGAACGGTCAGCCATCTCGACTATGAACGGGGTTATGCGGCTGTCCGCAATACGCCGCAGCAGGCGGCTTTCGTCGCCAGCGTAGCCAAAGACTGCTTTGGCCCGGACATTCTGGCAGCTGTCGACGAACCGGCCATGACGGCCGAAGACTTTTCCGGTTATCTCCAGAAATTCGATGGCGGTTTCTTCTGGCTCGGTGCGACCAAGCCCGGCGACACGATTTATCCCCTGCACAATACCCATTTTGCCGTCGATGAAGCCTGCCTGCCAGTCGGCGTCGAACTGATGGTTTCCCTGGTCCTGGCCAAAATGAAAGAAAAAGCATAATTATTTTTGAAAAAATGCAACTTAAAAAAGGAATCTGCCCCCTTCATCTCGAATATATAATATTAACTGAGATTCCATAGGAGGCGATTGTTTTATGAAAGAATACACAAGTGATAAAATTCGCAACGTTGCTGTACTTTCGCATGATGGCGCCGGCAAAACGGCTGTTGTTGAATCATTACTGCTTGCCTGCGGTGCTGTCGATGCTGTTGGCGTCGGTAAAGACAACAAGCATATTATGGACTATGAACCGGAAGAAATTAAGAGAAACGTCACGATCCAGCTCGGCATTGCGCCCTGCGAATGGGAAGGCTACAAGCTGAACTTCCTCGATACGCCGGGGTATTCCGAATTCTGCGGCGAAGTCCGCGCTGCCCTGCGTGCCAGTGACGGCATCCTGCTCGTCGTTTCAGCTGAATCGGGCGTCGAAATGGATACGGAACGGGCCTGGGACTACGGCGTCGAATTGAAATTGCCGCGCATGGTCTATGTCAACAAGATGGATGCGGAACACGCCGATTTCTTTGGCTGCCTGGAAAAATTGCGCGCCGTCTTCGGCAAATCCATCATGCCCCTCCAGATCCCTATCGGTGAAGGCAAGGATTTCCGGGGCATCATCGACGTCTGCAAGATGGTAGCCTGGGAATGGAATAACGGCGAATGCACGGAAATCAAGGTGCCGCCAGAATACATGGCCAAAGCCCGTGAAGTCCGCGAAATGTGCATGGAAGCCGCTGCCGAAGGCGACGACGAATTGCTGGAAAAATACCTCAACGGCGATGAACTGACCATCGAAGAACTGCGCAAAGGCCTGCGCCAGGGCATGCTGACCGGCCGCGTCTGCCCGCTCATGTGCGGCAGTGCCATCAACCATATCGGTACGGCAGAACTCCTGCGCCGTATCATCACCTACATGCCGGATGCTTCGCAGAAAGTCATGATGGGCACGGATAAGAAGACAGGCGAACCGGTCCTGGTCTATCCCAACAAGCCTTTCACGGCCTTCGTCTTCAAGACCCTCATCGACCCCTTTGCCGGCAAACTGAGTTATGTCCGCATTTTCTCGGGCGAACTCAAGGAAGGGGACAAGTTATACAATATGTCCCAGGATAAAGAAGAAAAGATGGGCAAAGTCCTGACCCTGGTCGGCAAGGAACAGATCCCCGTCCCGGCGGCTATTGCCGGCGACATCGTCGTCCTGCCGAAATTGCCGAATGCCCGGACTGGCGATACCTTTGCCGCTCCTGATTTCCCCGTCGTCTATGACCCCATCCGCTTCCCGAACCCGCTGCATACGGTAGCCCTGGTCCCGGAAAAGAAGGGCGAAGAAGAAAAATTGATGAACGCCCTCCTGCGGGTCAGCGAAGAAGACCCGACGTGCCAGGTCGAAAAGAGCACCGAAGGCAAGCAGCTCATCGTCCGCTGCATGGGCGACGTCCACCTCGACCACATCCTGACCAAGATCGAACGGAAATACGGCGTCAAAGCCAAACAGGAAGACGTCTACATCCCGTATCGTGAAACCATCAAGAGCAAGGCGACAGCCGAAGGCAAACACAAGAAACAGAGCGGCGGCCACGGTCAGTTCGGCCACGTCTTCCTGGACATCGAGCCGCTGACGACAGGCGAACCCTTTGAATTCGTCGATAAAATCTTTGGCGGCGCCGTACCGAAACAGTACATCCCGGCCGTTGAAAAAGGCGTCCGTGAAACCTTGGAAAAAGGCCTCATCGCCGGCTTCCCCATGATCAACGTCAAAGTCACCCTGACCGATGGTTCCTATCATCCTGTCGATTCGTCGGAAATGGCCTTCAAAGTCGCTGCCGCTCAGGCCCTCAAGAAAGCCGTACCTGAAGCCAAGCCGATCCTCCTGGAACCGATTTACAACGTCGACGTCGTCATCCCTGAAGATTACATGGGCGATGTCATGGGCGACTTCAGCAGCCGCCGCGGCCGCATCCTCGGCATGGAACACCATCGCAACCGCAAAGGCATCATCGTCGTCAAAGCCCAGGTCCCGCTGGCAGAAATGAAAGACTACGTCACCGTCCTGCGCTCCATGACCCAGGGCAAAGGCACGTTCAACATGGAATTCTTCGACTACGAAGAAGTACCGAAAAAAATCATGGACGAAATCATCGAAAAAAGACAAAGTGAATAAGACTAGTGGCCAGTCGTTCGTAGTTTGTAGAAATGGGCTTTAAGTTTTTAACTATCCGCTAACCACTAACAACTTAAAAGGGCTTGTCGCATGTGCGACAAGCCCTTTTTTTTTACGAACCACGAATCATGAGCCGCTGACGGCTGACCCGCTGACCGCTAACTGCTAACCCCTAGCCCCTAACGGCTAGTCCTTACGGACATATGCCAAAACGGCATATATCTGTTTACCTAAACGCCTTGCCAGGGCGCCTCCAGCGTCGTATAATAAGGATATAAGCAAACGTAAAACGTCGTACTAAAGAAAATACATACAGATGAAAGGGTGGTTTTTATGTCCCAATGGACAGATATGTACAGACAGAAATTAATGACGCCGGAAGAAGCGGTAAAAGTGGTCCAATCCGGAGATTGGGTCGATTACGGCATGGGCACGACTCAGCCGATCCTCCTCGACCAGGCCCTGGCAGCGCGCCGTGATGAACTGCAAGATGTCAAAGTCCGTATGTGCCTGACCGTGGCTCCGCGGCAGATCGTCGAACAGGACCCGGAACGCAAGGCTTTTACGGCCATGAACTGGCATATGAGCGGCTATGACCGGAAGAAGTGCGCCCTTGGCCAGATGAATTTCATCCCCATGTGTTACCGCAACAAGCCGTCCATGTACCGCGACCTCCTCGACGTCGACGTAGCCCTGATTACTGTCGGTCCCATGGATAAACACGGTTTCTTTAATTTCGGCCCGGCCGTTTCGGCAACGGAAGCCATTACCAAGAAAGCGAAGAAAGTCATCGTCGAAGTCAATGAAGCCATGCCCCGCGTCCTCGGCGGCCGCGGCGAATGTATCCATATCAGCGATATCGACGGCATCGTCGAATATGGCAATCATCCCTTGGCGACCATTCCCTTTACGACAGGCGACGATATCGATGCCAAAATCGCCAAGACTATCGTCCAGCAGATTCCCGATGGAGCGACGCTGCAGCTCGGCATCGGCAGTTTGCCCAACACGATCGGCGCCTTATTGGCCGAATCGGACCTGAATGTTCCATATTTATATCTAACTACATATTCTCCTGGAATTATACCTTCAAAAATATATGTTCCGTCTTTTGGTGTCAAAGCATATGCATCTTTTATTACTACATCTCCATTATCACCTAATGTATATAATTTAATTGGTTCACTCTCAGAATCATTATATTTTATAAGTCTAACTTGAACTCCACTTACAGTATTATTACCTTCTTCATATTTACCATCACCTAATCTACCTTCTTTGTCTTTAACTGTTGTCTCATCTTCAAATATCTTTCCAGAAACTGTTGGTGATTCTGTTCTCCTTGATATTTTTAAGTCTGGTGCACTATCTGTATCATCTTCATATGTAGAAACTTCTCCATATCTAATGTTTGCTGGTGCAGAATCTTTATCAATTCCTGCATAAGGTTTTTTGTTTGAATCATATGAAGCATATTCTTTTATTTCAGTTGTATTATTTAATATACGTGCAGATTGTTCATTAGTTTCTAATTTAGCTAATCCTGATATTTCACTTGTTTTCAATTCATATGTCAAATAAATTGTTGCAATTTTTCCTGGTTCTATAAGTGTACTAATTTCATCTGAATCCCATACTTTATGAGAAGACTCACTTATTCCTGTTCTTTCTGTCCAATTAAGCTTGCTTCCATTTTCTATATAAGAATCCACAAAATCTAAATTTTCATCAGCATAATTTGTTAAATATTTTGGATTTACATATGCTACTGTACTTTCATTCTTTACTACAATTTTATAAGTTATATAAATTCTTAGTCTATTTGAATTACTTTCATCATTTTTTGTATATGATATATATGAATCATACACACCTCTTGTATATGTCATATCTTTGTACTTTCCAGCTCTGTTTTTAGCACTAACAGAAAATCCATCTAACAACATTTCACTTTCAGGTCTTGCATCATCTGGTACTCCTGTTTTAGCAAATTCACTTCTTTGTCCATAATTATATATATGCGAATATCCATTAATTGTCATACTCAAATTATCAATATCTGTTGCTATTGCCAAATCAGGTTGTTCTCTTTCATATATACCTAAATTGACATTTCTTATAACTCTCACTCCTGTACTCCATCTGAATGTATAACCTGCTGTTCGTGTATCAGCTAGCATTTTTCCTGCATTTACATCTGTACTTCCATCAAGTGATTCAGGAGTATATGATGTGTTTTGTACTAATTTTGAATTATAATTGTCTCCTCTTGTATATGTTAATGGTACATTTGCACTAGTTTTACCTTGTGTTCCGCTTCCTGTTTTTTGAGTATTTCCCATTACATAGTAATAATTTTCATTTACTCTTGTCCTATTTTGTGTTGTTTCACTAACTTTTGAACCGTTTGCTGCATTTATATTCGTTGCTACTGTCTCATATTTTAGTCCATTATATTCAAATTCGATTGAATATTGTGAAATTTGAGAAATATCTATTGTATAATCATATGTTTTTGGATTATTGTCATCAATCTCATAATCTCCTCTTGCAGGGAAGAAATATTCTCCAATTTTATGAGACTTGTCTATATTTGTTGTATTTGTTCTTCTTTTAGCTATAACAACACCATTTTTCTTTAAGTATACCATTATTCCGCCAATTCTTACATCATCATCTGTTGCAGAGCTATTATCAGAAACTTTATATAGGTTATCTCTTACTGATGATTTTGTTTGTCTTTTATCTTCCCAAACATATCCTGCAATGTCTACACGTTTTTGTATATTTTTAGCATAATATAATGTATTTGCACCTTGATAATTATTATTTAAGTAAATTGCTTCATCTGCAATTCCCACATCATAATATTGTGCCATATCATCTGTTAATTCAACTTCTTCTACATGATAAATATAATATTGTGGCATATTTATCAATCTAAATTGACCATTACTATCTGTTTTAAATATTTGTGCATTTGCTTGATTAGTTTCTGAATACGAACTTGGTTTACTTGTATTTGCTACATAATTAGTTATATATCTTTTTGTTCCATTTCCAGGTATTGTATAATATAATTTAAATCCTATATTTTTAAATACTAATGGATCTAATGTAACATCACCTAATTGTTTATCTGATTCATTATCGTATAATGTATGTATTGTACTACCTGTTTGTCCAGCACTTACTTTACTATTATCAACTTTTTCAACTGTTAAATTTCCATATTTTCTATTTGTAAACCAAACAGTTGATGTATTATTCACACTTACACCTGTTGATTTCACAGTATCTGTTTGTAAAGTTAAATTATATCCCACAGGCGCGCCTATTTCAGTTACAGTATATGTTCCTGGTTGCAAATTATTAAATTGAATTAATCCACTTGCATTTGTTGTTCCATAAGAAGTGATATTTGCTACCCCTCCTGTTATTCTAAAACTAGCTCCTGCTAATCTACTTCCTGTATCAACATCTGACTTTACAACTTGTATACTACCTTTATGTGTTTTTCCAGAAAGCCCTATTGTTTTTGAAATATTAAAGTATTCTGTTCTTGAATCAGACTTACTATTTGAACTTTTCATTCTCTGTACTATACTTGCATTATTAGCATGTTGTAATTTAGCATTGCCACCAGTATGCCCTGATACTGAATAACAGCTATACCATTCTCTCCAAGATCTTTCATAATATCTACTTCCTCCATTTACAAGAGTTTGAGATGCTGTAATATTTTTTACTTCTATTGTTTGTAATGGAAGTACAAAGTACAATGTATAGCTTCCTCCTCCATTATTTGTCAAGCTTATTTGTGAACCAGAAATTGAGCTTTCATAAACATAACTTCCATTATTAGCAACATAAGTACCTGATATACTAATTCCAACAGATTGATTTGTATATAAATAATATGGCCCTACAAGATAATTGCCTCCGCTTATTGAAAATTGAGCCGCTCCACTATTTTGTGACAAGCTAATTGTTGGATTTACAATACTTCTCAATTGCCATCCTGTATCATCAGTCGTACCAGCAAATGAATAATAATGATTTCCTGTTGAACACTGTCCCATTCCTGGATCCATACAATGATATAATACCCCATCATCACCATAATATGGTCCACCAGGTGATGGTCCTTTTATATTTAAAGCATATGTTGAATTTGCTCCAATTAACAAAAATACAAATATAAATAATGCAATTTTATTTAGATTTCCTATTTTCTTATTATGTTTTAATAATAAATATATAACTAATATTAAAACACCAATCATTATAATTATTATAAATATATTTCTTACAAGACCTGTTTTTACAGAAATAATTACTGTTGCTTCTGAATAATCATCTTCATCTTTATTTTTATTTCCAGGTGTAGAGTCAATATCTTCTAAATTTTTTACATTTATACAATGAGCAATTTCTGCTGAGTTTATAAATGTTCCTATATCATCATCTGTTGAAAGTTGTTTTGTAACTGTTAATGTGACTTCTTTGCTTTCTCCACTACTTATTTTAGTCCCTGAAAGTATATTAGTATAAACATTTCCATCACTATTTGTTTTCCAGTTGTTATCATTTAATGTCATTCCATTTGGTAAATAATCTATTATTTCTGTAACGCTTCCATCTGTTGTTCCCTCATTTGTTACTACAATTTTATATTGTATTTCAATTGTTGTATTACTAATTTGTTTAACAGGAATCTCTATTTTAGCCATTTTTTGATTACTAAAATTATATTCTTTTGTCCCATTTCCATTTGTAACTTTAATTTTGTTAACATATTTATCTAATTTTAAATCAAATTTAGCTTTGTAAATTAATCCCATATTAATATCTGTAACATCATTTGAATTAACATTAATAATATCTGTTATTCCTACTTTCTTTACTACTCCATCTATCGCCACTTCTTTAAGTACTACATCAGAATTTTTATAATATTTACTTGAAACTTTATATTTAGTAACATCATATTCATCTTCATCAAATTCAAATAAAACTAAATATTTTCCATTTGAAATATTACTAAATTTATAATTTCCGTCTTCACTTGTAGTTAAAATTTTTGAATTACCATTTTCATCCTTTAAAATTGTATTATTATCTGCATTATAAATTTTTACAGTAATTCCTTCCATACTTTTTTCATTATTATTTAATCCATTTTCATCTTTATCAAGCCAAACTTGTCCAGAAATATTATAACTTTTTTCACCTGGTTCAGGATCTGGCTCAGGATCTGGGTCCGGGTCTGGTGTTGGATCAGGATCAGGCTTCGGATCAGGCTTCGGATCAGGCTTCGGATCAGGATCTGGTATTGGATCAACATATCCTTCCGGAACTATTGTAAAAGATATTACATTAGAAACTTTTGTATGAATATATTTACCAGATCCGGGATGTGGCAAATCCGAAGGCTACTCCGGGGATCGGGAAAAAGTCCTATGGTGTACAGCCGGTGATGCACCTGTGCGCGGATATATCGAGTCTGAAAAATGATACCGGTTTTGAACCGGCGTATGAATTTTCCAGCGGAATCCGGGAGATGGTCCGCTGGATGAAGGAGAAAGACAAATGAAAAAGAAAATCTCCATAGGCTCAAAATTATACATTACATTAATGTTTGTGTTTTTTTATCTGCCGATTTTGGTGACAATGTTTTTCTCATTT
>OGYE01002552.1_pt1 | contig 11020 bp, 9 predicted proteins | sample 1576471 | NCBI WGS metagenome assembly OGYE01 (sample SAMEA3541532, study PRJEB24748) | human gut metagenome | biome: human gut; feature: human-associated habitat; material: faeces | place: China | collected 2012
GGGGAACCCCCCCTATCCCCTGCGGCATCGAGACCCCGCCTGCCCCTTGCGGGCAGGCGGGAGCTCCGGTATATAGGCGGTTTGTCCGCGCGGCGGACGGACGGCCTGCGTACCGGAAAACGGATGGGGAAGGGAGGGACGGCATGAGCCTCCGCGAAAAAACCAATCGGCTGGAGGTGGTGCTGACGCTGCTCCTTATCCAGCTTATCCTGCTTCCGGCGGCGCTGGGCGTGACCTACGCCAGCAGCGGCACCCGCCCGGAGCATATATTGACCTACACCACCGGACGGCTCACGTGGGACAGCGCCACGGAGACGGACGGACAGGGTGCGGCGCGGCTGGAGCTGTTCCGCCGCAGCTACGACAACGTGAACGCCGCCGACGGGCAGAACGTGATCGCCCCCGGCACGGCGGGGGAAACGGTGGTGCGGCTGAAAAACAACACCGGGCGCACGGTGAGCTATACCGCCGTGCTCTATGAGAAAAAGACGAACGCCGCCCTGCCGGTGACCTCCGCCCTTACCGGCGAGGCTTTTGCCGACACAACGGCCTACGTCCTTCCCGACGGGGTGGACGAGGGGCAGGTGGTGCGCGCCGTCAGCGGCACCGTGGGCGGCAACCAGCGGCAGGATTTTTCCATCCTGTGGTCGTGGCTGTTTGAGGTGAGCGCCCAGCAGAACGCGGCGGACACGGCGCTGGGCAACGCCGCCACGGATGTGGAGGAGCTGGGCTTCTATCTGACCGTCACCGATCAGGGCGGCTCCGGCGGCACGGTCATCGACCCGGAAAAGCCCGACTACAAGACCGGCGACGAGTTCTCCCCGGTGTGGTATGTGCTGGCGCCGGGCGCGGCGGCACTGCTGGTGATGATGCTTGTAAAAAGGAGACACAAACGTGGCTAAAAAAATCGGAAGTGCCGTCATCAGGACGGTGCAAGGGGTATTCGTGGCGGCACTGGCGCTGGTGCTGCTGGCGAATCTGTACACACTGGCAGCGCAGAGACTTTTTCACAACGACAGTCCCGCCATTCTGGGCTATCGAACGGCGGTGGTGCTCACCGGCAGCATGGAGCCGGCCATCCGCGCCGACGATCTGGTGATCGTACACCGGCAGGAGACGTACAGCGCGGGGGATATCATCATGTTCCGCAGCGGCGCGAACACCACCACCCACCGCGTCACGGAGGTGACGGCGGAGGGCTATCGGACAAAGGGCGACGCCAACAACACCGCCGATGCGGACACCGTGCCGCCCGCCGATGTGCTGGGACGGGTGGTACTGACGCTTCACGGTGCGGGCGCGGCGGTGCGGTTCCTGCGCACGCCGCTGGGCGCGCTGTGCCTGGTGCTGATGATACCGGTGCTGGTTCTCGTGCCGGACACGCTGCAAGGGAAGCGGAGAAAGGGAGAAGGCTATGGCAGGCAAGAGGCTGGCAAAACCGAATAAGCGCCGCCTGCCCCTGCGGGCATGGCTGCTGTATCTGGCGGTGGCTACCTTCGCCCTCACCGGCGTGACCTTCTCCCGCTATGTGGCCTCCGCCCATTCGCAGGACGGGGCGCGGGTCATCACCTTCGGCGACCTGACCGTTACCGACAGCGGCAGCGTGCAGGTGCAGCCCGGCGTTCCCGCCGAAAAAGACCTGACCGTCCGCTTCGAGGGCAGCGAGGCCGCTGTCTACGTTTTTGCGGAGGTACAGGGCGGCTGGACGCGGGGCGCGGATAACCGCACCTACACCTACGGAGGCGGCAGTCTGTCCTGGCGCGTGGCCGACGGCTGGACGCATTTGCAGGACAATGTCTACTATCGGGAGCTGGCGCCCAACACGGCACTGGATGCCGGGCTTATCGACGGCAGCGCGGTGAACGTATCGGAGAATATGACCCGCACGGAGCTGGAAGAGCTGTCCAAAGCGCTGCACATCCACGTGCAGGCGGCTGCGGTACAGCGGGAGGGCGGGGATACAGCGGAAACCGCGTGGGCGCGGGTCAACGGCTGAGCGGGAGGTGACGCCGAATGAAGAAATGTACCAATAACCGAACCATGAGCTTCCGGCGGCTGCTCTCGCTGCTGCTGGGGCTTGTGCTGTTTATGGAGCTGCTGCCCGGCGGCCTGACCGTGGTGGGCGACGCGTCCGACGCCGTCACCGTCACCGTGGACGGGACAAAAACGGCGCAGGTGACGCTGCCCCAGTCCGGCCGCGTTACGATGGAGGCCGCCAGCGAGACGGGCGAAACGGACTATCAGTGGCAGATACAACTGGACGGCGACTGGGTGAACATCTACGACGCCACCGCCGCGTCCTTGACGCTGACGTATGCCATGGTGTCTCCCGCGCTGGAAAAGGGCAGCGCCATGGTGCGCTGCGCGGTGGGCGGCGAGAGCGCCTCCGACCCCGTCAAGGTCACCGTCTCCTACGATGTGGAGGCGGACGCCGCCGCTCTGAACCGCCAGAGGGACGAGCTGACGCAGGAGACGTCCGCGGCGGCTGCCGCGCCCAGACGCACGCCGCGCCGGGCGTCCCGCAGCAGCGCTCCGGAGTATATCAACGTCACCGTCAACTATCTGGACGCTGTGACCAGGCTGCCCATCTACACCGGCTTCTCCGCAACGATCAAAAGCGGCGAGCTGTACAGCCAGAAGGTGCTGTCCCCCACCTATCTGGGCTATGCGCCCTACTGGTATCCCGATGATCCGGACACCACCGACCCCGGCGCGGCTACGGTCAGCGCACAGAGTCTGGCTCTGTCGGTGGGGGCGGGCTACACCGGGGAGACCTACACCGTCAATGTCTACTACAAGGCCATCGCGGTGTCCTACGCTGTCCGCTACTACTTCCAGAACATTCACGACGACATGTACACGGAGAACGTGGACTATTACAGGCAGGACAGAGCCCTGACGGGCACCATCATCGCCAATGAAGCTCTGGGGCTGGGCGAGGAGCAGACGCGCGGCTTCACCAAGCTGTATCACTATCCCGAGGCGGTGGCGGCGGACGGCTCCACCGTGTTCGAGTGCTACTATAATCGCAATTACTATCAGGTCAAGCTGGATGCCAACGGCGGCTACGGCTCCGAGCACGTCTACGCCCGCTATGGTACGCCCTTTGTGGCCACTACCCCCACCCGCCACGGCTACCGCTTCGCCGGCTGGGACAAGCTGGACGAAAACGGCGTGGGCGACGGCGAGTTCGACACCCTGCCCACCACCGTTCCGGCGGAGAACGCCAGCTACATCGCCCTGTGGAAGAGCGCCGACACCACGTACACCGCGGTCTACTGGCTGAAAAACGCAGAGGGCACCGAATATGACTACATGGGCAGCCAGAAGCGCAGCGCCGTCGCCGGTGAGGTCGTCTCCGGCGATGCATCGTGGCTCACGGCGGATTCCTACATCTGCGGGCTTACCGAGGGCGACGGACACACCCACAACGAAGGCTGCAAGCCGGAGCTTTTCCGCCATTCCGTTTATGAAAAAGCCGATGAGGACGTCACCATTAAGGGCGACGGCTCCACCACGGTGAACATCTACTACACCCGCAAGAGCTACACCCTGCGGTTCTACTACGCCAAGGAGTATGTCCCGGCCAAGGACACGGTCGCCCCTCCCGCAAACCCCAGCAACACGCCTGTCTATTCCGTGGTGGGCGGCAGCACGCGACCCTTCGGCTTTTATCAGGAGACGGGGAACAATGCGCGCCCGAAGAAAGACGGCAAGCCGGTCAATGACGTGGAGAGCCTGCTGTATAACATCCAAAGCGGCGACTGGGGCGTGGTGGCCGAGCTTCCCACCATCCAGCAGCCCACGGGCACAGCGTATACCTACACCATCGGCACATATCCCGACGGCGGCGGCTATAACGCCAAGGGGGACCGGTTCCACTATCTGGAATTCACTGTCCCCTACGGCACCGATCTGCTGCACCTGTGGCCCACCGAGGAGGTGTTCGGCCAGATCCAGACGGCGCGAAGCCGCTACGACGCCAACAAAGCGGATGAGCATCTGGGTGATGAGGGGCAGTGGGGCCACTACGCCTATTTCGCCGGCTGGAACGGCGAGTACAACGTGAAGTACACGCAGGAGAAGACCAACTCCACCATCAAATGCCTGTATCCTGTGCTGAACGATGACCTGCTCTATGCCGAAAAGCTGATCGGCCAGTGGGGCGATGCGAGCACGGTGAACTTTCTGGGCTTTTTCGACAACGGCGCCAATGTGAAATGGAGCATTCCCCGCCAGTGGATCTATAAGCTCTATGTGGAGGTGCTGCCGGGCCATGAGACGGATGAGGGCGTGGCAGCGCGCACAGTGGACGGGGTGACGCGGTATTATATGCTCTACGACACCGTCTTTGCCAACGATGACAACACGACCATCGAGCATCAGACAGACCCGCCCCTGCCGGGCTTTACCTGTATGCGGGATAAGGACGGCGGCAGCAAACCGGAGCAAAATGGAACGCTGGCCGACGGGCGCGAATCCTACACCGCCAATTTCTACTACAACCGGAACAGCTACACACTCACGGCGCATAACTACGACGAGATCAATACGTACGACAACATACCGTATCAGGACAGTCTGGACGGCTGGGTGGACTCTACGCGCGTGCAGTACCCGGATACGCTGGAACGGGACGCCTATACCTTCGGCGGCTGGTATACCTCCCCCGGCTGCTTCCCGGGCAGTAAATACGTCTCCGGCAGCACCATGCCGGAGCACGATATCAGCCTGTATGCAAAATGGGAGCCGGTGACATATACCGTCCGCCTGTTCAAGAACCGGGAGGCCATGGAGACGTACCAGCGCACCGGCGATAAGACGCTCGTTCTGTATGAAAGAACCGTGAATCACGGCTTAGCGATGGAGGAGATCGATGATCCCACCGATGATTGGTCGGGGCACGGCTACAGCTTCAACGGCTGGTTTTACCTGAAAAACGGGAAAAAGACGGCCTTTACCCCCACGGATACGGCGGTGAAGGAGGATCTGCTGGTGTACGCCGACTGGGGCAGCCACAAGGCGCAGCCCTATCTGATCCACTACGTGCTGAAGGAAACGGCTGACGCAGAATGGAGGGCGCTGCTGGACGAGGCGTCCCTGTACAGCCCGCAGGACGGAAAAGCCTACACCGTTACCAATGGCAGCGGAGAGAGCCGCACCTACATCTATTACGCCGGTGAGGGCGGCGGCTACCACCGCCAGATCGCTGCGGATTCCCGCGGCTACGCCAACCAGGGCAGCACCCGCACCTTCTATCCCAAGGCGGGTGATCCCTACAACCAGCTGTACAGCGACTTCAACAACAGCGGCTATTATCCCACGCTGGCCAGCCACTCCATCACCATGGGGGAGGAGCCAAACGTGGCCGCGCCCACCGTCAACGTGTTTACATTCTACTATGTGCATGCCGCCAAGGTGTCCTATAAGGTGGAATACCGGTATCATGACACAGGCGACCTGATCGAGTCCACCACCGCCGACGGCACCGGTCAGGTGACAAAGTACACCGGGAAGGCGGTGGTCACAGAGCGCTTCGCGGTGGTGAAGGACTATGTGCCGGACGCCTTCTACAAGCGGCTTGTTCTGGCGGTGGTCGAGGACGGCAGCGGCGGCTACGTGGGTTCACCGGATAATGTCGTCACCTTCTACTATACCAAAAACATCGAGAATGCCTACTATGCCGTCCACTACATGCTGCAAAATGTGGATGCCGCCACGGACGAGCCAAGCCTCCAGCCGGACGGCACCTACGCCAACTACACCGAGTCCACCGTTTACACCGAGGGCATCAGCGAGATCGGCGCCTATATCAACGTCACTCCGCAGAAATTCAGCGGCTTCACCATGCGGGATACGGCGGTGGTGCGCTGGGGCACGGATGATGCGAACAGGCGCGAGGACACGCTCGAAAACGACACCTTCACCTTTAAGGTGCGCGATGAGGGCACGGAGCTGTACGTGTTCTATACCCGCAACACACAGAGCTACGTTGTCCGCTATCTCCGCTACGGCAGCGCTCCCAACAGCACGAAGCCGGGCGATGTGCTGCACGAACCTGTGAACGGCACGGGGAAATACGGTGCGGTGGTCACGGCCGCTGCGGAGTCCATTGACGGCTATCATTGCGTGTCCACCGTCAGCCAGAGCATCGTCCTCCGTCCCGATGACAACCAGAACGAGATCATCTTCTACTACGAGCCGCTGCAATACACGGTGGAGTACCGCGTGTGGGCGTATAACGGCGGCACATTGGACAACACGCTGGAGGTGGTGGTGGTGGGCGATAATGCCTTCCGTGGCTCCGTCCCCACCGCCAAGAGCGGCTATACCTTTGACGGATGGTATCAGGACGCCGCGTGCACCATCCCGGTGGGGGAGAAGGGAAAGGTGGACACGGACACCAAGAAGCTTATGCCGGAGCGCAGCAAGCTGCTTCCCGCGCCCCAGACCAACGTGTTCTATGCACGGTTCAAGGCGGTGTACGGCAATGTGACCATCATAAGAGAGGCGAGGGAGGATGAAAGCAACGGCGATGGGACGTATGTGTATCGCTTGACATCTCAGGCTGACCCGACCTACATCGTGGAGGTGACGGTGCCCAAGGGCGGCAGCACCACCGTGTATGACCTGCCCTGCGGCGACTATACGGTGGAGCAGGTGAACAGTTGGTCATGGCGGTACGCCGACGGCGCGCAGACGGTGACGGTGGAGGACGGTAAGACGGAAACCGTGACGTTTGCCGGCGCTTCCACCAAGGATAAATGGCTCACCGGCAGCAGCGATGCTGTGGTGAACAGAAGGGAGGCGTAACGTGGCGAAAAGACTGCAACGACCGCAAAATAAGCGCCGCTCGGCGGCGGTGATCGCCGTGGCCGCCGCCGTTGCGCTGGCTTCTGTGGCGGTGGCCTTCATGCTTCGCCGGGCGGAAGTGCAGAGCGATTTTACCCCCGCCGTCGTCACCTGCGCCGTTCACGAAAAGGTCAACGGTGTGGAGTACACGGCGGCACAGTCCCCTGTGGCCGGCAGCGTCAAGTCCGATATTACCGCGGAAAACACCGGGAGCACCACGGTGTTCCTGCGCCTGCGGCTCAGCGCCTGCTGGGTGGACGCGGAGGGAAAGACCACCGGAACGCCCTCCACTCCCCCGCAGATCACGCTGCAGCAGAACTGGCTGGACGGCGGAGACGGGCTGTATTACTATGCCCTGCCCGTGGAGCCGGAACAGAGCACCACGGTGCTCTGTGAACCTATGCGGATGGAAACCTCTGTTTCGCCCACCGGCGCGGCTGTGTACCAGCAGATAACGGTGCTGGCCGAGGCGGTGCAGGCGCTGCCGGAAAAGGCGGCGCAGGAGGCGTGGGGCGTTACGGTGAAGAATGAACGCATCACAGCGGTAAAGTAAGAAAAAAGTACGCGGAACATGCGTTCCGCGTACTTTTTCAGCTTGTCAAAAAAGTCCGTTTGGACTTTTTTGACAAGCTGAGGCAAAATCGCAAAATAAAAAACAGTATTTTATTTTGCGATTTTGGTCGCTGCGGCGGGTGATTGAACGCGAAAGGGAACCCTGACGGTTCCCTTTCACACTATCCTTCCCTCCGATACTTGTAACCGGGCAGGTTTTTTGACAGTCTGTGCTTATTCTTTACGCCCGTACAGGGTGGTCATGCGGTCGATTTTCGCCGCCAGCTCATCCGTCAGCTCGCCGGGCAGGAGCCGCCACGTCCAGTTGCCGCCCTGGGTGCCGGGGATGTTCATGCGGTGTCCCTCGCCCAGACCCAGATAGTCCTGTACCTGTGCCACGAACAGCTCCGCCACGCTGGACATGCCGCCCCGTATCACGCCCCAGTGGAAGCCCTCGCCCTCTGTCAGCGCCAGATATTCGGTGGCGTAGGCGATGTCCTCCGGTGCGGCCTCCTGCCGCCACAGCAGCAGGGGACTGTTGTCGTGGGTGCCGGTATAGCAGATGCAGTGGGGCGTATAGGTGTGGGGGAGGTAGCTGCTGGTGTCGCGGGAGTCGAAGGCGAATTCCAGCACCTTCATGCCCGGCCAGCCGGAGTCGTGCAGCAGCTGCGCCACCTCCGGCGTGGGATAGCCCAGATCCTCCGCGATGAACTCCAGCTGGGGGAACCAGCCGTTGAGCCGGTCGATCAGATCCATGCCGGGACCTGTGACCCAGTGACCGTTTTTGGCGGTGGTCTCGCCGTAGGGCACCGACCAGTAGCTGGCAAAGCCCCGGAAGTGGTCGATGCGGATCACGTCATAGAGCTTGCCTGCGCCGTCGATGCGGCGTATCCACCAGCCGAAGCCGTCCTCCCGCATGGCGTCCCAGTCGTACAGGGGATTGCCCCACAGCTGGCCGTCGGCGGTGAAGTAATCCGGCGGGACGCCGGCCACCGACTTGGGCACCAGCTCCTCGTCCAGCTGGAAGAACTGCGGCTCCGCCCATACGTCGGCGGAGTCCAGCGACACATAGATGGGCAGGTCGCCGATGATGCGGATGCCCTGCTGGTGGACATAGTCCCGCAGAAGCTCCCACTGGGAGAAGAACAGGAACTGCAAATAGGTGAAGAACTGCACATCATCGGCCAGCAGCGCTCTGTACTTCTCCAGAACGGCCTCGCTTTTGCGCAGGCGGATGTCCTCGTCCTCCCACTCCGTCCATGCCTTCATGCCGAAGTGCCGCTTGCAGGCCATGTACAGGGCGTAGTCCGGCAGCCAGCGGCTGTTGTCCTCCACAAAGGCGGCTACCTTGTCCGCGTCCCGCTCCCAGCCCCGCTTATAGGCCTTGTGCAGCAGGGCGAAGCGGCTCTCGTAGATCTTGCCGTAGTCCACATGGCGGGGGTCGTTGCCCCAGTCACATTTAGTACACTCGGAGCGCGTCAGCAGCTTGTCCTGAATAAGCATATCCGGGTCGATGAAATAGGGGTTGCCGGCGTAGGCGGAAAAGCTCTGATAGGGGGAGTCGCCGTAGCTGGTGGGGTTCAGGGGCAACATCTGCCAGTAGGACTGACCGGCTGCCTTCAGAAAGTCGGCGAAGTCATAGGCCGCCTTGCCCAGTGTGCCGATGCCGTAGGGGGAGGGCAGGGAGGAGACTGCCATTAAAATACCGCTGCTTCGTTTCATAACTCAACTTCTCTCTTGGATAGGATAAAAATACGGGGACGGGCGTTGTGCCCGCCCCCGGCGTATAAACTGTATCAGCCCTTGACGGCGCCTGCCGCCACGCCCTTGATGATGTGCTTCTGGCAGCACAGGTAAAAGATGATGACCGGCAGGATGCTCAGCAGGATCAGCGCCATGGTCGCGCCCATATCCACCTGACCGTAGCTGCCCTTCAGGTACTGCACCACGATAGGGATAGTACGGTAGTCGTTGATGTCCAGTACCAGGAACGGCAGCAGGAAGTCGTTCCACACCCACATGATCTCCAGCACGCCCACGGAGATGAACGTGGGCTTCATCATGGGCAGCACCACCAGGAAGAAGGTGCGGACAGGTCCGCAGCCGTCGATAGCAGCCGCCTCTTCAATCTCCAGCGGAATGGATTTCACAAACCCGGCGAACATGAACACCGCCAGTCCTGCGCCAAAGCCCAGATAGATGACGGGGATGGTCCAAGGCGTATCCAGATGGAGCTTGTTGGCCGTCCTGGACAGGGTGAACATCACCATCTGGAACGGCACTACCATGGAGAACACGCACAGGTAGTATACGATCTTGCTGAACAGGCTCCCCACACGCGCCACATACCAGGCGGCCATAGAGGTGCACAGCAGGATCAGCCCCGAGGACACCACAGTGATAAACAGGCTGAAGAATACAGCCTTGATAAAGGGATAGCTGCCGAAGGTCATGCCCTTGACGTAGTTCTGCAGTCCCATAAATGTGTCGGAGTTGGGCAGGGCAAATGTCTCCGTGTTGACGGCGGCGTTTGTCTTGAAGGAGTTGATCAGCACGATGAGGATGGGCAGCACGTAGATGACGCAGATCACGGTGAATACCACTGTCAGCGCCATCTTGCGGCGATCCTCCCGGGTTTTCAGACCTTTTTTCATCACTGCTGTACCTCCTTTTTACGGGTGGAGCGCAGCTGGATCAAACCGATGGCCGCCACCAGAATGAAGAACAGAACCGCCTTGGCCTGCGCCGTGCCGCGGTTGTTGCCGCTGGAGGAATAGAACGCGTTGTAGATGTTCAGCGCCAGCATCTCCGTGGTCTTGACCACACTTCCGTCCGGCTGCTGCAGGAACGGACGGCCCGCCGTCAGCGCCAGGTTCTGGTCAAACAGCTTGAAGCCGTTGGTCAGGGTCAGGAAGATGCAGATGGTGAAGGAGCTCATCATATTGGGGATAGTCACCTTCCACAGTGTCTGCCAGCGGGTGGCGCCGTCGATGCGGGCGGCCTCCAGCATATCCTCCGGCACAGCCTGCAGTCCGGCGATATAGATGATCATCATGTAGCCCACCTGCTGCCAGCAAATCAGGATGATCAGCCCCCAGAAGCCGTATTTGCTCTCCAGCACCACGGAGGTGTTGTACTTCACCAGAATGCCGTCAAAGATCATGGACCAGATGTAGCCCAGGACGATGCCGCCGATGAGGTTGGGCATGAAGAACACCGTGCGGAACAGGTTGGAACCTTTGATGTTCTGGGTCAGCGCATAGGCCACCGCAAAGGCCAGCGTGTTGATAAACAGCACCGACACAAAGGCGAACAGCGCCGTGAACCAGCGACAACTCGGAATTTCGGGAGGTGCTGGAGGGCTGCACTGCTCTGCTGGAAGAACTGCGCTGATAGGAGAATTACATGACGGAACGTTATTGTGAAGGGGAACGGTTTACTGGCCTGTCGTTTGCCGGGGAAATTTTTGAGAGCTGCGATTTTGCAGACTGCGTATTTGTGGACTGCTCCTTTACAAAATGTGAGCTGGACCATACCATGTTGAACGAGTCCTCTGCCACGGGAGCCGGTCACCCTCTCCATTGACGCAACCCGGGAATTTTCCTCGGTATTGCAT
>OGYE01002558.1_pt1 | contig 10991 bp, 9 predicted proteins | sample 1576471 | NCBI WGS metagenome assembly OGYE01 (sample SAMEA3541532, study PRJEB24748) | human gut metagenome | biome: human gut; feature: human-associated habitat; material: faeces | place: China | collected 2012
CATTTATGCAATAAATGCAAGTGCAAAATTCAAAAAACAGCTAAAACCGGCGGCCGCAGGATGTGGAGGAGGGCTATCTGCGCGTGTTTTTGCAGACGGCGGGCGCGGACGCGCCGCGCCCGGTGAAGCTGCGGCAGAAGCCGTCGACGGGCGAGTGGTTCCTTTGGGAGTATTCCAGCCCGCTCAGCGGTATCCGGATACCGGCCTCGCAGGACCCGTGGGCGTAAAGCTGCGGTCGATCCTTCTATGACCACCCGGTAGAAAACACCTAAAGCGAGGGAGGTGCGTATGAAGCGGCGATTTTGGATAGGAGGTGTGCTGCTGCTCATGATTTTTACGGGAATGACGGGCTGCGGAGGCCCGAAGGAGCCGCCGCCGGAGCACATGCTGGACGGCCCGGACATGATGTACACGCCGGAGGATCAGACTCCCTATGCAGGGACATGGCAGAGCCGCGACGGCACCATCGTCATGAAGGTCGAGCGCGGCGGAGGGGCTGAGAGCGAGTCCGATATGAGCCTGTCGGTCAACGGCGAACCGGAGTTTGAGGCTAAGCTGTGGGTGTATTCCACCGGCCATGTGGAGCTCTTGCGCGGAAAGGAGAAGGTTACGATCTCCGGGACGTTTTGCAATTTGCGCTTCAGCACGAGCGAAAACGCCTTTTACGGCTATCTTACCGGCAACACGGGGATGATCTGGCTGACGAAGGACGGCGCGGAATGCAGCGGGAAGGATGTGATCTACACTGAGAGGTCCGAGCAGCCGGAGCAATCCGCGAGGGTGTGGGTCTGCCCCGACTGCAAAACGGAAAACGAGGGGAATTTCTGCACCGAATGCGGCGGAGCGCGCCCCGCGGCCTGCGGGAAGTGCGGCTGGCCTGCGTGGTGCGTTCCTCGCCCCGCATGGTGGCAAAAGCCACGCAGGGGGCCGAGTTTTCCTTCACCCTCATCTGCGATGTGATTCTTGAAACGATCAATCAGTGCGACAACGGAAATTGCTGCCCAGCAAAACATTGAGATGCACCAAAGAACCGCAATAACAACGGAAAGAATTGCCTCCATTTTTCTCACCATCCTTATTACTAAATTGCCATTTTAGTTAATCAAGGAAATCGTCACTTTCAAGAGCATCGAAATCATCAGCAGCATTGGTGCGTCCACTAAGCGGTTCACCATCTCGTACCTTCTGAATATTACCCAAACCGCAGGCAATGCCCTTATTTCCGTTGCTGTTAAACGCCGTCCCGATTCTGCAAGGGTCTTGATAAAGACCACCTTCCCGCAGCCAAGCAGATTCCGGCTTGCACCGAGGATGAAATCTACTGGTATCTTGTTCAGAGCGTAACGGGCAACGCACCTCTTTCTCCCGAGGAGCAGAATACCATAAAGATGCTTCTCTCTGACAGTGGCGAGGAGTTTCTGGATAAAGTAATGTCATTGGTGAAGGATAAGGATATTCCATGTAAGGAGAACCTTGCACTGTATGTATCCTATATCATCCATCGTCCCGACTGGAAATTCCAGAAGTGTTTTGGGGATTTCAAAAGTGCTACCGATGTGCTGCGTCTTGCCGCTGCTATGAGCGGTCAGGATGTGAGCCTCGCCAAGGCACCGCGTTTCCGCAGCTTTACAAGAGCAGAGCGCCGTGAACTTCTGAGTCTGCTTGAACATGTCGAGAAGAATGAAGGCTTTGCACTCCGCCCTGAACAGTTCAAGCGTCTGGGCGAAAAGCTGCATCCGGGTGAGTACGCCAAGTATTTCCCTGAGAACAAAGCCATCTTCGATAAGGTCCGCAACGGTATTAAAATCGAGACCTATAACTCGAAGCTGCAGGAACTGATGAAGCCGCCTGTGAACGCAGAACTGCTGACGGCACATCTTATGCTTCGTCCCGGTATGTTTGCCAGGTATTTGGACTTCGTTCTGCGCAGTTGCAAGGATGCTGCCGCGATGGAGGATGTCCTGTTCCGGTTCATCTCGGTCTGCAAGAGCGTAGAGCCCCGCGTTCTGGTCCAGCTTATCAACCATTTCCGGAATCGGAATAATCCCGTCCAGCTTGCCACCGGCAAAGCGAACGGTGCTGCCAGCAAGGTTCTTGACAGGGAAGTTGAGCCTATCCCTGAGGATATCTGCAACCGCGTTGCCCGCGATATCTTCAACCAGCTGTGGCAGGTCCTTCGTGCGGAGGATACCGAGCCGAAGTGTGTATACCTTGACCCGGCTTGCCACTGCAACGACATTGTGTTCCCTGATAATCCCCGGCAAATCTCCTCCTCGCTGCGTTCTGCCGCATGTGGGTCCAGAACTCGGCTCCCGGAGGGCAATGTGCTTCGTGCGTTCCTTTACTGGAAGGCGAGTTTCGAGACTGAGGCATGGGACGGAGTGGACCTGGACCTCTCGGTCGCATTCTACGGCGATGAGAAAGTTGACTTCGTCTTTTACGGAAATCCGAAGGTTGAGACGCTCGGTGCTATCCATTCCGGAGACCGCAGGAGCAGCGGCAAAAACGGTGCTGTTGAGTATGTGGATTTCGATATCAGGAAATGCCTGCAAAACGGTATCCGCTATGCCGCGATGGTCGTCAACTCCTATTCTGGCGAGAAGTTTTCCGAAATGGATGCGGCGTTCTGCGGCGTGATGGTTCGTGACGGCATGACCGGCGAACAGTTCGAGCCTGCCACCGTAAAGGACCGGTTCGCTCTGACTACCGAATCCGGCCAGCTGGTCATGGCTGTCGTGGATTTGCAGAAACGCGAACTCATCATGGTCGATAGGACGGTTGCCGGGTCGCTTGCGTACAGCAATGTCATCACCGACTACAAGCCCACGAAGGATGTCTGCCAGTATGCCATGCAGCTGAAAAGCCTCTCCATCAAGGAAATGGTCGGGATGCGGTATGCGAAGTTCCTGAAAGACGGCGAGTGGGACAAAGCGGATGTCATCATCTCTGACGCGCCGGAAAAGTTCAAAACTCTCGCATCCGACAAACTTGTTCCTCGTATCGTGAGCCCTTATGATGTCCCCGGCATTTATGATGTTGTGTTTGGGAATTCTGAGGCGGAATGAATTCCACATCATAGCTACCACTGATTTTTCAGGTTATCCAAAAAAAACAAAAGCATGTGCAACGAATCCCTTTAAATTAAAAGGATTTGTGATGCACATGCTTTTTTGGTGTTAAGCTATATTAACCCAGTATGATATGCGAGTCAGATTCCGCTAAACGATGCAATTCTTCTGAGTATCCACTGATGCAGAAGAGGATGAAATACTCTGTACGGCTTTCTTTTCCCCATTGGACAGCGGCTGCTTTTGCCTTTAGCTGGCGTAGTTCAGATAGCTGCATCTGAGTATTTTGATGAAACTTGCACTCACCAAACAGGATATTACTGCGGTCATTTGTATCGACAGCTACAATATCTATCTCTGTGTCTTTGCCACCCCACCAGCGGCCGACACGGTCAAACAAAAAAGGCAGCTTTCCTTGCGCATTCAATTCCCACATTTTACTGCGGCAAATATCTTCATAAACATATCCGACATGGTTCGGAATAAAACCGCTGCGCAGTTTGTTCATGGCGATTTCAGCGTGACCACTTTCAATGAAAGACCGCATGGGATATACAAAACGGAACCAGAAGGCTATAAAATTATCCCGGATACGATACTGTCCTTTTTTGCTTGTTTCGACATTCTTTTCGGTTGGGGGGACCTCACGCTCCAAAATGTCTAAATCGCATAAGGTCTTCAGCGATTTCGGCAAACTTGTTACCGGAATGGATAGCGAGACCGCGATATCGGACACACGGCAGTTTCCGGCTGCTACAGAACGAATGATAGAAAAATAGCTTCCAATATCATTTACTTCATGCCGAAGCAAGAATTCTGGTTCTTCGTACAGGAAACTTTGTGGCGTGAAAACATTTTGAAGGATGTCATCATAGATTTCCTTGCCCTGATGGAACAACTCTATATATTTAGGCACACCACCCGTGACGGCGTAGTACAAAATGCGCTCTTGCTCAGACATCGCCGGGAAAAATTGGTTGTAATAGGCATATGGGATTTGTTTCAGCTTAATCTGCCCGGTTCTGCGCCCATATAAAGGGCTGGAATAGGATAGGGTCTGCTCCATCATCATATGAACCAGTGACCCGCAGAGAATCACTTCCACATTTTCGTTTTTTAGTTGGGTATCCCAAATTTTCTGAAATACAGACGGAAACGCTTTGTCGGCTTTGCCAAGATACTGAAACTCATCAATGATGATTACCAGCTTTTCCTCACTCGGCTGCGCAAGCAATGTCTTGAAAATCATTTCCCAGCCAGCATTTGCTGCGCTGCGCAAAAGTTCGTCTTGAAGAAAGTCTGCGGCCATCTCACGAAAAGCTGCACAGTTTGCCTGTATGCTTTCCTCAGTGGCCAAATAGTACAATGCGTGTTTGCCTTTGCAAAACTCTGCGAGCAAAGTGGTCTTTCCGACTCTACGGCGACCGTAGACCACAAAAAGAGAAGCGATAGGATTTTTATAGGCGGCTTCCAACGCAGACATCTCTATCTCTCTATCAACGAATGGCATATTAACTCCCTCCTGCATCTTTTGCTACTTATAGCATACACTGCAATAATAATTCTGTCAAGAATTATTCTGCATGGCATTATTCCGTAGAGAATTATTATGCCAGTTCGACGATTTCTGCTATACAAGCCATCGCCTGATTTCGGGTTATCCGAGAAAGGGTGGTGGTTTTTGCGTGAAGGGGTAATCGGGAAACATACACATTCATGGCAGATTTGCGTTTTTGCGAAGAATTTTCTAAAAAAATCGGGATTTGTGTTAGATTTTTGAAAAAAAGATGATGTTTTTCGCTTGCACGAATGTGCGAACCGCATAGAATAAAGTCAGTGGTCCGATACCGGCGGTATCGGATGCTTTTAAGGGCAGGGCCATGGTTGTACAAAATACAATTTTGGTCTCACTGATTTCGACCAGACTTCCTTGACGGCGGCTGTATGCAGGAACAATCTCCGGATGGGATGAATGGAATAACACAAACACATTTTTTGAAAGGAGCTTTTCCAATGAAAAGTTATAAGCGCGTTGCCTCTGCCGTTCTGGGCATGGCAATGGCCGCCAGCTGCATGGCGCCTATCACTGCATTCGCTGCAGAGGATTTTCAGCAGCCCACTGACAACACTGTGATTGCCAATCATCCCAACGATGAGACAATGCTGCACTCCACCCCCGTCTACCGCATCGGCACGAAGTCCTTCTACAAGGTGAACGATGACGGTTCCGTCACCTACGCCGACCAGGACACTGCTGGCTTCAAGGCCGTTCCTGCCGCCTACATCATGGGCAGTTCCTACAACAAGGTTGGCGAGTACGGCATCTACACCACCACCAAGAGCGACGGCAGCAAGCTGGAGCACTTCGTCAAGATTTCCGACTGCCAGGAAGCAAACGGCAAGGTGAACTGGAACCACGGTACTGCTGATGAGGCCAAGGTCAGCGACGACACCAAGGCAAACGGTGTTGACACTGCTACCAACGAAGACCCCACCATGAGCACCCAGTTCTACATCTACCTGGACAACGATTCCGAGATTCCGGAAGAGACTCCTCCGACGGAGGAAGAGCACCCGGGCGTCGCTACCGATGACGGTCGCGTTGAGTACGACATCACCGTCGCTACTGTCAACCATGTCAATGTCAAGGCTACCGTTCCTCTGTATGTCTGCATGTACGGTTTCCGCAGCACCGGCAATGTTGTCACCCCGACCAAGGACGCTTACCAGCTGCGCAACTACTCCACCATCGACAAGAACAGCCGCACCTACATCGCTGACATTGCCAAGGTGACCCACTACAGCCGCATCTACGATACCGACCACTCCAACGACGAGCTGTTCGCTATCGCTTATGATGCCACCACCAAGTCCTACACCTACTGGTACAGCGACCCCGCCACCCAGGCTGGCTGGACTGAGCCTGCCAACTACCATCAGATGGGTGCTGACGAGCACATCAACGCTTCCGGCGAGTGCTATGTCATCTTCATCGATGGCAAGTGGGACTTCAAGGCTGCTGGCACTCTGGACGGCGACGCCCTGCGTGAGACCGTTAAGGGCATTGACGGCAACCACCAGCTGAAAGAGGACTTTGTCATCTCCGATGGCGCTACCAGCTGCAACTTCGGCAAGAAGTTCGATGTCGGCACCTCCATGACCGACAACTCCAAGCGCGAGGGTCTGGCTCTGAAGGTTTCTGAGCTGCAGGCTGAGCCCGCCACCTGGCGCGTCGTTCCCATGAGCACCTCCGCTCTCAAGCGCGGCGAGATTGCCATGAGCATTGCTCCTGACTCCGCTATGTACAACGCTTCTGCCATCGACCTGGCTAAGTGCTCTGCTCCTCTGGACATCACCGAGAACGGCTGGTTCCTGGCCGCTCCGACCGAGGTCACCAAGACCGGCGCTGCCGCTGACGCTGTCACTCATGACGCCGCCAAGGCTCTGCCCCTCATCGTCAACGCCAAGATTGCAGGCTCCAATGTCAACGACGCTGGCTGCACTCCTGTTGTTCGCGTCACCTACAGCATCATCCCGATGTTCGAGACCGGCGACACCCAGACTGCTACCGCTGGCGGTGTCGGCAGCAACCGCTGATTTGAAAATTTCGGCATAAATCAAACTCGTTAGCGAGTTGGCCGTCGAGTGACCTGCCGCTCGGCGGCTTTGGTTTTAGCTAATAGCATCACACTTGGAAAGGAATAATATTATGGCGAACAATATCGTATCCACCGACAAGAAGACCTCGAAGAAGAATGACAAGCTTTTGCACCGTACCATCACGGTTTGTGTGGTTCTGCTGCTTGTGCTGTGCGCAGGCCTGTTCATCTGGAAGAAGAGCGGAAAGATTTCGGACAACCGTCTGGAAGATTCCGTTGCCGCACAGCTGGGCCAGCTCGATGGCAAGAGCGAGGCTGAGATTCAGGAAGAACTGAATCGGGTGGTAGAAGATGGCACCATGGCTATTTCCATCAATGTAAATCCCGTATTCAAGACCGGAGATTCTGAGGGTACGCTCGAAATCGAGAATGTCCCCAACAACAAGTACGCTCAGGTCGTAAGCATCACGCTCGATGACGGCGGTGCTGAGATTTACAACAGTGGTCTTATCCAGCCCAACTACCACATTCAGACCGATAAGCTGTCCCAGCCGCTCGAAGCAGGCACCTATGACTGTACTGCGACTTTCACGGCTTATGACACTTCTGATAGCGAGAATCCGATTGAGGTTGGTTCTGCTGCCGCCAAGATTACTATTTCCGTTCTGAGTTAAAGTATGCCGATGCCCCGGTGCAGACCCATCCGTTTGTGCTGGGGCATTTTTTGAAAAACACAGGAGGCAATTCCATGAAGCGTTTTGCAAAAGCATGCGCGGCGGTATCGATGGCATTGATGATGTCTACCGCTGTGGGTTTTGCTGCCGAAACGGAACACCCGAACATGGACCACGGTACTACCAATAAGGCTGCGGTGTCGGATGAAGTAGATACTGCTCTGAACATCACGCCGAAAATGGGCACGAAGTTCACCGTGTACCTTGCTCCGGATATTCCGGAAACCATCCCCATTGTCCATGAAATCCCCAAGATGGGTGATGTGGGCATCGACCAGAAGACGCTGCTGGAAGCATTGCTGGTCGCGGGTGGCTGCTACCTTGTGAGCGATGGTGTTGCCACCGCCTGCAAGGGTAAGCGCAAAGACGATAAGGCTACAACTCCCGCTTAAAATGCAAGGTCCCGATGCCGTTATGGCACCGGGGCTTTTTTGTTTGTGGGGCAAAACCAAGAAATCATACGGGAGCTCTCAGAAAATCAGGCGCGAGCGTTGCCGAAATGTGCGAATCGCATACAATAAAATCATGAGTCATCGCAAGGTCGCAGGATTGTGCGGCAACAGAGAAATATAGTATCAGGAATCGAATAAGAGGTCTATCAGCATGGCAAATGTCAAGACTGTCGCAAGAAAAACCCTCGGCTGGGTATCTCGCCTTATCAGTATAGCTGCACTCATCGCAGTGCTTATATTGAGCGGGATGCTGCTTAGAAGTATAGCACAAACCAAAAAGACCCAGGAGCTCACTTCATCCTTGCAGGCTATCAGAACGACTGCACAGGAAACCAATGAGACTGACTGGTCCAATGGAATGCTTGCGGTCAACCCTGATTATAAGGGATGGCTTACTGTATATGGTACGACCGCTACCGGGCCGGTAGTGCAGGGAGAAACAAACGACACCTACCTCCGTACGGATATCTACGGAGAGCATAGTATCCCCGGCACCCTTTTCCTCGATGAAGTATGTGATACGCGGCAGCACGGCAACCTTATCATTTATGGGCATAAGATGAACGACGGGACGATGTTCGGCTCTCTGGATAAGTTCAAGGACCCGGAATTCTTCGATGAAAACGGGACTGTTTGCTGGGAAGGCGAGTACGGGAAAGAATACTATCAGATATTCGCGCTCATGGTCGTGCCGGGATATGTGGATGACCCGAACTTTGTAGATATTCAGGCATGGGCGAACACGCTCTCTGCCTCCGAGACAGAGGATATGCTCGAAGTTATCCAAGACAAAGCATCGATTTACAAGGAACTGCAATTCGACTGCGACAATGACAAATTCTTGTTCCTTGTCACCTGTGACTACAACATCAATAACGGTCGTATGGTATTGGCAGCAAAACGGCTAAAGAAAATCGACGAAAATTTGCGTTCATAAAGAATGTGCATTGACATTTTTGCGATGCAAAATATAATAGAGAAAGAAACACCTATCCTTTTTCTGACACAAATTGTTGCGGATTTGTTAAAATCGAGCCATCATGGTTGTATTCAATACACCTCCGTGATAAAATGCAAGTGTACAGAAGGATAGGACGCCAAGAGTCCACGGTATCGTCGATGACGAAATCCAAAACCGCGTAGGGCTGGCGGAACCTATCATTATTGAGTAGCCTCGGCGCTAGATACCGAGAAGGAGTGTTTTTGTCAACAACCCCGCCCAAACCGGTTCGCCGGTTATGGACGGGGCTTGCGGGGCAACCCGTAAGTCCGGTTGATTAGCCTCGGTGAACAGCAACTTCGGTTGTTGCGAACTCCGTTATGCATTTGATGAGCAATCATCTTCATAATATAGGCACCCCGATTATGCTCCACAAGTGTCGGGCTCTGCGGGCAGCGTATGCGTTAGCGGTGCAAGCCGTTGATACATATTACGTTAAACATCTCTAAGGGTAGGAGAAGTGCGGCTGCCATGCCGAAAGGCTAAAACAGTGCATAACATTGGCGAAGTGGACCACAGGGCGCAAGCCCTGACTTATAGTTTCATTACTATTTTACGAAAGGAGTATCTTGCATGAGCACTTGCGTTTGTGTTCTCAGCAATAGTGGTGAACGCTTAATGCCTACCTTCCGTCTCGGCAAGGTACGCCATCTTCTAAAAGACGGAAAAGCAAAAATCGTTAAGCACCATCCTTTTACTATTCAACTGCTGTATGACAGCAAAACGAACACGCAACCCATCGAAACCTGCGAGGATGTAGGTTACAACTATATCGGCATCAGCGTGAAAAGCGAATCTCACGAATATGTATCTGCTCAGTATGATACGCTGCAAGATGAGAAGGAACATCACGATGACTGCCGTAAGTATCGCCGTACACGCAGAAACAGGCTGCGCTACCGCAAATCGCGCTTCGATAACCGAAAGCGCGATAAAGGTTGGCTTGCACCTTCTCTGGAGCATAAGAAGCAGCTGAATATCAGCCTTATCGAACGGTATGTATCTGTGATTCCAATTACTCATGTAACGGTTGAGGTTGGTTCTTTTGATACGATGCTTGTAAAAGCAATTCAGGAGGGAAAAGTCATTCCTGAGGGAGCGGACTATCAAAAAGGTCCGCGCTACAATTTGGCAACCTTGCGGGAAGCGGTATTTTACCGTGATAACTATGTCTGCAAAGTTTGTGGGCGCAAAGCTACCGAAGGTGCGATTTTACATATGCACCACATGTTTTACTGGAAAGGCAGACACGGCTATCAGCTTGATGAATTGGTTACAGTGTGTGAAAAATGTCATACACCCGCTAATCATCAAAAGGGTGGCAAGCTCTATGGTTTTGGTAAAGACAAAAAGTTTGCAAACCTTTCCGGCGCAGCATTTATGAATGCTGTTCGCTGGCAGATAGTAAATGCACTGTATGCCACATACGGTAAGGAATTTGTGACCATCACTTATGGTGCGATGGCAAAAGAGAAACGCATTGCGCTTCAACTTGAGAAAACCCACAACAATGATGCGTATGCGATGGGTGATTATCATCCGGCACGTCGTTGCAAATTTAGACATTACCAAAAACGACGCAGAAACAACCGTGTACTGGAAAAGTTCTACGATGCCACTTATGTTGACACTCGCACCGGTAACAAGGCAAAGGGCAAGGAACTTTTTAACGGCAGAATAAGTCGCAACCACAAAAAGGATTGCGAAAATTTGCACAAATACCGCAGCAAAAAGGTATCGAAGGGTCGTCGCTCTATAAGAAGGCAGCACTATGCAATTCAGCCATACGACACTGTGCGTCTCGAAGGTAAAACGTACATTACAAGCGGGTGCCATAACAAAGGCACAAGACTTTTGATTCCCGTCAACGGGAAAAGTAAGTCAGTAGCAATTTCCAAAGTTCAAGTTGTTTGCCATGCGGGAGCATGGATACAAATCATCTAAATACTGAAAGGAGGTAAGCAGGAAACGCTGTATCTTAGTCTTTTCTAAGAAACGCATTCCTCCCCACCTAAGCCTTACGGCTATAGATGGGGTATCCTGCTCCATAATTATGAAAAAGAATATCGTATTGGCGGTTATCGCGACTGCGGCTATGGCGCTCAGCCTGGTAGGATGCGGCGTTAAGGTCACGAACA
>OGYE01002567.1_pt1 | contig 10959 bp, 9 predicted proteins | sample 1576471 | NCBI WGS metagenome assembly OGYE01 (sample SAMEA3541532, study PRJEB24748) | human gut metagenome | biome: human gut; feature: human-associated habitat; material: faeces | place: China | collected 2012
GTTAACTGAATCGCCGTGGTCGGACAGGCTTCTTCGCACAGACCAATCGATGCATTTGGAATCGCCATGGAGAAAAAGGGCAAGCGAAAGCTCGGTGAACTGCTGGGCGGCATACCTGTGCTCGGCGCACTGGCAATGGCCATCGGATACACGGTCGTCATGGGCTGGATACTGAAATACATGATCGGAGCTTTCACCGGAAGCACACTGTCACCGGAGGATATAGACGGCTTTGCTTCAAGCTTCGGCGGAATGGCATCTTCATTTGGCAACAATGCATGGCAGATCATTGCACTTGCCATCGGAATCACCATCCTTATGTTCGGCGTGGGCAACGGTATTGAGAAGGCCAACAAGGTCCTGATGCCGGCGTTCTTCGTATTGTTCATCATCCTGGCCATATATGCGGCATGCCAGCCGGGAGCCATAGAGGGATACAAATACATCTTCCGAATAGAGCCAAAGGTACTTGCAGATCCAAAGACATGGATATTTGCGCTGGGACAGGCATTCTTCTCACTCTCAGTTGCGGGAAACGGAACTCTGATATACGGCTCATATCTGCCAGACGATGAGGATATACCGGAGGCTGCCGGACGTGTTGCACTTTTCGATACGATTGCTGCCATGCTTGCCGCACTGGTAATCATACCTGCCATGGCAACTGCCGGAGCACAGCTCAACCAGGGCGGCCCGGGATTGCTGTTCATCTATCTGCCATGCCTGTTCAAGTCCATGCCTGGCGGTTATATTGTTGCCATACTCTTCTTTGTGGCTGTGTTCATGGCGGGACTGTCATCACTAATCAACCTGTACGAAGCACCAATCGCAACGGTGCAGGAGAAGCTTGGAGTTGGCAGAAAACCTGCATGTGCCATCATCGGTGTCATAGCAGTTGTGGTATCCATCTGTATACAGGGTATCGTATCTGACTGGATGGATGTACTGTCCATCTACATCTGCCCACTTGGCGCAGGACTTGCCGGAATCATGTTCTTCTGGGTATGTGGCAAGAAATATGTTGAGACACAGGTCAACACCGGAAGGGAAAAGAAGTTCACAGAGAAGTTCGTGCCTATATGCAAATACATCTACTGTCCTGTATGTCTCCTTGTATTGATACTTGGTATCCTTCTCGGAGGCATCGGCTAGACAGACATTTCAATATAATTAATAAAAAGCAGTCTGACGGATCATCACCATGTATAACACTGGCGATGTCCGCAGACTGCTTTTTACTTACTGTATCATTATCTCTTTAATCGTGTATCTTATTGTGTTTAATGTCTGTATCCCGCAATTATATGTAATGCCTTATCCTCATCAAGTGGCTTTGCTATGTGCTCATTCATGCCCGCCGCCTTGCACTTCTTCACATCCTCTGCGAATACATTTGCAGTCATGGCAATGATCGGAATGGTTCCGGCATCCTCAAGGTCTGAGCTTCTTATCTGCCTGGTGGCCTCAAGGCCATCCATCTCCGGCATCATCACATCCATGAGTATCACATCGAAGCTTCCAGCCGGATGTGATCTGTATATCTCAACAGCCTCACGGCCATTTGCCGCAGTTGTGGCAACAGCACCAGCCGTCTCCACCATAAATGTTGCTATCTCCATGTTGAGCGAATTGTCCTCAACCAGCAGTATCTTCATTCCATCAAGTCTGACTGCCTCGTGATCCTCTGGCTTCTCCGGCTCAACGACATCTGTACAGATCTCAAATGGTATCTTCATGGTAAATGTAGAACCCACACCCGGCTTACTATCAACCTCTATGCTTCCACCCATGAGGTCGAGAAGCTCCTTGGTAATAGCCATGCCAAGACCTGTTCCCTGATACTTTGTTCCCGCATCAGTGTGCTCCCTTGAAAATGGCTCAAACAGGTGGCTGATGAACTCCTGGCTCATTCCAACTCCTGTGTCAGCTATCCTGAACACATAATTGGAATGCCTGCCGTCTACAGGTATCTCGTCCATCCACGCCTCTACCGTTCCGCCCGGCTTGTTGTACTTGATGGCATTTGTCAGTATATTGAGAGAGATCCGCTGAAGATGAAGCGGACTGCCTATAACCATGTTGTGCTTTATATTGAAATGAGCACCCGTAAGCTTCACATCGTTCTCCTGTGCCATGACCAGGATTGGATCATATCCACTTCTCAAAACCTTTATTATGTCAAACGGTTCACTGGTGAGCTCCGTTCTTCCGCTCTCAAGTCTGCTCATATCAAGCACATCGTTGATGAGCAGTTCAAGCTGTTTTCCAGCATCATCTATCTTGGACAGCGCATCCATCACTCTGTCCCTGTCATCTATGCACTGTTCGGCAATTCGTGACATTCCAAGGATTCCGTTGATAGGTGTTCTTATGTCGTGTGACATGCGTGAAAGAAATTCCGTCTTCGCTGTATTTGCACGCTTGGCCTCTTCGTAAGCTTCGGCAAGCAGCTTCTGGGCACGGATCTCCTCCTTCTTCTCCTCGTCGATCTCCTGAACACCTATGAGTATACGGGTGAGTTCACTCTCCTCATCCGTCCTGACTGGAATCGCCGTTATACGGCACCAGCCATATAAAGTGTCCCGGAAATCCTTACTGACGCTCTTCTCCGTCCTGAGTTTCTCCGCCAGCCTGTCCAGATTGTAGAATCTGCGCATCTGCTCACGATCCTCTTCAACCACACAGTCATTTATCACATTTTCTATTGTCTTTCCTGCTTCGTAATCCGCATTCTGTGCCGGCTTTCTGAAGGTATCACCTTCCTTGATAACCCGCACCTTACCGGTCTGAAGATCGAATATACACACAATAAAATATATGCTGCTAACAGCCTTGATAACCGAATCCTGCTCCCGGAGTTTCTCCTTGTGAGCCTGTTCCGCATTGCGCACAGCGGTTATATCCTGATGGTAGCCTCTGACTTTTATGCCATCGGTAAAACTCCTGTCCCGAACACCGCCACATCTTATGTGCAACAGTCCTCTGGTTGGATGCATCCAGGTATATATAACCTCAGCCTTGCCGTCGCGTCTTATGGTCTCCATGTATTCAGCGGTGGCCTGCTGTGACTCCTCAGTAATGCCTGCTATCCACTTTACATATCTATCTTCAGGCGACAGATCATCAGTCGTTCCAAGAAGAGCGTTCATCTTCTTGTTCGCATACAGCATGGATCTGCCGTCGTTCATGAGCACCATGGTCCACATACCAATACCGGCCCCGGCCAAGGTCTCTTCTATCTCACTCTGTACCTTTTTCTCCTGTTCCTCAGCGCTCTGATTAGCTTCATTTTCCGTCATTATATCAATCCTTTTTCCATATACTTTTCTATAAATATTTGTACCATATAACGACAGATTTTACCAGTTAAGAAACTCAACTATTATAAAGATTATTCATCATCTTCATCCAGTCCGAAGCCTTCCTCCAGAAAACGGTTCCACTCGGCATTGTTGCTCTCAAGCTGCTTCTTCTGCATGATACGGTTCCGGTCTGCGAGAATGGACAACATCTCATCCACAATCTCCTCAAGAGGCAGCTCCTGATAATGCGACAGATAGCCCATCATCCTGCCCGCCGTAAAATCCGTATTCAGATTCTTTGATATGAGATCACAGAACTCCTCGGGATATCCCCTGGTCAAGCATCATATCATATAGTTCCATGCTCATCTCTGATCTCGGTTTCATTCGGATCTCCTTCCTATCACAAAGCTTGCCACCACTGTAAATATTGCACTGATTATCAGCTCAGTATAGTATCCCAGCCCTCTGCTGAGTATCATGCCCGGTAGGAGCAATGTGCTGCCAAATATCGGCAGGAACATCTCCATAAAGAGTTTTTCGCTGATTCCCATACCTCCCGGAAGGGGGAGCATATCCACCGCAACTGCTATGGCACCCTGCATGAGAATTATAAGCCATGCTGATGATCCTGAAAGTCCGAATGCCTTGTACACAAACCATGTCGCTGCAAACAGTGAAAATCTCTGGACAAGTGTTATGAGAAATACTATTACCAGCATCCCGAAATGTCCCATCATATAATCCGCAGTCTGGTTGTATTTCTCCATCGATGCTGCAAGCTTTTCCTCACGGGACTTCTTGTGTCTCAGGAATCTCATCTTCTCAAGAAGTCTGCTGCCCTTCACAACAAATGCCTTGGCAAGTGACGGATGGAATGCGAACAGCACCATACCTGCCACACACACCACGTTCAGCATAAGTCCCAGATAGAACACCCACTGCACATCATCTATATAAGTATGTATAAACTTCTGTCCAAATATAGCGATTCCAAGTCCAAGTAGCACCAGTACCAGCTTGTACGTGATCGTCACTATGAGCAGTACCTGTGTGGACACCGGGATCGGTATCTTCTTTTTCTTCATATAATATATCTGCGCCGGCTGTCCGCCTGATGCAGATGGTGTAATACAGCTAAAGAAGAATCCAACTGATGAGAAAAGAAAGCATGTGCCCCTGCGTATCCTGACACCGAGCTTGCTCATCATATAATGGATGATCACAGATTCTCCCCATATAAATACAACAACACATACCACTCCCGGTATAAGCCACCACGGATTCACCGTCTTCATTATATCCGCAATCTGCCCTAAATCCTTGCCGTGGAACACTCCGTATATGGTGCCGGCAAATATCAGGACAAGGAACAATACGTTGAATATCATCTTTTTCTTGTTTTCCATATCTCTGCCCTTTTCATAAGTGGGGCAATACCCCTTTAAATACAGCGTGAACGTCATGCACAATGCTAGTATATCATGGATCATTCAATTAAATGGCAAAAAAGGGTGGTTTTTACTTTAATTATTTGTAATGTGAGTTTTATGTGGCATACACATTCTATTTTTCACTGTTCAGGATCGGCAGATTCTGGTTCTCCTCCCAGAGAGTCGCAACCTCGGTTCCATCCTTGTGGCAATACACAATCTTATTTATAACTCTTGGCTCCTCATCGCCATAGTATATATCTGAACTGCCTGTATCCTTATGTTCTGTCTGAGGGACAGCCGCGCCCTCTCTATATCCTCCAAAGCTCTGATACGCCTCACTTGACATCCACGACCTTGCATTTCCAAATATATCAAGTGATGTCAGCCCCTGCTCCCCGAGATAGAATTTGAATACGCCGCTATCAATTTCATCTGAAGTACTTATATCTACTATCTGTCCCATTCCCTCAAGTCCATTCTGGTGAAGGTACAACATTCCGTCTATCTCGACAACCTGGGCAGCCTGTTGTATCCCCTCCGATGTCATCTTTGGCCAAACCTCAGTCCACCTGCAGGTTATCGCCCAGTTGAGCACTATCCAGAGCAGCACAAATATCAATATAACCGCCAGCGCTCTTCCTCTTATCTTTTTATTTACAAATTTCTTAAATCCCTTTACACCTGAACTATCCTCCATCGGAAGCACAAGATGTGATTTCATGCGCTCAACCGTCATCAAGCAATCAGGACAATGCTCTATATGCTCCTCAACCTTTGCCTTGCTCTCCTCGCTGCACACGCCATCCACGTAAAGTGGTATGAGATCTTTTATAATTTCACAATCTTTATTCACTATTATACCTCCTGTTTCTGTTACATTTTATCCATTATCATCATTCTGGCACGGTGATATGTCACTCTCGCCCAGCTCTCCGTCTTACCAAATATATCAGCGATCTGTCCGAATCTCAGTTCACCGAATACCCTGAGCGTGAACACTTCTTTATACGGTTCCGGCAGTTCATGCAGTATTCTGTGAATCTTTATAGCCTGCTCCTTATCAACCGTCTCTGATATGAGATCATACTCCGCATCCCCCATAAGTGCAGCCTGTGACTCTGACCGGTTATTTACCGCGTCACCATCCACCTGCTCCCGGTTCTGTTTTCCCGCATATGTAAAGTATGTATTCTTGGCTATCTGACAGAGCCAGACCTTTATATCACAGTCTCCTTTGAACCGATCCACAGCTTTTATCGCTTTAACAAATGTCTCCTGTGTTATGTCTTCGGCTATGTGGGGATTCTTAGACAGTGCCAGCACAAAACGATATACGTCTTTGTAGTACTTTTCGTATATTTCTTCTATTCCATTTTTTTCTTTTCCTGACGCCAAGCTTTTTACCTCCCTTCACATATAAGACCAGTAAACTAAAAAAACGTTACAAAAGGAGCAGACGCATGTAAGGCGCTTCGCGCGGCGTCTGCGTACTTCACAAGGAATCCTCCCACTTACGTGGGTCCCTCCTTATGAAAATAAAATGCTGTGAATTTTGAAAATTCTTCACAGCATTTTTCATCGTTTATATTTTGTCAGATTTTCTTCTCTTTGACTAGAAGCTGTGGCCTCCACCGCCACCGCCGATGCCTCCGCCTCCGCCTCCGAATCCACCGCCGCCGATTCCGCCATGACCACCGGATCCAGATCTTGTACTTCTCGTTTCACTGATCATATCATATTTATGATTCATATTATATGAAACCTTTGTACCGGTAAGCAGATTTTTTGAACCCATGTCATAAACCTTCGAGGTCTTTTTCATCAGAAGATAATTAAGCAATATAGAAAATATTATTGCAAGGAGTATGTTGCTGATATGCTTCATTGGACGGCTTATCTGCTCTCCTACCAGTAGCGTATTTATCTGCTTGAATGCCTCATTTGCGCACTCAAAATATTTCTCTTCACTTGCATATTCATAGACATTGTCTGTTATCGTATAAGCATTTGTCTTGGTTATGATCTTGTATGGTTCGCCATAAGAATAGATGTATATCTGTCTATTATACAAATCAATGAGGAACATAATACCATCCAAGGTGCCCAATTCCCTTTTGTAGGATGACTCAGCATGGTACGCTGAAGAATGGAATGCAAATTCCGATATCTCGCATAATACATTACAATAACGGGCTGTCTCCTGCATAGTCTCCATCAGTTGTTCTTCCTGACTTTCAGTCAACACATCTGCATAGTCCTTGATTATCACTTTATGGTGGTAACTGTACGAATCATCCTGATCCTTCTCAGATGCGTGAACAGGTACTGCACAATCAGCCCCCACAACCAGAAACGACAGCATGATCATAACAGTGATCATCACTCTGGCAATTACCGCTCTACGCACGATGATCACCTCCCTTGTACTCAAACTGCGGAAGTGGTCTTGTGGACATCCGGTTGTGACTGATAACCAGATCTATAAGCGTCAGAATAGTGGCAGCACACATCAGGAGCACGCATCCATAATAATACTTGTCCATAACCGGGTTTATCAACACGACCGCTACAGACAGAATGGTGGCAAATGCAATAAATAATCCCATGGTGCCACTTTTTCTTTTTACTCTCCTCACATTTACTATGCCTTTTACTGCCCCATAAATGGCAACCAGACACGAAATGCATGCCACAACATAACTGGCCTTTCCCATAATATCCCAGTTAAAAAGTAAGAGATTTATTCCAAACTTCAGGCAGAAAAATAATATCATGCATGCTATCAGCTGTATGACTTCAAGAAAACAAGAAAACTTTATAAATGAAGTTATCTTATTTTTTAATTTTCTTTTTGTATTTTTTTGTGGCTTTTTTGTTTGTAGCTTTTTTATTTGTAGTTTTTTCTTCCTGCCTCCACTTTTCTTTACATTGAGTGTATGCCTTGCGAAGAATCCCACATCATTTTCATGTGTCTCTACATCCGCTATCTTCTCCATCTCATCGCAATATATCATGGTCACAAGCGCACCTATCGCAGATACAAATGCGAGCAGAACGCCAGGTCTCACCGTAAGAAATAAGTTCAGCAAAAAGTATAATGGTGCCACTCCTATCAGGCATCCCAGCAGGAACTTGCCGATATCAAGCGGTATATCCGCAGCCACTTTTCCTGTGCTGCCATTTACCGCTGCATATGCAATACGCTTACCGTTCTTGTATGACAAAAGCCACACAGGAAACAACCCGGTCTTTGCTCCAGTGATCTTTATCTCCATCGTTTCTGACAATGGCTCCTCCGGTTCACCGATAGCATCGTATGTACATAGATGATGCTTTATCTTACTCATCATCACATCATACGCCATATCTCCTGTCACCTGCGCTATCTTATCCCTGTAAACCTTATAATCCACATCCGGCAGATCCGCATAGAATCCGCTCAGATATCCCATGGAAAATGGCTTCATATCCGCCGAGTCAAATGGTGCCACCTTGCTGCTGAGATCATCTGGAAACAGCGATGATGCGTCCATGGTTATATTCTCGTAATGATTATCTGCAAAGCATCTTACATTATATGTATGACTGACTGTATCAACCCCTGAGCTATAGCTGTCCGTCGCCCTGACAGCGGTTTTACCTTTCTGGTCAACATCACACAGCCAATACGGCATGTAGATTCCACGGAACTCCTGCACATTTCGTCTGTGTTTCAGCCTGTTCGGAGCGTATATCGCCCTCTTCATAACTGTGGTATATGATGCCTTACACATGTCCTTCGTCACCGCAAATGGTATCACATAATCCGGTCTTCTCTCGCTTTTCAGCCGGCTGGAAAGCATAGTTGCTGCCCCGCAGTAACTGCAGAATCCCGTCGCTGATTCATCCGTACTGTATATCTCCCCACCGCACTGCGGACAAATGAATACAGTAAGCTCCATAAGCTTACGCTCCTCGCTGTCCTCATCCTTGTCGACACTCTCCGGCTCGTATTCATTTCCACATGCTTTGCAGTACATCTTCTTTCTTGCTATATCATATACCAGATTGCTGCCACATCCGGCACATTGTATCATATGTATTTCCCCCTGTAATATAAATTGTGAAAGATTATTGACGAAATAACCTAACTCATTATACTACCTCTTTTTATATATAACCAGTTCCGGATTTGTCCCTTCCGCCTCATATGTCGATATCAAAATAAAATCCATATCCGCCAGAACTCCAAAGTATCTGTCTCCGCCGAATTCGCATTCCAGCTGATTTCCCAGATATGTCTTCTCGTCATCAAGGAATCTGACATTCATGCCATTTGGCAGACGATACTCGAGATTCACATATTTGCCAACAAGCGCATTGAGTCTTTCAAGACGGGGCATTCCTTCTATATGAAGCGCATTGATCTCGTCTATAAGCTGCTCTTTAAATGCCTCAAACTGGCCGCCATCACTTAGCTGCTCATAACGCTTCCAATAATCAAGCTTCGGCAGAATTTCCTTCAAATATGCTCTCGCCTGCTCCTCAGTGAAATTCTCCCCCACCATATTCTTCACACATACATCGATCAGATCATCCATATTGCTATAGGTATAGGTGCCGTCGGCGTAACACCATTTGCAGTAGTCCTCGTTCAGCGCACCATCACTGTCCCGTCCCATAATGGCATCGTCCTCAAGCGGCATTCCACAGCACTGACATATCAGCTTCCTCGGTTCGCCAAGCAGAGTGTTTATCGATACATCAAACTCTTTTGAGAGCAGTTTCAACGTATCTGTATTCGGCACTGTATCGCCGTTTTCCCAACGTGACACCGCCTGCCTTGTGACCATGACCTTCTCTGCCAGGTCATCCTGGGATAATCCCCGTTTGGTTCGAAGTTCTAATATAACGTCCTTTGTCTCCATCGCATCCACCTCCGTTATGGGTATCATAGCAAATTGTGTGGAGCGTGGAAAGCAACGGGGTGTTGCTCTGTTCCTATACCGACTGCGTGAACCGGCATTTCGGGAAGCCCGAGCAACCTATGAATTTGCCAAATTTCCCCGATCTTTCAACCAACTTTTTCCCGCATTCCGGGCATATCATAGACATCTTTGCAGATGCAGACTTAGCCTCTTCGGTCTTATCGCCAAGCAGCTCAGCAACCTCTTTAGCTGTTAGTATCTCTGCTGTGCATTCTCTCGCAACCCTCACCGGTTTGCACATCCATACCGACTTATCTCCTATCATGTAGAATCTGAATTTTGCCCTTGTCGCTGCAACATTGACGATATTGTTGTTCACCCAGTTGACGGCTCCCATAGATTTGCTGTCGCATCCGAGTAGGAATATAACCTCATCCGTTCCCTGCCCTTGAAAAGTGTGCACAGTTCCAATGTTATTGGCATTAAGCCATTTTCTGACTCTTGGCTCTTTTCCATATAACTCCGATTTCTTTATCATCTCCAGCATTCCCTCTTTGACCGATGTAAATGGTGTGATGATAAACAGCCTCGGAATATCGATAGGATCCCGTTCAAATTTTCTCTCCAGTAGTTTCAGAACAAGCTCGCCCTGCGCCTTGACAAAGTGATCCTTCTTGCCCGAATTCTCAGCACCTGCTACATCTATCCAACAGCTCTTGTCCAGGATAAATGTTCTTGCCCTGTCCTCCTTAGGAGCTGCCGTCTGCTGCTTCATAGTTCCATCATATGAAAGCACATTTGAGATTGTGTACATCGGGTCAATGCAGCGCCTATGGACTACCAACGGGCAGCCTACCCACTCTTTCTCCTCATCTTTTCCAAGATAAGTTCCATACGGATTTATATAGTCAGCAAATGCCTGCACAGAGATTTTCTTATCCTTGTAACCTGCCAATATCTCTGCAGTAAGCAGCTGTTTTATCATGTCAGTCTCTGCGGTAACCACAGGCTCGATCTGCTTTGGATCTCCGACTATGATCGCCTTTCTACACCTAAACATCGCACCAACCGCCATCTGCGGCTGTGCCTGTCCCGCCTCATCGACGATAAGAGTTCCAAGCACTCCGCTTTTCTTCACATCGCCCAGAAATGTCTGCGCAGAAGCAAATGTTGTGGATATTACAGGGGTGAGCAGGAAAATGCTCTGAAGCATGTACGGCATGGCTTCTTCTCTGTCTGCAAGCCTCATCCTCTCACCACAATCATCAAACACATTCCACGCAATCATCCGGTTGATGATATCCAGATAGCGCC
>OGYE01002574.1_pt1 | contig 10949 bp, 6 predicted proteins | sample 1576471 | NCBI WGS metagenome assembly OGYE01 (sample SAMEA3541532, study PRJEB24748) | human gut metagenome | biome: human gut; feature: human-associated habitat; material: faeces | place: China | collected 2012
TACTTTATTTTTTTCTTCGGTCTGTATTCCGAGATAAACAGACCAGTCATCGTCAGAATGGTACCGAGTGCTACCAGCAGCGTGATTTTTTCCTGCAGGACAATCGCCGAGGTAATGACGGTGATGACGGGAACCATATAAATATAGACGCTGGCCTTGACTGCGCCCAACTCCTTTACTGCCAGATTCCAGGTGACAAAGCAGAGGGCGGAAGCGCCCAGTCCCAGAAAGACAATGTTGAAAAGATAGGTAGTATTGGCGAAGCGCGCCAGGTTCAGTTCAAAATCCAGAAAGCCCAGCGCCGGTAGCATAAAGAGAATGCCGTAGAAAAAGGTTCTGCGTGTAGCGAGGATAACAGGATAGCCGTAGCTGCTGATTTTTTTCGTCAGCAGGGCATAAAACGCCCACACGACAGCGGCGGAAATCGCCAGCAAATCACCCAGCGGATTGAGCTGCATGGCTGCACCGTTGAAGCTGATGCAGGCGATGCCGCTCATCACGATAAAAAAGCCGATGATGAACTGTTTGCTTAAGCTGCCGGCAGAACGCATAAAATAATGCGCCAGCAGCGCGGTAAAGAAAGGCGCTGTGCTGCCGATTACGCTAACGTTGGAGGCCTGTGTATAGGTCAGGGCGATGTTTTCCAAAAGGTAGTAGAGGCAGATGCCGCAAAGGCCTGCTGCCATAAAAACAGGCTCCTGCTTTTTATCTGTTTTCAGCATTTTAGGATAAGCAAGCCAAAGGGCGAAAAAGGCCATAATAAAGCGGAAAAAAAGAATTTCCAGCGGCTGAAAGCCGGTAAGTAAAACCTTGGTAGAAATAAAGGTCGTGCCCCAGGTAGCAATTGTAATGAGGGCAGCAATGTGACCGATGTAGCGAGTGTTTTGCATTTGCTTAGAAATCTCCGTTCTTTTTAGTGCGCAGTAAAACGCATTCTATGATTTTAGCAGACTAAAATCCTGCTATTAACAAACTATCCCCTCTGCCGGTATGACAGAAGGGATAGTTTGTAAAATTTTATTTTGTGTGCTTATCTTCGGCAGCCTGCTTATTTGGCGCCGCAGCAGCATATTTTGTCAGGGCAACCTTCGTGATGTGGAAGTCGCCTACGGCAGCGGGACCGTCGATACAGCCGTTGGAGCAGGCCATACCTTCGATATAGCTGCAGTCGAGCTTGCCTGCGGCAGCAGCCTTAACCGTATCACGGCATTTGTCCAGTCCGGAGCAGTATTGCGCATTATGCACCTCACCGCCCATAGCTGCAACCGTATCCTGCACGGCAGCGCTTACGCCGGCCGTTAGCGGGAAGCTCAGGCCAAGCTTGGAGGCATCGCGTTCATAAGCAGTATCACCGCTCATTTCCGCAAATTTGATATCCTTGCCCTCCAGCATGCACATAATCTCTTCAAAGGTCAGCACGTAGTTGATGGTTTCGCGGTGCTCGCGTGCTTCCACCTTTTTGGCGATACAGGGACCGATGAACACAGTAACGGCATAAGGATATTTTTGCTTAATCAGCTCAGCGCAGGTGAGCATGGGAGAAGGTGTATCCGAAATCTTGTCTGCTGCCTCCGGTACCTGCGTTTTAATCAGCTTAACAAAGGCAGGACAGCAGGAGCTGGTCATAAAGCCATGCTTGGCAGGAACCTTCTCCAAATATTCCTCTGCTTCCTTAACGCTGGTGATATCGGCGCCAACGCCAACCTCTACAACTTCAGCGAAGCCTGCTTTTTGCAGTGCCTCGTAAATTTGCGCCATGGTAATCTTCAAACCGTATTGGCCTACGATAGAAGGTGCCACAAGGGCGATAACCTGCTTGCCCTGCTGGATTTCGCGGATAACGCGGATAATATTGCTGCGCTCGTCAATGGCGCCGAAGGGGCAGGCATTGCGGCAGGCACCGCAGGAAACACATTTTTCGTGGTCAATGACAGCCTTACGGTTTTCACCGATGCTGATGGCACCGATGGCGCAGGCACGCACGCAGGGACGATGGATTTCGATAATCGCACCGTAGGGGCACATCTGCTTGCAGCGACCGCATTCGATACATTTCGTTTTATCGATAAAGGCGCGGTCCTGAATAATGCTGATAGCCTTTTTCGGGCAGTTGTTCATGCATTTGTGGGTGATGCAGTGACGGCACATATCGGTAACGTAATAAGCATCAATCGGGCATTGGTCGCAGGCTGCGGGTAGCACGTCAATAATCGGCAAATCGGTGCGCTCAGGCTCGTTCAGCGTCAGCTTGGCAGCCTCGATAATATTGCTGGAGCACTCCTGGCCCAGCGCCATATCAATACGGTTTTTCAGTACGGCTCTTTCTTTATAAACACAGCAGCGGTAGCGCGGAGTATCCTCGCGTACCTCCTGCAGAATATCGTAGACGTGGTCAGGCAACTCGTTATTCCAGGTGTAGCGGGATAAATGCTCCAGCACCATGCGGCGCAGCTGCGCAACAGCGGTTAATTCCATAGCGGTTCCTCCTTGGCAATTAGTTATATTGCGTTTTGCATTGCATACTCTATACTGTACAATTCTTTACAGAACGCAAAAATCCTGCTGCTGCTGTGAGATAAATCATGGGGAAGAGGGAAGTGTTTGTAATTTGGCAGTAAGCTGTCATGGTTTTCACCTATGGAGCTTTGTAGATTATAGAGCAGATAAAAAAAGTTGCGAGAATACTGAATTCAGCATTCTCGCAAGCATTATAAATATGAATCTAACAAAAAATCCCGTATGTTTTTATGGATAATACCATCACGGCTCATATCGAATTCGTCGAGTGAAAGCACATATTTCGGATAATTATCGGTAATTTCATTGTAAACACCGAACTCATGTTGAATAGTTTCTTCTGCAGCCAATAAGTACGTAACTTGAATATAAATTTTTTTATCCTGTTTTTCACAGATAAAATCAATTTCTTTGGTATCTACCTTGCCGATGCTCACCTTATAACCACGGCGTAAAAGCTCCAGATAAACAATATTTTCTAAAATAAGATTGATATCCTTCATGTTGCCGCCAAAAACCGCTTCACGGATACCATGGTCGGCAACATAGTATTTTTCGTTGATAGCAAGCAGCTTTTTGCCTTGAACGTCTTGACGTTTTACCTTATAAAACAGAAAAGCATCAGTGCAGGCTTTAACGTAGTTGATGATAGTTTCTGTTGCCATACTGCGTCCTTCGCTTTTCAGATATTTAGAAAGCACATTGGCGGAAAAAATGGTACCGATATTTGCAGTTATGTAGGTAAGTATGCGTTCAAGCATGTCAACATCACGGATATTGTTGCGGCGTACAATATCTTTAAGCTCTACTGATGTATATACATCCTGTAAATATTGCATGCAGGCAGCTTCGTTATATTGCAGGGCTGCCAGATAGGGCATTCCGCCGAAGTGCAGGTATTTCTTAAAGCAGTCTGCTTCACTTGTATTAGGCTGTATAGTATTATATAGCTCAATAAATTCAGAAAATGAAAAAGGATAAATAACAAATTCTACATAGCGTCCTGCTAAATAAGTGGCTAATTCACCAGATAGGAGCTTGGCATTGGAACCGGTGATATAAATATCACAATTAAGCTCTATACGTAAGGAATTAATACATTTTTCCCAATCTTTTACTTCTTGGATTTCATCAAAGAAAAGATAAATTTTTTCTGTTAAAGCTTGGGTTTGGCTTATTATTTCATCATGAAGAGCTTGGGCATTGCAAAGCCTGGCGAAGCTCATATTTTCAAAATTATAGGAAATAAGCTGTTGGGGAGTAACTCCTTGTTGTAACAGCTCTTGTTTTATAAGATCTAGCATAACAGATTTACCGCAACGTCGGATACCTGTAAGTACTTTTACTAAATCACTGTTAATGAATGGGCGGATTTTTTTCATGTAAGATTCTCTTTGGATCATGTAAATCACCTCACTATCTATATAATATATCAGTTATATCTGAAGTTCAAGACGAAAATCAAATTTCTATCAGATATAACTGAAATTTTTTGTGATTTTAGATTTTTATCAGTTATATCTGATAGAAATTCTTGCTGTTGTAGTCGAAAATAAGCATACTTTTTTAGTATACGCAGAAAAAAATAAAAAAATTTCCTCTTACCCCCTTTACAAATTCAAATCCTAGTATTATAATAAGCGCATAAAGCAACAACGTGGTTGTTGGATTGAAAGGTCCAAACTTCGTGGTTGCTTTTTCTTTTATATCAGCGGTGAGAATTATCTTCTTACCCATGATAAGTGCAACGAAGCACCGTAGCAGCGCAAGGCGCAGCTGACGGTGCTTTCTTATTTACAGAGCCAGAGAGAAGAAAATCTGTAAAGCACAAAAAACTGTATTTCAAATGAGGGGTTTACTCTTCGTAAACCCAAGGAAATTCTCAGAGAGAAATTAGGGAGGTTTTACAATGAATGATGTACCGAAACTGTTTGGCAGCTTAGTTTTTAACGAAAGCGTTATGAAGGACCGTCTGCCGACTGCAACCTATAAGGCATATAAGGCAGCAGTGCTGGCAGGCACTCCGCTGAATTTGGAAATTGCTAATATCATCGCCAATGCTATGAAGGACTGGGCTCTGGAGCATGGTTGCACTCATTTCACCCATTGGTTCCAACCAATGACCGGTATTACTGCTGAAAAGCATGAAAGCTTCATTTCTCCTACTGCCGAAGGCCGTGTTATTATGGACTTCTCCGGCAAAGAGCTGATTCAGGGCGAGCCTGATGCTTCCAGCTTCCCGTCCGGCGGCTTGCGTGCAACCTTTGAAGCTCGCGGCTATACAGCATGGGACCCGACCTCCTATGCATTTATCAAAGATAACTGCCTGTGCATTCCTACAGCCTTCTGCTCCTATACCGGCGAAGTGCTGGATAAAAAGACTCCGCTGCTGCGTTCCATGAATGCAGCCAGCAAAGCAGCCTGCAAGCTGCTGAAGCTGTTCGGCATTGATACCATCCGCGTCAACAGCACCGTTGGTCCGGAACAGGAATATTTCCTCGTAGATAAAAAAATGTGGGAAAAACGTAAAGACCTGGTTTACACCGGTCGTACCCTTTTCGGTGCGAAATCTCCGCGTGGCCAGGAGCTGGACGACCACTACTTCGGCATTATCAAACAAAGAGTTCTTTCCTTCATGAAGGATTTGGACGATGAGCTGTGGAAGCTGGGCGTACTTGCTAAAACCGAGCATAACGAAGTTGCTCCGGCACAGCACGAGCTGGCACCTATCTTCACCACTACCAACGTAGCATCTGACCATAACCAACTGATGATGGAGTTCATGAAACGTGTTGCTCTGCGTCATGGCCTTGTTTGCCTGCTGCATGAAAAACCCTTCGACGGTGTAAACGGCAGCGGTAAGCATAACAACTGGTCCTTATCTACGGAAGAAGGCTTGAACCTGCTGGATCCCGGCAAGGAGCCGTACAAAAACCTGCGCTTCTTGACCTTCCTGGCAGCAATTATCAAGGCTGTTGATGAATATCAGGATCTGCTGCGTGTATCTGTTGCCAGCGCCGGCAATGACCATCGTCTGGGCGCAAATGAAGCTCCTCCGGCTATCGTATCCATGTTCCTTGGCACTGAGCTGACTGCAGTTCTCGAAGCTATTGCAGCTGACAAGGTTTACAACGGCAACCCGGAAAGCTACATTAAAGTAAGCGACGATACCATTCCTGCTCTTGTTAAGGATAACACCGACAGAAACAGAACCTCTCCCTTCGCCTTCACCGGCAATAAATTTGAATTCCGTATGCTGGGCAGCATGTTCTCCATCGCCGGCCCCAACATCGTACTGAACACCATCGTTGCCGAAGAGCTGGATGAATTTGCTGATAAGCTGGCAGATGCTCCTGATCTGGAAGCAGCAGTATATGATTTGGTTAAAGAAACCTATAAAGCTCATAAACGCATTGTCTTTAACGGCAACGGTTATACCGATGCATGGGTTGAGGAAGCTGCCAAACGCGGTCTGCTGAACCTCAAATCTACTCCGGAGGCTCTGCCGTATCTGGGACATGCCAAGAACATCGAGCTCTTCGAAAAGCATAACATCTTCACTAAAGCCGAGGTTGAATCTCGTGTAGAAATCCTGCTGGAGAACTACAGCACCACGATTTCCATCGAAGCAGCAACCATGCTGGATATGTTCCACAAGGATATCCTCCCGGCAATTACCGCTTATAACGAAGATTTGACCAAAGCAGTAATTGATAAAAAGGCTGCCGGTGTCAGCGCAGGCTTTGAAGGTGCACTTGCTGATAAGCTGAGCAAGCTGGGCGGCGAAATGTATGCATCCTCCCTGAAGCTGGAAGAAGGCTTGAAGGAAGCAGCTGAAATCGGCGACAGTGAAAAGCAGGCTCTGTACTATCACGATACCGTTCTTGAAGAAATGGGCAAGCTGAGAAGTGCGGTTGATGCTGCCGAAGCTCTGACTGGTGGTAAATATCTCGATTATCCGACTTATGGTGAGTTGTTGTTTGGTGTAAATGAGTAAGCTGCAGTTGTCTTCTCGACAGCCTTGAGTAAGGTGTGTTAAGATAAAATAATATATATAAACTCATACACAATGGGGTGTATCCGAAAAATCGGGTACGCCCCTTTTTCTTTAGCTAATGCCATGTGAGCGCTGCTCAATGACACGTTAAAAATATTATAATTTGAGGGGTGTTTACAAATGGACAAATATGTATCTGCCGATACTATATGGGTGCTGATAGGTGCCTTCCTGGTATTTTCTATGCAGCCGGGCTTCGCAATGGTTGAAACAGGCTTTACCAGAGCTAAAAATGCCGGCAACATCGTCATGAAAAATGTCATGGATATGTGCCTCGGCTCCATCGTTTTCTGGGTTCTGGGCTTTGGCCTTATGTTTGGTACCGATATCGGCGGCTTCATCGGCACGCCGGACTTCTTTGTAAAAGGTGATTACGGTGCCAGCTATCCAAGCACTGCGTACTTTATCTTCCAGACGATGTTCTGTGCTACCGCAGCAACCATTGTTTCCGGTGCTATGGCAGAACGTACCAACTTTCTGGTATATTGCATTTACAGCGTATTAATCAGCGCTATTATCTACCCGATTAGCGGTCACTGGATTTGGGGCGGCGGCTGGCTCGCACAGATGGGCTTCCATGATTTCGCCGGTTCCACTGCCGTACATATGGTAGGCGGCGTTGCTTCTCTTGTCGGTGCCAAGATGATTGGCGCGCGTATCGGCAAATACAATGCTGACGGTACGGTAAACGCTATTCCCGGCCACAGCATTCCGCTGGGTGCTTTGGGTGTTTTCCTCCTTTGGTTCGGTTGGTTCGGCTTCAACGGTGCTTCTACCGTCTGTGCTACCGGTGATGATGCCCTGATTTCCATGGGTGCTATCTTCATTACCACTAACATGGCTGCAGCAGCTGCTGCTACCGCAACTATGATTTATACCTGGATTCGCTACGGCAAGCCTGATGTTTCCATGACACTGAACGGCGTGCTTGCAGGTCTGGTAGCAATTACCGCAGGCTGCGACATGGTAAGCCCGGCCGGCGCTTTAATCATCGGCCTGATTGCCGGTGTGCTGGTAGTTGCTGCTGTTGAATTCTTCGACCAGAAGCTGAAGATTGATGATCCTGTCGGTGCAATTTCTGTTCATGGTGTCTGCGGTGTCTTCGGTACTCTCGCAACCGGTCTCTTCGCTCTTGACGGCGGCCTCTTCTATGGCGGCGGTACTGATTTCCTGGTAAAACAAATTATCGGTGTTGTTACTGTAGCAATCTATGTTGCGGTTACCATGACGATTATCTTTAAAATTCTTGATAAGCTTTTCGGCCTGCGTGTTAAGGAATCCGAAGAAATCAAAGGCCTGGATATGGAAGAGCATGGCCTGCTCAGCAGCTATGCCGACTTTATGCAAACTCCGCTGGAGGCACAGACCTCTGTTACTACTACTTATGTTACTCCGGTCAAGGAAACTGCAGCTAAGCCTGCAGGCGCAGTAAAGATGAGCAAGGTTGTTATTATCACCTCGCAAAATCGTTTCGAAGCATTGAAGAATGCTTTGGATAAGCTGGGAATTACCGGCATGACTGTTACCAAGGTTTTGGGCTACGGCATCCAAAAGGGCTCCACGGAAATGTATCGTGGTGCTGAGGTTGCTGCTCACCTGCTGCCGAAGGTAAAGGTTGAAATGATTGTTTCCGCAATTCCTGTTGCAGCAGTAGTCAATGTTGCTAAGCAGGTTCTGTATACCGGCAAATACGGCGATGGCAAAATCTTCATCTATGATGTTGAGGATGTTGTTAAGATTCGTACCGGTGAAACAGGCTATGATGCTCTGCAGGATTATCCTATTGAGGAAAAATAATTTGCTTCTCCCTAATCAAACTCCCTAATAAAACAGGAAGGCGCTCGATGTCTTGCGTAATGCAGGCTAAGAGCGCTTTTCTGTGTGTTGGGGGAGATGACTGTTTTATAATATTATTAAGCCGAAAAAACTTGCAAAACTGCATTGTTTAGGCCAAAATAAGATTGAATCGTATTTTAGTCGGATTGGAGTGAATGCTATGAATAAAAACGTTGCTTTATATAACGAGATGGTAGATTTTTTTGCCGGAGATGCACGCCGCTGCCAGCATTTTATCAAGGTTGCCAGCCTGGCCAAGCAGCTGGCTGAGAGCGAGGCTGCTGATGCAGAGCTGACAGAGCTTGTGGAGGCGGCCGGTCTTGTGCATGACTGCGGTATTAAACCCGGCGAGGCCAAGTATGGTGCCGGTCACTGCACAGGCAAAATTCAGGAGCAGGAAGGACCTGCGGTAGCACGCAAACTTTTGCAAAAGGTTGGGTATGCCCCTGAAAAAATTGAACGCATCTGCTATCTTGTCGGTCATCACCATACGTATAATATCATTGACGGTCTTGATTATCAGCTGCTTGTGGAAGCTGATTTTATAGTAAACTTTTATGAGGATGGTACGCCGAAGGAGAATATTGCCAAAGCTGTGGAGCGGATTTTTAAAACAGAGAGCGGAACTAAGTTGGCTAAGACTATGTTCGGACTTTGATATACAATGCTGTGGCTTGCTGGTCACAGCATTTTTCTTGCTATTTTGTTCTATGCTTGCTAAAATAAACAGGATTAGGTTATTTTTTGGAGGCATAGAATATGAAGAAAATTTATGATTTAGCAGAACAATATCATAACGAGGGCAATAACTGCGTGGAATCCGTAGTTAAGGCGTGCAATGACGGCTTAGAGCTGGGCTTGCCGGATGTAGCAATCCGCATGGTGTCCGGCATGGGCGGCGGTATCGGCCGCAGCGGCTGCGTGTGCGGTGCGCTGAGCGGTTCCTGCCTGGTTATCAGCTCTATTGTTGGCAGACTGGACCCGTCTGAAAAGCATCAGACGGAGGTCTATAAATATACGCATGAGTTTCATGAGCGCTTTACCAAGCATTTCGGCACTTCCTGCTGCAGAGCGCTGAACCGCCTGAGCTTCGGTACACCGGAATACAGAACTAAATGCATTAAGATTACTGCCGAAGCGGCAGACATGGTATCAGATTATCTGCAGGAAAAGGGCTTGGTAAAATAAGCATTGGCTGCGAAGCTGAAAGAAGGACTGATGGAGGTCAGGCTGATGGAAAAAACTGAGTTGAAGAACATTGTAATTTTAGCAACCGGTGGCACTATTGCCGGCAAGGCTGCTTCCGGTACCCAGATGACTGGCTATACTGCCGGTGCCTACAGCGTTGCCGATTTGCTGGCAGGTGTGCCTGAACTGGGCGAGCTGGCGCATATCAGTGGCGAGCAGCTGTGCAATATCGACAGCAGCAGTATTACCGATGCGTTGCTGCTGCGTCTGGCGCAGCGCTGCAACGAGCTGTTGGCGCAGGAGAATGTCGACGGCGTGGTGATTACGCACGGCACGGATACCATGGAGGAAACGGCCTTCTTCCTGAACCTGACGGTGAAGAGCGATAAGCCGGTGGTGCTGGTGGGAGCAATGCGCCCTGCCACCGCAGTCAGTGCCGACGGACCTTTGAATACCATCAACGCTGTTAAGGTTGCTGTAGATGCTGCAAGCGCCGGACAGGGCGTGCTGGTGATGATGAACGATGAAATCTACAGCGGGCGTGACGTGACCAAGACAAACACGGCGAATGTGGCAACCTTCAAGGCAACGAACGGTGGTCCTTTAGGCTTTATTGTTGGCGGTGAGGTACATTACTATTATCGCAGCGTGCGTCCGCACACACTGCAGAGCGAATTTGACGTAACTGGTGTTACTGCTTTGCCGCGTGTGGATATCATCTACACGCATATCGGTGAGGACCGCGTGTTTGTGGATGCGGCATTGGCAGCAGGCGCGCGTGGCCTTATCTACGCTGGCAGTGGCATGGGTAGCATTCATGAGGCTGTGGAAGCGGTGCTGGCGGAGGCTGTTGGCCGTGGCGTTGTAGTAGTGCGTTCCAGCCGCACAGGCAGCGGTATTGTTGCCGCAGGCCTGGAGCGTTGGCAGGAGCAGGGCTTCCTGTATGCGGATAACCTTAATCCGCAAAAGGCACGCCTTTTGCTGCAGCTGGCACTTTTGCGGACACAGGAGCGCAACGAGGTGCAGGAGATTTTTAACCGTTATTAAAAGATAAACAGCATAAAAAGCAAAAAGCTATCAGCGGGCAAAGCCCGGTGATAGCTTTATTTATGCGCTTTAAAATTTTACCATCTTCTGTAACCGTTATGGTGCTTGGCACGCTCTGCCTGACGGGCAGCGCGTTCTGCTTCGTAAGCCTCGCGGGCAGCGAAGAAATCCTCCAGTTTCCAGCCACGGTTAAACATTTCAATCAGCAGCTTGCCGGTGTTGTTGGCATCGTCAAAGGCGGTGTGCCACAGTCCTGCGGTGTGCGCTATGTTGAAGAAGCTGCCGACCAGGGCAATGAGCGCGC
>OGYE01002578.1_pt1 | contig 10945 bp, 12 predicted proteins | sample 1576471 | NCBI WGS metagenome assembly OGYE01 (sample SAMEA3541532, study PRJEB24748) | human gut metagenome | biome: human gut; feature: human-associated habitat; material: faeces | place: China | collected 2012
CAAAAGAGATCTACATGGAGACAGCGGCGCACTTTGAATGCAATTGGACGGCAGTCGAACGAAATATACGGACCGCTGTTTCCCGTGCATGGTCTGTCAATCCCGATCTGCTCTGTCAGATGGCAGGTTATCCATTGGAAGCTGAACCCACTTCCTCGCAATTTATCGAGATAATCTCTTCCTACATAATTCGCTCTTACCGGCCGCAGCCTCTTGTTCTGCCTTAATTCGTTTTACTTTCCCGACGAATTCTTATAGATAGCTTTTCTAAGGCAAGTTTTCTCTTTCCGGAATAGCCTGCCCGATGCTGATCTCGATGCAGCGGCGGATGGTATCCATCTGCCGGGCATCAAACGTTCCAAGATATTGCCTACTTTGGCGTTTGTCTATCGTCGTGATCTGCTCCCAAAGGACGATGCTCCCGTCCCTCAGAAATGCCGATGGCGGCACCGGATACTGCCCCCCGGCGTGTCTCCCGTACAATGCCCCATACACGGACAACGGTGTCAGCCAGAATGACGCCGTAATATACGCCGGCGAAATACTGCTGCTGCCAGCCGGAAACTCTGCTATTTTCTCCGGCTGACTCTGTGATCTTAGCCGAAACGGTTTCCGGCTCATAGGGAACGCGGTACCCCTGCACCAACAGCCGGTGCGTATTGACGCCATACGGCGTGTAGGTTTCATCGGATGCTCCTTTTCATGCTTTAAGGCCATATTGTTTTGAGTTATTCGTTTTAAGTGGCGTTAAAACGAATAACTTTTTCTTTAAAACGAATAACAATTGACAAACTGGGCAGAATTCTTTATACTTTCCCACGAAAGGATGCGATCGTATGAAGTTTACGGAGGAAAAGAAGCAGGCTGTCCTGCGCTATATCCTGGAAAAGATATCGCAGCATGACCCCCGTGTTACCAAAACCGTGTCTGAAACGATGAACATCAACCAGAACACCGTACACAGTTACATCACCGAGCTGATCGAGCAGGGCGTCATTCGCCGCGTTAAACGCGGACAGTATGAGCTTGTGCGCAAACAATATAAATTTTGTCTGGAGCGCAGCAAGGGCGATCTGGATTCCGATCTGTACGCTTATCAGAAATACCTTGCGCCGATCATTCAGGATGAGCCCAAAAATGTGCAGGGCATTTGGGCCTATGCCTTCACAGAAATGATCAACAATGTCATGGATCATTCGCTCGCTTCGGAGGTGCATATCCGGGTCGACCGTGATCCGGTCAACACCGCAGTCATCATTTCCGACAACGGCGTGGGAATCTTCCATAAACTGCAGGAGCACTTCGGTTTCCCCACAGCAGAGGAAGCCGTATGCGAACTCTTCAAGGGAAAGCTGACAACGGACTCCGCCAACCATTCCGGCGAGGGAATTTTCTTCTCTTCCCGCATGATGGATGACTTTATCATCCTGTCGGACGGCAAGGTCTTCTGCATCGACAAATACGAGGAAAGCGTCCTTGCCGACCTGGAAGACTTCTCGGTTCCCGGAACGAGCGTATATATGAGCCTTTCCAACTCCTCCAACAAGGAGACTTCCGAGATTTTTGACCGGTACGCCGATTCGGACGGCGGCTTTACGAAAACAAGCATCCCGCTGAAGAATATTTATGACAGCTCACCGGTGTCTCGCTCGCAGGCAAAGCGCCTCTGCAACCGCATGGATCGCTTTGAGGAGGTCACGCTGGATTTTGACGGCCTCGAATGGATGGGGCAGGGCTTTGCCCACCAGCTTTTTGTTGTCTTTCAGCATGAGCATCCCAAGATCCGCCTGCTGCCGGTCAATATGAGCCCTCCAGTGGAGAAAATGTACCGCCATGTCCTCGCGGGTGACACATCCTCCCGTGCCTGATCTTCTATACGATAGAGAATATTATCTGTATAAAGAATACTATCTGTAAGGAGTTATTCGCTTTGAGACATCTTAAAGCGAATAACTTTTTTGTTAAAGCGAATAACTCACGCGTGGGAAAGGCTTATAGTTTCTGCCTCTCATGCGCCGGGTGTGAAGATATGGAGAACACCTGGGGCAGCGACAATGCCCGCGCCATCAGACTGTATGAAAAGTACCGCTTTCGGAAGCTGTGTTATTGATTTTGACCGGATGAATCTTGAGCTGAACACAATGGGCGACCATGGAGAGGAAAAAATACGATGAACGCAATTAGCTCAGCCTATTGATATACTGGTTTTGAAGCGGTATAATTCGGGCGGCAGCGCCGAAACGAAGGGGACACATTTAAGGACACTGTCCGGGGAGAACAAGCTATGGGGTAACCTTTGGCGGTCATCCGAAATCCGGGCAGGAAAGATTTTAACAAAAAGACAAGGAGTATTTTTTGAAACTTACCACTTTATTACCGGAGCGTGTGGCCTGACCGGGAGGTCTGGCAAATTCATTCACACGCCATTCCTCCCGAAGAACAAGCCGCACATCTTCAGGAGGACTTCCAATGAACCGCGAAAACAAACGCAAAACCTTTGAAAAAGGGTACTATAAAACCCACGCCTGTCACGACACATTTACCTGCAAGGTCTGCGGTAGACCTTGTGTGCCGGAAAATGCCGGCAGCAGCCACCGCAACCACTGCCCCAACTGCCTTTCAAGCCTTCATGTGGACATAGAACCCGGCGACCGGGCAAGTGACTGCGGCGGCATTATGGAGCCGATCGCCGTCTGGGTACGCAAGGGCGGAGAATGGGCGATCATTCACCGCTGCAAGCGCTGCGGCGCGCTCAGCTCCAACCGCGTGGCTGCGGACGACAACCCCATGAAGCTCATGAGCATCGCGATGAAGCCTCTTTGTGAGCCGCCGTTCCCGCTGGAGCGCATTGAGGAAATGACCGCGCTTATGGGCGGCGATGGGCAGATCAAATAAGCCGAAAAAATCCAATTCAAAAGAACCGGGCGCAAAGACGCAGAGCCGATAATCCGTAAGCCATCAGGCAGTACGGGTTATCGGCTCTTTTTTATTTCCCTTTGACGTGTCCTTTCAGCTTATCCGCGCTCATGCACGGGCCTATTGTGCTTCTGCGACTCGGCGTCACTCTTACCGGCAAAGAAATCTGCCGCGCACTTGGCGGCGGTTTGCGGCGCTCTGTTTTGGAACGCGATTCCGCCGAGACTGATGTCCATTTCTTCCGAAATCAGTGCAGCCGTTTCAAAACGCGGATGGCTCTTGCACTTTATTTCTGCTCTTTCGCTTAATCGTCATGCGGTGCGGACATTATTCAACGTCTCTGACGGTTACTTTTTGATACGCCGATAAGCCGGCCGCCAACACAGAGATCGCCAACATAGCAGCGGACTCGGGCGCAGTTGCTGTTTGCAAGACTGGAGAAGATAGACTATAAGGCTCTTGACCGATCATTCCACGCTGCGAGATACGCAAAACTTGGCCAAAAGCCGCCGCGGGACAAGAGCTTTTCATACAGACACTCCTGCTCGTCACAGTCCGGATACCACAAAAGACCATACAGCACAATGCTGTATTCCAGATCATCTTTTTCGTCTTCCAGCATTTGAAGCATGGCCGGCAGCGGCGTTGTGCCGCTCCAAACCTGCATGGCCTTTTCATAAGCGGTATGATGGCCCACTGCCATGCCCGGATGATAGTCCTTCAGAAGTGCCGGCGGCTTTTTCGCCCGTGCTGCGCTTAGCGTATGCCAGTACATGACGGCAATGCCCATTTCCTCATCGCAGAGGGGCATACAATTCTCGAACATCTCTATCGCCTGTGCATACCGCCCGGCGTAGTAATGTGCCAGCCCGATCCGATAGAGGCAGTCCGGTTTATCTGCTCCTAAGGACAGGCATTTCTTGAAATCAGCGATGGCAAGATCGCTTTGCAGGGTCGTCAGATACCGTCCCGCCCGCAGTCGGAGCAAGGGCAGGCTTTCCGGTTCCGATTTCAGCCCCTCCGTATAGGCATCAATGGCTTCCCGATAACGAAGCTGCCGCGAAAGGGCTTTTCCCAACGCCATAAATTTGCCCACGGAGTCCGGCAGCGCCTTTGCCTGCGTGACCGCATCGGAATCGGGGATCCCAGAGGGAAGATTCATGATCTGGCTTTCGACCCCGGCATGCAGTTCATCAAACGGATATTCCATCACAGCCCCCGTGTATACGGGCGATAGCAGGCGGAGCAGACGATCTCTCCGTCCTGCAAGCGGGCAAAGCTCTCAGCAAAACGTTCTCCGCATACGGAACAGGTAACGGTCTTGAAGATCCGAGCCTCCTCCGGTACCGGCGCCGGAGCCTCCTTCACGTCGAACATCTCGTGAAAATCCCCATCCATGAGCCATACCAGGCGTTCGTCCTTGGTCTTATCCGGCGTGGGGCGCAGAACAAGGCGGAAGGACTTTCCGTCCGAACGGCGGTAAAAGGAAAAGGCGTTCTTCCCCTGTAAATCGAAAATCAGGTTGCCCTTTCCAACGGTGCATGACATCAGCGCCTGAATAGCGTCCACGCCGCAGGCGTCCGTCTCAGCAACACATACGATCTCCTCGTCCTCGGCCGCCCGGCCGCTCCCGAACAGCTCCCACGCGTACAGGACGGCGCGGAAGCCGACCGCAAGACCGCCGCAGCCGTGGCCGTGAAATGTCACGCATGTATCCCACAGGGACTTTAACTCTTTTTGCATGGTGTGACCTCCTATACATCCTGAATCGTGGCTTGCCTGTGCTCAAAATACAGGCTGATCAGATAAAACGACAGCGACAGCAGCATGATGCACACACCCGGCGACAGCAGATACTCATATGCCTGCCGGAGAAAAGCGCCCCGCTTGTAGGCAAAGTTGATCATCGTGCCCCAAGTGGGATAATAAAGGTCGCCAAAGCCGAGAAAGCTCAGCGTAGACTCCATCATGATACAGCTGTTGACCCCCAAAAGGAAACGGGAGAGCAGCACGTCGTACAGGTTGGGAATAATGTGGTGCAGAACAATATGCCCATGACGGTATCCCTGGATCACGCAATTTTCAATAAAAGGCTGGGCATTAAGATGGATCACCTTGGCCCTCACGTTCCGGGCAGTGCCCACCCAACTGAATGCGGCGATCAGCAGGATCAGATTCCGGCTGGAGCTGCCCAGAAAGGTGGCAAGTACGATCATCGTCACCAGCTTTGGCAGAAGCACAAAAATGTTGATGACACCATTCAATACCCTGCCGACCACGCTCTTTCCGGCCGCCAGTGTACCGATCACACTTCCCAGAACCAGTGTCAGGACGCTGCTGGATACGCCGATCAGCAGCGTTTGCCGGGTGCCGTATACCAACTCCGTAAAAATATCATATCCCAACGCATTGGTGCCAAGGAGATGCGCCGGGGATGGCGTAAGCCATGGGGCAAACATCTCTTTCTGCCCGTAACTCGTAAACGCAGCCGGGAACACGGCAGCCACGAGGAAGAAGAACAGCAGCATTCCGCCAAGTGCCAGCGGGACGCAGCGCTTTTTCATACCTGACCACCTCCCAACCGAACTCTGGGATCGATCAAAATACAGATCGCATCTGTCACAACAATGGAAAAGGTCATGATGGCCGTTGTAACGAACAGGATGCCCTGCATCAGCGGATAATCCAGCGTATATACGGCGTCAGAGAGCAGCCTCCCCATGCCGCCGATGGAGAAGATGTTTTCCACCACCAACGACCCGCCGATACAGGTGCTGACACTCATGCCCACCATGGTGATGAAGGGCTGAGCAATGTTTTTCAGGATATACCCAAATTTGATTTTATGATCGGATAATCCCCGCTCCTTCGCGTAAAGCACATACTTTTCTTCCGTCACCTGACGGACGGTATTGCGCATCAGCAGATAGCGGGATGGAGCAGCAGCGATGGTCAGGGTAAGCACGGGAAGGATCAGGTGGCGTATCCGATCCCACAGATATGCAGCCGTTCCGGGGGAAACACCGGCGCTGTTCAGGCCGGTATAGGGAAACCACCGCTGCCGGAAGCAGAACAGGATCATCAGCACCAGCGCGATCACGAACGAAGGCATTGTATTGACCACGATTTGAAATGTCGTTGACAGCTTGTCTAAGACACCGCCCTTTTTGTAGCCGCAGTGCAGTCCCCACAAAAGTCCCAGCGCCGTGCTGAGCAGCACGGCGGGCAGCGTGATCTGCAGGGTGTATCCCAGCCGCTGCCCAATGAGGGCGGAAACCGGGGCTTCCTTCTTGTAGGAATAGCCAAGCGTACCGTCAAAGAGCGAGCGCAGATAGTACCCAAACTGCACGAATAGCGGCTCGTCCAGATGGAGGGCCTGCCGGTAGTAAGCCACCTGGGCAGGGGTCATATCCTCCTCGGAAAAGCCGGTGAGATAGGCAATGGGATTCCCCGGCAGAAGCCGGGGCAGAAAAAAGTTCAGCACCATAACGATCAGAAAGCACACCAGTGCAAGGATCAGATTCTTTTGATACTTTTTCACCGGTGTGCCTCCTGCGTTAAAACGATTATTTCCTGGTGACGCTGAACCAGTTGTTGACGTTGTTCAGTCCGAACACGGCGTCAACCGTCACGTTGTCCAGCGAAGAGGAATAGGCCAGCATCATGTTGTCCCAGTACAGAGCGATCAGCGGTATATGCGCCGCGTAGTAGTCCTGCAGCTTTGCCGCGCCCGTGTAGTAGTCTTCGATCGTCTTGGCAGCCTTCATCTCACGGAGGATCGCGGAAAACTCCTCGTCAAACACCTGACAGCCGCCCTGCACGGCGTGATTGCCGTCCACATAAATGGAACCGAGACCGTTGCCCATGCCCATACCGGCAGCGGTGTAGCCATAGATAGCCGCTTCCATGGTGATGTTGTTCTCGGAGAACTTGTTGCTGGTCTTGGCGTTGTAGGCATCCTTGTCCACCGTATCCAGATTTACCTGAATACCAAATGCCTCCAGCTGTGTCTTGATCATTTCCGCATAGCCCACATGGGTCTCCTTGGCGGCGTTGACCGTCAGTGTGAAGGCAGCGGCCTGACCGTCTGCGTTCACATAGAAGCCATCGGCGTTCTTTTCGGTATAACCGGCTGCCTTCATGTATTCATCTGCCTTGGACGCATCGGTCGTCAGTTTTTCGGTATCCTTGTAACCGACTGTGGTGGCGGGTACAAAGCCCCGGTTGGGGATCTCGGCATAGGCGCTGCCGAAATATGTCCTGAAAGCATCGTAGTCCAGCGCGTAGGAGACCGCCTGACGCAGATCCTCGTTGGTGAACAGACCCTTCGCGTTATTGAATGCCAGCACAGCGGGCGCGTTGGCCGCCGCCACATTGATCAAAGACACGTTGGCATCACCGGCCAGCACATCCTGATAGGTGCCGGCCACTCCGGTGGAGTAGGCCCAGACCATATCAATATCACCCTGCTGGAGCGCCAGATACATGGTATCCTCATTGCCGAAAAGCTGATAGACGATCTTTTCCACCTTGGGCTGCCGGGGATACTTTTCATTCACAACGAAGGTGATGGTGCCCGCTTCCTTGTTGAAGGACTCCAGCACATAAGGGCCGCAGGTGATCCGAGCTTCCTCATCGGTGACGGTGTCCTTGCCCTCATAAACATGCTTGGGCATCACGCGGAAGGACGTCATGTTGCTCAGTTCCCGGACATTGGGAGACGCCAGCGTCAGAGAAATGCTCATCATATCGTCGGAGATGGTGTAGCCGGTGTACTTGGCTTCCGTAACCTTGCCGTCTTCCGCGGTCTGGGCCTCAAAATTGGCGCTGCCGTTGGCCTGATCGTATTGGAGGGTGAAAAGGATATCTTCTGCCGTCACAGGCTCTCCATCGGACCAGGTCATTCCGTCCTGAATGGTGTAGGTCCAGGTGGCGGCGTCTTCCGTGCTGTAGGCTGCCAACAGCGGATGGTATTCGCCCTTGGTATCCTGATAGACCAGAGGCAATTCGGATACGCCGCTGGCCAACATATCGAAGTTGTACTCGCCGAATACGGCGGTTTCGATGGAGGCCGTCGTGCCGACGGTCAGCGTGTCGATGGGAGAGGCGGGGGTCGGTTCGGCGGCTTCCGCAGCCGGAGCATCGGCGGCCGGCTGTGCAGAAGGTACTTGCGCAGGGTCTGCCGGAGCCGCGCCGCAGGCTGCCATGGCAAACACCATCAGCATAACCAACAGCAGGGCGGTGACTTTTTTCATCATTGTCTTCTCTCCTTTTGTTTTGTGTTATCAAATACATAGATTTGATCGCAAAGTGATTTTACCAGCGCTTCATCATGGCTGATAAGCAGGATGCCGCCTCCGTTCTCCCGCATCTGCCGCCGTATCATTCCCAGCACATTGGCCTGTGTGGATACGTCCAGCATGGAGGTGGCTTCATCCAAAATCAGCAGTTTCGGCCGGAATAGCAGACACCGCGCGATGGCGACTCTCTGTGCCTCGCCGCCGGAGATCTGGTGGGGCAGGTGGGCAAGGATCTGCGGCGCAAGGCCGACCTTGTCCAGCATTTCTTTTGTCAGTGACAGCTCTTCGCCTTTCGGACGGAAACGGTGATAGCGTATCAGCTCTGTAAAACCGGCCCCGATTTTCTGAGAGGGGTCTAATGTGGCGTAAGGCTGCTGGTAAACCATTTGAATGCGGATACCCAGCCTGCGGTCATACGGATGGTCTGCCGAAACAAGCGTCTGCCCATCCAGCATGACCGCGCCCGCATCCGGCGGACAGACACCGCAAAGCACTTTTGCAAGCGTGGATTTGCCGATCCCGCTTTTTCCGAAAACGCCGCAGATCTTGCCGTCGGGAATATCGAAAGAAACGTCTTGAAGCACGGGATTTCCGCTAAAGCTTTTTTCAATATTTTGAATGGAGATCATTCCGCGCAGCACCACCATTCTCGTCCGTTGGCTTTTCTCTGCGGCATTTCGGTACGGCACGGATCCCTTGCCGAAGGACAGCGGCGGTAGAACGGGCAGCAGCCGGTTTCTGTTCGCAAGGCCGGCGTTTCCCGCATGCCATTTTCTACCAACGCACCCAACAGCGCTTTGGTATAGGGATGATGCGGGGCGGCAAGAACCTCCGATGAAATACCTGTCTCCAGCATTCTCCCGCCGCACAGGACAAGGATACGGTCACACTCCGCTGCAACGGAAATATCATGGGTGATGATCAGCTTTGCCGCATCCGGGAAAAGCTCGTTCAAAAGGGACAGTGTCTGCCGCTTGCTGTCCTGATCCAACCCGTTGGTGGGCTCATCGGCGATCAGCAGCTTTGCCTCGGAGCAAAGAGCAAGAGCGATGGTCACCCGCTGGGCCATGCCGCCGGACAGCTGGAAGGGATACTGTTTCAGAATGGCTTCGGGCTGCGCAAACCCCACCTGCGCCAGCTTTTCGCAGGCAAAGGCATATCGCTGAGAAGGCGCAACGCCCAGCTTCCCGATGCTGTCAAACAGCTGCCGGCGAACGCTTCTGGATGGGTCAAGAAATTCATGCCCGTTCTGCGGGATGTACACGATCTCCCTGCCCAGCATGGATCGGAGTTTTTTTCCCTTCGGCAAAGTGTTTCCGCAAAAGGATATCTCACCGGAGACCAGGCTCACATTTCCAGGCAGCACATCCATGATCGACTGCGCGATCAACGTCTTGCCGGATCCGGTCTCGCCGATGAGGGCCAAGCTCTCCCCGGGAAAAATATGGAAAGAAACCCCGCAGACCAGCTCTTTTTCCGTGCGGTCCAGCTTTGCGGCGACCACGCCATTATTATACTGCAAGATCGGTTTTTCCAAGTTTCCCTCCGAATCGACGTTTTTCTATAGCCCTGCAAGAAAGAACTATGTGCGGTTTCTTATGAAACGCTGTGCTATTGCGTTGGAATCAGGCGGAAATATATACAATCATATTTTAATATAGGATTTTATCTCGAGGAAGCCTCCCGGGGGGATATTTTTCAGGCAAAATTTTTACAGGGGCTGCGCAGGCATCTTGAAATGCGCGGCCATACAGTCTGACAAACGGGGCGCTGTTCATTTTCGCTGCGGCGCTCTTGCGAAAAAGGGCGGAGTGTGACATAATATAATGTATTCTACTTGAAATTCGGGGCGAAACACATGCCATCCTCCCATCGCGCCGCACGCGGTCAGATGTCTGACTCGCTGCTGACGGCTTCATTCATCATTCTCTCCGGCGGATTGCAGGACGCCTATACCTATCTCTGCCGCGGCAAGGTGTTTGCCAACGCCCAGACCGGCAACATCGTCCTTTTGAGCGCCTATCTTTTTGAGGGCGACACGGCGCGCGCCGTGCGCTATCTCGTGCCGGTGCTCTCGTTCGCGCTCGGGGTATTCGCTGCCGAGTGCATCCACCGGCGCTTTAAGCGCATGGAAAGGATCCACTGGCGGCAGCTCATCATCCTCTCGGAGATCGTGCTGCTCTTTCTCGTCGGCTTTCTGCCGCAGGAGCGGAACATGGCGGCCAACATGCTTGTGTCGTTCGTCTGTGCCATGCAGGTGCAGACGTTCCGCAAGGTGCGCGGCAGCGCATTTGCAACCACGATGTGCACAGGCAACCTGCGTTCGGGCACCGAGCAGCTGGTAATCTGGGCACAGACCGGCGACCGGAATGCGATCCGCAAAACGCGCAACTATTACTCAATCATCCTGTTTTTTATCCTCGGCGGTGCGATTGGCGCACTGACGACCGCGAGAATTGGCGAAAAAGCGCTGCTGCTGACCTGCATCCCGCTGAGTCTGGTCTTTACAGTCATGTTTGTCGAGGAAGAACATACGCTCGAGGCGGAGGAGACCGCCGGAAAGGAACGGTAAACCATGTCGATCAAACTGATCGCCGCAGATATGGACGGCACGCTGCTGTCCAGCCGTAAGCAGCTGCCCAAGGGCTTTTTCCCGCTGGTGCGCACGCTGAAAAAGATAGGCGTACGCTTCGCACCTGCATCCGGACGGCAGTATTACAACCTGTACG
>OGYE01002583.1_pt1 | contig 10933 bp, 9 predicted proteins | sample 1576471 | NCBI WGS metagenome assembly OGYE01 (sample SAMEA3541532, study PRJEB24748) | human gut metagenome | biome: human gut; feature: human-associated habitat; material: faeces | place: China | collected 2012
AAGGCTGCGGCTCGCCGCAGCGCACTCGCTTCGCTCGCACGTTTGCGAGCCGAGATGTATTTTCTCCGACGCACATGTCGCCGGAGAAAATAATTAACACTCTATTTGCGCCTGCGGGCGCAAACTCTGCGAGGCTTTTTCGACAGGCTGAGACGGAGCGGGTCTTCCCCGCTCCGTCTTTGCGTGTTGTTCTGTCAGGCGGCTTCGCCGCGATCGAGATCGATATACGACGGCATGGCGTCGTTCATATGCGGCACATACCAGCTATCGTAACCGAGCGGCAACATGTTGTCATAGGGCATATCATAGCAGGAGTCGCTGCGCACGTCCTCCCAGCTCATGCCCCACGGGCGAAGAAACACATAATAATGGATCCAGTTCGAGCTGTTGCCGTCCTCATAGTACATGCCGTCGATCAGGATCATGGAGTCAAACCGGCTGACGATCGAGTCGCCGGGGTCAACGACCCAGTCTCTCGGAGCGATCTCATCGTCGTAGAAATCCCCGCTTACGGAGACCATGCGGCCCTTGTCCGTCGTACCCGGCTCAAAGGCCACATCGATATAGCCGATGTTCATGCCTTCCGTGCAGTCCTCGTCCCAGAGATCCACGAGGCCCGTGTCACCATGTACAGAGATCGTGGCGCAGGCATCGTAGCAATAAGACTCCAGATCGGCATAATCTCCGCCGCCTTCATAGATGACCCACCAGCCGTACCAGTCGCCATCCCACCAGGCATAGTCCGAATCGATCGGCGCTGCGGTAGCGACCGGTGTATCGATTGCCGGAGCCTCCGTCACGGCAGGCACTTCGACCGCCGGGGTAACCGTCCCCTCTTTATAAAACACCAGATCGACGCCGGAATCCATAACGTCTTCGAGCGTAAGACGGTTATCCACAAGCCGGCCCTCCAGGTCTTCATCGCCCCGAAGATCAATCTCGATCTCTCCGTTGTTTTCCAGCTTATACCGGCAAGTTTCGGTCTCGCCATTGACTGCCACGCGGCATTTATTTTTGGAAAGCAGCTCGATGGTAAATCCGCTCGGCCACATATCCTCGATCTCGATACGGCTTCCCGCAAAGGTTCCGTAGGAAGCAACATATACGCCATAGGTCGGATCGTCCGCATCACTGTCACTCCCAAAAAAGCTGATCAGCAGGAACACAAGCGCCGCAACACCAATGGCGATAAGCAAAAACGGCAGGAAGGACATCTTTCTCTTCTGCGGCTGACTGCCGCCAGGAATATCGTGCCGCGGGCGCGGCGGCTGCGTGCCGCCGGTGCTGGCCGCGGCGGGGTCATAGGAATAGGTATTGCGTGGTATTTCCGGCGAGTATGAGCCGGAAGAGGCAGTGTTTTGCCCGGTCGGGGTATAGGTATAGCCGTTCGACGGCGGAGTGTAAGTATAGTCGCTCACAGGCCGGGTATAGTCGTTCGCCGGAGCCGCGTCGCTCGCGGACGCCGGAGTCGTTACCGGTTCGGTGACCGGTTCGGACGGCAGGGGTTCAACCTTTGCACCGCATTCGGTGCAGAATTTCGCGTCATCAGCGAGCTTTGCACCGCAGTTCGTGCAGAATGCCATGGACGGATTCCTCCTTATTTCCCTCATTTATTCTATTATCCCACAGAAACCGGGAAATAGCAACAGCGAAAAAACACGCCGCTTCGTTGAAAAGCAGCGTGTTTTTATCGTTGTGTGAAATTAAAGGCTCGCCTTGGCCTTCTCGCACAGAGCGGTGAAAGCGGCGGCATCGTGGATCGCGAGCTCGGAGAGCATCTTGCGGTTCATATCGATACCGGCCTTCTTCAGACCGTGCATGAAGGTGGAGTAGTTCATGCCGTTCATCTTGCAGCCGGCGCTGATACGGGTGATCCACAGCTGGCGGAAGTCGCGCTTCTTGAGCTTGCGGCCGACGTAAGCGTAACGGCCGGACTTCATCAGCTGCTGGTTAGCCATCTTATAGTGACGGGACTTGTTTCCCCAATAACCCTTGGCAAGACCCAGCTTTTTATTTCTTCTCTTGCGCGTCATCATCGCGCCTTTGACTCTGGCCATCTTTCAGTCCTCCTTATTTGTACGGAATCATCTGCTTGATCGTGGGCGCGGTGGTGGCGTCCGCGTAGGCGCCCTGACGGAGGCCTCTCTTGCGCTTGGTGCTCTTCTTGTTGAGAATGTGGCTCTTAAAAGCGTGGGCGCGCTTGACCTTGCCGGTCTTGGTGAGATTGAATCTCTTCTTCGCGCCGCTGTGCGATTTCAGTTTCGGCATCTCGGAATATCTCCTTTACTTTTTGTTTGCTTGTTTGTCGGGGGCCTTGGGGGAAAGGAACATGAACATATTCCGTCCCTCCATCTTGGGGTTTTTGTCCATGGTGGCGATCTCGGCACACTGGGCGGCAAAGTTCGTGAGAAGCTGCTCGCCAATGTTGGTGTGCGCCATTTCACGGCCGCGGAAACGCACCGTGACCTTCAGCCGGTCGCCGTCCAGGAGGAATTTCTGTCCGTTTTTCAGCTTGGTATTGAAATCGTTCTCGCCGATGCCCGGGGACATGCGGATCTCCTTGATTTCAATGATGCGCTGATTCTTGCGGGCTTCCTTTTCCTTTTTGGTCTGCTCAAAGCGGAATTTGCCGTAGTCCATGATCTTGCACACGGGCGGCTTTGCCTGCGGAGAGATCAGAACAAGGTCCATCTCCCGCTCTTCAGCGATGCGGAGCGCCTGCTCGCCGGACATAACGCCGAGCTGCTCGCCTTCTTCACTGATCAGGCGAACTTCCGGTTCGCGGATCTCTTCGTTGAGCAAATGATTCTGGGTAGCGATCGTTAAACACCTCCAAATAAGTCGCCGGCGCTCTCGCGCCTTTCCATGCATGCAAAAAAGCGGATACGCAAACCGCATCCGCACACACTCCGGCCCCCATATAAGACAGAGCCGAAAAATGTTGACCGCGGCGCGCTCTGGGCGGCCGGGTGAGACCGGAAACGATCTGCTTTCTTTTAAGCAGGGATATTATAGCTGCCGGAAACAGAAATGTCAAGAGAAAGCGAAAAGAAAATCCTCACTTTTCCCCCTGTTTTTCCCCCTGCTTTTCAAAATCAAGGCGATCTCAAAAAGTTAAGAAACTGTAAATTTTGTCGTAAATACTCGTTGGTTTACATAACACCATACACAAAATGATATAATAAAAATAGAGGGCCCTGAAAAAAACGATCGGAGGACGCAATATGGAGGAGCAAATAACAGAAACGGGAACAGATGGTCTCGCAGCGCCGAGCGCAGACGAGCTTTGGGCCGTGGAAGAGATCAGCGAAGAAGCGTTAGCAGATGCAGAAAACGCCGCGGAAACGGGTGACATTACAGACTCTCTCGGGCTTTACCTGCGGGAAAGCGGAAGGCATGCGCTGCTGACAGCGGAAGAAGAAGTCGAGCTTGCTGCGGCCGCCGCCGCGGGCAGCGAGGCGGCGCGGAACAGGATGATCGAGGCAAATCTGCGGCTGTCCGTCTCGATCGCCAAGCGCTATGTAAATCGCGGTCTCCCACTCTCTGATCTTATCCAGGAGGGGAGTCTCGGTTTGATGCGGGCCGTGCAGAAGTTTGATCCCCATCTCGGTTTCAAATTTTCGACTTATGCAACGTGGTGGATACGCCAATCCATCACGCGAGCGATCGCTGACCAGAGCCGTACGATCCGGCTTCCGGTACATATGCATGAAACGCTGAACCGATATCGCACGGCACTCCAGCGGCTCACGCTTGAACTTGGACGTGAGCCGACCGTTGAGGAGCTCGCCGCTAACATCGGCTGCGATACCGAACGCGTTCGTTCGCTTTCGCAGCTGATCTCTGACACGGTATCCCTCGATGCACCTGTCGGTGAGGACGGTGAAAGCACCGTCGGCGATTTTCTCGCCGTCAGCGAAGATGCCGCCCCCGAATCCAGGACACTCATGAACGCATTGAGCGAAGATATGAGAAAAGCGCTCTCAACACTTACGGAACGGGAACGCACTGTCATCTGCATGCGCTTCGGTCTTTTCGACGGGCGCGAGCGGACGCTGGAGGAAGTCGGCGAATCGTTTCTCGTTACGCGTGAGCGTATCCGCCAAATCGAGGCAAAAGCGCTTCGCAAGCTCCGTCATCCGGCACGCGCCCGCTATCTGCAGGAATATGCGGCAAGATAAAGAACGAACAGGAAAGATGAGGGATTCCAATGAAAAAAATCATATCGTGGATCGGCGCAGCTTTATGGCTTCTGTTCCTTTGCCTGTCGGCTTATAATTATTACATTTACACTGATTTGCGTCGATCGACAAGGGCGCACGCGGTTCTGCCGGGCGGAAATGCCCTCATACCGCGTCAATGCCCTTGAGAATACACAAAGCATTCTCAGCCTGTAGAAAAAGTCCAGCCGCAGCCGGACTTTTTCGACAGACTGAAACGGGAAAGAATCGTTTCTTTCCCGTTTCTTTTTTATTCCGTTTTTTCCGCTTCGAGCTGCTTGGCGATCTTCACGATGCGGCTCGTGCCGAGGCGCTCCGCGCCGAGCTCGATGAAGTGTTCGGCATCCTCGACGGACGAGATGCCGCCTGCGGCCTTGACCTTGACGGTGGGAGCGCAGTGCGCGCGCATGAGCGCCACGTCGTCAAACGTCGCGCCGCCCTTCGAGAAGCCGGTGGAGGTCTTGATATACTCCGCGCCGCTTGCCGAGACGATCTCGCAGAGCTTGATCTTTTCCTCGTCCGTGAGCAGGCAGCACTCGATGATGACCTTGAGGAGCTTTCCGCCGCACGCCGCCTTGATGCGGACGATCTCGTCAAGCAGCATATCCCAGCACTTGTCCTTCACCATGCCGAGATTGATGACCATATCGATCTCGTCCACGCCGTTTTTCACAGCGTCCTCGGTCTCAAAGACCTTGGCGGCGGTGGTGTTGTAGCCGTTCGGAAAGCCGATGACGGTGCAGATCTTCATCTGTCCGTTTACATACCGCTTGGCCCCCGCCACATGCGCGGGCGGGATACACACGGAGGCGCAGCCGAAGCGGATCGCGTCATCGCACAGAGCGCGGATCTCCGCGGCGGTGCAGTCGGTGCGGAGGAGCGTATGGTCGCAGCGGGCAAGAATGTCTTTTATATCCATGATGTTCTGCCTTTCCTTCTTATTGATGTCTGCATCATATCACACGCACGCCAAAGAAACAAGGCATTTTGTCCCCGGCGAGTGAATAGGCTATGGCGAGGTGTTACAAATGGATGAAATGCAAACCAACAATCGCGTCATTCTCTGCGGCACGCCGCTTTCTTCCCCGGTTTTTTCCCACGCCAGCCGTCTCGAACCGTTCTACACGTTTCCGCTGGAGGTCGCGCGGCTCTCGGGAACGGTGGACACGATCAACGTTCTTCTCCGCGAGGAGCTTCTGCCGGAGCTCAAGCCGTCACGCGCGGGGCTCATCCGCATTGCGGGCGAGGTGCGCTCGTTCAACAACCACAGCGGCGAGGGCAGCAAGCTCGTCATCAGTGTGTTCGCCCGTGAGCTGTCTCCGCCGGAGACGCCCGTATGGGTCAACGAGGTTGAGCTGACGGGCACGCTCTGCAAAAGTCCGAACCGCCGCACTACGCCGATGGGACGGGAGATCTGTGATCTGATGCTCGCGGTCAACCGGCTCTACGGGCGAAGCGACTATCTTCCCTGCATCGTATGGGGGCAGAACGCGCGCCGGGCCGCGCTCTGGGATGCTTACAGCCCAGGTCGTCTGGACCAGCACCTCTACCCATTCTATGAGCATGATGTTGAAGCTGGCATTCTTGATGATGAAAAAGCACTCGAACTGCTCGAATGTCTGTGGGTAAAATTCAACAATCAGCCAGCTCCACCAAAGGTTGGTATTACATTAAAAGAAAGCAGCACCTACACCGACTTTGCAAACATCAATACCGGCGGTATCACACCAGATGGTCATGATGGTGTCAACGATGTCAGCTACCTGATTCTGGACTGCATGGACGAGATGAAACTGCTCCAGCCAAGCTCCAACGTACAGATCAGCAAAAAGACCCCACAGCGTTTTCTCAAACGTGCATGCGAGATTTCCAGAAAAGGCTGGGGTCAGCCGGCATTCTACAATACCGATGCAATCATCCAGGAACTGCTCAATGCAGGCAAGTCGATTGAAGATGCTCGTCGCGGCGGTACCAGCGGATGTGTTGAGACCGGTGCATTCGGAAACGAAGCTTATATTCTGACCGGTTACTTCAACCTTCCAAAGATTCTGGAAATCACTCTGCACAACGGCTTTGATCCAGTCAGCAACAAACAGCTGGGCTTAAAACTTGGTAATGCAGAAGACTTCAAGTCTTACGATGAACTGTTTGAAGCTTACAAAAAACAGGTTCGTCATTTTGCAGATATTAAGATTCGCGGCAACAACGTAATCGAAAAAATCTACAAAGAATATATGCCAGCTCCATTCCTTTCGATCATTACAAACGATTGTATCAGCAAAGGTAAGGACTACAACGGCGGCGGCGCACGTTACAACACCAGCTACATTCAGGGTGTTGGTATCGGTACCATCACCGACTCTTTGGCTGCTATCAAATACAACGTATTTGAACAGCATCGCTTCACCATGCATGAACTGATGGAAGCTCTGGACCACAACTTCGAGGGCTATCCTGAAATCTACAACTTTGTTGCAAACAAGACACCAAAATACGGCAACGACGATGACTATGCAGACGAAATCATGGAATCGGTATTCGATTATTACTATCACACTGTTTCCGGTCGTCCAAACGTTCGCGGCGGTACTTATCGCATCAACATGCTGCCAACCACCTGCCACGTTTATTTCGGTGAAGTAATGCTTGCAAGCCCGAACGGACGTCTGGCTCACAAACCAGTTTCGGAAGGTATCTCCCCTGAAAAAGGCGCTGACGTTCACGGACCAACTGCAGTTATCAAATCCTGCTCCAAGATGGACCACCTGCGCACCGGCGGTACTCTGCTCAACCAGAAATTTACCCCAAGCGTTGTTGCAGGCGAAGAAGGTCTTGACAACATGGCAAATCTGGTTCGCTCCTACTTCAGCATGGACGGTCACCATATCCAGTTTAACGTTATCGACCGTCAGACCCTGATCGATGCACAGAACAATCCGGAAGAATACAAAGACCTGATCGTTCGTGTTGCCGGTTACAGCGACCACTTCCGCAACCTCAGCCGCGCATTGCAGGATGAGATCATCGCAAGAACCGAACAGTCTTTTAATTAGCATGTCTTTTGGGGGGCGGCTTCCTCCTTTATAAAACGCCCTGCCCCCCTTTTTTTAAAACAATATAACTTTATCAATATATACTTTGGAAAGGATGTCAACACCATGAGCAACGCAAACTTCGCAATTCCAAAAGCATACAATGAGCCTGTAAAAGCTTATCTGCCAGGCAGCCCGGAGCGTGAAGCGCTGAAAAAAGAACTGGATCGTCAGGCTTCCATTCAGGTTGAAATTCCGATCATCATCGGCGGCAAAGAGTACCACACCGGCAACAAAGGCAAATGTGTTATGCCTCATGACTTCAACCACGTTCTGGCTGAATACAACATTGCTGGTGAAGAAGAACTGAAACTGGCTGCTGATGCTGCAATGGCTGCAAAAGAAGAATGGGCTAACATGCCTTGGGAACACAGAGCTTCCATCTTTCTGAAAGCTGCTGACCTGCTGACTGGTCCATGGCGTGCAAAGATGAATGCCGCTACCATGCTTGGTCAGAGCAAAACCGCTTTCCAGGCTGAGATTGACTCTGCTTGCGAGCTTGCAGACTTCCTGCGCTTCAATGTTGCATTTGCTGAACAGATCTACAAACAGCAGCCAGAAAACTCCCATGGTGTATGGAACCGTACCGAGTACCGTCCTCTGGATGGCTTTGTAATGGCTATTTCTCCATTCAACTTTACCTCTATCGGCGGCAACCTCTGCACCGCTCCAGCAATCATGGGCAACACCGTTATCTGGAAACCAGCTCAGACTGCTGCTCTTTCCAACTACTACTTCATGCAGCTGATGAAAGAAGCTGGACTGCCAGACGGCGTTATCAACTTTGTTCCATGCCGTGGTTCTGATGTCAGCAAATATCTGCTGTCTGATCCTCGTATGGCAGGTTTCCACTTCACCGGTTCCACAGCTGTATTCAGCGGTGTATGGTCTCTGGTTGGTGAAAACATCGCAAAATATCATTCCTATCCTCGTCTGGTCGGCGAAACTGGCGGTAAAGACTTCATCTTTGCTCATCCAACTGCACAGGTTGAACCTCTGGTTGCTGCAATGGTTCGCGGCGCATTCGAATTCCAGGGTCAGAAATGTTCTGCTGCTTCCCGTGCTTACATCCCTGCAAGCATCTGGCCACAGGTAAAAGAAGGTCTGCTCAACGAAACTACAAAACTGAAGATGGGTGATCCAAGAGACTTCACAAACTTTATGTGTGCTGTTATCGACAAAGCTTCCTTCACCAAGATCTCTGAATACATCGACTATGCAAACGCTTCTGAAGATGCTGAGGTTCTCTGTGGCGGTTACGACGGTTCCAAAGGTTACTTTGTAAAACCAACCGTAATTCTTGCTAAGAAACCTGACTTCAAGACCATGGTAGAAGAAATCTTTGGCCCAGTTCTGACCGTATATGTTTATGAAGATGAGAAACTGGAAGAAACCCTGAAAATCTGCGATACTGCTTCTCCATACGGTCTGACCGGTGCAATCTTTGCTCAGGACAGAAACGCAATCGTTATGATGGAAAAAGCACTTTCCAACACAGCTGGTAACTTCTATATCAACGACAAGCCAACCGGCGCTGTTGTTGGCCAGCAGCCATTCGGTGGTGCACGTGCTTCCGGTACAAACGATAAAGCTGGCAGCATGCTCAACCTCTATCGTTGGATCAGCCCAAGAACTATCAAGGAATCTTTCGTTCCATCCACCGATATCGCATATCCATTCATGTGCGAAGAATAAACAAGATAGCTTCCTTCTTCAAAATAATATCAAAAAAGGAATCGGCTCTGATAACAGGGCCGATTCCTTTTTTCGTTTTATTGCTTTGTTTTAAAAACGTCCTGAACTTCCACTATAGCTGCCTCCGGACGAGCTGGAAAAGCTTCCGCCACTGCCGCCGCTGTTGTTCTTCTGAATGGTTCGGGAGGTTGTGAAGGTACGTACAAAACGATCTCTCTTTGTATGTAGCTGTACCCGGCCATCCTTTAGATAAGCGGTCGCAGAAATCTGGCTGTTTGATACTTTAGGATGGGCAACGATCATACAGCCGACCACCAGTGCCGCAATCAGCACACCAGCGCCAAGAGAAACCATCACAATCGTTCCTACCGGTTTTACGCCATAGTTTACGATGGTTTGGTAAGAATCGTCCAGAAAGGCTCTCACGCCGTCTGCATAACGTCCATCTCTTAAGTAATCTGTAACGTCGTCAACCATATCGTCTGTTTTGCTGACCGGGAAGTAATCCACATAGCTCTGTGTCGTTGCAACAGCAATCTCCCGGTAGTCCATATCGATTGCCAGCATGATTGCCGGAAGGGTGTCGTTATAACCTGCCTTTTCATATTCATCGGCAATATATCGACGAATCTCTTTTCCGTCGGTACCAAATGTTGTCTTAACAAAAACAACAAATCCGGTTTCCTTCGCAATCTTTTCTCCATATGCTATCAGCTCTGTCTCTTCGCTGTCGGTCAGGATTCCTGCATCGTCATAAAGTTCCATCGTTCCGCGATCACTCAATGGCAATCGCTTTTGATCTGCACAAGCGGGAATACAGCACACAACTATCAACAGAACGCTGACACAAAAGAGGCTCACGCGTCGAATCAAAGCTCTCTTTAACATAACAGCAAACCTCCAATCGTACCCAGAATGGTGACTGCCGCAGCAATGATTCCTGCCAGAGCCGCTGCTCTTCCAATGCTCAGCGGCAGATTACCGACCATCTTTCCGGTTTGCCCGTTCATCGCAAACAGATAGTCCTTTCCTCGATATTTGGTGTACAAAAGCCAAACCGGCAGCATAACATAATTACAATTGGAGCTGACAATCTGCGCATCCACATTGGAGACTTTGAGAGTCGTATAAGCTGTACAGGTATCCCGCAGCTTATCTTCTGCACTTTTCCGGATTCGTTCCCGTACTCTGTCTGCACACGCTTCCTTTGGTACATCATATCTCTGTGCAAAATAACCGGACAAAAATGCCATGTTGAATTTTTTGAGGTCTTCATAGGAAAACGGCTCTAATGCATCCATCATACCATCTTCCATCTTTTGAGAAGCATCGGCAGGCAGGTTCTGATAGGTCAAAGCTGCCTCTCGTTCCACTTCATAGAGATCCGTCTTGGTGTATTCGGTATTTCCGGTTCTCCATACCCGAATCTTTTCCCCGACCGCCTGCATCCTTGCATCCACATAACAGTCATGCAGCCAGAACGGGACATAAACACCGGTTATCTTTTCGATGTGGGTTTTCTCGGTAAAATCCTTTGGCAGCAGAGGTTTTCGTTTGCAGAGGTCAAACAGTGCCTGCTTTGCCTTCTCCTTATCCAGCTTAAACGGGATCAGTGCTTTGGGCTGAAATTCTCCTTCCAGCTTTTTGGGCAGTACGGATGGATTGCCGCAGAAGGTACAGAATGTCGCAACCGTTTCCTCATCCGTGATAAGCTCCGCACCACAGTTTGGACAGAAGTAACACTTCTTTTCTGCGCGGTACTGCTCTTCTTCCTCCTCCTGCTCCTCTTTCTGCTTTTGTTCCTGTTTTCGATTGTACTCTTCCAGGTCGCTTTCCTCAAAAGAGCTTAAGCAAAACTTACAGTCCCATTTTTGTGTCTCACTGTGAAACTCCAAGGGTGCCCCGCAATTAGGGCATTGATAGCTA
>OGYE01002585.1_pt1 | contig 10930 bp, 8 predicted proteins | sample 1576471 | NCBI WGS metagenome assembly OGYE01 (sample SAMEA3541532, study PRJEB24748) | human gut metagenome | biome: human gut; feature: human-associated habitat; material: faeces | place: China | collected 2012
TGCTGCTACGGAAGCATTGAGGGAATCGATATCCCCCTTCATGGGAATCGATGCCACCATGTCGCATTTTTCCTTCACCAGACGGCCTACGCCCTCGCCCTCGTTGCCGATGACCAGACCGATGGGGCCCTTCAGATCCAGATCGTACATGGTAGTACCGCCCATATCCGCACACACGAACCACAGACCTTCCTTTTTCAGGTCTTCGATGGTCTTCGCCAGATTCGTCACCTTTGCCACCGGCGTATAGTTCAGTGCTCCGGCGGAGGTTCTCGCTACCGTAGCGGTCAGTCCCGCTGCACGGTTTTTCGGAATGATGACACCATGGGCACCTGCCAGATTGGCAGTACGGATGATAGCTCCCAGATTATGAGGATCTTCAATATTATCCAGCAGGAAAATAAAGGGCGGTTCACCCTTTTTCTTCGCTGCTTCCAGAATGTCATCCACCTCCGCGTACTCATAAGCCGCCGCATAAGCAATGACGCCCTGATGTTTTCCGGTCTCGGATAACTGATCCAGACGCTCCTTGGTCACATACTTTACTAACGTGTCATGTTTTTTTGCTTCTCTTTTAATGGTCATCATCGGACCGTCCTGACAGCCATCCAAAATGAACAGCTTGTCAATGGGTTTGCCCGAACGATACGCCTCGATCACGGCATTTCTGCCCTCTATGGTAAATTCCTGATATCCCATGCTTGTCCTTTCTTAGTACGTATTACTTTCTCATTATGCATTACTTTCTCATTATGCATTACTTTTCTGTCACATGCGTTACATTACACTCAGATCTCCAGACCTGCCAGGCGGATACCGTTTTTGATCAGCTCAAGCATCCGGTCTGTCTGTCCTGTCAGGTACAGATACCCCATCAGTGCTTCAAATCCAGTAGCTCTGCGGTAGTCTGCCACAGAAGCATTTTTCGCCGTGGTGTAGGATTTGGCATTGCGTCCTCTGCGGTACACCGCTTCCTCGTCCTCCGTCAGCTCCGGAAGCAGTGCCTCGATCATGGCGGACTGCGCCGGTGCTTTTACATAGCGTGTTGTCTTTTTATGCAGGTCATTGGCGGAGCGGTTGGCACGTTCCACCACAATGCTTCGGATCACCAGTTCATAGATCCCGTCTCCGATGTAGGCTAATGTCAGCGGAGAATATGCCCGGACGTCCTGCCCTTCGCAGTCGAAGGTCTGCTTGATCTTAGTAAGAAGGGTTATGCTCTCTTCCATTTTACACCCTCTCTGGTATCTTCCAGTACAATGCCCTTAGCTAACAGTTCATCACGGATCTCGTCGGCTCTTGCGAAGTTCTTCGCCTTTCTGGCTGCCTGACGCTCCTCGATCAGTGCCTCAATGTCGCTGTCTAACATCTCTGCTTTTTTGTCCACGATCAGTCCACAGATATCGGACAGGGTCACGATCTCCTGCTTTAATGCTTCCAGGAATGCCTTGCTGCTCTCAGCCTTGGCATTGGAATTCACGAATTTTACCAGTTCAAAAATAGCTGCCAGTGCATCTGCGGTGTTAAAATCATCATCCATAGCTTCGTCGAACTTGGTCTCGAAACCCTGTGCCTCGGTGAGTAAGTTCTTCTCTTCTCCGGTCATTTCGGTATCTGCTGCCTTGTCCAGTAAGAACTTCAGATTGTCCACGCTGGTGACGATTCTCTCATAGCCGTTCTTCGCAGCTTCCATTAAGTCAGCGCTGAAATTCAGCGGACTTCTGTAATGCGCGGACAGCATGAAGAAACGCAGTACCTGCAGATCGTATTTTTCGGAGATCTCACGTACGGTGAAGAAATTACCCAGGGATTTGGACATCTTGCGGTTGTCGATGTTCAGGAAAGCATTGTGCATCCAGTATTTTGCAAAAGGCTTGTCATTGGCTGCCTCGGACTGTGCGATCTCATTTTCATGATGAGGGAAGATCAGATCCTCTCCGCCGGCATGAATATCGATCTCTTCGCCGAGATAACGCTTACTCATAACGGAGCACTCGATGTGCCAGCCGGGACGTCCCTGACACCAACAGGAATCCCAGTAAGGCTCGCCTTCTTTTTTCGGCTTCCACAGTACGAAATCTAAGGGATCTTCCTTCTGGTCCTCACCGGAGACTAACAGAGAACGGTTACCGCCCTGTAAGTCGTCCAGATTCTTATGAGACAGCTTGCCGTAGTCCTTGAAGCTTCTGGTACGGAAATACACGGTACCGTCTGCAGCAACATAAGCATGTCCCTTATCGATCAGGGTCTGGATCATGTCCAGCATGCCGCCGATCTCCTCGGTAGCCTTGGGGTTCTTGGTAGCGGGCTTGATGTTCATGCCCTCCATGTCCTTTTTGCACTCTGCAATGTAACGCTCAGAGATCACGCCGGGTTCAACGCCCTCTTCGTTAGCTTTTTTGATGATCTTATCGTCCACATCCGTGAAGTTGGATACATAGTTCACTTCATATCCCTTGTATTCCATGTAACGGCGCACGGTATCAAATACGATCATAGGGCGGGCATTTCCGATATGGATCAGGTTGTATACGGTAGGTCCGCAGACATACATTTTTACCTTGCCGGGCTCTAAGGGCTTGAATTCTTCTTTTCTCTTGCTTAAGGTGTTGTAGATTTGAATGCTCATTGTTTATCCTTTCCTAATTGCGATTTTTGCAATGATCTATCTTTATTTTATCACACTGTCTTGTCATTTTCTGCAGATTGGGGCTGTTCCCCGGCCTCCGCACTCATTACCACCAGCCTGCGCAGCTGCTTTAATTCATCTTCCATTTCCAGTACCCGGTTGGTCAGTTCGGAATTCTCACGCTGCAATACCGTGATGTCTTCCCGTACCGGGTCGGGGAGATCCGTCTGGTTCATGGTCTCCTGGGGAAGGCTTGCGTTGTTGCGCTTTACCACGCGCCCCGGTACACCTACCACCGTGGATCCGGGCGGCACTTCGCTTAAGACCACGCTTCCGGCACCGATCTTCGAATTATCTCCGATGGTGAAGGATCCCAGGACTTTCGCTCCCGCACTGATCATGACGTTGTTGCCGATGGTGGGGTGACGTTTGCCGTGTTCCTTGCCGGTACCTCCCAGGGTCACGCCCTGATACATTGTCACATTGTCGCCGATAATGGTGGTCTCACCGATGATGACACCGTTACCGTGATCGATGAAAAATCCTTTGCCGATCTGTGCACCGGGATGGATCTCGATGCCGGTCTTGCGCACGCCCCGCTGGGAGATATACCGCGCCCAGAAATAATGTCCGCTCAGATACAGCTTATGCGCCAGTCTGTAATGGAGCATGACCTTGAAACTGGGATACAAAAGAACCTCCATGGAGGAATGGATCGCCGGATCACGTTCCTTGATAATACGGACTTCTTCTTTTAAATTTTTGATGATGCCCATGTTCTCACCTCGAAAAAAATACCGCGAATAAACTTCATCTTAGAGACGAATTTATCCGCGGTTCCACTCTACTTAAGGGACAATGCCCTTCACTCTGACGTTCTACGCCCTGTGTAGAACACCTGGCGTTGTACACCATGCACATAACGGGTGCTTACCGGATCCGGATACTGATTACTGTTAACGTTCCCCGGATCAGCTCACAGGCGCACTTCCTTTTCCTCAGACGAAAGCCGCTCCCAGCTTCTAACAGCTTCTCTCTGGCGTCCCACCGAAAAGTACTTTTCCTGCTCCATGCCTTTACTGCATATATGATCATTCCTACTAAATAAGATATGCAAAAATACGGGTTTTGTCAACCCTGGAGTTTCCTACATTACAGCTTTTTCCAAGGTTTCCCTCACGTATTCATTCAGTGACATCTGGCATGCAGTCGCATGAATCACTAACTTTTTATGTGTTTCCGGTGCAATTCTGATATTAAAACTACCTTTATATGCCTTCTCCGGAATTTTCCCATTTTCTTCACATAGTAACAGATAATCATCTACCGCCCCATGAAAATCTTCTACCAGACTCTTGGCATCGGTTCCTTCATAAGAGATCAGGGAACGGATCCCCATTACCTTTCCGAAAAAAATTCCATTCTCCTCGGAAAATTCTACGCTGCCGACATACCCGTTATATTCCATCGTATTTTTCAAATCAATCCCTCCTGTTCCAACAGATCACATAATTGTCTGACCTGGTATGCTTTCAATTCCTTTTGCGGATGCGGCTTATGCAGTAATATGCTCCCGTGCTCCTCACTGGTAAACATCACTCTCGAACCACTGGTTTTCCCCTTATTGCATTTCGTAAATTCCAGATAATCCAATAAAACTTCCGCATCATGAAAGGTAAATGTCTTAGGTCTACTTTTTAACTGTTCAATTAGTTTTTCCTTTTGTCCCATTTGTACCCCTTGTTAGTTATATTATATTTTTTCTGCTTGCTTTTTGCAACTGTTTTTAGTTGCAAACATAAAGTTAAAAGCATATTTTCTACTTAATTTCAATGGATTGGAAAATTTCTCCGACATTGGGTTCTAATAGAAAATAGATCTGATAATAGAAAAGGTCCTATGCCATTTATATTAGCATAGAACCTCTGTAATCACAATAGTATTTTATTCTTCCAGCAGCACCCACTTTCCCTCCGGTGCCGCATCCAGGATCCAGTACTGGCACCGTCGGATGTCCGCCTGCAGACTTCCGGTCTCCTGTAATTTTTCCCCATCGTAGGTGAAGAATACGGTTCTCGCTTTTGCATCATCTCCGGTCTCATACAGTGCGATCACGATCTGCTCCCCATCCGGACTGTAAGCGAGAATGCTGTTGTCCAACAGTCTTGCATGGCGGTCTACATTGTTGCCTTCCACCCCGAAGGTGTAATTCACCGGGCTGTTACCTTCCACGTTCTTCCAGGCGTCTGTCTGTAGTGTGATCCGCTCTGCTGCCGCATCTCCATCCAGATCGATCAACGCATAGGTCTCAGAAAAAGTTCTCTGGGACACATCGCATACCATACCGGGATGAGATAAAATATCCTCCCGCCATTTCACAGCATACTGGTCCCTTGACACCTGATCCAGTCTGTCGGCTCCGGCGTCCAGACCACCGATAGAATACTGCTGATAGAGTTCTCCGTTGCCGTTATAGACCGTCACGAAACCATTCTGTACTTTCATGGAAAACGGAAGCACAGGTTCTGCCGTTTCTTCCCCGGTCAATTCCCATCCGGTATCACCTGCCAGGCTGCAGTTCTTCACCGTATACAGTGTAGGTTTCCCATCCTCCTGTAAATGCTCCGCCGCTTCTGTCATATAGAATACCCTGCTGCCCATCCAGCCGATACTGCTGTCCTCCTGCACCTTTTCATTGTAGGCGTTGGAAGTATTATAGTAAGTCCGGTCACAGATTGCAGCCGATGCCATATTTCCCGGGATGCCATCCTCAGACACACACCGGAAGGTATGATCATACATCACATAGATTCCGCAGCTGGACACCTGAATATGAATACCGGAACCGGAATAGCTTCCGATCTTCGTCTCCAGATACTCCGTATACTGTCCCGCCGGCATATTTTCCGGAGAATACGTTTCGTATTCCGCATAGACTCTCCGGGCGGACTGCTCTCCCGGGAGCGGACCGATCTTCTGTCCGGATGCCGCACTCACATCTCCGGTAGACAACAGCCAGATCTTCTGTTCCTCCTCCGCCAGCACCATGGGAATCTCGATCACAGAACCATCCTTCTCAAAAGTATACTCCACATTGACCACCGATCCTTCTCCCATACGGTCATCGCCATAGAGCTGGTACTGTCTTGCCGCCTCGTAGAGGACTTCCGTCACCTCACCGGTTCCCTTTCCCAGCGAAAGGAGCTGCTTTGCTGCCGTCACAGGGTCCTTATAATCCTCGTAGAATCTGTGATCCTCCGACCCGAGTCGCTCCTCCAGACGGCTGAGTTGAAACATTTCCCAGCTTGCAGGACTTCCGGCATACCTTCTGTGATTCACATACCATCCCTTCTCCTGTGCAAAGGAATGAGTACTCTCAATCCGCTCGGGGGAATAAAATTCCGCGAAATCGGAGCGTGTCTCAAACGTTACATACGACAGCTTTTCAGCATAAATATCCCATTCTTCCTGCGTCCAGACAGCCTCATCGGAATACTCCGTATCACTGATATCCACCGGCTCATTCTGGGCAGACGGCGCAGCTTCCGTAGGCAATTTTTCCTCACTGCGGTTTCCTCCCGGATTACTGCACAGGCAGATGATGAGTGCTGCGATCACCGCCACCGCACCGATGAGGATCCAGAACGGAGGCTTGCGATAATCCAGCACATGACGGATCCTGTTCTTCACATGATCCTCTCCAAAGGATAACAGCGCACAGATCGTACCACCACGGTATTTTCTCCACCTGCCGTCACTGGCTTCCTCCAGCAGTGTATAAGAATAGATCTTCTTGCTTTCCTCTCCCAAAAGCTTTACCACTTTTTCGTCGCAGGACATCTCACAGTCCATATTCATCAGGTAAAATGCCAGCCACACCAAGGGATTGAACCAATGCACACAACAGATAAAAAGCACTGCCGGTTTGATCAGATAGTCTCTTCTCTGCAAATGCACCCTCTCATGGCACAACACTACCTCTCTGCTCTCCCCGGCAAGCTCCGACGACAGATAAATGGTCGGATGCAGGATCCCCATGACAAAAGAAAGGTGTCCACTCTTAATCTCACAAATTCCTTCTTCTACTTTATGAACGCCATTTTCCGGCTGACGCAGACGGTAATACATCCGCAGATAGGAAAACAGATGATAACCGGCAAACCCAACAAACCCGATCAGCCACAAGTACGGTAACACGATTCCCGCCAGTGTTTTCAGCATCTGTGTGCTGTGTGTTGCAAACATTTCCTTGGTTGGATCGCTCGTTGCAGACATTCCTGTCTGTCCGGTTACCATAGAGGACTCCTGCGAAAGTGCCTCCGGCTGACTGCCATCGTCACTATCGGCCTGCTCCGTCATGCCTGAAATCTGTATTGCTTCCGCAGTCGGATTTTCCAAGGTTGCTTTTTCTCCGGATGCTGTCAGTGCGGTGCTCACCGTCTGTTCCGTTACCAGCCGCTGTGGGATCAGGCTGATCTGTGTCTGCGGAAATGCCGGGCAGCACAGGCGCAGAAACACGATCCCCCACAACAGATAAGAACACCATCTGGGAGCCCTGCGAAGCACCAGTCTCGCCACCAGCACCAGCAAAATGCAATAGCTTCCCACCAGGCTCAAGTTACAAACGATCCCTAATACCTTCTCTAAAATCTCCCTCATCCAATCTCCTCCGTCAGCTCTTATAATCCTCTATCATAGCTTCGATCTCAGCGATCTGCGCTGCGCTGAGCTTCTTGCTCTGGATAAATGCTGCGATCATCTTCGGCAGCGAACCGCCATAAGCCTTCTCCACGAAAGCCTCCCCCTGGGCTCTGTGGTATTCCTCCTTATTCAATACGGAAGATACTATGGCATTCTCATTTTTGAAAATACCGTTCTCACAAAGCTTTTTAATAAACGTATAGGTAGTGGATTTCTTCCAGCCGAACTTCTCCGCGCACTGTTTTACCAGTTCTCCGGAACCGATGGGTTCCTCCTCCCAGATCAGCTCAGCAAATTTGTATTCTGTCTCCGTCATCTGATACATTCCCATTCCTCCTTGTATCCTTCTTAATCCAGCACTTGCCAATTATGCAATCCTATTGGCTTTTTTGCACTCATAACATTATAAAAGGTCGATGGTATACAGACCTTGTTCTAATTAAAGTCTATATCCTATCGACCCATTTGTCAAGTTCTTATTTTCCGAAATTATCAGCTCTTCGGGCATCCGCTGCAGCTTCCGCAGCCGCCCTGCATCGCCTGTGCCGTAAGATCAAACGGCGTAGTCACCAGACAGATTGCCTGAGAGGAGATTCCCTCTCCGCTGCCGGTGAATCCCAGTCCTTCCTCCGTGGTAGCCTTCACATTGACCTGTCCCACATCGATCAGCAGGGCTTTCGCGATATTTTCCCGCATGGTATCGATATGCGGGCGCATCTTCGGTGCCTGTGCAATGATCGTCGCATCGATATTTTCGATAAACACATGATTTTCTTCCAGCAGCTCGCCCACTTTTTCCAGCAATTTTATGGAAGAAATACCCTTGTACGCGGGATCTGTATCTGGGAAATGTTTCCCGATGTCCCCCAGCGCCGCTGCTCCCAACAGCGCATCCATGATCGCATGGAGCAGGACATCCGCATCCGAATGTCCCAAAAGTCCCTTTTCATAAGGTATTTTCACGCCGCCGATGATGAGGTCTCTTCCCTCCACCAGACGGTGTACGTCATATCCCATTCCGATTCTCATACTTACAACCTTTCCGCAGACGCTATTTTTAAAAAAATACCGGCATCCCTGTGTCTCACCGGCTTCTCCAACCAGCCAGTCCCCAAACCGTTCTGTCCCGTTGCGGCCAGTGCCGGGCGCCAATATCGTCTGCAATATGCCAAATCTCTGTCATTATTGTCTCGCCACAGCACAATCCATCAGATCCTCCGTGCTGTCGAATACATAGACGGTATAACTGCCGTCCTCATATACCTTTTCGCCCTGATTTAATGCCGGAGCCTCTGCATATTCCGCACACTCCTCCGCCGTCAGGAGCAGGAATGTCTCCCCGGCATGATACCCTTCCTCATAATATTTCATAGGCGAAGACCACTTGAAATACTCCAGGTGCTCGGGATCTCCGATGTTGCCGATCTCCACTTCACCATTCGTAAGCTCCGTGATGATATTGGCATTATTATAAGTAGCGAAGCCGAAATCATATCCGTTCCCCGCAAGGAATTCCGCCACTGGACGCTTCGTCTCGTTCTTGTCCACCGTCAGGAAAGACATCACCGTTTTCCCCGTTCCGAGGATCAGACAGATAGTAAGCAGTGCCGCCACCGCAAATCTGTCAAAGGGCATTTTTTCCTCTTCCAGATAAAAACACAATACCGGCAGGGCGAAAATGAAGATCGTGATATAATACCGCGGCACCATGGTACTGGTGGTAAAAATAAACACAAACAGATTCAGTACAAAACTGACTTTCAAAAACAGTGTGATCAGACTGCGAAATCCCGTGACACGCTGCATTTTCCCGCTTTTGACCGTAACGTATCCGTAGATGCCAAGCAGCACGAAGGCTGCCATCGTCACAACACCCCGCAGGGATAAAAATCCCTTATCCGGAATATAGCCAAAAAGCATCAGCAGACACCCCACCGCATTTTGGATCCGGTCAAATAACACACCGTGATACAATGCGATGAAGTTCGTGGCGCCATAGGTCTGGAATACGTATTTGTGACTGATGAACACTACATTGATGCCATATCCCACGACTGCGAAAAATGCCCCTGCCAGACTATAGAGAAAATACCGCATCCTGTCCGTAGAAAATAGAGTTTGGAAATGCTCCTTTGTCATCTCTCCTCGGAAACTCTGAAATTCCTCACCGCCCAGCAGATAGAAAAAGGAAGTCAGTACCAGAGGACACTGCAATGCCAGCAGGTAACGCACGCCGGACATTCCACAGACGATAGCAAGCAGCACATAGAATATCCACAGGCTGACCTTGCGTTTTGCATGATATTCTCCGCTACACAACCGCAGATACATACCGAAGAACCACAGCACCAGGATCACATGGGACATGTAGGTATTGCCCATCTGCATATGCGTCATCATGGTCTCGGAAAAAGGCAGCAGCAGCAGGCAGGAGCTTAACACTGTAAGTCCGCGGGATACTTTTAACGGCTTCATAAAATAATAATAGGAAGCCAGCATCAATCCATAAAATACCAGGTTCGTGATCGTGCGGATCACATGCCAGTTGCTGCAGATGCGAAACAGCGGTCCCATGATCAGCTGTGTATACAACACGCGGAATTCCGTGGAATAATACCAGTTTGTCGTGGAAAAAATGTGGTGTTCTTCGGAAAGGATCCGGGAAAAGATCATCTCCGCCGCCATATCTGAATCCAGCCAGTGATCCTGACTGATGATATTCAAGCCAAGCAGGAGCAGAAGCGTCGCTCCCAGCAAAATATATGGTATCTGTTTTTTCAGTGTTTTCATACCGCAGACCTTTCTGTTATTGCCTATGCATTCTTCCCTAACTATACACGATTTGCCGCAAAAGCACAACTGCGGCTTTTGCGGCAAATCTACAAGTTTTCTCATTAAATTAAGATCGTTTTCTCTTGGGGAAGCTGTTGCCGATGCCCGGCTCTTCCCGCTTCTTTCGCTTTTTTGCTTCTCTCTCTGCTCTCTCTGCAGAGGGCTTACGGTCTGCGTTTTTCCTGTCGCGGTCGTTCCATTTTCTTCCGTCTTCGCGGCTGTCACTTCTGCGGCGTCTTCTGCCCTCACCGGAACCGGTGCTGCCATCCTCTCTACGGTCTCTGTCACCGCGGCCGAATCTCCGTCTTCCGTCTCCTCTGCCGAAGCTGCGACCTTCACCATCGCCTCTGCCGGACCGGCCTCTGTCCCCGAAACGATTGCCACGCTTTGTGTATTCATCTGCCGCGATCTCCTCGCCCTTGTCACCGACCTGCAATTTCAGCATGGCAGCTGCCAGCTCCAGTGCATCACAGCCTTCCTCTTCCATCTTACGCTGTAAAAAGCTCTTCATCAGCTCGATGTCTTCATGCTCATGCAGTTCCCATGCCTTATTCAGATATTTGTCTGCTTTCGCTTTCAGCACCTTCGCAGCTCCGGGAAGCTTTTTCTCCGTGATGGTGGTGTGGCAGACTCTCTCGATCTCGCGGATCTTGTAGATTTCCCTGCTGTTGGCAAAAGTAAAGGATCTGCCCTTTCTGCCGGCACGGCCGGTTCTGCCGATACGGTGCACATAATACTCGATATCCTGCGGAATATCGTAATTGATGA
>OGYE01002593.1_pt1 | contig 10903 bp, 8 predicted proteins | sample 1576471 | NCBI WGS metagenome assembly OGYE01 (sample SAMEA3541532, study PRJEB24748) | human gut metagenome | biome: human gut; feature: human-associated habitat; material: faeces | place: China | collected 2012
GATGCGTAGATCTGATCATCATCGACAGCCTCCGGTACATACCTTGAGTAATTTACCTTCGCCCAGATCCTGAGGGACCAGGGCGTGGAGGTGCTCTACCTCGAGAACCTCGTCGCAGAGGTGTTCGACCAGGTCCCCGGCGCCCGCGCCGAGTTCACCGACCAGTACATCGCCGAGGCAGGCATCCGCGGCCAGCACATGCCGCAGATCGTCCGCGAGAAGCTGGACTCCATCGAGGACAACCTCGAGTTCGTCAAGAAGACCATGGCCGGCATGACCAAGGCCGAGATCGACATGCCCCTCACGGCGTCCACGACCCTCGACTCCCTGGTCAACTCCGAGTCCGAGTCCGACCTGATCATCGACCCGATGCCCAACCTCTACTTCACCCGCGACCCGTTCGCGGTCGTCGGCGAGGGCGTCAACCTCAACCGCATGTACTCGGTCACCCGCAACCGCGAGACCCTGTACGGCAAGTACGTCTTCAAGTACCACCCCGACTACAAGGACGTCTCCCTGTACTTCCGCCGCGACTGCCAGTTCCACACCGAGGGCGGCGACGTGCTGAACATCAACGAGAAGACCCTCGCCGTCGGCATCTCCCAGCGCACCCAGGCCGCCGCGATCGACGTCATGGCCCAGAACATCTTCTGGAACTCCGACTCCAAGGTCGAGCGCATCCTGGCCTTCGACATCCCGGTCTCGCGCGCCTTCATGCACCTCGACACGGTCTTCACCCAGATCGACGTCGATAAGTTCACGATCCACCCCGCCATCATGGGCACCCTGCGCGTCTACGAGCTGACCGCCGGCAAGAACCCGGGCGACGTGAACATCCGCCTGATCGAGGACACCCTCGAGCACGTCCTGGAGGACGCCACCGGCGTCGACCAGGTCAAGCTGATCCCCTGCGGCGGCGGCGACCCGATCGCGGCCTCCCGCGAGCAGTGGAACGACGGCTCCAACACCCTGTGCGTCGAGCCCGGCAAGATCTGCGTCTACGCCCGCAACACCGTCACCAACGACGTGCTGTACAAGGAGGGCCTGGACCTTCTCGTCGTGCCCTCCGCCGAACTCTCCCGCGGCCGCGGCGGCCCGCGCTGCATGAGCATGCCCTTCTGGCGCGAGGACCTCTAAGTCTTTATCGGTTCCGGTGCGGTCCCCCTACAACCGCACCGGTTTCGCCCGTCAAACGGGCACCACTTTTTAGTAATTCACTTTTTCGAAAGGATACGAACCATGGGTGTTAACCTCTCCGGCCGTAGCTTCCTCAAGCTCCTCGACCTCACCACCGAGGAGATCGAGTACCTGCTCAAGCTCTCCAAGAACTTCAAGGACATGAAGCGTGCCGGCGTTCCTCACCGCTATCTCGAGGGCAAGAACATCGTCCTGCTCTTCCAGAAGACCTCCACTCGTACCCGCTGCGCCTTCGAGGTCGGCGGCATGGATCTGGGCATGGGCGTCACCTACCTCGATCCGGGTTCGTCGCAGATGGGCAAGAAGGAGTCCATCGAGGATACCGCCCGCGTTCTCGGCCGCATGTATGATGGCATCGAGTTCCGTGGCTTTGCCCAGGACGACGTCGAGGAGCTCGCTGCTAAGTCCGGCGTGCCTGTGTGGAACGGCCTGACCACTGAGTGGCATCCCACCCAGATGCTCGCCGACATCCTGACCGTCCAGGAGAACTTCAACTACGACATCAAGGGCAAGACCCTCGTCTTCATGGGCGACTGCAAGAACAACGTTGCCCGCTCCCTCATGGTCGTCTGCTCCAAGCTCGGCATGAACTTCGTGGCCTGCGGCCCCGAGGAGTGCATGCCCGCTGACGACGTCATCGAGGCCTGCAAGCCCATCGCTGAGGCTAACGGCTGCACCATCAAGCTGACCACCGACGTCAAGGACGGCGTCACCGGTGCCGACGTTCTCTACACCGACGTGTGGGTCTCCATGGGCGAGCCTGACGAGGTCTGGGCCGAGCGCATCGCTCAGCTCACCCCGTATCGCGTTACCTCTGAGGTCATGGCTATGGCCAACCCGGGTGCCATCTTCCTGCACTGCCTGCCCAGCTTCCACGACACCAACACCACGATTGGCGCCGAGAAGTGCGAGCAGTTCGGCATCACCGAGCAGGAGGTCACTGACGAGGTCTTCGAGAGCCCCGCTTCCAAGGTCTTCGACGAGGCCGAGAACCGCATGCACACCATCAAGGCTGTCATGTACGCCACGCTCAAGTAAGAGCATCTAGCATCTCGCTCGGGGTGTATTGCTGCGCACCCCGAGCGCTTTTGTCTGGTAAAAATCTCGCACCGAGCGACATGCACGGCACGGAAGAGCCGCTTCGGGCGAGATCAGTAAATGATTTATGAAGGGGGGATGAGAACTATGACTGAGACCGCTAAGAAAAAGCGCGGTATGCCTTCATCGTTCACCATTCTTCTTGCTCTGCTGGCAATTGTCGCGGTTATTACCGTTATCGTCTCCGGTACGTCCGGTGGCGAGGTTACCGCTGCCCGCCTGAGCGATTTCTGCACCGCCCCTGTCAAGGGCTTCGCCGACGCTCTGCCCGTTTGCCTCTTCGTTATGATCCTCGGCGGCTTCCTCGGCATGATGACCGAAACCGGCGCCTTGGACAACGGCATTGCCGTTCTGGTGCAGAAGCTTAAGGGCAATGAGATCATGCTCGTTCCCGTGCTGATGCTCATCTTCTCCCTCGGTGGTACCACCTATGGTATGTGCGAGGAGACTGTTCCCTTCTACGCCCTGCTCGCCGCTACGATGATGGCTGCTGGCTTCGACCCCATGGTCGGCGCCGCTACCGTCCTGCTCGGCGCTGGCTGCGGCTGCCTCGGCTCCACGGTTAACCCGTTCGCCGTCGGCGCTGCCGTCGACGCTCTGACCGGCGTTGGCATCGAGGTCAACCAGTCCATCATCATCGGCCTCGGTGCCGTCCTGTGGATTGTTACCACCGGCATGTCCATCTTCTTCGTCATGAACTATGCCAAGAAGGTTAAGGCTGACAAGGGTTCCACCATCCTTTCGATGCAGGAGCTCAAGGACGCCGAAGAGACTCACGGCAAGGCTGCTTCCGAGGTTAACAAGGAGGTCAAGCTCACCGGTCGTCAGAAGGGTGTTCTGATCGCCTTTGCCTTCACCTTCGTCGTCATGATCGTCGGCTTCATTCCGCTAGCCGACCTCAACGAGGGCGTCGCCAACTTCTTCGATGCTGGCGCTGTCTATGACGCCGACGGTAACGCCATCGTTCAGGGCTGGTCTGCCCTGATCACCGGCCTGCCCATTGGCCAGTGGTACTTCGACGAGGCTTCCACCTGGTTCTTCCTCATGGCTGTCCTGATCGGTATTATCGGCGGCCTGTCCGAGAAGCAGATCGTCAACACCTTCATCACCGGCGCTGCCGACATGATGTCCGTTGTCCTCGTCATCGCTCTTGCCCGTGGTATCTCCGTCCTCATGGCTAGCACCGGCCTCGACGTCTACGTCCTCGACGCTGCCGCCAATGCTCTGGCTGGCCTGTCCGGCGTGATCTTCGCTCCCATGAGCTTCCTGGTCTACTTCGGCCTGTCCTTCCTGATCCCCTCGACCTCTGGTATGGCTACCGTGTCCATGCCCATCATGGGACCGCTGGCTGTTAAGCTCGGCTTCTCGCCCGAGGTCATGGTCATGATCTACTCCGCCGCCATCGGCATCGTGAACCTGTTCACCCCGACTTCCGGCGCCATCATGGGCGGTCTTGCCCTGGCCAAGATCGAGTGGACGACCTGGCTCAAGTTTGCTCTTAAGCTCATCGTCGCTCTCTCCGTCGTCTGCGCCATCATCCTGACCATCGCTTGCGTGATGATCTAAGTACCCAACGGGTACCCCACGGAAACCTTGACGATCCTGTAAAGGATCATCTGGTCATCGTCTGTCCGGTGGGGTCAACCCACCGGTAGACTCCTACCTTTAGCCCCCTCCCGTTCCGTGCGCGGGAGGGGGCGCTCTTGTGTTCCGGCGTTTTACCAAACGCCGGAACCACTCGACGCTGCAAGCCCGCCAGAGCGGCAATCTGACGTTCAATCGTCGGGCATGGCCAAAAGGCCTATGCCCTCCTCTTTCACGTCACCTTGCTCGCTCTGGTGGGCTTTCGCTGACTTATGCTCAACCTGCGGCGCTGCCATTGTTGGCGCAGGGGGCGGCTTGCTCGCTCTGGTGTCTGTTCGCTGTCCGTTCTCTGCCCGCGACGTTTCTGCTGTTGGTGCAAAGGGGTCAGGTTACTTTGCGCCAAAAGGGGAAGTTGCGGTGGAATAGTTCCCGTTTGGCCGTCTTGAGGGGTTAAACAGGAGCTATTTCACCGCAACTTATCGATGGCGTGTTTGGTTGGTGCCTGTTGATGGCCTGGGCATCGGGGAGGGCAGGCTCCGTTATAATCGCGTAGGAACTTAATTTACGAAACGGGACGGGAGCCATACATGCGCCAGGGTTTCGACAACGCGAAATATATCGAGCTGCAGGCCGCTCATATTAAGGAGCGCATCTCGCAGTTTGGCGGCAAGCTGTATTTGGAGTTTGGCGGCAAGCTGTTTGACGACTATCACGCGAGCCGCGTGCTGCCGGGTTTTGAGCCGGACAGCAAGTTTCGCATGCTCAAGAGCATAGCCGACGACGTCGAGGTCATCATCGCCATTAACGCGAACCACATCGAGAAGAACAAGGCTCGCGGTGACCTGGGCATTACCTATGACGAGGACGTTTTGCGCCTGGTCGACCTGTTCCGCGGCAACGGCTTTGCCGTCGCGGCTGTGGTCATCACCCAGTACGCCGGCCAGCCCGCTGCCGATGTGTTCCGCAACCGCCTGAACGCGCTCGGTATTCCCGCCAAGCTGCACTATCCCATCGAGGGGTATCCGCACGATGTCGATCTGATCGTGTCCGACGATGGCTATGGCAAGAACGAGTTTGTCGAGACCACCCGACCGCTCGTTGTGGTCACTGCCCCCGGTCCTGGCTCGGGCAAGCTTGCCACCTGCCTGTCTCAGCTCTATCACGAGCACAAGCATGGCACGGCCGCCGGCTATGCCAAGTTCGAGACCTTCCCGGTCTGGAATCTTCCTCTGACGCATCCGGTCAATATTGCCTACGAGGCCGCCACGGCAGACCTCGATGACGCCAACATCATCGACTCCTTCCACCTGGAGGCCTACAACAAGACCACGGTCAACTACAACCGCGACGTCGAGGCCTTCCCGGTAGTCCGTGCCCTGATGGAAAAGATCCTGGGCAAGAGCCCCTACCAGAGCCCTACGGACATGGGCGTCAATATGGTCGGTTTTGCCATCACCGATGACGATGCCTGCCGCGACGCTTCCAAGATGGAGATCGTCCGCCGCTACTTTACCGCGGTCGAAAATGTGCGCCGTACCGGCGTGGGCGATGAGCAAGTCGACCGTCTCAAGATTATTATGAAGAAAGCCGGCATCGATAAGAACTACTCACCGGCGCGCTCGGCGGCCCTCACCAGGGAGCAGCTGACGGGTGGTCCCGTGGGTGCCATGGTCATGCCCGATGGCTCCGTGGTGACCGGTAAGACCTCCACGCGCCTGGGCGCCGCAAGTTCGCTCATTATGAACGCCCTCAAGCATGTCTCGGGCGTCGACCTTGAGCTCGAGGTCATTAGCGATGAGGCGATCGAGCCCATCAGCAAGCTCAAGACGCATTTCCTGGGCAGCAAAAACCCGCGCCTCCACACCGACGAGACGCTTATGGCGCTGTCGATCACCTCGGCCACGAGTGAGACGGCCGCTCGCGTCCTTTCGGGCCTGGAGCAGCTGCGCGGTTGCGATGCCTTCTTTAGCGTGATTATCTCGCCGACGGACGAGACGGTACTGCGCAAGTTGGGCATCAACGTGTGCTGCGAGCCCAAGTTTGAGCGCCGCGGTTTCTTCCATCGCTAAGTTTGAAGCACCGCGGTAATTGCATTGCATTTTGGCCGTATCGGGTTAGCGCCCGGTACGGCTTTTTGATCAATAAAGCGTCTATTTCGGCGAAAAATAGCTGTTTACCTGCCTAGAAACAATTTGAGCGGTATACAATAACCGTAACTGTTTCATCCTTAGCGGGATGCCGCATGATGGATATTACCTGCCATCGTGAGGTGTGTCGGTCGCGCACGGCGCGTTAGATGCTCGTGCTCGGTTTGAGGAGGCTGCTATGGCGGGCAAGGGTCGTGCGAGTGTCAACGATATGAAGCGTGTCGAGGTGCTGGTGTTGATGGAGATCGACCAGCAAACCGAAGACAATGGCGGGCCGTATGGTTTCTCGCGCAAAACGCTTGCCGAGCGCGTGGGGGTTTCGCCGTATCGTGCCCGCGCCGCAATCGATCGCTTGGATTCCGAAGGTATGATTGATGTCGTCTCGCGTTATAGCGACGACGGCGGTCAGCTTGCAAATGGCATTTGCCTCACCGAACGTGGTGAGTGGTATCTTGAGGGCGTCCGTACCGGCATGCTCGTTCAAGAAATGCTTGAGGACGAGGTTGCTGATCGATAGCAGCATGTAACCCTTGCCATAGCGACGCCGCCTGGGAAACCGGGCGGCGTTTTGTTTCAAGATCGAGAAATGCAATCGCACGCGAGAAAAATTGCGGACGGTCCGCGGCGCGAGTATTACAATGAAGACCCGTAAGATGTGGATAAACAACTTCTACGGGAAGCGCAGGTAACTCAATATGACCAAGCATGTGTTCGTAACCGGTGGCGTGGTTTCGTCCCTGGGCAAGGGTATCACCGCGGCCTCGCTGGGCCGTCTGCTCAAGTCGCGTGGCTACAAAGTAACGATGCAGAAGGCCGACCCGTATCTGAACGTCGACCCCGGTACCATGAGCCCGTTCCAGCATGGTGAGGTCTTTGTAACCGAGGATGGTTACGAGTCCGACCTGGACCTGGGTCATTACGAGCGCTTTATTGATGAGAACCTGACCCGCGATTCCAACTTTACGACCGGTGCCATCTACAAAAGCCTCATCGCCCGCGAGCGTCGCGGCGACTTTTTGGGCGGTACCGTGCAGGTGATTCCTCACGTCACCAATGCCATTAAGGATAAGTTCCGCCGCATCGAGGAGCAGACCGGCTCCGATGTAGTCATCACCGAGCTGGGCGGCACTATCGGCGACATCGAGGGCCAGGCCTTCGTCGAGGCCATCCGCCAGTTCCGCAAGGAGAAGGGCATGGCCGACTGCTGCCTCATCCACGTGAGCCTGGTGCCCTACATCTCCGCCGCCCACGAGGTCAAGACCAAGCCGACGCAACACTCCGTCAAGGAGCTCCGCAGCTTTGGTATCCAGCCCGATATTATCGTTCTGCGTTCCGACCACCATATCGACGATGCCATCCGCGGCAAGATCGCAAGCTTCTGTGACGTCGACACCGACTGTGTCTTTACCAACGAGGACTGCGCGAGCATCTACGATGTTCCACAGCTACTCGCCGAGCAGGACTTTGACCTGCGCATTTGCGAGCGTCTGGGTCTCGATCCGCGTGAGCGCGACATGAGTGAGTGGAACGAGTTCCTACGCAAGCAGAACCATGCCAACCAGCACGCCGACAAGGTGAAGATCGCCGTCGTGGGCAAGTATACGCAGCTGCCCGATGCGTACCTGTCGGTTATCGAGGCCCTGCACCATGCGGGCGTCTTCTACGATCGCCATGTGGACGTCCAGCTAGTCGACGGCGAGAGCCTCGACGAGCAGAATGTCTCCGAGGTTCTGGGCGACGCCTCGGGCATCCTGGTCCCCGGCGGCTTTGGCAAGCGCGCCCTGGAGGGCAAGATCCTCGCGGCCGAGTTTGCCCGTGAGCACAAGATTCCGTATCTGGGCATTTGCCTGGGTATGCAGGTCGCCGTGTGCGAGTTCGCCCGCAATGTCGTTGGCCTTGCTGGTGCCAGCTCCTCCGAGTTTGATCCGGACGGTCCGTATAGCGTCATCGATCTGATGAGCTCGCAGGAGGACGTGACCGAGAAGGGCGGCACCATGCGCCTGGGCGCCTATCCGTGCAAGCTCGCCGCCGATACTCTTGCTCGTGAGGCATATGGCGAGGAACTCGTCTACGAGCGTCACCGTCACCGCTTTGAGTTCAACAACGCCTTCCGCGACCAGCTGACCCGCGCCGGCCTGGTCATCTCCGGCCTCTCCCCGGACGAGCGCCTGGTCGAGATGGTCGAGCTGCCGCGCGACGTTCATCCGTGGTATGTGGCAACCCAGGCTCACCCCGAGTTCAAGAGCCGCCCGACCAACCCGCAGCCGCTGTTCCGCGAGTTCGTGCGCGCTTCGATCGGCCAGCACGAGGGTGTCGACCGTCTGCAGGTGACGCCCATGAACCTCGCTACGGACTAAGGGTGCCGGCGAATAAGGAACATACCGAAGCTACTCCCTCGTCGCTCGCCGTGGCGGCGGGGGAGTATCTCGATTACCTCGCGGTCGAGCGGGGCTTGGCGCGCAACACGATTGTGGCCTATCGTCGTGACCTGACGACGTACTGCGCCTATCTGGAGCGGGCGGGTATTGTGTCTTTTGAAGAGGTGACCCGTCAGGTCGTGGAGGGCTTTGTCGCCGATCGCCGCGGCGGAGGCTATTCCGACGCCTCGGTGGAGCGCGCGCTTGCTGCCGTGAAGGGCCTGCATGCCTTTTTGGTGCGCGATGGGGCCGTGGCCCAAAACCCGACGGCGGCGTTGCGCCTGCCTAAAAAGGCTGAGCGTTTGCCGGAGTATCTATCGGTGGAGGATGTCTCGGCGCTGCTCGATCAAGACTTTCCCGAGGGCGAGATGGGGCTGCGCGATCATGCCATCTTGGAAGTGCTTTACGGTTGCGGCTTGCGCGTGAGTGAACTGGTTGGGCTCGATGTGGGCGATATCCATATCGATGACGGGTTTGTCCTGGTGCGCGGTAAGGGCTCCAAGGAGCGTCTGGCCCCGTTGGTGGGAAGCGCGGCTCGCGCCTTGACACACTATATAGATGACGGGCGCACTCTCCTGGCCGCCCATGCTCACGGGACGGAGACCTTGGCGGTCTTTTTAAATAAGAACGGACGTCGCCTGTCGCGCCAGGCCGTGCATGCGATATGCGAGCGGGCGCGGCGCGCAAAAAATGGCCGCTCGTATTTCGGGCACTGCCACCAAAAACGTTCGCTGCGCCCTAACCGCCCTGTTACTATAAAGGTACAGTGCCGCCCCACCCGGGGAGTAAACATTTTTCTCGACCCGTGTTGTTTTTCCCTTCCGGTAAGAGTGTATAAAAGGCGTTTTCTTTCCGCTGTGTAGTATCCCTGAAAATATCTTTCAAAAAATGTATCGCTCCTTTTCGCGGTTTTTTAGCAGTCATGCAACATTCAGTCATGTTCAAGCATGTTTTTTTACATACCTGCATCATATTTGTATGTTGGTTGCATCGGCATGAAAAATTGTGATAATTCGCGAAAAGATTTTGTAACCTTTGGTCCGCTTTTGTAGAAACGTAACAAAACATTTGCACCAATATTGTGAACTTATTCTCTTGCGGAACACCCCCATACAAGGGTATAATACTGTCAGGGATTACGGACACATGCGACAAATGCGTCTGTGAATATGCTGTGACACACAAATGAAGGAGATTACTATTATGAAAATGATTTCTCGTCGCGACTTCCTGAAGGCTTCCGCTGTTGTGGGCGCTACCGCTGCTATGACCGCTTGCGGCGGCTCTTCCTCCACCAGCACCGCTGCTTCCAGCGTTGCTTCTTCCACCGCTGCTTCTGCCGCTGCTACCAACGGCTCTGCCAACATCGGCGTTTGCATCTATCAGTTTGCTGATAACTTCATGACCCTGTACCGCGCTGATCTGGAAGGCTACCTGAAGGACATGGGCTACTCCGTCACCATCATGGACGGCAAGAACGACCAGAACACCCAGACCGAGCAGATCAACACCTTCCTGCAGCAGGGCGTGGACGTGCTGGTCATCAACCCCGTCCAGACCACTTCCGCTCAGACCATCGTTGACACCGTTTCTCCCTCCGGCACCCCCATCGTGTTCATCAACCGTGAGCCCGAGGAGAGTGTTCTGGATTCCTACAAGGGCAAGTGCTGCTACGTCGGTGCTGACGCTCGTCAGTCCGGTACTTATCAGGGCGAGCTGATCCTCGAGACCGAGACTCAGGGCGATATCAACGGCGACGGCAAGGTCACCTACATCATGTGCAAGGGCGACCCCGAGAACATCGACGCTCAGTACCGCACCGAGTACTCCATCAAGGCTCTGACCGATGCCGGCAAGGAAGTTGAGTGCCTGTACGAGTACCTGGACAACTGGGATCAGACCACCGCTCAGCAGGACGTTGCAAACGCTCTGTCTCAGTACGGCGACAAGATCGAAGTCGTCTTCTGCAACAACGACGCAATGGCACTGGGCGCTCTGCAGTCCATCCAGCAGGCTGGCCGCACCGTTGGCAAGGACGTCTACCTGGTCGGCGTCGATGCTCTGGTAGAGGCTGTGCAGAACGTTGTCGATGGCAACATGACCGGTACCGTTCTGAACGACGACGTGGGTCAGGCTACCGCTGCTGCCGAGGCTACCAAGCTGTTCGTCGAGGGCAAGGATGTTGAGAAGTACTACTGGGTCGACTACGTCAAGGTCACCAAGGACAACGCTTCTCAGTACCTGAAGGAAGACTAAAGTTTCCCGGAACCAATGCAAGGTGCGCAGCAGGCCTTAACGGCTTGAATGAAAGCTAAAAAGCGCGTGCGTGCGAGAAATCTTCTCCGCGCACGCGCCTTATTTTAGAAAAAACCTGCCCGCCTGTAAACAACCATAAAGGAGGCTTTTGCGGAATGTCAGAATACCGTCTGGTAATGAAAGGCGTGGTCAAGACCTTCCCCG
>OGYE01002601.1_pt1 | contig 10888 bp, 9 predicted proteins | sample 1576471 | NCBI WGS metagenome assembly OGYE01 (sample SAMEA3541532, study PRJEB24748) | human gut metagenome | biome: human gut; feature: human-associated habitat; material: faeces | place: China | collected 2012
TCGTGGGTGGCGCACAGCACCACCTTGGTCTGCCCGCCCACCTCGGCGGCAATGTCCGCCTTCAACGGGCCCAGCACCGTACCGGGAGCCGTCAGCTTGGGGACCATTAGGAACGCTAAAACACGTGCTCTGGAAATTGGAAGTGATAATCGGATTTATATCGGTGGAATGGGGCAGTTTGGCTATTTTTGTCCAAGTCCTTTAGGTGGTTTGGATTACACATGCTTGTCAGACAGTTTGCCGTCGACGGTATCTGTAGGGATAATCTGGAATATTCTGTCGGATAAAAATCGAATTTGTTTTCAGTCAGATCGTCGTTTCTTTTGTTTGGAAAATGGCAAGATTAGCCAGATAGATGTTTTTTCGGATATTTATTCTTCATTGGTAGTCAGGAATAAATTCTATATGACTTCTTCCAAAGGATTGATGATATTGAACGGTACGGAGTTTATACCGGTAGATAACACTTCTGACATAGGAAGTACGGTGAAAACAGGTGGTTTACTGTCCTATCAGGATAAATTGATTGTTGTAAGTAGGGATAAAGGATTGTTTGTTTATGATGGTTCCGTTTTGCGGAAGTATGCAACGGCGGCTGATGACTTTTGTAGTCGGAACCAGCTTTTTTGTGCTGCTTTGAAAGACTCCTTGTTGGCATTAGGGAGTGTTCAGAATGGAATTTGTTTGCTGAATTTGAAGACAGATGAAGCGGAAGTCATATCTACAGGTAATGGATTGCAAAACAAGACTGTACTAAGTATGATGTTTGATGAGGCCGGACATCTATGGCTGGGTTTGGACAATGGGATTGACTGTATTCATCTGAATGCACGTGTTGCTTCATTGTATGGGGGCAGGTCTGTTATAGGTTCAGGTTATGCGTCGTGTCATTATCAGGGACGTTTTTATTTGGGAACCAATCAGGGACTGTATTGTACAACTTTTCCCAGGCGGTTGAATAAGGAATATCCGGTGGACTTTGTACCCGGTACAGGTGGGCAGATATGGTCACTTCGTGAATATGACGACAAGATGTTTTGCTGTTCGGACAACGGTATATTCATTGCAGATGATAAACGGATAGAACATCTTGACGGTCTTAAGGGAGTATGGGATATTGTAAAGCTGGCCGGGCATGAAGATGTATTGTTGGCAGGTACATATAGTGGGCTGTATCTTCTTGTGAAAAAAGGTACACATTGGAGGGTAGAATGCAGGATTCAAGGATTTCCCCGTTCATGCAAAGATATGTTGCCGGAAAAGTTAACGGCGAATACTTTGTGGATAGCCAATAAGGAAAACGGAGTATCCAGGGTCACTTTATCCGAGGATTTGAGGCAGGTAAGGAAGTTTAAAGATTATAACAACAAAACTTTCCCGCTTGGTTATGATGCTTGTTTGTCGGAGGTGGATGGTGATGTCGTTGTAACTTCTCATCACGGTTTGTGGAGTTATGACCAGACACGTGATTGTTTGGAGAGATTTACACGTCTGGAGAATCTGCTGGATGGAAAAGTTTACACTTATCTGAAGGCAGACTCTTTGAAGAATATATGGTACGTAGCGGATGGCCGGTTGAAGGTTTTACGTTATGATGCCGCTGAAAAGAAATATTATCGGGTAGAACATGAAACGTTCCTGCGTGAATCACTAATTGAGAATTTCGAAGATGTCTATTTTTGTAATCAGGGACAGATTGTGGTCGGTACCGAAGAAGGTTTTTCACTCATTAGGCTGGATAGTCAGTCACCGTATCGTTCTCCGTTTACTTTGCAAATCAGGAAAGTATATATGACGGGACAGCGTGATTCGCTTGTTTATGGCCGGAGTTATTCATATGATGATAGTCCGGTGATAATTCCCTATACCCATAATTCTCTCCGTATAGAGTATAGTGCCAATAACTATAGTAAAATGCAGACAGCCCTTTATTCTTATAGGTTAAGTAATGGCAGTGAGGAAGGTGAGTGGAGTGAGTATAGCGAGAATAACAAGAAAGAGTTTACTGGTTTGCATGAAGGCAAGTATATATTCAGTGTAAAGTTGTTTACGGATAAGGACACGGTTCCTATAGTGACATCTTTTGCTTTTGAGGTATTACCTCCATGGTATCGCACTTGGTGGAGCTACCTGGCGTATAGTATGGCTATCGTTCTATTACTGTATTATATGTATTATCGCATTGCCGCTAGTCGTAAGCACTTGTTGATGCAGAAAGAACTGGAACTTTACAGACAGAAACAGCAGTTCAAGGAGGAGAGTGATTTGAAGGACAGAAAGATTGATTTATTGAAGGAGGAGAATCTGCGTTCCGAATTGCATCATAAATCGGAAGAGTTGATTCGTACGACATTGAACATAGTACGTAAAAATGAGATGCTATTGGGAATTAAGAAGGAAGTTTTGGGCATTTCCCATTCCATCAATGAAGCGAATTTGGTTTCTCTTCGTCGTAAAACACTCCGCCTGTTAGGACAGATTGAAACGAATATAGAGCATGATGATGATTTGCAGGCATTCCAAAGTACATTTGACTCGGTACATCACGACTTCTTCCGGAAGCTGGAAGAGGCATATCCTGGATTGAATAACAAAGATAAGCTGTTGTGTGCATATATAAAGATGAATCTGCTTTCTAAAGAGATAGCTCCATTGATGAATATCTCTTTGCGTGGGGTTGAAATCAGCCGGTATCGTCTGCGGAAGAAGCTGGGTCTTGGAGAGGGGGAGAACTTGCCGGAATTTCTGCAGAAATTCAGCAAGTAATAGACTTTTGTAACACCAACAGACTTTCCGGCCCCATATTGAACAGCAGGTCTATGATGCTTAGGTTGGGCAGAAAACCAAGTCTCTCCTGAAATACCTGATAATAGGGCTGTGGTGAGAACGCTGTGTCTTCCAGCGTGAAGTCCTTTTTCGGATGGATGCTTTCGCGGAAGTCTGTTTCATCCAGAGTGAATTCGGTCCGGTATTCAGAGGTACGTTCCATATCGGGCTGTATATCTATCAAGGAACAGATGAGACGGCAAAGTTCTTCATTGAAGTCGGCCAGGAATTCATACTTCTTTTCGTAGAAAGGACGGAAATCGTCTTTATAATACTCAAAGAAAGGAGTATGGTTATAGGCCGACTCTATGGCATTCCAATGCAGGTGCCGCCAGTTACCGTGGTCGGAAATACGTATATCCCGCATGGGGCATTTCAGGGTATTCGGTTTGACGGTGGGGATGGAAAGAGCCAATTCACCGTCCGGTGCGGCAATGGTACAGCGGTTGCGGTAGGTCTGCTTCATATAGTGGTCGTGCTGTTCGATAAACACTTTGTCGTATGCCAGCAATTTGGTGTAATACTCTACGGGGGCTAGGTAGGCAGAAGAAAGAAATACGGTTTTCATCGGTGTATTTATGATTAGACGATTTACGATTGAAATTACTGTTCGTTGTTTGTACGTTTATTTTTTCGCTTGTTTGTCATTCCACCTTTTTCCACATTCTGTCCCAACGGTAGCCGTTGAAGAATCCTGTTCCCTTTTCTTTGGAGAACCAGATGATAGATGCCTTGCCTATGATGTGGTCTTCGGGGACGAAACCGAAAAGGCGGGAGTCCGAAAGATTGATGGCATTGTTGGCACCTACCCAGTAGTAGTCTTTGGTAAAATGGCAGTGCTGCACGGGCTTGCCTTCCACATAAAGGGTGTCGTTCTTGATTTCGGCCTGTTTCTTTTCGTGAAGTACCAGGGTATTTCGCAACAAAGTCTTGTTCCACGGATATACGCGTATGGCTTTGCCTTTGCTGGGGATTATCAGAGGTTTCAGCATCTCCATGGAGTCTTCCTTGACAATCGGTTCTATCCAGCAATTCCCGTTCATGGCTTGTTCCAGCAAGTAGTGTTCATAACGGCTGAAACTGCGTATATTCTTTATTGAGTCCTGCCCCAATAGTTTGTTGGGAGCGATGGAAAGGATGGAAAGCAATGAATCCAACTGTCGTTCCCGTTGCCTGGGGTAAGAATAAAGGAACTTCTGGTCGGGTGCATTCTTTTCGGAAGGAATCACTGAAAAAAGCGAATCTATCAGCAAGGTATCTCCGGGAGTACCGATGCAACGGCTGATAAAGACTTCCCGTCGGTCAATCACGGGTTCTGAAAGATTGGCAGGATTGTTGAATACAAGAATATCCTCTTTTTGCACCGGACTGTCCGCCCAGCGATGATATCCCCATAACTTCATAAAAGGAAGCCGTAGACCGTAGCTCCACTTGTTTACAAGAATACATTCACCCCGGTACAGTGAGTTCTCCATACCGGAAGAAGGGATAAGATAGGAAGTTGTCACACAACCCCGGAGCAGTACTACGACGAGCACTACTCCAACCATTGCAATTGCCATCTTCCATCCTTTCATCCTGTCGTTCGAAATTAAAGAATTAAAGAGTGAAAGAAGGAAAGGCTTGAGGTCGTTTCCCCACCTCCCTCTTTAATTCTTTAACTCTTAATTCTTAATTCTTTAACTCTTTAATTCATTTAATGCCGTCCACCCACTTGAATATCCGGTTCCAGCGTATCTTGCCGTCAAACCAGTTGCGGTCTTTGTCCAGTGACAGCCATACTACAATCGGTTTTCCTACGACATGGTCTTCCGGCACAAAGCCCCAGTAACGGGAGTCGGCGGACTTGTCGCGGTTGTCGCCCATCATCCAGTAGTAGTCCATATTGAAGGTATAGGAGTCGGTCTTTTCACCGTTGATGTAGATGCCGTCTTCCTTGACTTCCAGTTTGTTGCCTTCGTAAGCAACGATGCAGCGTTCGTAGATGGGAAGGTTGTCCTCGGTCAGCTTGATGGTGGCGCCTTTGGCAGGAATCCATATCGGGCCGTAGTTGTTGCGGTCCCATTTGGTGTAAAGGTTCAGCGGATACATCTGTCCCGAGAACTCTCCCGGCTCGATGATAATCTTGCTGATGAGTTTCTTGTTGCCCGTAAGGGTCTCGTACATCTTTTTGGTGAGCGGAAGATGATAGACCGGTGCCAGCCTGCCCTGGGCATCCCGGCGGTCCAGTCCCATTTCAATCAGATTCTCTTCCCAGCCCAGACCGTCGGTCATCAGTGTCTGGTCCTCTTTGCTGATGCCCAGTTCACGGAACATATCATCGGTGATATAAGGACCTGTAGTCTGTACAAAGTAGTTGAACTGCATTTCTGCAGGGTTCTCGATGGCCTTGCCGTCGATGTATACCTGTCCTTTCTTGATTTGCAACGTATCGCCGGGCAGGCCTACGCAACGTTTTACATAATTTTCACGACGGTCGACGGGGCGTATGACAATGTCACCGTACATTCTCGGATTGGAACGGATGAGGTTACGTCCGGCATTGTAGTACAAATCATAGACGGTACGTTGCTGTTTGCGTGTCAGACTGTCCATATTCACTTTGTTGGGATACACGCGTTTTCCTTCTTCGTAAGCAAGGGTATAGAAGTCTGTCTGCTGGAAGTTGGTGGCTACCGTGTCGCCTGCCGGGAAGTTGAACACCACAATATCGTTCAGTTTCACTTTGCCGAAGCCCGGCACACGTTTGTATTCCCATTGAGGCCATTCGATGTACGACTTGGTGTTGAATACCGGTAGTGTATGTTGTGCCAGCGGCATGGAAAGCGGCGTATTCGGTACGCGCGGGCCATAGCTCATCTTGCTGACGTAAAGGAAATCGCCTACCAACAAGGATTTCTCCAGTGAGGAAGACGGTATCTGGTAATTCTGGAACACATAGATATTTACGAAGTAGACGGCTACCAGCGCAAATACGATGGCATCCACCCAACTCATGATGCTGCGTACGGCAGGATTCTCCGATTTCTTCCAGAACCCCCAGGGTATCTTCTTACTGATGTAGATGTCAAAAATGAAGGGTAGTACAATCAGTCCCAGCCAGCTTTTTACCCAAACCAGAAAGGCAAGGTAGAGCAGGGTGACTATACTGAATTTAATCCATTGGGTGCGTGTTGCTTTTCTCATGATGTTTTAGTCTTTTAAAAATGGAAACAAGTCACTCATTCCCAAAGCACCTTCGTGCTTGGCGGTATATTCGGCAGCAAGGACAGCTCCCAAGGCAAATCCCCTGCGATTCTTGGCATCGTGGGTGATGGTGATGCTGTCGGCTTCGGAGTCGTAGCGGATGCTGTGGATGCCCGGTACTTCTCCTTCGCGGATAGAACTTATGGGCAGCTCATTGGCTGCACATTCCGTAGAGCCCGAGACAGTCCCGTCGGGAGCCTGGAAAGTTCCTTCTACCCATTTGTCCTTACGGTCGAGATTCTCCAGAATACCTTCGGCAAGCGTGATGGCCGTACCGCTCGGAGCGTCCATCTTGTGGATGTGGTGCGTTTCGCTCATTGTCACATCATAGGCAGGGAACTGGTTCATTATCTTTGCGAGGTACTTGTTGACAGCAGAGAATATGCTTACTCCCAAGCTGAAGTTGGACGACCAGAACAGTGTTTTGCCACCTTCGGTGCAAAGCTTCTTCACTTCGTCTCCATGTTCCGCCATCCATCCCGTACTGCCGGATACCAATTTGACTCCGGCCTGGAATGCCTTCATATAGTTATTGTATGCAACCATGGGATTGGTGAACTCTATGGCAACGTCGGCGCTCTTGAAGGCTGCCGATTCAAAGTCTTCCTGATTGTCGACATCGATGATGCTTACAATTTCGTGTCCGCGGCCAAGGGCTATTTTCTCGATTTCCTTGCCCATTTTTCCGTAGCCGATTAATGCGATTTTCATTGTTTCTATCTGTTTTTATTTAGTTTATCAACAAACTATAGGTCGCAAAGATAATCTTTTTCTTACATTTGTGCTCAACATTAACGTCTTGTTAACATGGAACAACTACTGCATTATGTTTGGAAGCACAAAATATTTCCTTTGTCATTGCTCCAGACAACCTCCGGCCGGCCGGTAGAAGTGATAGATCCCGGTTTGCCGAACATGAATGCAGGCCCCGATTTTTTTAATGCCAAACTGAAAATAGACGGTACGCTCTGGGTGGGCAACGTCGAAGTGCATACGCAGGCATCAGACTGGCTGCTCCATAGGCACGACCGTGACAAGGCGTATGATACCGTCATCCTGCACGTGGTGGGCGAATCGAATTGTGATGTGTACCGCACGAACGGTGAGCTGGTTCCCCAGATGGTGCTCACCTGCCCCGACACTGTCCGCTTGCGCTATGAAGAGCTTCGGCAGACAGAGATTTATCCTCCCTGCTATTCCATCCTTGCCTCCCTTCCGAAGCTGACCGTCCACTCCTGGCTGTCCGCTTTGCAGGTAGAGCGTTTTGAGCAGAAAGCATGCGTCATATCCCAGCGGCTCGAACGCTGCAATCATCATTGGGAGGATGTTTTCTTCATTACTCTTGCTCGTAACTTCGGCTTCGGGCTGAATGGGGATGCTTTCGAGGCATGGGCAAACCGCCTTCCATTCCGCGCCGTAGACAAGCATCGGGACAGTCTGTTTCAAGTGGAGGCTTTCTTCCTGGGGCAGGCAGGCCTGCTGGAGGAGGTCTCGGCAGAGGCGAATGATTATTATTTGATACTTCAGAAAGAGTTCCGCTACCTGCAACACAAGTTCGAGCTGCCAGCTCCCATGTCCGTTGAGCAGTGGCGATTTCTGCGTCTTCGTCCCGATAACTTTCCGCATGTACGTCTGGCGCAGCTTGCCAGTCTATATCATAAGGAGCAGGCACTCTTCTCGCGTGTTATGGAGGCTGAAACGCTGGAGGCGGTGAAGAAGATACTGGCTGCCAAGACTTCCGCGTATTGGGAGGAGCACTTCAATTTCAGAAAGGTTTCACCCCGGAGGGAAAAGCGGGTAGGGGACGGTGCCTTGAATCTGATTGCCATCAATACGGTCATCCCGTTTCTTTATGCTTATGGCCTGCACAAGGCCGATGACGTTTTGTGTGACCGTGCCACCCGTTTCCTTGAATCCTTGAAGGCCGAAAACAATCACGTAACCCGACTTTGGGATGGTGCCGGTTTGCCGGTATCTACCGCTGCCGACTCGCAGGCATTGCTCCAACTTCAAAAGGAATATTGTGACAAGAAAGACTGCTTGCGTTGCCGGTTTGGTTACGAGTATCTGAAACATAGATGATAATAATTATCGCCCCATAGCCTTAGCATTTTATTACTTTTATATTATCTTTGCGCATTGAAAAATAATCCGAGTATATGAAGGCTATCCGCTTTGTTTTTTGTCTGTTTGCGGCACTCATGCTGACGACTCTCAATGGTCTGGCTGCCGAAGAGGAGGATTTCAAGACATTTCTCCAGAAATTCACGTCCAGTGCTTCATTCCAGTATTCCCGAATCAAGTTTCCTTTGAAGTCTCCCATCGCCCTCTTGAAGGATGACGGTGAGACGGAACAGACTTTTCCCTTCACCCGCGAGAAGTGGGCATTGCTAGACGAAGAAACGCTGAAGGAAGGACGTACTACCGAAGAGGAGGGAGGTACCTATATTTCTCACTTCACTGTCAATGAGCCTGCCCATAAAGAGTTCGAAGCAGGCTATGATGAATCAGAACCTTCCCTTCGTGTGGTCTTTGAACTGACGGATGGCAAGTGGTATGTCACCGACTGCTATAACGACTGGTACAACTTCGATCTCCCTATCAATGAACTGGAAGAAACTATTCAGGCGGTACAAGAGGAAAACAAGGCTTTCGAAGAACTTCATCCCTGATGAAGTGGGGGCAGAAATCCGCCTCAATCATTATTTTATCCTTCTTCTGTACGATTTATGCCCCCCTTTTTCCAAAAAGAGGGGTTTCTTTGTACCGTACTAATACATTGAAATATGCGGTTACAACTTCTTTTGATGCAACTTCTCTTATGTGTCCTCCCCGGTATGGAGATGGGCGCTTCCTGCCGGCTTACCGCCTGGGTCGTGGAGGATTCTTCCGGAAAAGTGGAAATTACATGTATCGGCGATACGATGGATATTGTATCTCCGGACGGGCTGTCCCTTTGGTATAAGGAACGGTTGACGGGAAACTATGAGATTACCTACCGGGTACAAGTGGTGGTTGAGAATGGTAGCTACGACCGTCTCAGCGACTTGAATTGTTTTTGGGGGGCCGATGACCCCCGGCATCCGGATGACTTCTTTGCCCGCAGTGCATGGCGCAACGGCGAGTTCAAGAATTACAATACGCTGGACCTTTACTATGTGGGCTACGGCGGTAATGATAATGGAACTACGCGTTTCCGTGAATACCATGGAGAGTATTATGGAGTGGACGATGCAAAGATTAAACCCATCTTGAAAGAGTATACCGATGCCGCCCACCTTTTGAAGCCCAACCATTGGTATGAAGTTAAAATCCGTGTGGAGAATGGAGCCACCACTTATGCCATGGATGGTGAAGAGCTTTTCAGCTTACCGGTTGCCGATGGCAAAGGAGACGGCTATTTCGCCTTACGGTTGTGGCAGAACCACGTACGTTTTGCAGATTTCCAAGTAGCAAATATCGATAACCTTAAATAAACAGACATGATGCAATTCAGTAAATGGAAAATAGGAGCGGTAGCGCTCGTTTGCATGTTGCTGCCGGGCAGTGTACATGCACAAATCGTGAAGAATGAGCGCTTGCTTTCTTTTGAGGAGAAGCAGGTTCCGGCGTTTGTCACTACGGCAGCTGGTTCGCAGTTGGGCATTAGCGACGAACATTATAGGGATGGCGACCACAGTTTGAGCTGGACTTTCGAGCCGGGTGCCGCACTGTCTATCAAAAAAGACTTGAAGTTTGAGAAGAAAGACCCGACGGGGAAAGACACCTATCTTTCGGCTTTCATCGTATGGGTGTACAATGAGCAGGCCCAGGACAAGCAGATTCGGTTCGAGTTCCTGAAGGATGGCAAGGTATGCACCTCTTTTCCTTTTGGCATCAACTTCACCGGTTGGCGCGGAGCATGGGTATGTTATGAACGCGATATGCAAGGTACCCCGGAAGAAGGGATGGACGAAATCCGAATTGTAGCCCCCGACGTGAAGGGGAAACTCTTTTTCGACCATCTGATTACTGCCAGCAAGGTGGATGCCCGCCAGCAGACAGCCGATCTGCAAGTCCCCTTTGTCAATGCCGGCACTACCAATCACTGGCTGGTACTCTACAAACACTCCCTGCTGAAACCGGACATCGAACTGACTCCCGTAAGCGACAAGCAGCGGCAGGAAATGAAACTGCTGGAAAAGCGTTTCCGTGACATGATCTATACCAAAGGGAAGGTGACGGAGAAAGAAGCCGAAACCATCCGTAAGAAATACGACCTCTATCAGATAACCTATAAGGACGGGCAAGTGTCCGGAGTGCCCGTTTTCATGGTGCGTGCTTCCGAAGCCTACGAACGGATGATTCCGGACTGGGACAAGGATATGCTGACCGTGAAAAAAGCATATGATGCTCTGGAAGAAGAAGGATTTGCAATTACAATACATGGAAAAGGGACATACATCACGGCTGCAAATACAGAGCTTTTGCTTGAAGAACAGAAAAAAGAAACTTTATTTCGAGCGGTGATTGCTTCGGGAAGAATCGTAGAAGATGTTCTTGCAATATTAAAAGCCCAAGATCAGAAAAAAGAACAGTAATTTAGAAAAAAGATGTTTATTGCTATGAAACGTGTAGCAGTAAACATCTTTTTTGTTACCGTGATGGAACAATCACGCTGCGACTATCAAGATAGGAGCCAATATATATATTTGAAAAATATGATGACGTCGAGGGTATGGGGAGCGAAATCCTCATCAAGTTTGTCGAGTAGGAAAAAGTCACGAAGTGAGTTTTGAGTTACTCAGGCGAAACTTGCTCTATAGTGTTGAAAAAT
>OGYE01002603.1_pt1 | contig 10883 bp, 6 predicted proteins | sample 1576471 | NCBI WGS metagenome assembly OGYE01 (sample SAMEA3541532, study PRJEB24748) | human gut metagenome | biome: human gut; feature: human-associated habitat; material: faeces | place: China | collected 2012
CACCCGCCGCCTGGCGCAGATTTGCGCAGACGCCTGCGAGCGCACGTATCACATCGAGGAAGCTTCTGAGCTCCAAGCCGCGTGGTTTACCGACGCTCACCACATCGGCATCACCGCCGGAGCCTCCACCCCGCAAGAACACATCGAGCGCGCCGTCGAGCGCATCAAGGAGCTTTGCCGCTAACCATGGACCAGACCGTACCCGCATACGCCGCCGAGGTGGCCGATTACGGGCGCAGCCGCGACCCCGAGCCGGGTGAGGGCGCGCTCGTAAAGAACGTGCGTCCCGAATCGCCCGCGTGGGATGTGGGTATCGAGCCGGGCATGCGCGTGCTCACGGTCAACGGTGAGGCGCTCACCGACATGATCGTTTGGCTCTGGGAGGCCGACGATGATACCGTCGACCTCGAGGTTTTCGACCCGCGCGACGGCACCGTCACCCCCGTCGAGCTCGACCGCTTTCCCGGCGAGGATTGGGGTTTGGAGTTCGATGGCCCCATCTTCGACGGCATGCGTACCTGCGTCAACGCCTGCGTGTTCTGCTTTATGACCATGCTCCCCAAGGGCGGCCGCTCCACGCTCTATATTCGCGACGACGACTATCGCCTAAGCTTTTTGCAAGGCAACTTTGTCACGCTTACGAACCTCACCGACGAGGACGTGCAAAACGTCATCCAGCGCAACATGAGTCCCATGAACGTGTCGGTCCACGCTGTGAGCCCCGACGTCCGCCGTCGTATGATGGGCCGTAACGCCCAGCGAGGCATGGACGTACTCGAGACCATCATGGCCGCCGGCATCGAGATTCACGCGCAGATCGTGTTGTGCCCCGGCATGAACGACGGCGAGGAGCTGGAAAAGACCCTGCGCTTTTGCGAGGAGCACGAGCAAATCACAAGCCTGGGCATTGTGCCGCTTGGTTTTACCAAACACCAAAACCGCTTTAGCTGGTCATACAGCGACAAGCCCGAACTGGCGCGCGAGACCATTGCCATGATCCGTCCCTACCAGGATCGTGCCTACGAACGCTTTGGCCGCCACACCTTCCAGATGAGCGACGAGTTCTATCTGGACGCCGGCATCGATCCTCCCGAGGCAGACTTTTACGACGGCTATCCGCAGTACTACGACGGCATCGGCATGATCCGCTCGTATCTGGACGAGACCGACGACGTGCTTGCCGCCGACGCCGAGCGTCTGGCCCGCGTCCGCGCTGGCATCGCCGAGCGCAACCAGCGCCTGCTGTGCCTCTCCGGCGCCAGCGCGCGCGACACCGTGGCGCGCTTTGTGGAGTCGCCGCATGGTCTCGGCGGCACCGTCACAGCCATCAAGAACCGCTACTTTGGCGGTAACGTAGACGTGACCGGCCTCATCGTCGCGTGTGACATTCTGGAGCAGCTGCCGCAGGACCTCTCTGGGGTTATGCTCTTTGTGCCTAAGCTCATGTTCAACGCTGACGGCATGACGCTTGACGAGTATCATCGTGACGATTTACTCGCAAGCCTTACCAGTCGCGGCGCCGAGGTTCATGTGGTATCGACCATGCCGCATGAGCTGCTCGATACCCTGGAGCACATCCTTGGCATTGTGCCTGCCGACTCTACTAATTCCGCTGACCCTACCCATTAAAGGAGAGCAGATGAAACCTATCGTCGCCGTCGTCGGACGCCCCAACGTGGGCAAGTCCACGCTCGTTAACCGCCTGGCCCAGACCTCGGACGCCATCGTCCACGAGTCCCGCGGCGTCACGCGCGACCGCTCTTACCACACGGCCGATTGGAACGGCCGCGAGTTCACCATCGTCGACACGGGCGGTATCGAGCCGCTCAAGAGCGACGACGTCTTTGCCACGTCCATCCGCGACCAGGCGCTCGCCGCCGCCGAGGAAGCCGCCGTCATCCTGTTTGTGGTCGATGGCCGCACCGGCGTCACCGAGGAGGACGAGTCGGTCGCCCGCATGCTCAAGCGCTGCGACAAGCCGGTCTTTCTGCTGGTGAACAAGCTCGACAACCCCGATCGCGAGAACGACAGCATCTGGGAGTTCTATTCGCTCGGCATCGGTGAGCCCACGCCGCTCTCGGCCCTGCATGGCCACGGCACGGGCGACCTGCTCGACGACATCGTGGCCCTGTTACCCGAGGAGGAGGACGAGGTCGCCGATGAGTTCCCCGATGCGCTGAACGTGGCCATCATCGGCCGCCCCAACGCCGGTAAGTCCTCGCTGTTCAACCGCATCCTGGGCGCCGACCGCTCTATCGTGTCCAACATCGCCGGCACGACGCGCGACGCCATCGACACCGTCGTGGAGCGCAACGGCAAGCACTACCGCATGGTTGACACCGCTGGTATTCGCAAGAAGAGCACCGTGTACGAGAATATCGAGTACTACTCCATGGTCCGCGGCCTGCGCGCCATCGATCGCGCCGACGTGGCGCTGCTCGTCGTCGACGCCTCCGTGGGCGTTACCGAGCAGGACCAGAAGGTCATGGGCCTTGCCATCGAGCGCGGCTGCGCCATCGTGGTGCTGCTCAACAAGTGGGACCTGCTCGACGACGACCGCAAGCGCGAGGCCTGCATGGAGACCGTCGACCGCCGTCTGGGCGTCATGGCTCCCTGGGCCCAGTACCTGCGTATCTCTGCCCTCACTGGCCGCAGCGTCGAGAAGATCTGGGCGATGGTCGACGCCGCCGAGAAGACGCGCTCGCAAAAGATCACCACCTCGCGCCTCAACACGTTCCTCACCGACCTGCGCGAGTTCGGCCATACCGTGGTGGACGGCAAGCGCCGCCTGCGCATGCACTATGTGACCCAGACGGGCGTCAACCCGCCGACGTTCACGTTTTTCGTCAACCACAGCGACCTGGTCAACGACACCTACCAGCGCTATGTAGAGAACCGCATGCGCTCGACCTTCGACTTCGCCGGCACACCCATCCGACTCTTCTTTAGGAAGAAGGAACAGAAGGATGCATAATCCGATTCTGCTGACCGCCATCTGCGCCGTGGTCTCGTTCTTTATCGGGGCGATTCCGTTTGGCCTGATCTTGGGCCGTGTGTTCAACCACACGGACATTCGCAAGGCGGGCTCCGGCAACATCGGCACCACCAACGCGCTGCGCGTGGCCGGCCCCAAGGTGGCCGCACTCACGCTGCTGCTCGACTGCCTTAAGGGCGCCATCTGCGTCCTTATCGCCCGTCCGCTCATCGCCGACTTGGGCTATGGTTTTCCGCCGAACATCATGGCGCCTGGAGCCCCCGGCGACTGGATGCTCGGCGTCATTTGCCTGGCAGCTGTATGGGGCCATATCTTCTCGCCCTACCTCAACTTCCATGGCGGCAAGGGTATCGCCGTTGGTCTGGGCGTGATCCTTGCCTGGTACTGGCCCATTGGCCTGTCGCTGCTGGGCATGTTTATCGTGGCCGTCGCCATCACCAAGTACGTGTCGGTGGGCTCGCTTGCCGCCGCCATCGGTCTTCCCATCGCTGCCTGCGCGGTCTTTCCGTACAGCAGCCTGGGTCTCAAGTTTTGCATGGCGATGATCGGCATCACCGTGGTGTGGGCCCATCGCTCGAATATCCAAAAGCTCATGGCCGGTAAGGAGTCCAAGCTCTCGTTTACCAAGCGCGTCACCGAGCCCGACGATAAGTAGGAGAGAGTCATGAATGTTGCGCTGATTGGCTCAGGCTCCTGGGGAACCGCCGTCGCCGGCCTTGCCGCCGCGCGCGCCGAGCGCGTGACCATGTGGGCCCACAGCGAGCAGACGGCCGCCGGCATTAACGGCGAGCACCGTAACCCCCGCTATCTGGTGGACTACCTGCTGCCGGAAAACGTTGTCGCCACGACGGACTTAGCCCAGGCGTTCGACGGCGCCGAGGCCATCATATTTGCCGTGCCTTCGACGCACCTGCGCGACGTCTGCCACCAGGCGGCGCCGTTCATCGCGGACGAGATGCCGGTTCTGTGCCTCACCAAGGGCATCGAGCCCGAGTCCGGCTTGCTTATGAGCGAGGTCATTGCCAGCGAAATCGGCAACGAGCGGCGCGTGGCCGTCAACCTGCTTGGACGGCGTCTGGTTGGCAGCATCGATGCGAGCACAGGTCTCGGGGTCGGCCATAAAGACGCCCGGCAGGTTCATCATTTCGCCCAGACCAAAGACATCGCCTGGATGCTCGGCAAAAAACGCCTGCATATCGGCAGCCGAAATAACGGCACCGGCCTGCTCGTCGGGCAGCGCGGGCACGCACGAAGGCATCATGTACTTGATGGAGATGGGTGCGCGGCGGCCGTCCTCGATCATAAAGCGCAAGCCGTCGAGACCGGCAACATTGGCAATCTCGTGGCTGTCGGCAATGGCGGTGGTAGTACCGCGCGTCGCGGCCATGCGAGCATACTCGGCGGGACGGATGTTCGAGGACTCGATATGCAAATGCCCGTCAATAAAACCGGGAGCGAGATAGCGACCCTGGCAGTCGATGACCTCAGTTGCCTCGTAGGTGCCAGCAGCATCGTCGCGACCATCGTAGAGCACGCCGACGATCACACCGTCCTTGACGGCAACGCTACCGGGCGCCACACGCTGGCCATACACGTCGACGATCTGCGCATTGGTAAACAGCGTGTCGACGGGCACGCGCCCCTCGGCAGCATCGATCACAGACCTCATGACCTCAACGGACATACATACTCCTTTAACCGTAGAAATAACTGCGGAGCGGACGAGCCTTCACCGCAGCAAGCCAATAGCAATTGTATGCCCAAAAGAAGGTCCCGCTAACACCCCGTCCGCTTAACGGCACCGCCAAATGATCCCTCCGTCCCCAAGGGATCGTCGTAACCAAAAAGGCCGCAGTCGGGATTCCCGGCTGCGGCCTTATTGCACTTGTGAGGTCAACTCGCTCGTTAGACCAACTTAAAGCCCTTGCGCTTGCCCACGGAGAGGGTGTCGCCCAGCTTGAGGGCGCTCGGATCGATGTTGTAGCTCTTGGGAGCCACAGCCTTGCCGTTGATCTTGACGCCGCCGCCGTCGATGTCGCGGCGGGCCTGACCGGCGCTGGCCGAAAGGCCCAGGTCCTTGAGCAGGCCAGCGAGGTAAATCTGGCCCTCGTCGTTGACGGTCAGCTCAACGTGCTTCTCGGGGAAGTCGGCAAGCTGGCCCTCCTTGAACACACGGTCGAACTCGGCCTGAGCCTCGTCGCCGGCGCCAGCACCGTGGTAGGTGTCGCACAGGTCGCGGCCTAGAGCGCGCTTGAGCTCGTAGGGGTCGGCGGAGCCATCGGCCAGGGCGGCATCGATCTTGTCGACCTCGGCCGGGGTGAGCGAACTGGCCAGACGATAGTACTTGCCAATCATCTCGTCGGGGATGGACATGGTCTTGCCGAACATATCCTTGGGAGCATCGGTCAGGCCGATGTAGTTACCGTAGGACTTGGACATCTTACGGACGCCGTCGGTGCCCTCGAGCAGCGGCATGGTGAGCGCGATCTGCGGTTCCATGCCCATCTTCTCCATGAGCTCGCGGCCGGCGAGCAGGTTAAAGAGCTGGTCGGTGCCGCCCATCTCGACGTCGGCCTTGATCTGCACGGAGTCGAAGGCCTGCATCACAGGGTACAGGAACTCGTGCAGGGCAATCGGCGTCTGGGACTGGTAGCGCTTGGTAAAGTCGTCGCGCTCGAGGATGCGGGCGACGGTGAACTTGGAGCACACCTGCAGCAGGCCGGCCAGGTCCATCGAAAGGATCCAGTCGCCGTTGTGCACGATGGTGGTCTTCTCGGGGTCCAGGATCTTCATGGCCTGGCTCACGTAGGTCTCGGCGTTGGCCTCGATCTGCTCCTGCGAAAGCTGCGGGCGGGTGGAGTTCTTGCCCGAGGGGTCGCCGATCAGCGCAGTGCCGTTGCCGATGATAAGGGTGACGTTGTGGCCCAGGTCCTGGAACTGACGCATCTTGCGCAGGGGCACGGCATGGCCCAGGTGCAGGTCGGGGCTGGTGGGATCGACGCCGAGCTTGATGTTGAGGGGCTCGCCCTTCTCAAGCTTCTTGCGAAGGTCGGCCTCGGGGACGATCTGCGCTGCACCCGAGGTGATGATACGCATTTGCTCGTCAACAGACAGCATTGGGTATCCTCCTTTTGCTATAGCACCCTCACCGGATACGGCGGTGCTGGAAGTTCATAAACCCACTAATAATAACCAAAACAGCGCGACGCGGCACCTACGACAGGAAAATCCTCGTCCTGCCGCACGCGTCGATAACGACCGGCAAACGCGTGCCGTCACGTTCGACCAAAAAGCGCGCCTGCTGACGGCGCGAGCAGTCACGGCAACGGACCTGCCCCGTTGCATCCGTGGCGCAGGCGCCCTCGGCAGTCAGCAAGCAGTGCTCGCACACCATGAGCTCGGGACGGTCAGCATCGACAGGCCCCAAGACACCGGGGCAAGCGGCAAGCTCGGCAACACGCTCCGCATCATTGCCGAGCAACTCGGCCGACAAGCACACCCGCCCCGCACCGAGTCCGCGCAGCCAGGTAAGCGTGGCCCGATTGGCACAGAACACCGGCGCCGCCACGTCAAACGTTGTGCCCAGCTCGCGGGCCATCGCCACTTGTCCCAGATTGCGGCAGACGACGCGCCCGGCACGCTGCATAAGCGCCCGAGTCCGCTCGGCGTCGCCCGCGCGGCACACTTCGTCGAGCACCACCGTTGTATCGGACAGATCTCGCTCATCGCGCGGACCCACATCCATCAGCTCCCAGGCAAAGACCATACGAGCAAAATCCTCGCGCTTTGCCGGCCCCGCCGACCCCACCAACTCCGGCGACGCACCGCTATCCACCGCAACGTCCTCAAAGGGCAGCACCTCAACGGCACGCGCAACGGGCGCAATCGCATCCGCCTCGGCCCGCATGCGCTCCAACACCGCCGCCGTCTGATCCAACACGCCGGCGCTGCGAATCAGATAGACCTCGCAGCCCGCGTCCACCTTACGTTTGCAATGCACGACGATGCGCTCTCCCGCAGCGGCATCCACGGGGCAAGGCACCTGTGGCCAGCGCTTGGGCACATCGGGACGCGCGTCGGCACCCGGGTAAAATCGGATTTCGAGCGTATCGCCCGCCGCCACGGCGGCATCAAGCTCAACCGTCACCTCTTCGTGACCCACCGCCACCAAGTGGCCCACGCGCACGCCCTGGTTGATCGCGCGCTCAAAGCTCATGAGCTCGGCACCCGAACGACCCCGCAGGTAAGCATCGGTAAACCCACGGTTAAACGACCTTCCCAGCTCGCGTTCAAGCTCTTCCACGGCACCGGAGTCCCACGCGCCGTCGCACAGCATATCGAGTGCCCGACGCCACACCCTCACCACGTTGAATACGTAATCGGGATTCTTCATGCGTCCCTCGATCTTGAGCGATGCCACGCCGGTGGCAACAAGCTCGGGCAGGTGCGCGATACCCAGATAGTCACGCGGACAAAGCAGGCGGTCTCCCTCGACGGCAACAACACTCTGCCCCGCCTCGTCCACTAGGTCGTACGCCAGACGGCACGGCTGCGTGCAGTCGCCGCGCATCGCCGAGCGCCCACGCCGCAAGGCCGAGAACTCGCACGCCCCCGAATAGCCGATGCAAATCGCACCGTGGCAGAATACCTCGATGGGCACGCCCGTGGCACATAGCGCCGCAATCTCGTCGACCGTCAGCTCGCGTGCCGTCGTCACGCGCTCGACCCCCAGCTCATCGGCGGCAAGCCGCACGGCACCCTCGCTATGAGCGCCCGCCTGCGTGGACAGGTGAATCTCGACCCCGGGAATCGCCGCGCGCAGCGCGCAGGCCAACCCGGCATCGGCGACAATCAGAGCATCGGCGCCCAGCTCCAGTGCATGAGCTCCCAACGCCACCGCGTCGGACAACTCATCGTCAAACACGAACACGTTGAGCGTTACGTACACACGCACGCCATGGGCATGCGCCACGGCGCAGCCGCGCGCAAACTCGTTATCCGTAAAGCCATGGGCGCTCACACGGGCGTTAAAGCCGCCCAACCCCGCATAGATGGCATCGGCACCCGCGGCGATGGCCGCAAGCATCTGGTCGAGTCCGCCCGCCGGTGCCAGCAGCTCGGGCAGCGGCGCACCGGCAGCATCCAATCCAGTCTCGTATTGTCCGCTCGGCCCCATCGTCCGAATCGCCATCGGCAAACTCCTTACCAAGGTATGCATTCACTCTGAAAAATGCCGTCTTCCAGCATACACGAGGCCTCGCGCGCCCCGTTTGGTTTATCGTGTAATAACTTATGTCCATCCTGCCCCGACGGCACATCCGCCGTCCGGCACGACATACCTGGAGGTCAATATATGGGTCCTCGCCAACGACAGGGACGCAGCCGTTCAAAGACGCATGCCCTGCCCATAATCCTGCTCTCGTTTTTGGGCTTTCTGCTTATCGCGGGCGTGGCATTTGGCATCGGCATGGTCGGCAACGTCAACCGCTGGCTGTCCGATCTGCCCGACTACACCGACGCCAACGCGTATCTGGTGAGCGAGCCCACCGAGATCGTCGACTGCAACGGCAACAAGATCGCGAGCTTCTACACGCAAAACCGCAAGTCCATCACCAAGGACGAGGTCTCCCCCTACGTGCTGCAGGGCACCGTTGACGTCGAGGACGAGCGCTTCTACGAGCACGGCGGTATCGACCTGTGGGGTATCGCGCGTGCTGCGGTGGCAACCCTCGGCGGCGGGCACGAAGGCGCCTCGACTATCACCCAGCAGCTTGTGCGCAACACCATCCTGCAGGAGGAGCAATTCGACTCGACCATTGAGCGTAAGGTGCGCGAGGCCTACATCGCCATCAAGATGGAGGACATGTACTCCAAAGACGAGATCCTCATGATGTACCTCAACACCATCTATTACGGCCACGGCGCCTACGGCATCGAGGCCGCAGCCGAGACCTATCTGTCCAAGAGCGCCGCCGACCTCACCCTGAGCGAGGCCGCGCTACTCATCGGCCTTCCCAACTCGCCTTCGCAGTACGACCCCACGGTCAATCCCGATCTGGCACTGTCTCGCCGCAACAAGGTTCTCGACAACATGCTGCGCCTGGGCCACATCACCCAGGAGGAGCACGATGCCGCACAGGCCGAGCCCATCACCCTCAATGTGACCGAAATCTCGGGCAGCGGCGTCGACGTATACTCGCAGCCCTACTTTGTCTCCTACGTCAAGCAGCTGCTGGAGCAGGAGTTCTCGACCGACGTGCTCTTTAAGGGCGGCCTGACCGTCAAGACCACCATCGACCCCACGATGCAGCAGGTGGCAGAGAATGCCGTCCGCGAGCAGCTCGACACGCTCTCGCTTGACGGCCTGGACATGGGCATGGTCGTCGTCGACCCCAAGACCGGCTACATCAAGTGCATGGTGGGCGGCTACGACTACAACGCCGACGAGAACCACGTAAACCATGCCACGGCCAAGCGTCCCGTCGGCTCCACCTTTAAGGCCTTTACGCTGGCAACTGCCATCCAAAACGGCATGAACCCCAACGTCACCCTCAACTGCAACTCGCCGCTCAAGGCCAAGGGCACCACGACCGAGGTCCAAAATTACGCCAACCAGAGCTATGGCAACATCACGCTTAAGCAGGCGACGGCATACTCCTCCAACACCGGCTACATCCAGGTGGCGGAAGCCGTCGGTAACAGCAAGATCATCTCGCTCGTCAAAAAGCTCGGCATCGACCCCGCCAAGGACAACATCGAGGACGTTCCCGTCATGACGCTCGGCACCGGCTCGATCTCGCCGCTCGAGATGGCCGCCGCCTACGCGACGTTTGCCAACGGCGGCTACTATCGCCAGCCGATCGCCATCACCGAGATTGACTCTCGTACCGGTTCGGTGCTGTACCAGCACACCGACAATCCCTCACAGGTGCTTACCGAGGGCGAGGCCGCCGCGGTCACCGATGTTCTGTCCGGCGTCATGAAGGGCAGCGGTACGGGTGCTGCCGGCGCTCTGAGTGTCAACCAGCCCTATGCCGGCAAGACGGGCACCACCGACAACACCACCAACCTGTGGTTCTGCGGCTATACCCCGCAGCTGGCGTGCGCCCTGTGGACCGGCTATTCCGCGGGCGAGATCCCCATCCAAAAGTACGGCACGGACCTGCTGGGCGACAGCACCAACCTGCCTGTCTTTAAGCGGTTTATGAACACCGTTCTGACCGGTACCGAGCGCGAGGAGTTTGCGACCGGAACGGCGCCCACCTACAAGAACAACAGCGTCTGGAAGTTCTACGGCACCAACAACACCAAGAAGTCGGAGAACGACGACAAGGACAAGGACGAAGAGGAAGAGGAAACCACCACAACGACTACCACGACGACCACGACCACCGAGACCACGGGCGGCGACACCACCGGCGGCACCGGTACGACCGGTGGCTCGACGGGTGGCCCCACTGGTGGTTCGACCGGCGGCGATGGCGGCACGCCTACGCCTACGCCTACGCCCACTCCCGACCCCTCGCCCACGCCTGACGATACGGTCGGCTAAGAAGTACGCGACTAAAGCCAACAAGGCCCCGAGCAGCTTATTGAACTGCTCGGGGCCTTTTAGTTTGAAGCGACCTGGTGGGCGGTCTTTATACCGGCAAACAAAAAGGGGTACCGACCAACGTCGATGCCCCTTACAAGCCACTATGTCAGCGCACACAATGCCGAGCGCACGACCCGCACACCTACTTGCGAGAATTGCTCAACTTATTGATCAGCGCCTCGAGACGCTCGCCGTCCTCGGCCGTCTGGGCAATAACCAAAATCGTATCGTTGCCGGCAAGCGAGCCAAGCACATCGGGTAACTCTGCCGCATCAACGGCGGCGGCGATGCCGG
>OGYE01002604.1_pt1 | contig 10881 bp, 15 predicted proteins | sample 1576471 | NCBI WGS metagenome assembly OGYE01 (sample SAMEA3541532, study PRJEB24748) | human gut metagenome | biome: human gut; feature: human-associated habitat; material: faeces | place: China | collected 2012
CTTTTCTCTTGCAAAAAGGTTCTCGAGCTCTCCCAATGAGCGCCTGACGATAAAGTATTTCGCTCGTTGCGACGAGCGACCAGAGTTTCACTCTGGACTGGACAGCTTTTGAAAAAGTTGACAAAACTTTTGTTCGCATTCAGTACGTTAACCAATGTTTTATCAAAACAAAAAGCGACAAATCATTTATGATTTGTCGCTTTTTTATGTTTAGAAAGTTATTTTTCTGATGGGGCTTGCAGGCTAGTCCCTTCTGTTTCCAGACGACGGAACAGCTTTTTGAGAACCAAAATAGCAGCGATTGCGAGGATGACCTCAGCGGTAAACTGTGCGTAGCACAGACCATATAAACCGAATACAGCATTGAGGATAAACAGTGCTGGAATTTCCAGAATAATCTTACGAAGGATCGCAAACAGGAAAGATTCGCGTCCCATGCCGACTGCCTGGAAAACACCGACAGCCAGGAAGTCGATGGACAAAAATGGAAGTCCGAGGCAGAATCCGCGCAGCAGATGAGAACCGTATTCGATGATGGTTTCGTTCTTCATAAACATCTCAACAAAGGTTCCCGGGAAGAGGAAGAACAGAGCTGCAACCGAGATAATGATGGTGAGCGCTGCTTTGCGGGAAAAGCTGATGGTGTGTTTCATACGAGGAACATTTCCGCTGGAGTAGTTGTAGCTGATCAGCGGCATAATTCCCTGGGAAATACCCTGGGAAACATACATCGGCACCATATAGATCTTCTGACAGATACCCATTGCAGCAACAGCATCCGCACCATAAGCGGAGGTGAAGTTGTTGAGGATGGTCATGCCGGTAACGTTGAGCAGGTTCTGGATGGAAGCCGGAATGCCGACTGCACAGACACCGGTGACGATATCCTTTTTCAGAACAAATTTCTTTGGATTGATGCAAACATAGGTGCGTCCACGCTTTACAAACAGCAGAACGAAGAAGTACAGGCAAGCAACACAGTTGGAGAGGAAGGTTGCAAGTCCGGCACCGCCTGCACCCATATTCAGTCCCCACGGGAGAATGAAGAACGGGTCGAGGATGATGTTGAGGATACATCCGCTCATGGTTCCGATGCTGGCATGCAGTGCAGCGCCTTCGGAACGTACCAGATATGCCAGAACAACGTTCAGAATAGCAGGAACAGCACCGAAGGATACAGTCCAGTTCATATAAGCAGCGGTAGCTTCGGTGGTAACACTGTCTGCACCCAGAATGGTGAGGAGCGGAGACTGGAATACGGTGCATGCAAGGGAGAAAAGAGCACCACAGATCAGTGCACAGTAAAAACCGAAGGCAGAACTGCGCCAAACAGTCTCGTAGTCCTTGCGCCCTAGTGCGCGGCTCATCATGCTCGAGCTGCCAACACCAAACAAATTGTTGATGGCGTTAAAAGCAAGCAGAACAGGGGCTGCAAGGGTAACAGCAGCATTCTGTACCGGGTCATTTAACATGCCGACAAAAAAGGTGTCAGCGAGGTTGTAGATTACCATAACCAGCGAGCTCAGTACAGTTGGAACAGCTAACTGAGCGACCGCTTTTGGAATGGGGGTCTGTTCGAAAAGAACAACTTTCGAATCAGTTTGCATGAGGTCATCTCCTTCAAAAATCAGCTTTTATAAAACAGTTTCCTTCTATTGTATCATAGAGAAAAAAGTAGAACAAGAAATAAGTCACACAAAATCCCAAAGAAGAATTTGACACCGTGATAAAAATAAGAAAAAAACCCACTGCCTTTGAAAAAAGACAGTGGGTGAGAGATTATACGTTAAAGGTTGCAATCGCTTCTTTTAATGCGATATCCATATCCGCCTGAATGACAGTGCTCAGGTCAAGTTCCATATCTGCGATGTACTGTTCCATTTCGTTCTTCTTACAGAAGAAATTCATGGCGTTTCAGCAGGAGCCCGCCCAGTTTGCGATTTCGCCCAGGGTGAAGGTCAGAGCGTGCAGATCAGCTGGGCTGTGTTCGACAATTTTACCATCCTTAACGCGGACAAAAACATCCGCACCGCAGGAGCTGCACTTGGAATGGATTTCGGTATCCTGATGGAAGGTGAAAGCGGAACCGATTGCATCGATTGCGCACATTGCGCAGAATTCTCTGCCATCAGCAAGGGTAACATGGTGGTTGGTAGGAAGCGCAGAAACTGGATAGATGAAGTTTACGTTTCCTTCCTCATCGGTCACCATGCCGTCTTTTTCGCAGAGAACTTCGGTAATCGAGGAAAAATCTTCTGCAGAGGAGAGGGTGATTCCTTTGAGTGCGGTGTAGCCATCCTCTTTCAGGGAGAATGGACGATGATTGTCAACGATAAAATTCATGATCGCAAGGCGAATTTCGTTTTGCGGAGCATTAAATTTCTGATGAATATTCTGGATTTTTTCTTGCATGTTGTTCTCCTGTATTGAAAAAGAGCTTAAAAAAAGTCTGTATGGTTAGTACAGACTTTTTTTGTTGTTTTTGAAAGCTCAAAAATGATGTGTGATTAGACTAAATTTTGTTTCAGGGAATTTGGATGACCGAAAACTAGTCGTTCATAGTAATCTCGGCAGCATCATCATATTCATTTGTGGTGATACCGTCGATTTCCTTAGCTTTTGCAAGCCAGTCTTCGAATGTGATTCCAGTTGGATACATTGGTTCTACAGTGTTTGCAATGAAATCACTGAAGTCTTCTACGCCGCATTCCTCAATCAGGTCAGTAGACATGAATTTTTCTACGTCATTGATGTTTGGAATATCTTCTTCTGGAATGTGATCAAACTTGGTGTAGTTTGCAATGTAGTTTTCCAGATTCTTTTCAGAGAACTGCCAAGTCAGGGTGCGGCCCTCTTTTACAGTTTTCATATAGATTGTATTGAGTGCTACTTCTGGTTTTGTTCCGTAAGCGTCAGCAAAGATCATTGCTGCATTGTATGGATGCTGATAAATGTACTGGATAGAGAGCGCATGTGCCAGAACCATACGTTTTGCCAGTTCCGGATGCTCTTCGCGGAAGTTGTTGCTCATTGCGTATACACAGCAAACGCCCCAGTTGTCGAGATCGTTGCCGTCTGTGCCATCTTCTTTGTAACCCCAGTCGGTTGCCATAACGTGTCCGATACCTTCGAACTCTGCCTGAGAGGCAACAGGGTCTCACGTCGAGAAGCAGTCAACCTGTCCTGCCTTCATTGCAAGCAGGGCATCGGTTTCACCCATATCAACGATTTCGTAGTTTCCTTCAGTCATAACTGGAATACCAAGATCTTCTGCCCAGTTGCTCCATTGTGGGCTCTTCCATGGTTCGTTGCCGATAGCCAGCTTTTTACCGATCAGATCTTCTGGTTCCTGGATGTCATTGCTTACAACCAGATATTCCGAACCGCCCAGATGGTTTGCAGCTGCCATGAACAGTGGTGCGCCGTTGTTTACGGAAAGAATTGCGCCCTGGATACCCTGATAGCCGACATCCATTTCACCGGAAGCCATTGCTTCCATGATCTGGCCGGTTTTGGTGATGTTTACAGTAAGACCCAGTGCGTCAAAGATGCCGCTTCCTTCTCCAACCAAAGCAGCAACCATGTGGTCACAGTTACGATAACCCAGCTCAACGACATAATCTTTGTCTGCCTCAGGGATTTCACCAAGATAATCCTTGTACTTAGCCACTTCTTCTTCTGCGTTGTAGTCAACCTGTACGGTGTTGGTTTCATTACTGCTGTCTTTACAGCCAGTCAAACCAACAATCAGCATCGAAGCAGCAAGCATCAGACATAAAAGTCTTTTTCGAATTGTCATGCTTTTTCTTCTTCCTTTCTTTTTGTAAAAACACTTAACCTATTTTAAAACAAGTGACCCCGGACAGGTCACTTGTTTTAGTCAGAATATGATTACTAGTCGTTCATAGCGAGATCAGCGGCATTATCATATTCATTAGAGGTGATGCCATCGATTGATTTTGCTTTTGCAAGCCAATCTTCAAAGCTGATACCGGTAGGATAAAGTGGCTCTACCTCATTTGCAATGAAGTCACTGAAATCTTCTACACCACAGTCCTCAATGAGGTTGGTGGACATGAATTCCTGCAGGTCGTTGATTTTGATGCGGTCCTCTTCTGGAATGGTGTCATACTGGTTCCAGTTTGCAACCAGGTTTTCCAGGTTCTTTTCAGAGAACTGCCAGGTCAGAGTACGACCTTCTTTTACTGTCTTCATATAGAGAGTGTTAAGAGCAACCTGTGGTTTTGTACCAAATGCATCAGCAAAAATCATCGCTGCGCTGTATGGATGGGTGTAAACATACTTAACCGAGAGAGCATGAGCCAGAACCAGACGTTTTGCCAACTCCGGATGTTCTTCATAGAAATTGCTGCTCATCGCGTATACACAGCAGATACCCCAGTTATCCAGGTCATTGCTGTCGCTGTCAACGCCCAGTTTGCTTCCTTTGTAACCCCAGTCGGTTGCCATAACGTGTCCAATGCCTTCGAACTCTGCCTGAGAAGCATAAGGGTCACAGCAGCTAAAAGCATCAATCTGCCCAGCCTTCATTGCGATCAGTGCATCAGTCGAGCTCATATCAACAACTTCATAGTTGCCATCGGTCATAGCAGGAATGTCCAGTTTTTCGCACCAACCATTCCATTCAGTACCTTTCCAAGGCTCGGAACCAATAGCCAGAGTGCCGCCAACCAGATCTTCCGGTTTTTCAATATCATTGCTGACTACCAGATAGTAGGAACCGCCCAGATGGTTTGCAGCTGCCATAAACAGTGGAGCACCGTTATTAACTGAACGGATTGCACCATTGATACCCTGATAGCCGACATCCATCTCACCGGAAGCCATTGCCTGCATGATCTGGCCTGTTTTCGTTACATTAACATTCAGTCCAAGAGCATCGAAGATGCCGCTTCCCTGACCGACCAGTGATGCAACCATGTGGTCACAGTTGTTGTAACCCATCTCGATCACATAGTTTTTGTCTTCTTCAGTAAGTTCACCAAGGTAATCCTGATATTTTGCAACTTCAGCTTCTGCATCATACTCTACCTGAACATCAGCAGTAGCACTTTCATTGCCGGTATCTTTGCAGCCGCCCAAGATAGTTACCAGCATAGAAGCGGCAAGCATCAGACATAAAAGTCTTTTTCGAATTGTCATGCTTTTCTTCCTTCCTCAATAAAACTTTTTAACTTATTTCCACCTGCTGACCCGGACAGAACAGCAGAAAGAACCAAAAGAAAATTTTGGCGAAAATCCACCGATTGAGGCCTCGCCAATGGGAAACCTGTTGGATTCCCGGAAAGAATGTTAGTCTGCTTTCCAACGAAGCAGGACAGTTTCTACCAGCAGCATGATGCGGTCGATTGCAAATCCGACCAGACCAGCAATCAGCATGTATGCCATGATGGTAGCAGTTTCCATTCTTCCCTGAGCCTCAACCATTAAGTAGCCGAACCCGGCACTTGTCGCAATGAACTCCGCTCAGATAACAGACATCCAGCCCATACCGATTGCAAGGCGGATGCCGGTGATAACCCCGGGCAAAGCACCGGGAACAACAATATCCTTAACGATATCCAATGTGCTGGCGCCCATACTTCTTGCAGCGTTGTAGAAATCCTTGCTGATGTCCTGTACACCGGCAATGGTATTCAGGATGATGGTGAAGACACCACTGAACGCAATCATGAAGATGGTTGGGCCATCGCCCAGACCAAACCAGACAATGGAAAGCGGAACCCAGGCCATAATTGGAATCTGACGAAGTGAGTTGATGAACGGAGCGAGTGCTTTGAGCATCTTTGGAGAATAGCCCATAATCAGACCAAGTGGAAGTCCAACCAGGAATGCGTACAGGGTACCGGTCAAAACACGACGTAAGGTAATGCCGATGTTTCGCAGTACATACAGGTCACGCAGAGAGTCCACAGTCTTAAACAGTACCGATTCCAGTGTTGGGAACAGGAAGTTGTTTTCGGACATGTGTGCAGCAAAAAACCATACCACACAGATTACACCCACAGCAATTGGAGTATAGATGTTGAATTCTTTGCCGTTGAGTTTCTTCCAGTTGCGGCGGTCAGACATTTTCGCAGCTTGCGCCATTCGATTCACTTCTTTTTCACCACTGTTCATATTTTTCACCTCCTTAAATTTACAAATTATTTATAATCCATCACCAAATGATAGCATGGTTCGATAGATTTTTCCAATTGCTTTTTTGAATTGCGAAAACAGATGAATAGATTTTATCGATAACAGATATTTTTTTATCGATTATTTAGTGATAAAATCGATAGGTTTATAGGATTTTTCAATTTTTTTTGTTTTTTAATAGTTAATTTCAATAATTGTTTCTTTTTTTGCTATTATTTGTTATGATTGGTATGTTTGAAAGTATGTGGCTTTTTGCGTTCGGAAGGGGAAAACAGTCCGTACGTGAAGAAAAAGGAGGAAAATAAATGAAGAAACCATGTGTGGAATATATCTGCGCTTGTGCATGATGCGAGGTATATGTCGGATTCGTGGAATCCTTAAAAAAAGAGTATGAAGGCCGTTTGGAAGTTGTGATCTATAAAGCAGGCAAGGATTTTGGCTACATCAAAAAGTATGGAGCAACCACCAAGAGCATGCTGGTTATCAATGAAAGCAAAGCGGTCCGCAATATTAATAAGGAAACAATTGTGGCAGCATTTGAGGAGGCGATTAACAGTTGTTGTTAGAGTTTTTTTCATTTATCGGCGGAGTAATCAACTCGGCATTTGACATGCTGGGAACGTCCTCATCCTGGATGATTCTCAGCTTTTTTATCGCAGGACTCCTGCATGAATTTTTGAGTCCGGAGAAGATGAGAAAAAGTTCTATTGGAACCAAAAAGGTATCCGGTGTATTCTGGAGCACCATTTCCGGAGCATTGATTCCGATTTGCAGCTGCGGCACCATTCCGCTGGGAATCAGCTTGTACTATTCCGGTGCTTATCTTGGTCCAACCCTTGCATTTATGACCTCGTCCCCAATGATCAACCCGATTGCGGTTATCCTTTCCTGGGGACTTTTAGGACCAAAGATTACTATTATTTACATTATCACCGGTCTGGTTGCACCAATGATTATCGGTATCGTTGCAAACCGCTTTGGAGGTAAGGAAATCTGCCTGTATTCGGAGGAAGAAGCGGCAGAGCGTCCGATTTTGCTGGAAGAGGAAACCATGTCGGTGATGGATAAGATCAAATCCGGCTTGCACTGGTCATTTACCGAACTTTCGCTGACAGTATCCAAATATGCAGTTACCGGCATGCTGATTGCAGGACTTTTGTTTAACATCGTACCGCAGTCTGCAATCCAGACCTATCTTGGTAATCCAGGATTTATTTCCTTGTTTGGCATTACCGTCATTGCAGCACTGATGTATGTTTGTGCGGTAGGCCATCTTCCATTTATTGCGGCAATCGTTGCAAGCGGCGCCTCTCCTGGTGTGGCAATTACCTTTTTGATGGCAGGTGCATCCACCAACATTCCGGAACTGATTACCATTTCCAAAACAATCGGCAAGCGTGCAGCTTTGATGTATTTTGGTATGGTAACCGTTATTTCCAATGTTGTGGGCTATATCACCAACCAGCTTTTGATGCCGGGATTTAAGCCGGTTATGGACTTTGACACAACACATAAGACGATTGAACTTGCAAACCGGTTTATTGTAACAACACCGGATTGGGTACAGAATCTGTGCAGTCTGGTTCTGATCGGATATGCCTGTGTAGCAGGTTGGAAGTGGCTCAAAAAACATTTTGTAAAGGCTTCTGTCGCATAAATAAAGTCGAAGTATCGGGATGGGAGAAACATGGAAGAAAAGACGAAAAAAAGCAATAAGAAAGTTTCATTGCTGATAAAAGCAGTTATTGTTCTTGTGGTTGTCGTGATTGCCTTTTTCCTCAGCCAGTATGTAGCGGAGAAAAACGAAAAAAGCACCGGTTCTCGCCGTGAGCGTATCTATGCACCGATGGTGGAGGACGACAACGCAGCATTAGTAGCATTCCAGCAGGAAAATCCACAGCGCAAGGTTGTACTTGCCTGTGAGGAGGATGTTACAAACGATACCCTCAAGGATCTGCTGATTATTTATAAGGAAGATGATCCAACCGAGGGAGAGATCACCCGTTTGGTGGTTTCGATTGCTCAGCAGGATGGAAGCTATACCTATACAGAACCGATTCCGGCTCCGATCGAAAATCAGGGGATTCAGTTTAAGAACATCGATGAAGAAGCGGAAATGGAATTTATTGTTTCCGGTGAAAAAGACGGAGCAGCGGGATATGCAATCTACCGCATGATCGATGGACAGCCTATGGACCTGTTCGGTGATGGAATGGAAGATTGCTGTTAATGGAGATACAGAAAAAGATTTTGCTGGCAGGCGTGGGACTGGTGGTCGTATTGTCTGCCATGCAATTTATTCTCCCAAGGGAGAATGAGAAAAACGCACAGGCACAGCTGCGCATCGGAGCCGGAGATGATATTTCCGGCTATCTGGTGCAGGAGATTCTCAGCCAGCAGGACAGTCCGGTGCAGCTTTCGGAACAATCCATGGAAGGATATGAATTTCAGGACTGCTGAAGCAACACTGCACAATGGGCCTTGCGCTCAGAGGAAATTGATATGGCACTGAGCTGTTCCCATCAGGCAGCTCATCTGGTGGAAGAGGATGACCGCTTTGTCATCTATGCACCGGCGATTATGAATGCAGAAGTTGTCGCCTATCAGGGCGACATCCAGCAGATTAAAACGCTGGGGGTAGGACAGCAGCGCCTGTATCTGCAGAACCTGGCAAAAGAATCTTATCCACAGATTGAAACGGTGGAGGAAATTAAGCCCAATATGCTGCCATATACCTTGTCGACCGGAGAGATTGACGCAGCGGTGATGGATGTGACCAAAGCGACACTGGTTCCTGAATTTTCTTTTGCTCCGCTGTCCGATCATGATTATATCTCCTATGTGCTGATTGTCCGGGAAGATTTGATCGGGACAGAAAAATTTGACCAATTTATTGAAAGCTATAACAGGTCGGTGGAGCAGCTGAAAGATGGCCAAAAACTACAGCAGGATCTGGGAATGGACGCACAGTTTTGGAAACAGGTAAAGTTTTTGACGATGGATTCGTATGAATAATAGAGGGGAAGAAAACGAAATGTCAATTTCAGTACAGAATATTACCAAAAGTTTTAAGGACAGGCGCAATGCAAAGGAAAGAAAACTGATCCTGAAGGATATTTCCTTTGATGTTTCGGAAGGGGAGTTTGTATCCCTTCTGGGTCCTTCCGGCTGCGGCAAAACCACAACACTGACCATTATCGCTGGGTTCCAGTCTCCGGATGAAGGAAAGATCGTGGTCAATGGCAAAGAAGTTTCCAAACCAGGTCCGGACCGTGCATTTATGTTCCAGAACTATGCCCTGTTTCCATGGCTCAAGGTCGGGGAAAATATCATGTACCCGATGAAAAAACAGAAAGTTCCAAAAGAACAGCGCCAGCAGCGCCTGAAAGAACTTCTGGATATGGCACAGCTGAGCGAATACGAGAACTACTATATTCATGAGCTTTCCGGTGGTATGAAGCAGAGGGTTGCGCTGCTGCGTGCGATGGCATGTGACCCGAAGGTACTGCTGATGGATGAGCCGCTTGGTGCGGTTGACTTTCAGATGAGACAGCTGCTCCAGATGCAGCTGGAACAAATGCTGATGCAGAAAAAGACCACAGCACTGATGGTAACCCACGACGTGGATGAAGCTGTTTATTTGAGTGACCGCGTTATTGTTATGTCCCGTGACTATGGAAGAATCCTGACCGATCTTCGTATTGATCTTCCTCGTCCGCGTGACCGTACCCATGTTATGTACCACAACTATGTGGATCAGCTGACCAACGTACTCAAATCTGCCCTCAACGGCGATGTCAAGAACGACGAAGATAAAGATCTGCTGGAATTCATCCAGAAATCCGAACTGGAAAAGAATCGTCTGCACAACGCTTTGTTTGGGGATGCAGATAAAAAATAAAAAGGAGACAGAGTAAAATGAAAGTCGCTTATATTTTTATGTCTGATCATGCAAGAGAAATTTTGGAGAATATGATTCTTCCACAGATGGAAGCAGGTGTTCACGGTGCGGATGTTGTGGGCATGGTATTCTTCTTTGACAACGCATACATGCTGCACAAAGACAGCGAGATCGGCAAACGTCTGGCAGCTCTTTCTGAAAAGAATGGTATGATGCTGGTTGGCTGCGATTATTGCTGCCAGCAGCGCGGCATTTCCAACGATCTTGTTTTCCCAGCAGGTGTGGGATGCTTCCCAACCATCTATCCTGCTCTGGAAGGCGCAAAACCAGATCAGGTTATTACTCTGTAACAGGATAACGTAAAAAGAGGTATGGTACCTTGGGTACCATACCTCTTTTTTTATACCTTGTTTTGACATCAGGACAATCAAATTGTAGTATTTATCCAAAATATAATGATTAAAGAATAAAAAAATTTACGAATTAAAAATAAAAAAAGCGAAAAAACCATTTGACAGTTGTTCGCGTTTATATTATAATGTGATTGTTAAATAAATAACGTTAAAAAAATAACAAGTTAGAATACAGACACAGCTGATGCAGGGGTTTGAAGGATCAAAAGAACCAATTCCAAGCATCACATTTTAAAACAGGGGGAAAAACGATATGGCAACCAAGACGAATGCACCGCAGCCGGAAGTTACAATCATTGACAATGTGGATGCGCTCCAGGCTCGCATGAAAGAGATGCGCAAAGCGCAGGCCAACGGAGAACAACGCATCACGCCATCTTCCCAATGAAACCGCTTATGAGCTGT
>OGYE01002605.1_pt1 | contig 10876 bp, 8 predicted proteins | sample 1576471 | NCBI WGS metagenome assembly OGYE01 (sample SAMEA3541532, study PRJEB24748) | human gut metagenome | biome: human gut; feature: human-associated habitat; material: faeces | place: China | collected 2012
AATTTCAGCGTTGAACTGCGTATGTAAGTGGAGTAGGGGCTTGTGCAGGATTTGCAAACCGTGTATCCACATCTTGGCTGGAGAGAATGTGTGCATCCATGTTATCACACCGATACATTTCTTCTCATTGTTGGCTGCGGCGAAAAGGTCGGCCACTTCGCGGCTGCTGTTGGCAGTTCCTTTGTATACAACCTTGACGGGCAGCCTGCCAGAGTTGTTGAGCCCGTCAACCATTTCTTTTGAATGGCCGTCAACTTGTGCCACAGCTTCGCCTCCATAAAGAAGTTGGGCTCCTGTGATGAACCAAACTTCATAATTCTCAAATGCTTTTACCATAACCGTTGTTTTTTGTTGTTAGTGTTTGATATTTGTATTGTTCAAGTTTTCAAGCCACATGCTGTAATGGATTTTCTTATTTATTTAAATCGTTTTCATGTTTTTCAATTTGCTGTATTACAATCCATGCGGCTTGATGCGAACTTGTTACTAATCTCTTTTCTTTTGTCCGTAATATGCATTAGGACCGTGTTTGCGGCTGAAATGTTTTTCAATGAGCAATGGATTCATCGTTGTGCCAGGATTGACACAGAACGAAACAAAGGCCATTTTTGCGACTTGTTCCATTACTACGGCGTTGTAAACGGCATTGTCTGGATTTTTTCCCCAAGAGAATGGACCCCTTTGCCGGAATCTTTACAAAATACCGATATAAAAAAGCCGGTGTATGCACATAATTTATGTTTTTGAAACGTTCTACAATGACAGTTCCTGTCTCTTTCTCATATTCAGCCATTTGTTCGGCTGTCATGTCGTCCGTGCAAGGTATCTCATCGTGGAAGTAGTCTGCATGCGTAGTTCCAATGTTGGGTATGTCTTTCCCTGCCTGTGCCCATGCCGTAGCGTAGGTGGAGTGTGTGTGTACTATTCCGCCGATTTCAGGGAATGCGCGGTATAATACAAGATGTGTGGGAGTGTCAGATGATGGATTCAAGTCGCCTTCTACGGTTTCTCCTGTAAGCAAATCAACAACAACCATGTCGGACGCTTTCATTTCGTCATAACTTACTCCAGACGGTTTGATTACAACAAGGCCTTTTTCCCGGTCTATGCCAGAGACATTGCCCCATGTGAATATTACCAAATTGTGTTTTACCAAATCCAAGTTTGCTTTAAACACTTTTTCTTTCAGTTCCTCTAACATAATCTATAATTTAAATATTGAGTCTTCCAAATAAGCTTCTTTGTTAAAGCGATATAAGGCAGCTCCTCGTTTTGATGTAACTTTGTCTATTAAATCGGTTTTCTCTATATATTCTATAGCCTTGATTCTTTTCCTGAAATTCCGTTTGTCTATCGCTTCGCCAAGTATTGCTTCATATACATGCTGTAGTTGTGTCAGCGTGAACAGGTCAGGAAGGAGATTGAAGCTCAATGGTTCCGAGGATATTCTCCTACGCAATAATGTAATTGCTTTTTTCACCATGTCATTATGGTCGGAATAAAGTTTGGGCATGTCTTCAAGGTTGACCCATTCAACTTCATGTTCCTCAAGCAAGTGCTTGTCATAATCTTTGACATTTATCAAAGCGCAGTAGGCTATTGATATAACGCGTTCACCTGGGTCGCGGTCAACCGCTCCAAAAGCCCCCACTTGTTTCATGTATATGTTTTTCAGGCCGGTAAGTTGGTATAACACCCTGTTAGCGGCATCATCAAGACTTTCATCCTCTTCGACGAAGCCACCGTAAAGCGACCATTCACCCCGTCCCGGGTCCATATTCCTTTTTCCGAGGAGAAGTTTAAGTTTCTTGTCTTCAAAACCGAAGATTATGCAATCTACAGAAACAAAGACTTTCGAATGTTCATTATAGTAAATAGTCATTATTGTTTTGTCTTGTTGTCAAGTTTTTGACGGCTCCGCAAGAAAATCATATTTCCAAATTACAGAGCCGTCAATTGTTCTCCATTTTACCAGAAATATGCATAGAATGCGGCACACAATGCCACTACTCCAAGCGTTGCGACAATGTCCCACTTGTTCCAGCTTTTCAATATAGAAGCCTTATACTCTTTGGTGAAAGTTATAGCTTCTATTTGCGCTGCGCTTGGTTTAGGCGTAAACATTGAAACCACAATCATCAAAGCTATGATGAATACGAGCAGCCATATCTCAAATACAAGCCAGTTAGTCTGCCAGAACCAAGTCGTATTTTCCCAAAAAGCACCCTCCATAACGGCGTTGCCGTTATGAGTAATGACGTTGGTAACCAAGCGCACCATACCAATGATGAAACCTCCGATAAGCCCCCATTGTCCGGCTAACGGTGTTATCTTCTTTGAGAAAATACCCATTGTGAACACTGCCACCATTGCTGGCGCAAGCAGCGACTGGATGTTTTGCAGGTAGCTATAAAGCGTGTCCATACTCATCATTACAGGCATCCATGCTAAACCAAGTATGACAACAACCACGGTAGCAGCACGTCCTACAAAAACATAGTGAGCCTCGCTCTTGCCTTTTTTCATCGGTTTGTAGAAATCTTCGGTGAAAAGTGTTGCACAAGAGTTGAAGAACGCGGCCAATGACGCTACAAGTGCACAAATGAAACCTATCGTAACGATGCCTTTAACACCAGCAGGCAGGATGAACTTCACCATCTGTGCGAAAGCGGCGTCCGTGTTTTCCAGCGAGAACCCGAACGAGCTGTCGTCAGCCAACGCTGCGGCTACCATACCGGGAATGAGAAACATGAATACAGGCAACAATTTGAAGTAACCAGCCGCAATCGTACCACGGCGTGCGCGCTTCATGACTTCTTCATTTGGTTCGCCTTTTCTTTGTCCGAGTACACGTTGTACTATATGCTGGTCGGTACACCAATACCAGAATCCGATGATGCTTGCGCCTATGAAGACAACGAAACCAGGATATTCTTTATACATAGGGTCGCCCTCTTCCCAATGGAACATGTGTGTAGTTCCGTATCCGTCGTGCAGTTGGCTGCAGAAATCCATCATGTTTGTCCAACCTTGTGTTATGCTGCCTCCTCCAAGTGTGGCAAGGCCAAGGAACAGGACAAGGAAAGAACCGATAATGAGAATAGGTGTCTGGATTGCTGAAAGTGTCATCACTCCTTTCATGCCGCCAAAAACAGTGAATATGGCCGTAATGACAATCAGGCCGACAGCACCATACCAAAATGGTATGCCGAGCAGATATTCAAAGAATATGCCGCCAGTAAATGCCGTAACACTGACTTTTGTCAATACGTATGCTACAAGGGTGATGATTGACAACCAAGAACCTGTTGCTTGCGTGTACCTGAATTTCAAGAAGTCGGGCATGGTGATGATTTTGCCCAACTTGTTGTTCAACAACTGATAGAAAGGTACAAAAAGCCATCCAAGGATAAGAATCATCCATCCTTGCATTTCCCAATGCGCCATGCCGACACCGTCTTTTGCGCCGGTTCCTGCAAGTCCGACAAGATGTTCAGAACCAATGTTAGCCGCAAAAATAGCCGCTCCGATGATATACCAAGGTTCGCCTTTGCCGAACAGGTAGTCTTCGCTGTCTGCGCCTTGTTGTGTACGTTTGTCTTTTTGAATGGCGCGGTAAACCATCCAACCTACCAATAAAAGCCCGACTATCAAAATAGCCCAGTCGAGCCAAACAAACTCATGCGTATTCCAATTCATTTTCTTGTTGATTAGGTTTAATGAGGTAAAGTATTAAAGTTATTGTTTAATGTCATTTGATGCTGAATTTATAAGCCACATGGCTATGATATTTTTCTCCAGGTTTGAGATAAGGCGACGGCCAGTCTTTCTTGTTGGGAGAGTCTGGATACTTTTGGCTTTCAAGGCAAACTGACACATGTTTGGGGTATTTGATGCCATGTTTGCAACTTACGCCTGTGCCTTGGAAGTTTCCGGTATACACTTGTACGCCTGGCTCATTTGTGTACATTTCAAGGAATATTCCCGTTTTGGGCGAATACAATGACGCCGCGACGGTCTTGTCGTCACCCTTGCCGTCTTTATATGTGTTCAGGCACCAGTTGTGGTCGTATCCGGAAGCGTTCTTTATCTGGTCAAAAGTCGTATCGTTGATGGTTTCGCTTATGGCATGGGGAGTCAGGAAATCCATGGGAGTCCCTTTTACTGATTTTATCTCACCTGTTGTCATATACGTTGAGTCTGCTGGGGTGTAATTGTCGGCATTTACATACAGTACCATGTCCATACCTTCTTTTGACGGGTCGCCGTTCAGGTTGAAGTAACTGTGATTGGTCATGTTTATGACAGTTTCCTTGTCCGTAGTGGCTTCAAAAACGATGTCAACAGTGTTGTTTGACAGCAACGTATAAGTTGTCGTAGCTTTTACTGTTCCTGGGAAGCCGTTGTCTCCGTCGGGTGAAGTTATGCTAAGTTGCAATGTGGTGTCATTGGCTTGTGTGACATCATACACTTGGTACATCCATCCTGAAGGCCCTCCGTGCAGGCAATGGCCAAAATTGTTTGTCGGTAATTGTATTGTTTTGCCTCCAACGGTAAATCTTCCTTTGTTTATTCGGTTGGCATACCTTCCCACAGACGAGCCAAAATCGCTTGGACTGTTTATCGTATCCGCATATTGGGCGATGTTGTCGTAGCCCAATACGACATCTGTTGGATTTCCTGACTTGTCTGGTACTGTCAGTGATACGATTCTTCCACCAAAGTTTGTTATGCAAACTTCCATACCTTTCGAGTTCTTTAACGTGTAAAGTTTCACGGGCTTTTCATTGATGGTTGTATCGAACGCCGCAGGATTCAACCCTGAAAGCGTGAGATTTTTACCCGCTTGGTCCGAACAAGCAGACATGGTTAATAGCATCAAGCTTACGCTCGCAATGTTTAATTTGATGTTCTTCATAACCGTTTGATAGCTTTGATTATTAAGTTATAGAGTTATATGGTGTAAAAGTACAATTTATTTTTGTTCAATCAAATGTTTATGCAGGTGATTTATGAAATAAAAAAAATATTTTACATTTGTTAATCAAACGCCAAGTAGAAGTCAGATATCAATAGGCGGGCTTTTGCCATATAAGTTTTTCATTCTATAAAACGTGGCATATTGGTTTGTAAATGGCCGCTTTTGGCACTGGCAAATGCAGCCTTTTACAGCATGAAAGGTAGCATGTTGAAATTTGATGAAATTAATAAAGTCAGTTTATGTGATACTAAGTCTGGCAAAGCTCATCTAAAAACAAAAAGAGCTGTCCAAAAAACGGACAGCTCTTTGACTTATGAAATCAACTTATTGGCTTAGCAAACTTTGCGGGCACCATCGCTTATCGTTACTTCGTAAACTTTTGCCTGCTTGCCAAATTTATTTTTATATTCAGTTACGGCCTCATTAATGAATTTATCATATAATTCATCTTTTACGAGGTTTATCGTGCAACCTCCAAAGCCACCGCCCATAATTCGGCTGCCAGTGACTCCTGCCTTCTTGGCCATGTCAACAAGGAAATCCAACTCTTCGCATGAAACTTCGTACTCTTTGCTTAATCCTTCATGGGTTTCATACATTTTTTTGCCTACCGTTTCATAGTCGCCATTATTCAAGGCGTCACATACGGCCAAGACCCTGTCTTTTTCTCCCAATACGTATGTGGCACGTTTCATGTCTTCTTCGCCGACTTCGCTTTTTACCGTTTCAAGCATTTCCCAGTTAACATCGCGAAGTGTTTCTATGTTTTTATCTGCAAATTTGACCTTCAAAGCCGCAACAACATTCTCGCAACTCTTGCGCCTGTCATTATAAGCTGATGATGCCAACTCGTGTTTTACGACAGAATCAATCAATACCAGCTTATAACCTTTGGGGGCAAACGGATAATATTCGAACTCTCGGCTTCTGCAATCAAGGCACATCAACTTGCCAGCCTTTCCGAAAATACTGGCGAATTGGTCCATTATTCCGCAGTTTACTCCGCAATAATTATGTTCTGTTGCTTGTCCGCTTAAAGCCATATCCCATTTTGACACCTTGTTGTCGCCAAACAAGTCGTTTAATGCGTATGCGAAACAACTTTCCATGGCAGCGGAAGATGACATTCCAGCTCCAAGAGGCACATCACCAGCAAAAGCGATGTTGAATCCTTTTACATCAACACCTCTTTTCTTCATTTCTTGTACAATGCCGTAAATATATCTTGCCCAACTGGCACGTGGTCCTTGCGGGTCGTCAATCTTGAATTCTACACGGTCTTTGAGGTCGATGGCATAAGCCATTACCGTGTCTGTTCCGTTAGGACGGATTTCACACATTATGCCTTTGTCTATGGCACCAGGAAAGACAAAGCCGCCATTGTAGTCGGTATGTTCTCCAATCAGGTTTATGCGTCCTGGCGCAGTATAGATATTGCCTGTTTTTCCATCGAAATGCTTGATGAAGCGGCTTCTTACGAATTCAATGTCCATGGTTTCTATGTTTAATTGGTAAAACGTTTGTTTATTTCTCAACACCGAACTTATAAATCGTTTTTTGTTTATATTGTTCGCCTGGGTTTAATATGACAGACGGGAAATAAGGATGGTTGGGAGTGTCGGGGAAGTGTTGAGCTTCAAAACAGATGGCACTGCGCTTAGGGAATGTCGCACCGTGCTGTCCTTTGTAGCCGTCAGCCCAATTGTCTGTATAGAACTGCACTCCTGGTTCTGTTGTGTATACCTCCATCGTACGTCCGCTGACAGGGTCTTTGGCTCGTGCGGCAAAACTCAGCTCCCCTTCTTCTTTCTTGTTTAGTACAAAACAATGGTCATAACCTGCACCGTTCTTTATTTGTTCGTTGTCTGAATTAATGTCTTGTCCAATTGATTTTGGTGTACGGAAGTCAAACGGTGTACCATCTACAAATCTTATTTCCCCTGTAGGGATTGATGTTTCATCTATTGGAAGGTAATAGTCTGCGTTTATTTCACAAATGATGTTGTCTATCGTCGGTGTCGGATTTGCAATTCCAGCAAGGCTGAAATATCCGTGACTGGTAAGGTTTATGATTGTTTTTTTATTTGTAGTTGCCATATATTCAATCATTAATTCATTCTCGTCATTGAATATATACGCTACTGTGACTTTTACTTCACCGGTGTAACCCTCTTCGCCATAAGAAGAAACATAATTAAGTATCAATGTTTCATCGTTCATCCTTAATGCATCCCATACCTTTGCATTGAAACCACATTTTCCACCGTGCAATGAGTTTGGGCCATTGTTTATGGCAAGTTGATATTCTTTGCCGTTCAACTGGAACTTGCCTTTGCATATTCGATTTCCATATCTTCCTATAAGTGTTGAAAGATATGGTTCAGGACTGTTTATTACATCTCTTATATTGTCATGGCCTTGGATTACATTAGCATAATTCCCATCTTTGTCGGGAACCATTATTGCAACAATTGCACCACCGTAATTTGTTATTGCGACTTCATTGCCATGTTTGTTTTTCAAGATATATAAATCTGTTTCTTTCCCATTTATTGTGGTTTGAAAGTCTTCACGTTTCAAACCACACAAACATTGTGTTTCATTTGTGTCCATAATATTAATCTTTTAGTTTGATATTAGATACTTGTTTGCAAAGTAATCAAAAAAAGTTGAGAAACACAAATGAAACACACGAAAATATTTTGCTTTATCGTTAAAAACGATTAAACGCAATCATTTAGAAAATCAGCTACTATATAACTGCTTCCTCCTACAAAGATAAAATCCTCTTTATCTGCATCGTGCAATGCTTGTTCGTATGCACTTAGCACATTTGGATGGCATGTTCCTTTTAAATGATTTTTCTCACCTAACCGCATTATGTCGTTTTCATCAATGGCACGTTTGTTGTTTGCTTTGGTAAAATAATAAATGCAGTTTGGGGGTAGGAGTGACATTACGGTTGAAACGTCCTTGTCATCAACCATTCCAAAAACAATTCTCATCTGTTTGCAATGTTGCGATTTAAGTTGTCTGCTTAGATATTTCCATCCAGCAACGTTGTGCCCTGTGTCACACATTACTGTTGGGTATTCTCTTATTTTCTGCCATCTACCCAACAGTCCAGTCATTTCCACCACATTATTAAAGCCACGCCAAACGTTATTGTCACTTATATCAATCCCGGCTTCTCTTAGTCTTTTTATGGCGCAAAGAATAGTTGCGGTATTTTTAGTTTGGTATATGCCACCTAATTCTCCCTTAAAGGTCCCAAAACTTTTTGTTGTATATTTGATGCCATTTGGTTGTGCTGACTCTGTTTTTATGATTTCATCATCGTTATCGGCAAATGTTATGGGAGCGGCTTTTTCTTTTGATTTTGCATAAAAGACAGGAGATGTTTCGGGGTTGCTTTCTCCGATTACTACAGGGATGTCATTTTTAATGATACCAGCCTTTTCTTCCGCGATTTTGGCCAATGTGTTTCCTAAAAATTGTGTATGGTCAAAACTAATATTTGTTATGATGGAAAGTATTGGAGTTATGATATTTGTACAATCAAGCCTCCCGCCAAGTCCAACTTCTATTACAGCAATGTCTATATTGTTTTCTGCAAAATATTTGAAAGCCAATGCTGTTGTTAGTTCAAAGAAACTGGGACTTAGCGGTTCAAAGAAGCTACGCTCATTTTCTATAAAATCTATTACGTACTTCTTGTCTATGCATCGCCCATTGATTTTTATACGTTCACGGAAATCTTTAAGATGTGGTGATGTATATAAACCGACTTTCAAACCTGTCGCCTGCAATATGGAAGCTATCGTGTGTGAGCATGAACCTTTCCCGTTGGTTCCTGCAATGTGTATTGTCTTGTATTTTTTATGTGGATGACTAAAATGTTCATCCAACATTATGGTATTATCCAATCCCTCCTTATAAGCAACAGCGCCCTCTTTTTGAAACATAGGGACGCTGTTGTACAAATATTGAAGTGTTTCTTCGTAAGTCATCTGTGGTTTATATTCCTTTAGTTAAAGTAATTCTTGAACCGTTGGAAAATTGTTTGCTTTGTTGCATTGTCGCCTTTGAAGTTATCGCTATTACGCATTTCCTCCAAGGCGGATTTTTCTTTGCTGTTAAGATTTTTGGGAACATAGACACTGATATTGACAACCATGTCGCCTATGCCTCTTCCATATCCTTGCACTGCGGGCAAGCCTTTCCCTCTCAGCCTTAATGCTTTTCCCGGTTGGGTGCCAGGCTCTATTTTTATCCTTACACGTCCTCCGTCTATTGTTGGTATTTCTGCACTACCCCCTAAAGCCGCAGTAGGGAAATCAAGCAATAAATTATAAATTATATCATTGTCGTCACGTACGAATGTATCGTTAGGTTCTTCTTCAATGTATACCTGTATGTTTCCGGGTATGCCATTGTGCCTTCCTGCATTACCTTTGCCTGGGACATTTATTATCATTCCTTCCGATACTCCTGCCGGTATGTTTATTTCGACAACTTCTTCTCCTTTTACTATGCCGCTGCCACCACATACATGACATTTGTTTTTTATTACAGAGCCTTCACCACCACATGTCGGGCAAACGCTTTGTGTTTGCATCATACCAAATATGCTTTGTGTCGTATGTGTTACAACTCCACTGCCATGACATGTCGGGCACGTTTCTTTGGAGCTATTTCCTTCTGCGCCGCTACCGTGACAGTGATTACATATAACATCTTTCTTTACTTTGAATTTTTTTGTTACGCCGGTTGATATTTCCAATAATGACAATCTTACCTTTAAGCGTAAATCAGACCCTCTGTGCTGTGTAGGACGACGTTGCCCCCCTCCGCCGAATCCGCTTCCTCCAAAGCCTCCAAATCCGCCACGGCCACCGAATATGTCGCCGAAAGCGGAAAATATGTCATCCATGCTGAAACCTCCAGCACTGCTAAAGCCGCCAAAACCACTCTCACCTCCAGGACCATTAAAACCGAACTGGTCATATTGCTGTCTCTTTTGAGGGTCATGCAGAACGTCATACGCTTCTGCCGCTTCTTTGAATTTTTCTTCGGCTTCTTTGTTGCCAGGATTGCGGTCAGGATGGTATTTGATGGCTATTTTCCTATATGCTTTTTTTATTTCGTCTTCTGAAGCGTCTTTGCTCACGCCAAGAACTTCGTAATAATCTCTCTTTGCCATAATTTAAAATTTAAAAAAGCGGTTGCCTGTAATGAGGCAACAGCCTTTTTGTTGATTCTTTTTACTCTTATTTTTTCATCATTGTCCTACGGCAACTTTTGCATGTCTTATCACCTTGTCGTTAAGGGTGTATCCTGCTTGAACACAATCTAACACTTTGCCTTTTTTTTCATCTCCCATTCCTGGAACCATGGCTACAGCTTCATGATAGTTTGTGTCAAAATCCGCATTTTCAGTATTGATTTTTTTTACCCCGATACTTTCCAATATTTTATTGGTTTTTTGGTAAATAAGCTTCATGCCTTCTTTCAAAGCGTCAACATCGTCTGTGTTCTCGGAATTGACAATTGCGCGTTCCATGTCATCAATCACAGGAAGCATGGCTTGCACCGCTTTTTCAGAACCGTTTAATATCAACTCTGCTTTTTCTTTCAAAGTTCGTTTGCGGTAGTTGTCAAATTCTGCAACAGAACGTAAGTATTTGTCTTTTAATTGTTCTATTTCTTCCAATGCTGTAGCTAAAGGGTCTTTCACCTTTTGCGATTCATTGGCTTTCTCTTCTTCATCTGACTTGGCGCAATTTTCGTCACAAGCATTGTTGTCTGGTTGTGAATCTGTCTTTTTGACATCTTCATTTAGCAGCTGATCGGCAGTGACGCAGATATTCTGATCTGCACAAAGTCGGATCTTGT
>OGYE01002610.1_pt1 | contig 10864 bp, 10 predicted proteins | sample 1576471 | NCBI WGS metagenome assembly OGYE01 (sample SAMEA3541532, study PRJEB24748) | human gut metagenome | biome: human gut; feature: human-associated habitat; material: faeces | place: China | collected 2012
TCGCCATCAGTACTGATGCAGCTACAGCAGAAATTGCCACTGTTAATTTTTTCATCGTGAGCCCTTTTATTTGAACTATTATTTAAAAATGATGTCACTGCACTACAAATATTCATCTAATCAATGAGATTATTTCAAGATGTAAGTTTTAGTTTCTCATTTAAATTGTGAAGTAGTTCCCTATTTTTATCTGAACTGTTTCTATTGCACACAATGCATGACTATTTTGTGAACGAATATAAATTTGGTAGTCAAATTATATTAAAGATTGTTATTTATGTTTGACTCATAATTTATTTTTTTAATTTAAATAGCCTAAAAATAACCATGGAAATTATTTGCATGATATTTGTTTAGATTTATTAATGTAATTGAGGTGGTTTTATTTAATACGCAATATAGCGCCGCTTGATATTAGTTCTATTTTTTTTGCGTAAGATAGATGAGACAAACTGAGACGCATAATGGTTTGCAAGGCTCTAATACTTTGATGTTGAGGATGTGATGGGGCATGTACGGGGCATAGTACAATGATGTCCATGCTGGTGTAGATAATCTCCAGGCTTATCCGGTGCGCCGTAAAACCCCGTCCTTCAGGGCAGGGATATAAGGCGTGGTTTTCCACCTAACCAGGTGTTTGCTGTTGTTCAATGTATTGGCGGATGACGGATATTGGCGCACCTCCGCAGCTACTGGCAAAATAGCCAGCACTCCACAAAACGCCTTTGTAGTAATACCTGACTGCAATATCTGGTCGATCTCGTCGCAGTCACCTACCCGATACGCCTTTGAGGCTGTTTACCAGACTGGATATCGCCAGTTTGGGAGGATAGTTAATTAACAAATGGACGTGATCTGGTTCGCCATCCATTTCAACCAGTTCAGCTTCAAAATCAGCACATACATTTGAAAAGTAAGTGCGTAGTTTTTCTGTCGCGTCATGGTCAAAAATCTGACGTCGGTATCTGGTGACAAAGACCAGGTGAACATGCATCAGGAAAACACAATGCCTTCCACGCCGGATATCGGTTTCTTTTTTCACAGACCAAAGTATCATTTGGCCTGTGAAACGACTACAAGCATTTAAATTCCAGTTAAGACCCGGTGGTCAACAGGAGCGTGAAATGAGGCGCTTCGCAGGCGCATGTCGTTTCGTTTTCAATCGTGCTCTGGCACGTCAGAATGAGAATCATGAGGCCGGTAATAAATACATCCCTTACGGGAAAATGGCTTCCTGGCTGGTTGAGTGGAAAAATGCCACTGAAACGCAATGGCTTAAAGATGCCCCGTCACAGCCATTGCAACAGTCACTGAAAGACCTTGAGCGGGCTTACAAAAACTTCTTCCAGAATCGGGCTGCTTTTTCCCGATTCAAAAAGCGGGGACAGAATGATGTATTCCGCTACCCGCAGGGCGTTAAGCTCGATCAGGAAAACAGCCGTATTTTTCTGCCGAAACTGGGCTGGATGCGCTACCGGAACAGCCGTCAGGTCACGGGTGTTGTGAAAAATGTCACTGTCAGCCAGTCCTGCGGTAAGTGGTACATCAGTATTCAGACAGAAAGTGAAGTATCAACTCCGGTTCACCCTTCAGCATCAATGGTCGGGCTGGATGCTGGCGTGGCTAAACTCGCCACGCTGTCAGATGGCACAGTCTTTGAGCCTGTAAACAGTTTTCAGAAAAACCAGAAGAAGCTGGCGAGACTTCAGCGACAGTTAAGCCGCAAGGTCAAATTCAGCAACAACTGGCAGAAGCAGAAACGCAAAATACAGCGACTGCATTCCTGTATCGCAAATATCCGCAGGGACTACCTTCACAAAGTCACAACGACCGTCAGCAAAAACCACGCAATGATAGTCATTGAGGATTTGAAGGTCAGCAACATGTCAAAGTCAGCAGCGGGTACGGTCAGCCAGCCGGGGCGCAATGTCCGGGCAAAATCAGGTTTAAACCGTTCGATACTGGATCAGGGCTGGTATGAAATGCGCCGCCAGCTTGAGTACAAGCAGCTCTGGCGTGGCGGTCAGGTGCTTGCTGTTCCGCCAGCGTACACAAGCCAGCGTTGCGCGTGCTGTGGTCATACAGCGAAAGAAAACCGCCTGTCACAAAGTAAATTCAGATGCCAGGTATGTGGATATACAGCGAACGCCGATGTAAATGGCGCTCGTAACATTTTAGCGGCGGGGCACGCCGTTCTTGCCTGTGGAGAGATGGTGCAGTCAGGCCGCCCGTTGAAGCAGGAACCCACCGAAATGATTCAGGCGACAGCCTGAACGTAGCAGGGATCCTCGTCCTTCAGGGCGTGGAGGATGTCAACAAACAGGTTGAATTAACTCCGCGCCCTGGTTTTTGACATTACCTACCGCGCGCGATACCGGGTGCCAGGTGAACTGGTTTGCTGGCACACAGCCGTTGGTAGCAATTTCTGATGCTTCTTTACCGCCAATCTCTTGCCGCATCCATTCCTGTGCAGCTTCTGGCGACAGAACCAGCGGGCGGCGGTCATGAATGTCTACCAGACCCTGGTCTGCTGCAGCAGTGACAATTAAAAATCCTTCGGCTTCGTCACCACGCTCAAATGGTGTGCTACCTATCGCGGCCATAAAAATAGGTTGTCCATCAGCACGATAGATAAAAAAAGGCTGTTTTTTGTCGCCTTCTTTTTTCCACTCAAACCAGCCATCGGCAAAACAGATTGCCCGACCATGTTGCCAGAGCGGTTTAAACATGCGACTGGTTGCGGCAGTTTCTACGCGGGCGTTAATCAGCGGCGGTTTATCCCACCATCCGGGAGCATATCCCCAGAAAACCGGATCCAGATGAAGGTGTTCATCACGTTCACTGAGCAGAAGGACTTTGGTTCCCGGCGCGACGTTGTATCTGCCAATAGGTTCGGGATCGTAGGGAATATCGCGTTCAATATCTTCCGCGAGAAACGCGAGGTAATCTTCACGCGTTTGGGATTGGGCAAAGCGTCCACACATAGAAACCTCCTGAGAGCACACTGAAAAGAATAGGAGAGGGGGCGGGTAAAATCTATGTGATAGAGAGGTAACGATGTTCCCGCTGTGGGCCACAGCGGGAATGAGGGATTACTTCTGAATTAAATAACGAATGGTCGGCCCGTCTTGCTGAATATCCAGCACCGTATAGCCGTGATTACGCGCATCCAGTGGAATATTATTGATCGACTGCGGACAGTCGCTCACCACTTCCAGGATCTCCCCTTTTTTTAACTGCGGCATCGCCTCAAGGGTTGCGACAGCCGGATAAGGGCAGGGTTCACCCACCATATCAAGACGGTAATCAGGAACGATATTTTTCATGCGATCTCCTTAGCAATCTGCGGTGCCGCACGGCGGAAGAAGCGTTTTTCCCAGCCGATAATCAACATTAGAGCTGCAAACAACAGCAAATATGTCACCAGCAGGCCACCCATCGGACCAAAGGTTTTCAGCAGGTTGATTTTGTCCCAGTCGGTGGCCAGCGCCGGAGCGAAATCATCCCAGTAATACGCCAGAATCGTTGAGCCGATCACGTTGCCCAGACCGACCCACCAGTAGTGCACCTGGCCTTCTACCGCGCGGTACATCCAGCCGGTTTCGCAGCCGCCTGCCAGCACGATGCCAAAACCAAACAGTAAACCACCAATTACCGCGTTTGGTCCCGCCCACATGATTTTGGGTTCAACGCCTAACTGTACGTAACTGAAGATCCCGATGGCACTTACCGCCATACCGATAATGATTGCTTTCGCCATATGGGTACGTCCGGTGATCCACATATCGCGGAACGCCGAAGTAAAGCAGATTTGCGCACGTTCAATCAGTAAACCAAAGCCGACGCCAAACAGCATTGCCAGCCCCAGTTTGGGTTGGTTCATCGCCGTGAGCAGCGCCCAGCCCAGCATGCCGAAAAAGACCAGCATCCCGAGACGAAAACGACGCCGCGCCTGATCCGGTTTTTGCGTCAGCGGTGAGGCGGCAGAAACTTTCTGCATTTTCACGGGAATACGGAAGATGGGCAGCAGGGTAAAGCGCGCGCCAAACCATGAACCAATGGCAGTGGCGATGGCAAAGAACCAGGCGTGCAGCGAGAACTGTGGAATTCCGGTAAAGAACGCCGCCAGGTTACAGCCCATTGCCAGACGTGCGCCAAAACCGGCGATAATACCGCCAATGATGGCCTGCATAATGCGGATACGGCTGCGCGGCATGCGCAGTTTGACATTGTTGGCCCACAGCGCTGCGGCAAAACAGCCGCCAAACATACCGAGGATCATCATTCCGTCGATGCGGGTTAATGGCGATCCTTCCAGATGGATAATTTTAAAATAACCCCACTCTTCAGCATGGACGCCGAACAACTGCAGGAGCTGACCGCCCCAACGGGTAAATTCACCCGTGACTGCCCAAAATGTGCCAGTGATGCCAAAATAGTAAGTGGAGAGAATACCCGCCGCGATGACCGCAGGGATGGGTGCCCAGAATTTAATCAACCAGGCGTGTTTGAATTGCTGCCATGACATGAATGTAGCCTCTGAACTCAGAAGGTTTGAAACAAGAGTCGCGAATCATACACCATGCAAATTTATTTTCGGGGTAATAATTCACAAAAATAATGGTTAGATCAAATTTCTCTCTGAGCCTGGAAAGGCTGGCGACATCAGGGCTTTAATGCCACAATCCTCTTTTCTTCTCATGCAGGACGAATGATGAAAAAACTCGCAATTGCAGGTGCGCTCATGTTGCTGGCGGGCTGTGCCGAAGTCGAAAACTATAACAATGTCGTGAAAACCCCCGCGCCGGACTGGCTGACGGGTTACTGGCAGACCAAAGGGCCGCAACGTGCGCTGGTCAGTCCGGAAGCGATAGGCAGCCTCATTGTCACTAAAGAGGGCGATACCCTGGATTGCCGTCAGTGGCAGCGGGTGATTGCCGTGCCGGGTAAGTTGACATTGATGTCTGATGATCTCACTAACGTTACCGTAAAACGTGAGCTGTACGAGGTTGAGCGTGACGGTAACACCATTGAGTACGATGGTATGACGATGGAGCGTGTGGATCGCCCGACGGCAGAGTGTGCCGCCGCGCTGGATAAAGCGCCGTTACCGACGCCACTGCCGTAATGAAATCTCCCCGGCTTGCCGCCGGGGATGGATTTAAATCACCTCTTCGATAACCCACACGCTAACGCTGCCGCCGTTGCAAAAGAAGGTCGCTTCGCCGTTTTCGTCTGTCACTACGCTCTCTTGCCGGTTCCCCAGAAAATCACGCCAGGTTTTATTGCCGTAATTCTCTCCCAGATGAATGGTTTTTTCGCCATCATCTCCGTTCGACATGACCACCACGCAGCCGGGATATTCGTCGGTGCCACTGCGGCTAAAGGCAATGCAGTTCGGATGGTCGAAAAATAACGTCTGTACACCGTGGGCGAAACGCTGACGGGCGAGAATTAACTCATCAAGCTGTTCGATTATTGGCATATCTATCGGATAGGTTTGCCCGTCACCACCGACATCTTCGTAATGTGCACCGTAGAGGTCCGGATAGAACACCGAAGGAACGCCATTTTCCCGCAACAAAATTAAGGCATACGCCAGCGGTTTAAACCACGGTTCGACCGGTGCTTCGAGGGCTTGCAACGGTTGGGTGTCGTGGTTGGCAACGAGGGTTACGGCGTGAAAAGGATCGGCTTCCACCAGCGTCCCAGTGAAGATCTGCGTCATGTCGTAGTCGCGACCCATGCGCGATGCTTCATGGAATTTCATCTGCAGCGGCGCATCAAACAGCATGGTTTTGCCTTCCACCTGATCAATATACGTTTGCAGTTTATCGACTTCATGCGACCAGTATTCAGCCACAATAAACAGCGGCTTTGGCGCAACTTCCTGTACGTGTTCGATCCACTCTTTATAAAACCATGCCGGAATATGTTTGACCGCATCAAGACGAAAGCCGTCGCATTGCGTTTGTTCCATCACCCAGCGCGCCCAGTATTTAATCTCTTCCGTCACGGCATGATTGCGAAAATCGATATTCTCACCCATCAGATAATCGAAATTACCGAGTTCATCATCAACCTGATCGTTCCAGCCTTCTCCGGTATAGTCGTTAACAATTTTAAAAATGCCATCTTCATCAGGGTGTTCGATATGGTCGATACCGCTAAAACATTTGAAATCCCAGATAAACTGCGAGTATTGCCCGGCACGAGCGGGGAAGGTGTAACGCGTCCAGCCTTCACACTCAATGATTTCTTCGTCAATTTGCGTACGGTCATCAGCATTTACACGCTGCACGCGAATAGCTTCTTTTTCATCTGCGCCCATTTTGTGGTTGACTACCACGTCCAGCAGCACCGCAATGTCATTACGTTTCAGGGCGTCAATGGCGGCCAGCAGTTGTGCTTTATCACCATATTTAGTAGGGATGCAGCCTTTCTGATCAAACTCACCTAAATCAAATAAATCATAGGAGTCGTAGCCGACCGAATACCCGCCCGATGCGCCTTTATAGGCGGGCGGCAACCAGACCATATTGATACCAATATCATTAAAACCGTCTGCGCGCTCGGCCAGTTCAGGCCAGAGCTTACCGCCTTCCGGGTAATACCAGTGAAAACATTGTAACAGCGTGGGATTACGCATTCTTCGACTCCATTCAAGGGGAATATTAGAAGCGTAGCCGTAATCGGATTATTCGCGAGCCATCGGCTCATTAAGATTCAAAAGAGGTTATCCTGCGGAGCCAGCACAAAGCCGCCCTGATCGCCATAGGCACTTAACACCGATTTTTGCACCGATGACTGACCGACCAGTTTCGCCAGTTCATCCATCCGAATCTGTAATAACTGCTTTACCTTGCTTTCGTTGTCGAGAATCAGGTGCAGCATCGGGCGGAGCTGCTCCTGCATCGTAGTGGACGGGGCAACCTCTTCAGTCAGGTGTGCGATCTCCTGCACCGCATTCACATACGCCATTTCGCTGGCGATGAGTTCGTCCCATTGTTCTTCCGTTGCCAGGCGTAACATGAGCTGGCTTTTTTCGACGAGTTGTTGCCAGGCGAAATACAAATGCGGTGCATTGTTCATCAGACTGGGTCCTGAATCAAAGAAGGGGAGAGTAAAGACTCTTTCCAGGCATCGGCAATATTACGCATTAATGCTTCCACCTCTTCGACTGCGGAGACATCGTTGCGTAAATTGGCTTGCAGCAAACGCCTGACCATATAGCTATAAAGAGCAATTAAGTTTTGGGTTAATTCGTCTTTGCTCTCTTCATCAAGACTCACCCGCAGTCCGTTCTCAATGATGTTGATCGCTTTTGACAAAGAGACACCTTTGCCTTGCTGATTGTTGTCCTGCATAAACAGTCGCGCTCTAACCAGTGCGCTCAGCACTCCATCAAATAGCATGGTGACCAACTGCTGTTGGCTGGCGCTCATTACGGCGCTTTCGACGCCAATTTGTGCATAGGCCTGGGTGCCTTTTGCCGCGTACATGACCTGTCTCCCGATGAATATTGATTACTTGGAATTACTGTTGTTTTCGAACTGCTGTGTTAAGTAGCTGCTGGTGCTGTTTAACGAGGTCATTAAAACGTCCAGTTGGGTAAATTGTTCTTTATAGCGCGCGACCTGCGCATCAATGCGATCGCTGGCGGCGTTGTAGTCTTTAGTTAACTTATTCAGGGTCTTACTAACGCCATCGGTAGCGGCTTTAATAATGCCCGTTGTCGAAAGCCAACTGGTCAGGTTGCTGCCGATGGTGGTCGTGATGCCGGTTTTTTTACCATCGCCAACAATCAATGCACCTACGCCGCTGGCATCTTTTTTCAATGCAGCGGTGAGTTTGTCGGCATCCAGTTCCAGTTTGCCATCGCTGGGATCGGTCGTGATACCAATCTGCGCCAGCGTTTTATAGTTGGAAGAACTGACGGTATTACTCAGCATCGATTTCAACTGCGTCTGAATCGTTCGCAGCGTGGAGTCGCCGAGTAGTGCGCCATTGCTAGAATTCTGGCTATCAGCTCCCGCATCTACGGCGGTGTATTTGGTCAGGCTGCTAAAGGTATCTATTAGCGAGTTATAGGCATTCACCCAGTCTTTAATCGCCGTTTGCGCTTTGGAGGTGTCCTGAGTGATGGTCAGCGTCTGGTTGCCTGTGGTGACATCGTTCAGGTTCAGGGTGATGTTTTCCAGCGCGTTGCTGATGGTGTTGCTGCTGTTCTCAATGGCGACGTTATTGACCGTCAGCTGTGCATTCTGGGCGGCGACCGAGACCTCCATGCCGTTGCTGCTGGCACTGGCGTCATAGCCCATAAAACTTTGTAGCGCATCATCACCGCTAACCGAGAGCGTCATCGCATTGTCAAGGCCGGTGTCATTTGATGTGACTGACAGACGATATTCACCGTTACCCACGTTAATGATGCTTGCGCTTACGCCCGCTTTTGCGTTGTTGATGGCATCACGGATCCCGCTTAACGACGAGTTAGCCGCGCTGATATCAATGGTAATCGGATCTTTGTCGCCGCCTTGTTGAATGGTGAGTTTACTGTCGCTGGTGGCGATCGCCGTTTTCGTATCGTCTCTGGTGGTGCGCGTTGTCAGGGTTTGCGCCTGCGCCAGATGGGTGACGCTGATGGTGTATTTCCCGGCGATGGCGTTACCCGCGGTGGTGGCACTGAACGCGGTGGTGCTGCTGGTGGTGCTGGTAGCGGAAAAAAGATCGGCTTTAGACAATGCAGTATTGGCGGTCTGGAAAGTTGTCAGCGCGCTTTTCAGCGTACCGTAGGCGCTAAGTTTAGCGGTAAACGACGATTGCTGATTTGAAATAGGGGTTAGCGTCGCTTTTTGCGCGGCGGTGAGGCTATCAAGGATTGAACTTAAATCCAGACCTGACCCGACTCCCAGCGATGAAATACTTGCCATGCGATTTCCTTTTATCTTTCGACACGTAAAACGAATACCGGGGTTATCGGCCTGAATTGCGCAAAGTTTACGTTTAATTGTTTTTTTTAATAGCGGGAATAAGGGGCAGAGAAAAGAGTATTTCGTCGACTAACAAAAAATGGCTGTTTGTGAAAAAAATTCTAAAGGTTGTTTTACGACAGACGATAACAGGGTTGACGGCGATTGAGCCGACGGGTGGAAACCCAAAACGTAATCAACGACTTGCAATATAGGATAACGAATCATGGCACAAGTCATTAATACCAACAGCCTCTCGCTGATCACTCAAAATAATATCAACAAGAACCAGTCTGCGCTGTCGAGTTCTATCGAGCGTCTGTCTTCTGGCTTGCGTATTAACAGCGCGAAGGATGACGCCGCGGGTCAGGCGATTGCTAACCGTTTTACTTCTAACATTAAAGGCCTGACTCAGGCTGCACGTAACGCCAACGACGGTATTTCTGTTGCACAGACCACCGAAGGCGCGCTGTCTGAAATCAACAACAACTTACAGCGTATCCGTGAGCTGACGGTTCAGGCTTCTACCGGAACTAACTCTGATTCGGATCTGGACTCCATTCAGGACGAAATCAAATCCCGTCTTGATGAAATTGACCGCGTATCCGGCCAGACCCAGTTCAACGGCGTGAACGTACTGGCAAAAGACGGTTCGATGAAAATTCAGGTTGGTGCGAATGACGGTGAAACTATCACTATCGACCTGAAGAAAATCGATTCTGATACTCTGGGTCTGAATGGTTTTAACGTAAATGGTAAAGGTACTATTACCAACAAAGCTGCAACGGTAAGTGATTTAACTTCTGCTGGCGCGAAGTTAAACACCACGACAGGTCTTTATGATCTGAAAACCGAAAATACCTTGTTAACTACCGATGCTGCATTCGATAAATTAGGGAATGGCGATAAAGTCACCGTTGGCGGCGTAGATTATACTTACAACGCTAAATCTGGTGATTTTACTACCACCAAATCTACTGCTGGTACGGGTGTAGACGCCGCGGCGCAGGCTACTGATTCAGCTAAAAAACGTGATGCGTTAGCTGCCACCCTTCATGCTGATGTGGGTAAATCTGTTAATGGTTCTTACACCACAAAAGATGGTACTGTTTCTTTCGAAACGGATTCAGCAGGTAATATCACCATCGGTGGAAGCCAGGCATACGTAGACGATGCAGGCAACTTGACGACTAACAACGCTGGTAGCGCAGCTAAAGCTGATATGAAAGCGCTGCTTAAAGCCGCGAGCGAAGGTAGTGACGGTGCTTCTCTGACATTCAATGGCACTGAATATACTATCGCAAAAGCAACTCCTGCGACAACCTCTCCAGTAGCTCCGTTAATCCCTGGTGGGATTACTTATCAGGCTACAGTGAGTAAAGATGTAGTATTGAGCGAAACCAAAGCGGCTGCCGCGACATCTTCAATTACCTTTAATTCCGGTGTACTGAGCAAAACTATTGGGTTTACCGCGGGTGAATCCAGTGATGCTGCGAAGTCTTATGTGGATGATAAAGGTGGTATTACTAACGTTGCCGACTATACAGTCTCTTACAGCGTTAACAAGGATAACGGCTCTGTGACTGTTGCCGGGTATGCTTCAGCGACTGATACCAATAAAGATTATGCTCCAGCAATTGGTACTGCTGTAAATGTGAACTCCGCGGGTAAAATCACTACTGAGACTACCAGTGCTGGTTCTGCAACGACCAACCCGCTTGCTGCCCTGGACGACGCTATCAGCTCCATCGACAAATTCCGTTCTTCCCTGGGTGCTATCCAGAACCGTCTGGATTCCGCAGTCACCAACCTGAACAACACCACTACCAACCTGTCTGAAGCGCAGTCCCGTATTCAGGACGCCGACTATGCGACCGAAGTGTCCAACATGT